>CETB01020749.1_pt1 | contig 44278 bp, 26 predicted proteins | sample 356381 | NCBI WGS metagenome assembly CETB01 (sample SAMEA2622545, study PRJEB7988) | marine metagenome | biome: marine biome (ENVO:00000447); feature: deep chlorophyll maximum layer (ENVO:xxxxxxxx); material: "saline water (ENVO:00002010), including plankton (ENVO:xxxxxxxx)" | depth 155 m | reverse complement strand
CAGAGCGCACAAAGCAGGCTTGCGACCAACCTATGGTATTTGAACAAAACGGGAGCAGTGGTCCGCATTAGAACACCAGAAAAGTAGTAAAAGCGGTTAATTTTCTGCAAAGGATGGTGCAAAATCCAGGCCATATGGGATTATCGGACTGTCACTATTGGTGGGTGCATCATCTATCCCGAACAGTAGTTGAATCGCCGAATTAGCATCAGAATCGGATGACTCAAGGGATGCGGGGCCTAATTCATCTTTGGGGATTTCTATATTTTCCTTTCCAATGACATCTAGTTCGGCCTGCTCCGGCCTTCCAGAATTGATTTCTGATGGCTCGTTCTCAGAACCGCAGGCAGGACAAAAACCCGGAGAGTCCAATGAGAAGCCGCAGACTAAACAATCCACAAAAACACACACCGGGCATCTAGATTTGATGGTAGCGGAATTCCGATCAAGAGTATAGAACACCGTGGAATAACATCATGAAAACTGTTGCCACGGTGCACGTGATAAACATTACAGGGAGGCCTGCCCTAACCCACTCTGCCGTTGTGATTGGGTATGGTCCACGCTCACTGATAGCCACGGCCATTACATTGGCGCTAGAGCCTATTGGGGTTGCATTTCCACCAAAACCAGCACCCATCGCTAGAGCCCAAAGCAAAGGCTCCGGACTCAGCTCACCACCGCTGGCCTCTGTGATGCTGAAAATCACTGGAATCATAGCTGCTGTGAAAGGGATGTTGTCTATCAAAGCACTAGCAATGGCTGAAACCCAAATTACTGCGACTGCTAACTTTACCTCGTCATCCCCAAAGTTATCGAAAATCCAGTTCGCAACCTGATCAAGGTAACCAACATCCCCCACTGCCCCAACTAGCAAAAATAGGCCTGCGAAGAAAAGAAGGGCTTGCCATTCCACCTTGTCTACGACCTCGTTGATGAAGCCCTCTCTGAGCTCCTCATTTTTTGGCCTGGCAACAATTAATGCAAATGCTGCTCCGGAAAGTGCGATGCCATCAATTTCTATTGGTAGGTCTAGCAGAGACTTTGCTGAGAATGCCACCACAGTAAGTCCGAGGATAATCAAAGTAGAGTACATCAGTGTCTTGTCATTGATTGCTTCCCACTCATCTTCCTCCAACAACAACTCGACGTGCGGGGGTTTCTGAGTCGCCCACTCTCGATAATACCATCTGAAGTAGCTCAGAGTAGCCACCCATGCAAAGAATGTGAGTATGCCGAGCTTGAACAGGAAGCCATTGAAGGAAAACGCACTCAAATCGAAAGCCGTGTAGTCTGATGCGGCAGCCGCGATCATTACGTTTGGCGGGTCCCCCACCATTGATGCAACTCCTCCTGTGTCAGATAGTATTGCCTCAGCCATCAATGGTGGTACTGGGTTTATTTCCAGCTTGTTGCAAATCCTCAATGTAACTGGAGCGATTATTATGATGGCAGTAACATTGTCGATAACGAGAGAGATCAGCGTAGTAATCGTCCCTAGTAGTACAATTAGCCTCCAAGGGTCCCCCTTGCTCATCTTTGAGGCCTTAATCGCGACATACTCGAAGAATCCGCATAGTTCCAGAATTGAAGCGAATATCATCATCCCAAGGAGAAGCCCGATTACTTCCCATTCTATCCAACCAATCATGGTGTGCTCTAGTGTGTACGTCTTTTCGAGAATGGCCGCCCCCATACCATCCGGTTTGTACTCCTCGTGGAGGTGGAAGACTCCCGAGTAGTGACCGTAAAGCAACATCAGGACGGAGCCGAACCAAGCGGCTATAGTTCTGTGAACAATCTCTAATAGAATGAGAGCAAATGATAGTATGAAAATTGCGAGTACTACTTGGGCTTCAGTCACCATTAACTGGTGCGACAAAACTTGCCTCTAAATATGTGACTACTGCAGATTATCAAGAATTGCCGGATTGGTTACTTACCAGACCAAATCACAGCAACATTGCCCCTCTGGAAAACAAGAGTCGATTTGGTTAATTCTGCTACCTCAGAAAACAATGATCCTCTCTGTTTCCTATCTGATGTGGTACCTTTGTTCGCCTTTATCTTGACAAGGTGATTACGCGATAATTGATCCGAGAGTTCCGAGATCAGTGAATCGGTTATCCCTGCCCTACCAATCCTTGCCGATACTTCCAGGTCCAGGCTCTTGGCGGAATTTAGGATCCTTCTAGGAATATCGTCACTCATTATCTGATCCTCCGAAATCGGGACCTTGTCGCATCATCCTTCCACATTCCAGACATGTAATGACCAGAATCTTCGAAGATATTCGGACTCTGGAGTTCACCCCTGGTGAAAGAGATTTTTTGCAACTTCGGCAAATCTTCCGTTTTATCGCCGAGGCTGGCCTAACTCCGTGCTTCTTTCCGATTGAGATAATTTGTCTTGCTGCACTATCTGCAATCTGAGCATGCCCTCCAAGTTTTCGTCGCAATACGTGGGAGAGATGTTTGATCGCTGATTCTGCATCGTTCATTCTTTCAGACTTGCGCCTCCTAGAACGTCTGCCTCTTCCTGCCATTTTTCGCCTCATAGGGTTCTTACTGCATTTGCAATTGAATGGCTAACTTCCTGAATTGTTCCGGTTCCGTCTACAGTGGAAAGAATCCCCAATTCGCCATACCAATCTCCAAGAGGCTTGGTCTGCTCATGATAGGCTGCTAGGCGCATTCTGACTGTTTCCTCATTGTCGTCCTTCCTCTGGACGAGTCTGCTTGTCAGCTCTGATGGTGGCGGTTTGAATGAAACATGGTAGATCTCGCCCGTTTCAGGGTCCATCCTCCTTCCGACGATTCTGTTGACTATGTCTTCGTCGGGAACCTCTATTGAGATCACGGCCGAAACCTCGGTTATCTCCGAGAGAGCTTTCGCTTGGGGTATTGTTCGTGGGAAGCCGTCGAAGAGCACGCCATTCGACGCGTCGGATTCATTCAATCTATCCTCGATAAGTCCGATAATAACCTGGTCGGGAACAAGTTGTCCTGCTTCCATATACCCCTTTGCTTCCAAACCAAGTTCAGTACCCTGAGAAACCGCAGAACGCAGCATGTCGCCAGTAGAAATCTGTGGTTTTCCCGTCATCTCTACGATTATTTCTGCTTGAGTCCCCTTGCCGGCCCCGGGTGGTCCGAATAACACGATTGAACCCCTCATGTCCTGTGGGCGTGGGATGTTACGGAAAAATTAACCGCTCTAGGGGCTGTTCTGCTCCCACCAAAGATGGCCATATGCTACCCATTGGTCCATTGTCCAACCCTCGGGGAGTCCTGTTATTGGCAAGGGCATGGCTCCCTCGGGTACCTGATGAGTGGGCAGGGTCGGGACGGTTGCCTGGAGAGTGTCAATAATCTCCGACTCTGATACATCTCCAGTGACAACGTCACCTGTGGTAGAAGTATCTAGTGCGGCTGCTCTCCTTTCTTCCCTGGTTCCTGCCTGGAGAGCAGACCCCCTGGGAATCAACTCTTCATCCGAGCCAACCGGCTTGAATTCCTCCCTAGCCCTGACACCTAGGACGATAATAGACCCTAGTGCTACTACAAACACTATTGCTAGAGTCCAAGCTGGAAGGCCCAAAGAATCGAACAATCCAGAAATCCCCCCTTGATTGGACGATTTGGACTTGCTAACATCGATATTCAAAGACGAATTGGTCAGAGTAACCGTGTTGTCTTGAAGTGTTGAGTTTGCGTAGAATCTCAGCTGGCTAAGACCGTCCTCCGCTGATTTTCCTGGCCTTATCGAAACCGCAATTTCATAATGATCACCGGGTTCTAATTCCTCTAAAGGCCATTGATACTGGACTTTCCAACCTTCGAGATCTTCGTGGTGGATGAATATCCCGGATTGGGTGTTTCCCCTGTTATGCACATGTAACATCAGAGAGGCTTCTTCGCCTTCGGCTATTCCCTGCAGGCTGATGGTTTCAGATTGAGTTTCCAACCATACTGAAGGGAGGACTATTACATCCATCTCTATGGTTATGGTCTCCTTAGAAAGGCTCGGAGATGTGGAGTCAATAATCACTGGAACCTTCTCAGAGAGAGTGCCGGCGGGAGTGCCGCTTGGAAGTTGGAGGGCGATGTTGACAACCGAGTCTTGATTCATGTCCATTGAGAAAGTTCTGCCAGTCAGGAATCCGCCAGACCAACCATCGGGGAGAGTGCCCAGAGTAAGTTCGATCAAGAGAGGTACGTTACCTGAATTGTGTAGGAAAATATTGGCGTTGCCATCGCGTCCTAGAGTGATTGAGAACCCTTCCTCCGCCTCTACATCCAGAGTTGTAATCTCTTTGACTTCCAGAACAGTTGCGTTTGTGACGATATTATCGTCCAAAGTCGTCTTGATTGTCACTGTGTTTTTGTCGCCCTTTTCTGCGGCCAGTGGTACAATAGTCCTAATTCTAATTCTAGATTCTTCTCCAGGGCCAACCTCTGTTTCTATGCTAGTAACCTCTCCCAGTGGAGGTTCCTCTGTGAACAAGTAAACCTGAATCGGCCAACTATTGCTCGAAGACAGGGCCCTAACTTCAAAATCTAGCGGAACGTTACCCCTATTGGAAATCGAAAGGACTGTAGTGACCGTTTCTCCATTTTGTACAGCACGAGATTCAGATATGGCAGCAGGTCCAAACTCGTTACCTTCGAGGTCTGAAATCTGAGTCAAGAAGGCCCTACTCTCCAGAACTTCAACCACAGCAGTCTCTGTGGTTTGTAGAGATGGGTCGTTCACTGAAGTGGTGGTGCAAGTGACTAGATTTGTAGCACCTGCAAGAATTCCTGAAGAGGATGGCGGGACCTTTACACGGATTGGTACAGGAACGAATTGCAGCCTGCTAAGTGGGCCAATGGTTACTTCAGAAACCTGGCTGCTTCCAACGTGAACAATCCACCTATCTTCGGTTTCGCAAGAAATACTGTATTCGGTGGGCCCGTTACCAATGTTCCTGACAGAGAGAGTGAAAAGTGCGAATTTGTTTGGTTCCGCACCTAATTCTTCAGTTCCAGCTGGGACTGTGTAGAGTCCCTCAACCCTATCGATATCAACCGACAATCGAACAGAGTGAGAAATAGTCGGTGCCATCTTGTCGTAAAGAATTAGATCAGTCACAAAATGACCCGGTAGAGCGAATCTGCTCTCTACATCAGCATCTTCATCCGTGAGGTTCAGTGAAATTGTGACGCTGTCGCCTGATTCTCCAGAAGGGGCTAGGACCCAAGGTCCTGACTCGCTCGGAGTCTCAGACCACTCGTCCTGAGGAGACGACATTATGCCCGAATCGTCTATTAACTGAATAGCAGAAATCGAAAGTTCGACAGTAATCTCTGAAGTTCCCTCATTAAGTAGCTCCAACTGGAAGTTTGTCCAACTCTCAATGCTGGGATCGATGTTTCTATTCCTAGCAGACTGGGATTCTTCGAAGTCTGTTGGATGAGAGCCATCTTCCATCAGAGGTACGATTCTGACTCCTATCTCTGTTACGTTGAATTCTAGATCGAAGATGTTGTTATTTGTCCCGGTTGTTTCATCGTTCAATTCATCGACCTGTAAAAGATAATCAAGAGTAAGTCGGACTAAGTGAGTTCCTGTAGTTTGGAACGAGTGGTATATCGAGAATGTCTCTATCTGTCCCCCCGCTAGCGAGGACATAGAGTATGTTCCTATGTCAGTTCCATCGGTTACATCCTTTAGTGAGATTGAGTACTGCCCTGTAGATGCCGCAGCCTGATTTATCCAAGATAGCTGCAAGGAAATCGTATCTCCCTTTAGAGGGTTGATTTCTGAACTGAAAATCGAGTTCGGGACCACGGTTAGGTCAGCCTCCTGTAGCTCAATAGCATTAGCTGAAAGAACCAATGAGAAACCTTGGGAAAAACCTCCAGAGTGTCCGACCTTGACTGTCCAAATGCCCGGTTGTGTTGAGGCTATTCTCACTCTCTCGAGGTTGTTCAGATCGTCTATTTGCCCGTTTGATTGGCTAAATCCATTTGCGAAGTCATTACCTGTGAACTCTTCTCCTGATGGAGATGTCACCAATAGATCGAGATCGTTTACTAGTCTGCTTGCATTCTGATCTGCGGATGCAGAGCCTGCCCTATCATTCCAAGACAGGGTTGCATCGAGTCCGTTCTCCCCTGTTACTTCAAAGGTGTAAATGAAGCTGTGACCAGGGAGAAGTTCTCTGTCTTGGTCTAAAAATATAGTCTGATTAATTCCATTGCTTTGTGGGAAAAGGCTGTTCGAGATATTTAGTTGCCCCCATCCCTCTCTAGAGTTGGGGATGTCTTTGTCCCCTAGATCTTCAGCGCCGTTTACCAGCAATGCCCTAAGAAGATCAGAGCTAGGTGATGCCATCCCAACTTCTTGCCTCAAGAATTGTCTTGCCATTGCAGAAGCGCCGGCAACTACAGGAGTGGCCATAGAGCTGCCACTCAGAGTCATATAGAGTGGAGTTGTTCCATCTACGTGCATTGACTGCGAGCAAGTCCCCCCTGTAGCTAGGTCCGCCTCCTGAGCACGGGCCGAGCATATCATCACGCCCGGTGCAACCAATTCAGGCTTAATTCTACCATCGGAAGTAGGACCGGATGATGACTCGTTGTAGACCTGACCGATGGGTTCTGAGTCAAATGCACCTGTTGTGGATGCCCCGACTGTCAGAGAGTTCTTTGAAGTGCTCGGAGATGTGACTCCAGACTCTGACATGTCTCCTGCTGAGAAGACTACCAAGAGCTCCGGGTAATCATTTGTGAACGAGTCAATGGACCTAGAATCCGAAGTATATTCTCCAACAAAACTCTCGCTCCCCCAACTATTTGTGTGAATGTTGGCATCATTCAGAAACGAGTGCTCGAACATATCGTAAAGAGACCCCCAACGAGCTAGGATTCCTGAACTGTCCACCTCTAGTTGATAGAAGTGAAATGTCGCCTCCGGAACTATCCCAGTGGCATTTGAATCTCCGGATCCATCCCCGAGGAGTGTCGAGGTGACATGGGTTCCATGTCCACTGTTGGAGTCAGCACCGGAACTATCAGGGCCAAACAGATTGTATATTGGGTTTCTGAGCCTGTCCCCAAAGTCTCCATGATCCACGTCAAGTCCTGTGTCGGAAATACCTATGACTTCCCCTGAACCATGTAGTCCAATTCCCGAGAGTGACCTTGCAAAGTCTGCACCGGCAATGAGGCTGGCATTTGAGTTGTGTATTGTAAAAACTGGGCCCATCTCCACCTTTAGAACACGGTAGTCAGAAGCAAGATATGGGATTAGAGATATTTCTGCGGACCTGACCTTGCACAAGTGTTTGTCGCAGTGAGAGTGCTGATGCAAATCTCCCTTTTTTGCATTGAGTTCCCTGTCTAGTTTCGAGTAGTCTTCCTGGGAGTTAGAGGGAGATGGAGTAATGTCGAGGTCGATTTGGGCACCACTGAGAGCCATTAGAGAGTGCAATGAAGTAGAGATCTTCCACATTGCTGGCAAAGGACCCACCCATCTAACTTGAGGTAGTTCCTGAATGATAGAAATTTGACCTTTGGCCCTTTCTGGAGCAATGCTAATTACTACGGAATCGTCAGGGAATTGATCAATTATTTCAATTTCAAGAAGATTTAGGGAATCTTCAAGTTCCTGCAAATCGGAACTAAGTGACTGTACGATGTGAAGCCTACCATCATTGGGACCTTCGAGGCCGGCCTTTTGCCATTGTCCTGTTGGCAGTGATTCGATTAGTGGGTCAATTTTCCCAAATGGAGAGTGGATTATACCCGTTGTCTCGGCCATAGGATGGTCGCTAAGTGACGGATTCTGTAGGATTAACCAATTGTTTTCGACCTGTGGCGAAGTGATTGAGAGGGCCTTTTGTTCGTTTCCACTATCGAGTGAAATGCTTAAAGAAATAGGGGAAAGCAAAATCATTGCAATTGCGAAGTAAATTGATTTTGCAGTAGTCATTCGCTTTTCCGAGGCTATGGCCTCTTTTGACTATTGACTCTTTGCGGACTGATTAGTCGAACCTTGTGGAATAGTATCTATTGATGGCTGAGTCTGTCTTTTCGGCAGATTTCATCCAGTCATCCTCTATACCCATAAGAGCCCTGATACAATCCACATTCTCTGGAATTACGTCACTCTCTTGATGAATGGCCTGGAAATAGTAAAGACGGTTGCCAACAAGTTTGACACCATCCTCCCAAACGAAAATTTCGTGTAAGTCCCCCCACTTCCTCCCTATGTCTCTGGCCATCTCCATCACCTCTGCCGTAGTGGGAATTCGGTCATCGGCGCCATTCATGATTATCACCCTGGGAGTCTTCGACCACATTGTAATTATCGACTCAGTAGAGAGGCCGTGCCCCTCTGGCAAATCTGCAATAATGCAGTGAACGTGCATTATCGTCGTAGGAACTGCAACGGCCAAGCTATTGATTTCAATCTCTGGTTTTACGGTCATTACGTCTGGACCGTGGTGGCTTGGAACCTTCAGGACCGGTTTAATCGCATTGATCGGGCCCTTACTGGAGTCCCCTGGGTCAGCGGCACGCCTAACCATGGTGCACTCTACCTTCAATGAGCCACAATGCTCGAATAAAGGGACAAGTGTTCTGGATAGGCCAGTAGTATTACAAGAAACAACCCTTGTTCCTTCGGCATTCATATTCTCCTTGTGATTAGCGGACGAAGTGTATGAAAGACCGGTTAGATCGTGTTTTTCTCCTCCTTGGAAGATATATTTGACCCCAGCAGAGCGGTACTTCTCTAGATTCTCAGCACCCATTTTACCAGGAGCACAATCAACAACTACATCTGCTATGGAAAGTAGTTCTGATAGCCCTCCAGAGCATTCATACCCTTTTTTTGAAAAAAGGCCAATTCTGTCCTGATCGTCAAACGTACAGTAAAGAGGGAAACCCTTCTTTATTGCTAGTTCACAGCCGAAGCTTGGACCGGTCTTTGTTACCCCAATTACTTCCATATCATCTTGTGCATCTACGGCATCTGCTACTCTCTTGCCGATTGTTCCAAATCCGTTAATTGCGACTTTTATGGTTCCCATTGTTGAATCCCCATGTTGTTGCCTATGATTGTGGTACGTCTGAAGGATGCCTATGAACATAGCGAATTCGGCAAGAGTCAATAATGAGTCGCCTCCTTCTGAATGTACAGAGTAATACGAAGGGGTGTCAATAAGTGAAGGAGTTGACAAGTAAGAGTTTGAAACTCAACAGGGATCTGGATAGATACGTCGACCAGGCTCTGGAGCAAGGTCGGCCTGTGAAAATTGGATGGGGTAGAGCGGGGGACGAGCGACCCAAGGATGGAGAGTTCGGAGTCCTTACACACCTGCCCGAGGGGGCCAAGGTTCTGTGCCTAGGGAACCTGGGTCCTCTAGTGGGGGCTGCGAACAGGGGGGGAACTCTAACTCTTCGAGGAAGTGCGGGTTCGATGATGGCAGCGTTTCACGTCAATGGCAAGACAGTAGTTGAGAAAGATGTAGGGGATAAAGCTGGATATGGGATGGTTGGTGGCGAGGTTTCGATTCAGGGTTCTTGTGGAAATGAAACCGGCTCATCAATGGATGATGGAGTTTTACTCGTTAGGGGTCACGCTGGAGATTCATTAGGTTGTAGAATGTCAGGAGGAACTCTGATTGTAATGGGATCTGTTGGATCAGAACCAGGGACAGGCATGACTGGAGGTAGGATCATCGTCTCAGGTAGCTGCCCCCCTCCGCCGGATGGAGTGGAGATGAGATCGATAAAGAAATCAGAAATTAATGAGTTCTCTAAAATGCTTGACCCAATGGGTCTTTCTCTCAATGAAGATGCGCTAGTTCTAGAGCCTGGAGATGTGTCTTACGAGGGCGAAGAGCGTCCTATATGTTCAATCACTGAGGGCTTTGAGAAAATTTCCCTCCACCCCAACGAAGACTCGTTGGCGGACAATGCAGTATTGGACCACTACACCCTTCTTGTTCAGGACGGTTCTGACTCAGAAGGTGCACTATTGGAGATTCCCTGGCTAATTAGCTGCGAAACTACTGTCGGTTCAGAAGACTGGAAAGGGGTTTCGACACCAGCAATTGTTCGCAATGAAACCCGGCCAAATGATCTTCTTATGGTTGGAAAGAGAGAGTTTGCTAATTCGATCGACTTTGTAGGAAATTGCTCTGGGCTAATTTTGGATATTACGGATTTTCCAGGACTAAATGACTTAGAAATAGAAGCGATGGTGATTTCTTTGAGGAGTAGAATGGATGAGAATGCAATAATTCTGCTCAGGGGAAGGATAGACAGAATTGAGAGGGTTTTCAGATTAGTAATGGACTTGGAGCTAGATGGCGCAGTGGTAATGTGTTCAACGCCAGGTGGTTCTAGACTAGCATCGGCCCTACCAAAGATTGGGCTTGCCTCAAAGGCAATGGGAATTGGTGAAACCGGAAAATTCGTGATGATTGAGGTAGATTACGAACCCGATGCAAAGGATTTGCTAATCGCTATAGCTTCGGGGTGCACGGCAATCGTTTCACCTCACGAAGGAGGGAGTCTAAGTTCAAAAATTGTCGATATAGGACGAGGTATTCGAGGTTGGATGAGGGAAATCGGAGTGGATAGAATTGAGAGAATAGGGAGGAGGAATCTGCGAGCAAATGACTATGATACTGCGGCAATATCAGGACTTAGACTGGTAGGATACGAAAGGCCTCTGAAGATGTGGTTAGAACTCGGGTGAATTCATGCCTACCCTAGACTTCAAACACTCGATTCTCGGTTATCTCCAGGGCATCAATGGAATTGAGCACAAATGGGAAGAATGGTCAGAATGGCTACCTGAGATCGGGTGTCCTGTAGACAGTAATGACGAGGTTTCAGTTGAAGTGGAGGTTTTTCCAGATCGTCCCGACCTCTTTAGCCATGAGACCATCAGTAGAGCATCAAGATCATTCCTTTGTCTTACTGATGAAGACGTGGACATGTCGGTTTCAACGGGCGATATTTCCCTAACTGTTGACCCAGAATTGAAGAGAGTGCGACCGGTTGTAATGGGAGCGGTAGTTAGAGGAGTAGATACGGGATCTGATTTTGAAGGAAGAGGGGAGTTCATCCAGTCTTTAATGGACCATCAGGAAAAGCTGCATTTGACACTAGGAAGAAAGAGGAAGTTTGCTTCAATAGGAGTTCATGACCTAACCTCGCTAAAGCCCCCATTTAGAGTAACTACAGTCTCCTCAGACTATTCCTTCACGCCGCTAGCTTGCACTGAGGAAATGAGCATAGAGAAAGTTCTCTCTGAACACCCCAAGGGAGTAGAGTATGCCCATCTAATGGAAGGTCTAGAAGACTTCCCAGTAATACTGGATTCCGATGATAAAGTGCTATCTTTCCCTCCAATCATTAATGGCAGCCACACCACAGTAAGTGAGGAGACTAGAGACTTTTTCATTGACGTAACTGGATGGGATAAGAGAGCATGTGAATCATGCCTACTTCTTGTCTGCCTGTCTATGGCTGAAAGGGGGGGAGAAATCGAGAGCATCCAACTAACAGATGCCGATGGGCAGTATGATTTGTCACCGAAAGGAGATGCTAGAATTCATCGAGTTCCGGATAGCCTAATAGAGAAAATTCTTGGGGTAAATTTGAGCTATGAAGATTTGTCCGAGTCCATCAAGAAGATGGGTGGTGCTCTGGAAGAAAGCCGAACAGTTACTGATGGCCCTAATGAGAGAGGTAGGTGGTCTGACTGTGTGGTTGGAGAGATTGAGCATATGATCAAAATGCCTCGATGGAGGAGCGACATAATGCATCCGGTAGACATTGTAGAAGACATTGCCATAGGTTTCGGTTTCCATAATCTGCCACTGAAGCTTACCACCACGCATCTAGATGCAGTGCCCTTGAGTTCTTCCAACCTAAAGAGGAGATTCGGGGAGAGTATGAGGGCCTGCGGACTACAGGAGGTGCAGAGTCTGACTCTGTCAAACGAAAGAGATCAGTTCGAAAATGTAAGGTGGCCCATGGAAGGAGAAATAACGGAGATAGCCAACCCAATTACTTCTGATCACACTGTCCTTAGGCAATACATTCTGCCATCACTACTACGATTGCTCGCGGCTAATAGACATCACGAGTTGCCCCAGAGAGTTTACGAACTAGGGACTGTAATCAGGGAGTCGAAAAATTTTCTCAGAGGAGCATGGACGTGTGCCGAGGTGGGCAATGGATTCACGTCATCGAAGGGAATTGCCCAGGCCCTTCTTCGGGATATGGGGGCAATTCAGGAAGACGTGGGATTCAAGCCAACAGATTCGGAGCATGGGCCCTGGATAAGTGGCAGAGGAAGCCAAATCATTGTTAGGGGGCAGAAAATTGGGGAGTTCGGAGAGATTGACCCTGAAGTTAGTGCTTGTTTCGGGATTAAATCTCCAATACAAGCGGGGGAGGTTGACGTGTGGGCAATTGGCAGGATGATTGCGGATCCAATTTCCTAGTCCTCACCTTCGTCTTTAGAAAGCAGTTTCTTTGCATCCAAGAACTTCTTATTCTCGAGATGGCTCTGATCGTCTTTTTTGTCTTCTTTCTTTCCTGACTTTTTCTCGTACTCCACAACATTCCTCATGTAATTCGTTCGAGAAATTGTCGGTTTCGAGGGTTTCTTCTTCTTGAAGGGCCATATGGGTCCCATATTGGCACAGCGACGAGTGTAGACATCATATTTTCCCCCTATTGAGTCTGAAAACAGTAGTTTTGATGGAATTAGTCCTCTTCGGAGAGGCGTGCTTGGACGACACATAGGGGTTGACGAGGCCGGAAGAGGTCCCGCCATAGGACCACTAGTTGTTTCTGCTCTGAGTATACCAAAAAAGGACAGGACAATTCTTAGGAAGATAGGAGTAGATGATTCGAAGAAGATGAGCAAAAAGAATAGGGAGCGTGTGCATATGGAAATTTTATCCTATGCCGAATCGTCTGATTGGATCATTGGCTTGGTACATTGTGATGCTAGTAGGATCGACGAATGGATGTACAAAGGGAGTTTGAATACATTGGAAGTTATCCTATTTGCCGAAGCAATCGAAAGGGTTGCTGAACCTGGAGGCGAGCACGAGTTATTTCTCGATGCTTGCGACGTTGATGCCAAGAGATTCGGCAGGAGAGTGGTCGAATCTCTCGGGAACGAATGGAAGGGGTGCAAAATTCATTCACGGCACAAGATGGATGCGAATGATGAGGTTGTCGCAGCTGCAAGCATCATTTCGAAAGTAAGTAGAGACTCAGCAATAGGAGAGTTGTCCCGGCAATTGGGTGTTGATCTGGGTTCTGGATACCCCTCAGATGCCAAGACAAGGGATGCAATCGAGTTGCTATGCAAGGAAGAGGTTCTCAATGATTGCATTAGAAGAAACTGGGCTAACGTCAAGAAATCATGGTCGAGGCATCACAATAGACCCATAGAAACAAGGGGTAGTGAAAGATCGGGAGTGTTCCAATCGGCTCTAGACAAGTGGGAATAGTAAGAACGGTGAAATGCAACCAATGCCTGGTTCAGACGAAAGGCATGAGTGAGGAGGAAGTTTTCGATCTGGATGATGAGGATGCCGTTCGGAAGTATGCTTTGCAGAATGCCATAGAGTACAAGGGAAAAGGGCAGGCTGGGAGTGTTCTCGGAAGGGTTCTTGCCGAGAGGGAGGAGCTTAGGCCCCGTGCAAAGAGTCTACTAATTTTGGTTGAATCTGAGGTAATAAGAGCCAATGCTATCGCCCGTGAAAGTGGTATAGAAGAAGTTCGTAGAGAGCTAGAGAGGATGGCTCCAGAGGCTCTAGAAAGAGAGAAACATAGGAAAATTGAGGGGTTACGGGATCTTCCGGGAGATACATCGGAAGTAGTTCTAAGATTCGCCCCAAATCCCAACGGACCTTTGACTTTAGGGCACTCTCGAGGAGTGGTGATAAATTCCATTTATGCGGAAAAATACCAAGGAAAAATAGTTCTAAGGTTTGATGACACGGACACTAGAGTAAAGCCCCCTTTGGTTGATGCGTATGGTTGGATAGAGCAAGAAATCGAATGGTTGACGGGAAAATCTGCAGATGTGGTAGTTCGAGCCAGTGAAAGGATGCCAGTTTATCTCCGATACGCCGAAGAGATGCTGGTAGAGGGTTTTGGTTACGTTTGCAGGTGCAAGGCCGAAGAGTTTCGAGAATTAAGAGTGTCAAAAACCGATTGTCCGTGCAGAAGTAAAGCTGTTGCGGAGAGTATCGAAGACTGGGGTAAAATGAACTCGGGAGATATTGAGGAAGGAGGGGCAGTTGTGAGGGTTAAGACGGAAATGGATCTGCCAAATCCGGCATTGAGAGATTGGCCGGCACTAAGGATTCAACATTCCCCCCACCCAATGGTTCGAGACAAGTACAAGGTATGGCCTCTATTGGACTTCCAAAGCGCAATTGAAGATCACGAGCAAGGAGTAAGTCACATCATTAGAGGAAAGGATCTGATGGACAGTACAAGAAAGCAAACGCTACTTTACGAACACTTTGGTTGGACATATCCAGAAACGTTGTATTGGGGAAGAGTGAAGATTCACGAGTTTGGAGGTTTCTCGACATCAGGAATGTCTTCCTCGATTGATAATGAGGAATTCTCTGGATGGGATGATCCTAGACTCCCTACGCTTAAAGCACTGCGGCGTAGAGGATTTGAGTCTAGTTCTCTAATCGATTTTTGGAAGGAAATAGGGCTTACTCAGAAGGATATTTCAATTTCAATGCAGACATTGGAGTCGTTCAATTCCAGAATAATCGACGGATTTTGCGAAAGAAGGGTTTTCGTTTCTAAACCAATAAGGTTAGACATACGTTCCGAAGATACTCCTTCTAGAGTCGTGATGTCGAGGCATCCAGATGGAAAAATTGGAGGGTCCAGAGAGTGGGAGGTCGACGGAACTGTGTTCATTCAAGAATGTGATATGGTTGAAGGTAAGCTGAGGCTCAAAGACTTCGCAGACGTAACAATCTCTGGATCATCGGCAACCATTGATTCCGAAGATAGGAGCGATGACCGCACAATCGTACATTGGATCCCTGAGAAGATGTCGAGGAAAGCAATATTGTCCATCCCCGATGGCGAAGAGATTTCTGAGGAACAAGGGCTTGTTGAGGACTTTGATTTGAGAGAAGGTGCCGTATACCAGTTTGAGAGAGTCGGTTTTGCTAGATTGGAGAGTATAGAAAATGAGGTTGTCAGGCTTCTATGGCTTCATAATTAGCGGAGTCTCCGATTAAGTACATAAGTAGCGAATTATCATAGTTAGTTTGCGTCGCATTGAAGGGGCTAGTCCGAATCAGAGTGCCGTGGAAGGCGCCAGTGCAAGGTTCGCAGTCATTTTTTCCTCAATGATGGTAATGGTAGTATTTTCTCCAATCATTGCTAATGCTGAAGAGAGCAACAATTGCTGTGAATCCCCAGATGAATTCGATCTTTTCTTGATTGGAGATGCAGACAATGGACAATTAACTCCCTTCTCATCTGAATTAGAAGAGGAGAAATCCATGGAAGTGACTTCGTCGGTTTTTGGCGAAGTTGAAATTGGCACCTGGATGATTGAGTGGGGGGAATCCGGTGACTATTCTTCTGGGACGTGGACATTCACGATTCCCTATCAGGTTGAGGACTCGACTGGAGTGTCTGCAAATACTACAGTTGTAGTTAAAGTGGGCGGGAATACATACGAAAGTTCTGGACAGTTGCCCGCCGTATATCTTAGTGAGTCTGGGGAGCTTTCTGTTCCTATAGAAGTCCAGGATGGTCAGTTCTCAAAGAATGATAAGATAGAAATTACCTTTTCAGTTAGGAACATGATATTTTCAAATCCTGGTAGCGAATCTGGGATAAGCTTCCATTGGGGGTCAGAAGAGTTTGCTGCCGCTATGTCCATGTCCTTCCCACTAGTGAACATAGAAATTCGCGATGCGAGTGTCAAGGGCAGCCTCGTATTCTTCCCAGTAAGACTTAGTTCGGGTTTCGGAGACAGGATTTGGACTTCTGCCACCGGTGGCCTAATGGTCCAAAATACAGAAATTACTGAGAGTCCCATAGTAAACTCCAACGAAGAATGGATCGATGTCACATTTGTGTGGGACCCAAGTGGAACTAGCGGAGGTTCAGTTAGGACTGATTTCCACATTTCTATTCAGGGCTCCTTGGTAATTGAAGCAGACAAGATCCATGAAATTACCCTAGGACAAGATACAGGGGACAATAGCTGGTACCCTGAAGAGGAGCCCCCGAGGACAGGTGGTTCGGGCCTAGAAGTCGAAATCAACTGCAAATATGACGGTAACTCCATTGAAAGAAAGACGACCATATCATTTGATGGGGCGATGTCTCAGTGGATGAGATGGGGTTTGGACAACATTGGCAACAAGAGTCTCGGATCAAACAGTTGGTGGAGGAATCTGAATACGTTTTCAGATCAAGTTAGCTCGTCAGAGAAGCAGAACGGAAGAGTGGACAACTCGGAGCTTTCATCTCTAGAGACTCATCTGAGAGGTTCAAAGACTGATATGAAATCATTCCTTTCGAGTGGTTTGATGATTGACCCGGAATCTGTTTTTGGCGTAGACCCTGTGAATTTCGGACCATTGGAAATTAGTATTGACTTGGGTGCATCAAGGGCCTTTAACTCGGATCTAATTTCAGTAAGAGTTTCTTCGACATACTATGTTTCGGATAGTAGCTCTAGGCAAGCATTGATTGAGGATTTTGTAAGACCTGGTGGTTATGATTTCTGGGACAATGTGAGGCTCTCTTTCGAGATTAGAACCGGGATGCTTTCTGGTTTCGGAGGCGTATACCTGGACAACGACGAGATAGATTACACACACAGGAGGTGGATTTTGATGGAAATAATCACGATGGAAAATTCCGATATCGAATCCGATGCCGACTTTAGACTAGAGTTTGGGGCTGAAAATGCTCTCCTATTTAGCCCCTTGATATCTGCAATGATTTCCGTATTCGCTCTTTGCTTGGCACTAGGAATTGGAATGGCCCTAACGAGAAAGAGGACGCGGGTTCCGAGTATGATAATGATTGGAGTATTGGGGGTACTTTCTCTATCCATTTACTGGTTCGGATTGCCAATGCCAATTGTTCTGGGAGTTGTAAGTTCCAGCATTCTCCTAGTATTCCCTGCTTCTGTAATTTCTCCCGTAATTGAAGATCCAAGTATGCACAGAAATTCCAGCAAGGGTGGAATGGTTAGATGTCCGTCTTGTGGGAAGAAGAATACCGTTGAGTCTGACATTAGACCACTTAGGGTCGAGTGCAATGGATGCGGTAGCACACTTAGGATAGAATAGTCATATTTCTCCTTTAGAGACAAGTGCATCTGCAATGGTAGAAGCAGCCTCTAAAGGTGTTTTTCTCTCCCAAATCGAGTGAGCCCTGAAAATCTGTGATGAGAGGTCTGAGTCCCAACTTGGACCCAGAACACAATGCCAAAGCAGTTCTTCTGCCCTTGTTGTTGAAGGGGAATTTAATGCGAAGATAGGAGTAACTAAGTTTCCCATGATTCGTTCTCTATTCTCTAAATCAGAAGACTGCCATTCATTAGAAGCATTTTCCAGAACAGAATCATCGAGCCAAGGGAAATTTCTGAATTCTGGAGATTTTACCTCGGTAACAGGGACTACTCTAATTGCACCTTGTTCGGAAAGATAGTCGCGAAGAAATGAGTAAACTGGATCGTATGTATTGTCAAGGGAGTCACTAATCCAATTTCCTGATAAAATCCAAGGCCTCATCCTCCTAAGTCTTTCACTGCTAGGATTGATTTCCGAGGCCATGTAGTGGGCTTGCACCACAGTGCATAGTGGCCCTTTGCGAGAGTCTCCCGAGCTCCCCCTAAGACCTTCGACGATAGACTCAGAGATCACAATCCCGTCCATGGAGCTTCTTCGTTTCCCTAAGTTTTCAACGACCTGGATGAATGGTTCCGAATCTGGATTTTGATCGGTGAATCTACGCCTGTAAGGGATACCCGCGTCAAGAAGTGCTGCCTCAATGGGTGCCAGGGAAAGAGCGCCACTCATGTTTGGTTCTGAAATAAGAAGAAGAGTCTGTTTTCTCAGAGAAAGCCCTCTAGAGAAATTCCGAAAAGATTCGCGAATAGAAGAGAAAATATCCTGGTCCGCGAGAGAGCCCATTATCCCACGATAGAAGACAGGTACAAATCACTAGTGATTACTCGACCATCAGTCTGAGTTGGTCCCTCTTGTATGTCCAATCTGAGTCTATCTGGTTGTTATCTCGATAGTACCTAGAAAGGCGTCTAATCTTGGATTCACATAGTTCCAACTGCCTCCTGTTATGGATGTCCTTGGAATTCTGGGACAGATGGTCTATGAGTCGTAGTGCCCTCCTCATCAGGCTCATTAAATCCTCAGGGAGGCTACTGGACTTTCCCAATCTTTCTAGAGTCTGAGAAATTCTTTCTCCGGTAACTAACCTTATGTTAGGAACTCCATGCTTATCCCTAAGAATAGTTCCGATTGATGCATTTGAGTGGCCCTCTTCTGAGAGTTGCAGAATTAGTTCCTCGATTTCTTTCTTATCGGAGTTTGACCACTCGGGAGGAGCACCGGAATGTGGCTTGCTAGACCCGCTAGCGCCCTTTCCCTTACTGTGCATCCTAGACAAATGTATACCTCAGGAGCCCGGCGACCTGCTTTCCCTCTTTAACCGCTACGCAGCACCATTTGGTGCCACAGCATCATAGTCGGTGTCTTGACTTTGCCAGTTTACCCGGACCAAAGGGCCATTCCCAACCAGGTGCAACTGCCCTCGCGGAGCCCAGAAGTTTTCCTTCCTGGATGACTGCTAATTCGTCACCGACAAGAATGGAACGATCACATTCCTGAACCATACTTGGAAAGATATCCCCTATCCAGTCGATTTCCGGCCTTATCTCAACGGCCCTAAGGAGATTGAGGCCCCAAAGAACCTCAAGACTAGCCTTTGAAAAAAGGAACCTCCCTCTTCTAGGATCCCATTTTGCCATCTGTTCTCCATCTTTGTAGATTGTAAAGATTGGGGGTCTACCACGAATCTGGCATCCATCGAGCCATTCGTCTGAGCCGAATTGGAATCTGGATATGGATTTCATCTTCTCCTCCCTTGGACTGAAATCTAAATCTGCAGAGTCTCCTTCGAATGCGGAAAATATAGCATCTTGCAGTCTCTTTAGTGATGTCTTTGAACCAGCTGATTCACCCATCCTAGTATCGATTTCACGGATTCCATCTATGCCGGCTTCTATTCCAGAATGGTTAACAATCAAAGAGTAACCAATCCTGTCAACTAATCTACGAAGCATGTGTCTAATAATTGATAATTCATCTTCGTCCCAGTCACCAGTTACGGGGATATCGTAGTGAGCTGCGGGCCATAAGTCCTCCAAATCTCTTGGAACCAGGCCCAAAGGTGCTGTCACCATCACTTCGTGTACTCTCGTTTTGCCGATAGAACGCCTGAACCTGGAGTGACTTGTTGAGAGCCTGTATGGTTTCTTTGCTGAGCAAGGAAGCAGTACCAATACGTCTCTCTGCCTAATTGGGGCCTCGTAGTTTTCTGAAATTGCTTCCCTCCACAGACGAATCGTTACATCGTTTCTACTTTCGAAGGAGTGGCACCTTAACTGCGTACCAAATTGGGCTGAGCTTTTGGTCATACCTAGTGTTCCTGATTGCTCGAACGAAAGTTGATCATGCCTCCTTAGGTGCTCGACGGACCGCGGGCTAGATTTGCTTTGAAGTTCGGCTAACTCCCTCAATGATCCTTCTCTGATTGCAGACCTAGTGGCAGAAATTGAGTCGACCCACATTCTACACTGAGACTGCATTGAAGAGTCCTCCTGAGTCGAAGGCTCTGGCGGTCTTGGACCGGATTCTGTTAGAAGAACGCCAAGTGAGGAGGCTTGTCGGGAACGAGCAAGATCGAATAGGTCAACGCCCATCCATGACAGTAGGGCGCAATTATCCGGACCCGATATCCCGGGAGTCCAGACCAATGAAGATGGGAAGTGAGTCCGAATCGTCAATAGGGCCCTTTCTATCAATCCAACATTATTGGAAAGCTGAGGAGAGTCAATAAGAGCAATTATTGAAGGTTGAAAATCCAAACTTTGCAATGATATATCATGGTGCAAAGAGTTCCAAGTAACTGGCAATATCTCAGCACCGGATGGGAATTCTCCAGAGTTAGACTCAACAAGACTGGGCGGGATTAGCAATCCCTGGGAAGCAATCCACTTGTCTAGTTTGTCGAATGGATAGCAAAGTTTTGCACGAGTGGAAATTTCCATAGAAGAAGGAATTACAGAGTTATCCAATGAGAATGATAGTGGAGCAATTTGAATTGGCAATTCTGGGTCGTTCTTACCTAAAATTATGCATGGAGAGAAAGATTCCGGTGCATTCCTGTCTCCGAGAGAGAATAGTCTGGAGAACCTATCTCTCGAGATGACGTTCCTAGCGATGGGGCGCTCATTCATCGCTCAGCGATGGAAGCATTTCGCTTGAAGGATTCTAAGACCTAGATGCACTCCCGAGTATGATGAAGAGGCCCCATTTCGTAATAGCACTAGCATTATTGGCATCTATTTCGATGGTGAAAACTGCAGTTGCGGATTCGGAGTTTCTCTTAGAAGAGGGGTCAGACGCTCCAGAGACGATTTGGGACTCAGATGTAATCGGGGAAAATTGGCAGATAATCCCAGAAAACAATTCAACTGTACTTGGAACCTTCGAATTGAATGACTCTGTTGACTTGTATGCAATAGAAATTTCATCTTCAAATTGGACAATGATAGGTTTCTCTGTGTCTGGAAACGATTCGGTGAGCATCAGTTTGCAAAGACTGAATCAAAGTTCTTGGTCAATTGCCGAGTATGCAAATGAAGAAATTGGAGAAATTTCGCTAGATCAAGGATTCCATGCAATCCGACTAGAGAGGCTGGGAAGTTTCGATGAAGAGATAGAATACCGTTTCACAATTAGGAACATGGGGACTTTCGATGAAACGGAGGAGTACGTGAACCTGGCTTGGATGTTTACGCCATTCTATGTGTTCGCAGGTATATTCCTAATATTCCCCTTACTTGTCGTAATATGGTGGAATCGGGCCAAACTTCTACCATTTGGCAAGAGTTACGGAGAGTTGGAGGAGAGTGAGGTGCAAGTACTTGGTTTGCTTAGAGAGAGATTCTCAATGAATGGGGAGAATCTGGATCTGGAAGAGATTAATGCTGCGCTTTCAACACTAGGAAGAAATTCTTGGGAGGTGATTTCTGAAGAGTTGGGGGATCCGGAAATTAGGCACTTCACCGAAAATATTGACATCTGTGCGTGGAGAGTAAAGGAGAGTTCTAACTCATTACTAATTGGAATAAAAACCGGTTCATCTAGCTGGGAAATGGCTGCGATTAGAATCCACTCTCCACTGGGAGAGTCGATTAAAATTAGCAGCGTCGTTCCCGAGATGATGTTCCAAGATGATGAGGTGTACCTAGGAAATCTGGTTGAAGGTTCTACGACATTAATTAGATTGGAGACCTTAGGTAGAGCTCCAGAGACTAAAATCCACATTTCGGGCCTAGTTGAAGGGAAACCGATTGCTGCTGTTCCAACGAAATCGATAGGTATCGGAGAGGAGTGACTGCCTAGCGGTTCCTTCTGGAGTTGGCTTCCTCCCTTATTCTCTCTTCAATAGGGGGGATTGATTCTTCCAGCTCTCCTCTGATTTCTTTGATCTTCTTCTTCAAGGAGCGAGTCGTCTTTTTTGGGGATTGTAGCCTAAGAACAACAGTTACTGAGCCCCTCCTAGAAGCTCGACTGTTGATTGGAAGCCCCCTCTGGGGAATAGAAATTGTTTCACCGGGATTAGAATTTTGAGGAACTTTGATTGTCAGATTGTCGGAATCTATGTGGGGTATTTCGATAGTTGTTCCCAGAGTAAGGTCAGCAAAACTTAGTGGAAGAGCCATGAGAAGGTCGGCTCCATCCCTTTCGAACCAAGGATGTTTTTCGACTTCGATCTCAATGTACAAATCTCCTGGTGATCCGTTTAGAGAGGCGGGCGCCTCTCCCTGCCCACGCATTCTAAGACGATTACCAGAAGTTATTCCAGGACGGACTGAGAATTTAACTCGAATTGACTGCATTGAACGCCCACTCCCACGGCATTCTAAACAAGGATCTGAGACAATTCTTCCAGAGCCTCTACAGGGGGCACAATCCTTCCTCACTCGTTGTCTGAAGGGCCCGATCATTGAGATTTCGTCTATCCTCCCCCTTCCTTCACAAGAGGGGCAAGTTCTCGAACCCCCCTCATTATTTGAGCCGGAGCCTTTGCATGATGGGCAATCCTTCATCACTTCGATTTCTATTTCATCGTCCATCCCATCCATAGCAGCCTGAAAAGGGACTGAATGTCTTACCAAGAGATCCGAACCATGGGATCTATCAGTCTGCTGGCCTCCGAAGAATTGGCTGAATATTGATTCGAAACCACCTCCGAATAAATCATCGAAGCTGATATCGACGCCCTGAAAACCACGAGATCCGAATGGAGAGCCACCTGGTCTTTCGTGTCCAAAGACATCGTACTTCCTCCTTTCTTCTGGATTCGAAAGTATCGCATATGCCTCTTGAATCTCCTTGAACATAGATTCTGCTTCAGTATCGTCGGGATTCTTATCGGGGTGGTACTTTCGAGCAAGAGAACGAAATGACTGTTTTATTTGGTCCTCAGTAGCATCCTTTTCAATGCCGAGAATATCGTAATAGTCTCGCTTTCCCGACATATGCCCGACTCAGGCCCCGAAAGGAGTCATATCAACCGTTCCCCATCAATTCATGAAAGAACCGCAGGATGTGCAATAATTCGTATTTGCGTCATTATATGTTGAGCAGGAGTCGCAAAATCTCGTTTTCTTTTGTGTCCCTTCTGGGATGACCCATTGAGAATCCCCATCTATGCTGAACGATTGTGATTTATCGATTCCCTTGTGAGCCATTGAAGTAATTTCCTTGAGTTCCGCCTGCTTCATCTTTTCTGCTCTCCTATTAGCAGACTTATCTATCAGAGAGGATAGAAAATCTTTAATTTTCTCCAAGAAGTTTCTCTCTGACAATGGTGGTTCTTCCCTGCTTTCTTTGTTCATTTCAATACCATCTACAGAGATAGAATATTCCGAGTCGCTTTTCTTTTTGTGCTCCGATTCTATTGACTCCCGATTGATCTGGCCAATGCTTCCTTGCATCCTCTTTCTCGATGATGACGCCTTGCGTCCCTTGAAGTCAGAATATGCCCTAGCCTCTAGCTTCTGAATAGCAACTTCTCCCTTTTCCCAAAGACCCTTGTCTTCCATTTTGTAGGTTTTAGAGAGAGCATCTATCGCCTTTGAGCGGCGGAATTCGTGGTCGTGTACCCGAGAGTATCTATAGGCCAAAAGAATTCCAATTATCGTAGCACATGTGTGAATCGCGATTTGGCCTAAATCGTCATTTGAAAGTGCTTCATTCAATTCTGGAGAAAGGATGCGGAATGCAATGACGATAATATTGGGAATCAAGATGAGTGCAACGGAAACCAGACCAGAACGTTGTACCATGTACAGTCGTGAATTGGGATTGGTTTGAATTTTCTCGGAAATTGGGCATACTGGTTATCACTATTAGTCACCAATTGTTCGGCAATGCATGGAACCAAGAGTTTGTGTCTCGACATTAGTTCGTAGTCACGACGATCCTGACAAAGTCGTTCGATCGATAAGGATGATTTTCCCAGATTGGGAGCCCGAAACGGTGCCAGAAAAATCTTCATTTCCGATCAAAAGGAGTAGTGAGGTGATTTCTGGTGAAATCCAATCTATCGATAGCCTGCTATCGATCCTTAGGGAAAATAGGGTTCTTGACACTGCACTAGATGCTATGGCAATGAGATCTAACGAGGAGGGTACCGTTTTCCATCTCTCCAGGCAATCTGCCTCCGTAGGAAAGGTATCTTTTGTCCTAGAAGAAAATACTCTTGGAGGGTTTGTTGAAGTCTCATTGAACGGGAAAGAAATAGAGATATGGCTTGAACAGCAGACTTGGCACAATGGAAGAGAAAGAATCCCTAGAGAGGTGGATGATGAGTTTTCTATGAATCAGTTTGGAGATCCTTCTGAATGGTTCCAATCTTCGAAAAAGAATGAGTGAGTAGAAACTTCTCATTTTCCATACCATACTGGTCGGCAAATTCATCCCCTCGCAATAATCGCGGACATCGTGGCGGAAGAGTACGTGGTCCAGATTGAAGAGCCTGAAAAACAAGGTTTCAGGCCTCTTGGGGTTGCATCAGCAATCTGGAGTGAGCTTAGTGGAGGCATTGGCCCTTGGGGAGCAGTGAGGCCACTATTTGCCGTCGCACTCTCACTAGTTCCATTTCTATTCCTAGGTCAGCATTTCAACAGGGAGCATCGGAAGGCAGGAGAATGGTTCCTAATCCAGTTTCCATTGATACCTGCATTCCTCTGGCCCTTCCTGTTCGTATGGTCCATTGCGGACGCTTGGTGGGTCTCTAGTGGAATTGTTGCTTCTTCTCAGAATAGTTAGACTAGAAGTCCTCTGCTAGGGATATTGGACTGAAGAGTCCACCTGGACTAGAAACGCTAGAGAGTTGTTTCCTAATTTCTAATTCCCATTCTCTCATTTCTTGTAATGCGGATACGAACTCCATTTGGCTCTCATTGAGAATTGTCCTCACTAGGGTGTCAAGAATATCCATCCTGTCGCGATCTACCCGATCAATGAGTTTCTCCAGAGGGAAGGATTCGAGGCCAGAAACTTCAGCATCTTCATTTTCAGAACCTATTGGCAACGGCTTCAATATCCCTGCGGGTAGTTCTTCCCCGGCTGCTCTGGCTGCATTCTCTAGAGACTCTGCAACTATTCTGATATATTTCGAGACGACGAGTGCGACTTCGATAATTGGCATACTTAGTTGATTTGTCAGGTGGACCATGTTTTCTCTGAGGAATAGCAACTTCTCATTTACTCCCGACTCGGGAGGAGGAACGGTTCGCCGATCATCGGCCATGATATCGTGAGGAGAAGGTAGCAAATGAACTGTTGAGTTCAAGAAGTTCTGTCGTCATAGCGGATAGGAGAACCACTATTTCCTCTTATTCCATCCAATAGGTCATCTTCAATCTCGAAGAAATCATTCAGCCAATCTCCATCTGTATCCCAATTTGTTGGATCCGTTCCATCTGCAATCAAATCGCCATCGATATCCAGAATCCACCATCCATAGGCATACTCGCCCAGTCCGATGTTAGGGAGATGGAACCTATCGCCTGCAATCCTGTTGAACTCATCAGTCCATTCACCGTTAACATAGGTTTCATCATTGCTAGAATTGACATCCTGATATGAAAGGTCATTATCATCTATAATCAATGCATAAAGCATATCTTCGTCATTGATTCTGTTTATCTTAAGGTAATTAGAGTCGAGTGAGTTAGATCCTGAACATGTTCCTAGGAGGGTCTCACGAAGTTGCCACCACTCTTCGACCTCGTCCCCTGAGCAGTCAAACAGAGTAGACGCCCTTACTATGGAAGGAGAGGAAAGAGTGGCGTTTACAACAGCATAATATTCCTGGAAGTTATTGTATGGTACGTAATCACAGTTACTTCCAGAGCAATCCCACTCTCCATCATTGTCGGAATCCTGAGTAGCATCATCGGGGTCGGTTGGGTCATGAGTGAACCAGGTCCAATCCAATTCAGGTCTCGTTATCTGCCCGTCGGAGAACTGGATTGGTTTCCAATTCTGAGGAGTCACTTCAACCCACTGGACCTGTATTTTCAAGAAGGAGGACCAATTGTCGTTCGTCTCGTTCCAGCCCCTGTGGAACTCATAGAAATCCGGCATCATGTCTCCATCTGTGTCATTATCCAAGGGATTTGTTCCATACTTGAACATCTCTCTACCGTCGGATAGGCTCATGTCCTGGCGATAGTCGACTACTACTCCGTCAACCATAATTGGAGTCATCAAAACAGAATCGGAATCGGAATCAGGATCAAGTGGCCCGGTACCATTGTAATACTCCATTATGTTAGTGAAGTATAGGGAATTGGCCCCATTTCCAAACTGCTGATCATCGGAGAATGGGGAGAATGTGCGATCCTCCCAGATACCTTGAATTGCTGGAGTGTCAAGAATATCCCGGTCCAACCAACCGTCTGCGTCGGGGTCATAATCAACATCAAGGGGATTCAATGGGTTTAGAGACCAGCGGAATGAGTTTACAGGTAGAACCTCGGAATACACCGAATAGCAGTACTCCCATCCATCTGGCATCCCATCGCCATCCGAATCAGAGTTTGTTGGATCGCTGATCCCTATCAGAGACTTGTTGAAGTTGTCAGGATCATCCTGGTTTATCAGTCCCATCTTCTCTGCCGACTTCAAGCTCTTTGTAGAGAATATTGAGTAAAGCTGTCCCCATGCTGCTGAATCGGAGAGGCCTTCTTCCTCATTAAGTGCATTTACCGCATCTCTTCCGTATGATACTACTGTAGTTCCATTTGGAACGTTCCCAATCTCGAGTCTCTTTCCATACCATCTTGAGTCGAACTCGGCGAGATTATCGAATGACTCAGAGTCAGAAATCTCACCATCTCCATTGCAGTCGAACGAGTCCTGATCCGAGTCAAAATCCACATCAGTGTCTGACAACGGGTTCATTGTCCACTTGTTCTGCTCTAGTTCCCATTCCGAGAACCAATACTCATACCCATCAACCATTCCATCTCGATCGGTATCTGGGTCCTTCGGATCGGTGATCCCGAAGATGGCCTGTAGCATTGGCTTTGCTGGCATACCTGATTTCCATTCTAGATATTGATCCATTCCCAGATCTGCTCTTCCCTCCTTACTGAACAAAATCCTAAACACCCTATTTTCGAAGGCAAGGTTGTCAATTTCCCTAGCCTCATCACCAAATGTTGGCACACCCTGTGGATAAGTTTCCCCGTTTATCGGTAGGTTAGAAGTTAGGTTCAATTCCACTAAATCTCCCACTCCATCGCTATCCGAATCATAACCTCCTTGGTTTGGAATCAGGGGGTTTAGTGTCCAGACAGAGTCAGTCGAGTTCCAAGTTGTGAATATTACTTCTATCCCATCGAGAAGACCGTCTCCATCAGTATCTGGATTGTTGGGATCTGCCGAAGTTCCAGTTATGTTGGATTGTTCCTCGGTCAAAAAGTGACCAAATGAAAGTGCAGATTCTGCGCCTATCCATGGAGTCTCAATAAGAGCTCCGGCAGCATCTGTGAGATAGAACTGAGGAGATGAAATAGTGGGTTCAGACTCACTGATTTGACTATCGATCGAATTGTACTCTTCCCAATTTGACATGCCATCCAAATCTGGATCTCCTAGCCCATCCCCTCCATTAACTGGGTTTAGAGTCCAATCATCATCGAATAAACCCCATCTGGCATGGAATATTTCCCAACCATCTGGCATCCCATCATTGTCCGAATCTGAATTTAGAGGATCTGCTGAACCGACATCCTCGACCGGTAAACCTACCCACAGCGACAAGTAGTATTCACCGGTCCTCTCTCCGAATGCCTGATTTGCCAAACCTTGCCATGAATGGTGAGGCAGGGCCGATGTGAAATTATCAGGGTAAATTGTTCCAGAATTGGTAGAGTCTTGCAGGAGGATTTCTGATTTCATGTGATATTCTAACCAGTTGACAAACGCCTCTTCCTCATCTATAACCCCGTTTTTGTTAACATCAAATCCATCTCCATCAGGATTCTTAAGAGCGTCTGAACCATTCATTGGATTGATTCCTGAGTTAGAAGAAGGCCAGTTACATGAGTATCTAGCTTCCCAACCATCTGGAAGAGAGTCTCCGTCTGAATCGGCTTTGTTTGGATTGGTAGGAGTCCAATTCAATACTGATCCAGGAGATTCACCATGAGACTGTATTCCTGTAATTATCGATCTTTCTCTTAGCTTCTCCCACTCATACTCACAAAGATTCGTGAGGCCGTCACCATCAGCGTCTTCATTGGCGTCATCGGGATTGTTTGGATCCAAGGTCCATTCATTTCCTCCCGTGTAGATATCCCCCCTCCATCTTCTATGCTTTATCTCCCAGCCATCTGGCATACCATCTCCATCTGAGTCTGGATTTGTCGGGTCAGTTGGCAGATCACTGCCCCCACTTGACCCCGTGCCCGTCCAACCACCCATGTGAACGTCTGTTGCAGATTGTCCAATAGATGAGTCGCACAGGTATTGTTGATTTAGATAATAACAATCGAAAGTGGTAGGGGCGAGGAACCATCCCCAGTACTCTTCCCCATCGGTTAGTCCGTCTCCGTCTGTGTCAGAAACTCTTGGATCGGTTCCATTGTGACCGAATTCAGAAGGAGAGACGAAACGATATTCTTCCAAATTGCTCCAATGTCTATCGAAACCAAAACCTACTCCTGTTCCAATAGAGACCCCGTCTGCGTCGTTGTCCCTCAAGCCATCAAAAGGATCGGTCGGATCCAGGCCATAGGCAAACTCCCAACCATCGGGCATCCCATCTAGATCTGAGTCATGAGAGTGCGGATCCATGGGGGCTATGTTCATGAATCTGCCCGGAGATATTCCTGCAAATATCCATGACTCGCCGTCCCTTTCAAGAGAGGTTAACGTAGTTACAAGGCCAGGGATATCAGTCTGATTCTGTAGAATTCCAAGAATTCCATCCGAGTCTCCCTCTAAGCACCAAGTTCCATCCATTGACCCCAGGACCAACATCCCATCAAGAGGCAGGATTGCTCGGATATCGTTAGAACCAGATAGCAGGCCACCGAGATTTAGCATTCTTTCACTACTAATGGACTCCCTAGGTTGTGAAATGAACAGGTCCATGGTAATCTGATGTAGCCCACCACCCATGCCCAACCATACGTCATCAGAACCACTTGCTGACTCTTCTACAAGTATGGTGTTGACAATAGCAGACTTTCTAGAATCTAGAATGTCGGGATTGACAAATTCATCTGCATCGTTGGCGGTGAAAATCCACCACGGACTGCCGATGTCGTCGGAACCATCTGTGGAATTCCACGCAATTAATCCGAAGTCCGTTCCTACTAGAAGAATCGGAGTTCTTCCGAAGATCTTGGCGTGTGCGGCTGATGTAACAGTTGCCTTTGCATCTTGAAGGAGTGAAGTTAGAGGGTCTATTTCTGAAATCTCTGATTTCAGAAGTGCTGAGTCTTCATCATATAGGGTAACCTTCCAAGCTCCTTCACCCCCCATTAGAAGAAGCCCCAAGTCAATAGACTCAGATTCTAATGGGAAGATTACGGAGATGTCACCAATATCATTTGTAGTCATCGAATCCATTACTGGGATGCCGTTTTCCATGATTATTGTGTGAAATCCTATGTTTGAACCCAATAGAAGGAAATCTAAGCTACCTACTGTGTTTCTTTCCATTACTTGGATCTCTAGTCCAGCAGGCATGCCAAAGGAAGATGAGCTCCCTCTGAATGGATCTAGGACTGTAATCCCATATTTGCTACCAATGATCAGCCTCTCCCTAGGTTGATCGGGAATAATGCTGTGAACGGAAGAGTCCGTGAGTCTAATTGCTGTAGAGTGATCAAAACTTATTGTGTTGCCATTATCTGTGGATATCTCGAAACCAGTTACTCCGGGGACTACTCCGGCCTTTTCATCGAAATCGACCAGGTACTCTTCATAGTTGCTGAATGACTCTCCCCATTGAGACGTGTCAATTGTCACATCCTGTGTAACAAATCCATCTCCGTCGATGTCCCAACCATCTGAATCCGAGTCGATAGTGGAATCACTAGCATTCAAAGGATCTAGTCCGTATTGAGCCTCCCAACCATCAGGAATCCCATCGCCCAGTATTTCCAATTGGGCATGGGCTAGTTCGTCCCAGAAGAAATAGTCAGAGTCTGCAAATCTGGGGTCGCTCCCCATCCACCCCGATTCGCCCGTTGGCCTCTCAATCTGATTCTGGCAAGAGTCTTGGGTGAGTCCCTCGATTTGCCCCCAACACCACAAGCCATCTCTTTCTGTTAACCAGTCATCTGGAGTTCCAAGCAAGTATTCCTCGACATTTGTGAACATTTCTCCGACATCTATTTCACCATCACTATTGAAGTCGAATCCGTCACCACAACCCCAACTGAAGTCAGCCTCGCATCTATCGAAGTCTATGTTAACATCACTTGGATCTAGCGGGTCGAAATACCTGCATTCCCAGAAATTATTCGGATTAAGTGGGTCGTTGGGATCCTTTTTGTAGAGGCCCCCGGATGTACACATGAATACCTCATATCCATCGGGAAGACCGTCCCCATCGGTGTCAGAAACCCGGGGATCCAAGTATTCTCTCAGTCCCGACTCGGTTTCTTCTGGTGGTTTTCCGGTGAGAGTGCTCCTCTCCTCGAAGCAATTGTCCAATGTATAAGGCCAGCAGTATTCTTGCAATGCCGTCAACCCATCCCTGTCATGATCTGTTGAATTGTCTGTGGAATCGGAAGGATTCAAACCTGAAATCGACATCTGGAAGCCGGACGCTTCAATTTCCACTGTTCCACCGAAAATTACCTCGTATAGGTCAGGGACCAAGTCTCCATCTTGATCGGTTACAGGAGAATCTGTTCCCTCTGCCTCATTGGGGTCAGTGGAAGAAACTGGGGACTGTGGTCGTGTCTGAGAGACAAATGCAAGGCTGGAAAAAATCAGCAGGGAAACTAGCAATGCTGTCTGCTTCCTACGCATTCGCCAACCCCTATACAAATTCCCAACTTCAGAGATTTATCATGGTGATGGAGCGTCGTTCGGACATTTCCCAGTAGAGGGACACGGAAAATCGGACCGCGTCGAGAAATCTCAATTATTTTGGGCGAGGAATGGATTTGTTCAAAGGGCGTCTAGAGCCGGGATTCCTCATGAGTATTGGCATAACTCATCTAGGTTCAGGAAGTCGCGGAAATGCAACTGTAATTTCCTCTGGGGAGTACAATGTCCTAGTCGATTGTGGGTTCAGTCTAAGACAGACGGAGAAAAGGCTCAGAATAGCAGGATTTGATCCAAACTCAATAAATTCGATTGTAGTAACTCACCATCACAAAGATCACTCGGCATCTGCCCTAAGGGCTTCAAAGAAGTGGTCGTCAAATCTTTACTGCAATAGTGAAACTGCTTCAAGGATGAAGTTGGTGGAGAATGAATACTCGGTTTTTGGGAGTCTGGATAGGATTCAATTTTCTTCTGAATTGAGCATGTTAGCTATTCCTGTACCACACGAAGATGCAGATAACGTCGCACTAGTTGCTAGCGATGGAAAGGGAGAAAGGGCTGCAATTGTGACTGATTTAGGGGAGGCCCCGGATGACCTAATCAAGCACCTTTCGGGTTGCAATCACATTTCCATAGAGGCAAACTACGACCATGAGAAGTTGATGTCTGGACCATATCCCGATTCCCTCAAGAGAAGGATCTCTGGGAGAGGGGGGCATCTCTCCAATAGGCAGACCGGAGAAGTTCTTCTTCGTTCAATGAGCGAGCGGCTGAAGAGCATTGTTCTTTGTCACCTCTCGGAGAGCAATAACGCACCTCACCTCGCAGAAAGTGAAGTTCTTCTAGCGATTGGAGACGAGTTCGAAGGAAATATCTCTATCTCAAAACAAGAGGGGCCGGAGTTCAGTTACTGGACGGGTCAGTCCGAACCTAGTAAAATTCTAGCTGCATAACTATCTTCCCATCACAGCCCTGTGCACTGAATTCTGGACTTCCTTCATCCTTCCGACAGCACCCAGTTCCCTGAATAGAGATAGGGATCTCTGAAGGTAGCTCATCCTCTGAGAACGATCGGTTTCGACCTCACCTAATCTGGCCAGTAACTCCCCCTGAAGCATTCTAAAGTCATTTGACTCGGCCACAGCTAGGCCGTTGAGATAGTGTTCGGCTGCTTCCTCCCTTCTACCAGCATCGATAAGAACTTGCCCAAGTAGCATCTCGACTTCAACGGTACTCTGAGGATCATTCTGATCGGACAGTGTCTCAAGTGCACCAGAGTAGTGCAGAAGAGCTAGGTCGTTATCGGAAATCTTTGCGTAATACCTCCCAAGGACGGCTCTTGACCTAGCATGGAGGAAATCCTGGCTGGAATCCTTGGTATTCTCATAAGCAAAAAGAGCATGTTCCCTAGCTCTATCCAACTCTCCCATCTCGATAAATGCCGACGCCAGTCTAATTCTAGCCTCATTTAGTTCAGGATCTTTCTCCGTATTCAGAAGATCCTCGACATTGCCGTAGACCTCTAGGGCTCGACGAGCGTCCCTTCTCCTGCGGAAAATATGACCCATGTTGTTGTAAGTCCTTGCCGCCCCCACTGCATCCCTTATCTCAATCTGAATCTTGAGTGCGTTTCTATGTAATTCTAGAGCATCGTCCATTGCGCCCCTCTTTACCGCTATGTCTGCCCTAGCTGAAAGAAGGCGTGCGAGCTCGGGAGTTGGGCTGCTCGTTCCAATGTGCTTTGATGCTGCGTCGTATTCCTGTTCAGCTTCATCCCACCTACCCTGAATTGTCAGGATATCTCCCTTCAGTTCTCTGATAAGTCCTCTACTCTTTGAGTCAAAATCGCTACTTTCCAAAGAGTTCAGTATTGAGAGTAGTTCGGTGTGTCCGGAGCTTACGAGGCCGTGTCCCTCGGTAAGCAAGACCTCGGCTAGCCCCTCCTCGTCCCCTGTCTGACTTAAGTGATGGATGAACTCTATCCTATCAGCTGCATCATCCATTTTTCCCCTATACCAATTAACTGCTGCAGCATGAAGGTCTGTCTTCATTTCCTGTTCCATTGATCTTAGCAAGAACTCTCTAACCAAGTCGTGAACATCGAAATTTTCTGCGTCTGACTGTCTTGCCAGGCCCTTTTCTACCAATTCATCAATCAAGTCTACACTACCCTCGACTTGGTGGATAGCTTGTATTGGCACTGGTTCTCGGAAAACAGCAATTGCCCCCAGTAGACGCTTCTCTGTTCCAGAAAGTCTACTGAAAATCTCCTTTTCAACGAAGGCCTCCAAAGTGGCGTGAAAAGTCTCTGCGACATTTCCCCTATTAATCAGTTCAAGAATTAGTGGATGACCCCTTGAGAGAGAATAAATGTGCATGAATTGGTCGGAATCCATCTTTGGCATTGCAGTTAGAATCTGCCTGCTAGATTCCTCGTCTAGCCCCTGGAGAGGCATGACTAGAGTTACAATGTTTCCAGATTGGTCGGATTCAGGGACAACCATCCTGAATGATCTGGAGAACATAACAAGCCCTACGTCCTTCAGAGTGTGTATTCTTAGAGTAAGTTCCCTCAATATTGAGTATAGTGTCTCATCACCAACTTTGTGCAGATCGTCAATCACAATCAACGAGGGAGATTCGGACAGACCCTCAGCGATTAGGTTCACAGCCATACTGGTCTGTGGAACGGGGGATGAGGCCAAATAGTCAGACAGATCGTTATTCCCAACAGCAGAGAGCCATTCTGCACATGCCTCGAGAAATGCCCTAGAACCCTCCCAGTCCTGACACCTGTGGTATAGGAGGTTTCTTCGATGAGTAAATCGGTCCAGTATCTTAGTGCAAAGCGAGGTCTTCCCTATTCCTGCAATTCCGGGAACAAGGATTGAAGCAGACTTGGCTTCGAGTAGTTGAGCCATGACGTCCAGTTCCTTCTCCCTGCCATAGAACCTCCTTGTTCGAGGTAGGTCGTTTAGATAAGACACCAGTTGCTTCTCGATGTGCTTGGAAAGATCCCTCTCTACCAACTCGGATGTTAGTCCCGATAGGTCGATTGTTCCAGAATCATCCATGTATCTAAGCATGTCAACATGCCGAAGTGGTAGTTCAGAAGACTCGATGGCGTGCGCCAGTGTTGTGGTTTCAGAGTGACCATCTGAATGAATTACTCTGACGTTGTTCTCAGAAATCCTAGACCAAATTTCATCTGAAACCTTAGCACCCTCATCAGTAAGGAAGTATGCTTTCCTCTTCCTAGAAACGCCTGTAACGTGAGCCTGTCTTTCCACAAGATGGCCGGCCTCTTTCATCCCAGAAATTGCCCTTGGGACATTTGATCTTGCAATAGAGACTGCATTTGCTATTCCCATCTGGGAGAGAGCGAATGGAACCTCGACTTTATCGGTATGATCCAAATAGTCACTTAGATGGAGGAAAATCCTCTCTTGTACTCCAGGCTTTGAAGAAGTACCCATTCCCATGAAACTCAACTCTTGTACTCACTCAATAATGTTCGGAGAACCTGTTACCCCGATTATTCCTGGAAATCTGGATCTGCAACCCATTCCTCTGACTCGGGGTCCCACAACCATCCAGGATGGTCGTCGTACCTTTCCAGGCCTCTCTCATCCTCTGGTCTTTCGTTCTGGTCCCCTTCCCACCATTGGCTCCCTTCTGGGATCTGGGCAGGTTGCTTACTCTCTTCGTCTTCTTCTATTTCTATTCCGATGAATCCGGTAAAGTATGCCAGAGCGGTCAGAGACAATATTGCCAACATGGCCACCACTGCAACTATGCCCCAACTAGTGGAGTCTGAAGTTGGCTCTCCCTTGGAGATAGGGTTGACTTCTGTATTCTGACCTGCATAGGCGAATTGAGGGGTAGAAGATTCTCCTTTGATTCTAGATGCAGGGACTCCTAGTTCCCATGTGCCATCAGCCTGTACGACTGTGGTGTTTACAGGACTTCCTCCTATAGAAACCGAAACCTGCTTTCCTGGGAGGCCTATTCCAGAATATATTGCCATTCCATCCAATTCAACCCAAGACTGCTCTGGCTCTTGGATAGTGAATTCCAGAGGCAAAACCCTGAATGTGACAGGGAGAGAGTTAGCCTTTGAGTCCCATGCATCCGTTGCGATGAAAATGACGTTGTTCAGTGTCCATGCATCCATGTTCTCTTCATAGAACAACATGTCAGCCGGATCATACCTAGCTATGCCATCAGTTCCAACCCCAACTACCAGGGGAAATTGGTCATCCGATTCTATTGCTGGGTCATTGTAAACGGACATGAACTGGATATCATTATCGAGATCCGAGAAATATTCCTTCAAATCTATCTCCACGGTAGTGCACTTGTCGACTGAAATTGACTCGGAGTCGCAATAGAGAGTTATCTCACTCTGCCAACCGGTTTGATCGAACTCTGGTTGATTGTTGCCAACATTCGGAGGATTGTCTGCTGTGATGATCAAGTCCACCCAACTACTGTAGTCTATTCCATCGTAGGAGCGGAATCTTAACTGGTACTCTGCGTCATGTCGAAGTTGTGTCGTATCCCAAATTATCTCCCATTCTCCTTCTTCGGAGAACTCCCCTGTGCTTGTTTCATGGACGGTGACGTAGTCATTAGAGACATCTTTGACTTCTAGATCAACTCTAGTAACACCGCCGTCGAAGTCCCGGGCCACCCCACTCAAGGTGGTGTCCGCAGATGAAGAAACACGCGTCCCGGACACTGGTTGATTTACGCTAATTGTGGGTTGGCTGTTTCTGTTGTCTATTGTCAAGGTGAGTATAACTGGCTGGCACTCGTCAACTTCTCCTATGCAGAAATCAGAGTCCGAAGCCCAAATTGTGAACGTATAGGTTGTTAGTTCTCTAGGCCTTGTACTGAAATCCCACTCCCAATCCCAGGTTCCATCTTCGTTTGTCTCGACTGGGCTTGTAACTTGGTAATTGGGACCTGAGATATCCATGTATACCAGGCCGATATCGCTATTGCAGTCATCTGGGCACCCATAGGGATCCTGAGCATATCCCTCGAAGATTACTGACCCCTCGTCATGTGATGAGAAGGAGCTAGGAGAAGAGACGAAAACTGTAGGGGGTTGCGTGTTTAGCTTGATTGTTCTAGATACAACCGGGCTGTAGTCGATTCCATCGAAAGCCCGGAATTCAAACGTGTAATTACCCTCACCAGCCATGCCTGTCATATCGATGCTGTAGTACCAAGAGCTGAACGGACGATTGAATCTGGTAACCTTGCCCTCATCTGCTCCACTAGTGTCAACTGCGTATTCTGCACTCTCCCATGAGCCTGTAAATGGGTTCCTGACTTGAACAGAGTGAACGTATCCACCTTGATCCCATTGTGCCCTCTCATCTGTGGGGTAGCTATTCGCTAGAGTCCCATCGTGTGCGCTACCGGTAATGTTGACTATCCTTCGGAAAGAGTGCCCATCCCCCTCTGTGACGATTACCGTCGGAGCCTCGTTCTGGAGATGTGCAGTCTCTTGTAGAGAGTTCTCTTCTAGTGTAAACTCTCCAGAATAGTACCCATATCCAAACCTATACGCAGTGTATCGATAAAGGGAAAGTTCTCTTGTTCCTGCTGAGTAGTCGCAACTGGGATCGTCGGTGTCAATTATCAGGTCGCCATCATTATCAATTCCATCTGAGCATGAGTCCTCATACTCGTCATCGGCAAAACCATCTGGATTGTCTCCGCCACCTAGTCCTCTGAAATCTAGATGGAAGTTTGATGGTAGTGCTATCCATGGAGTGAAGCCATCTCCACCAGTATTAACTCGATATAGGTCGTTTCCGACTGCATCCTCTACTATGACCAATGCATCGCTAACCTTCTCTCCTCCAATTAGAGTCTGGAACCTTACCAATTCTGCCCTGCTTACTTGAACCGCGAAATGGGTCGGTTGTGTTGCAATCTTTACTTTCGATAAATCTAGGTTTGTTAGATCTGCAAACGTGAAGACCGTGGAATTGTTATCCATGCTGACGCCCAGAGGGAAGTTCCTAGGAGTCATGTTCTGGCAATTATTGCAGTCCTTAACTGGGGTTGGTATGATGGCACCTTGGAATTGGTTGTCTGGCCAGGCCTCCTGATCTGGCCAAGATAGTTTGACAGGATATTCTCCACTAGGAGGAGATGGGATGTACTCGGACTGGGCCGTAACGGAGCTCTTTGTAACATTGTAAACTGATTCCGCTTGATTCCAATCATTCTCTGCAAAGTATGCGAGAGATCCATATTGCTGTGAGTCTGCATAACCGCTATCGTAATTCTTGATCACTGCCCCGGTCTTCTGAACATCGAAAGAGTTTCTCTGGATATCCAAGAGTGAGCCTACTGCTCTGATCGCGTCTGCCGTCCCACTTGCTGTGATTAGGTTGTCGTACATCGTCACACCTGTCAAGTAGGCATGCAAGACAGGACAAGAGAACTGGCCACCCCAATTTGTATCGCTACTGCAGGTTCCAGCCCCGTCATACGAGATCGAGTTGTTGGCCAGGAAGAGCCTGGATGCTGCTTGGATGGAATAAGAGTACATCCCAGCAACTACTGGTGTGAGAGTCGTTTCGAAGATGGAGTTGTTCTCGGCAATTACATCGTATGAACCGCCTAACCAGAGGCCGAAGTATCCCCCTATGGGACCAATATCGTTGCCGTGGATGTGCGCTACGCTGTTGTACACCGCTACACCCGATCCCGAAGATGCGCCGCTAATGTCGTTGTCAATGATGTTGACCAAGGCTCCTGCAGCGGAGAAAATTCCTGCACCATCCACTGTTGTAATTTCATTTTCTGAAATGTCGAAATTGAAAGAGGTGCCTCCAACTGCCTTCTTCCCATTTATGTCGACCCCATTACAGTTCACATTTATGACAGAGTTTGTTACACTCCCGGCTGATGTCCATAGACCTATGCCGAAGTCCCCCGATGAGATTTCGGCGTTGTCAATTTCAATGAATGAGTTCTCAGCCCAGATTGTGTGCCTTCCATTATCCCGGTTGCCGCAACCGTTGTTGGTACCGGTCAATGAAATATCAGATAGTGAGAATGGGCTTACGGAAGAGCCTGAAGAGTAAATCTGGAGAGCTGCGCCTACGATTCCAGTATTTGCATCTATTCCGACAGCAAAGTCTCCTCCGTTGAATGATGGTTGGGCCAGATTAGTGGTTAGTACGCTGGAGGTGTTTATCTGATTGAAGGAAAGTTCTGTGAGAGTGGGGCTGGCACCGTCCAAGACCAGTGCCCCATATCTGAACTCCCCCACGGCTGAAATGTACTGGGGAATCCCCCAAGCACTATCGAAAGTTACGTACCTTAGACCCGTTTCTGCGAGATCGATTGAGCTCCTCATAAGCACCCCTTCTCCACAAGAAGGGTCGTCAATCCAAATCTCTTGATTACCATAGCTCATTCCATAGCACTCTCCAGTCGCACTGGAGTTGACCGGTTCGCTCCACCTTAGGTTGATTCGCATTGCTGGTCCTGCATTAGAAGATGCTCCACAGGAAGCCACTCCTGCGCATAGGCTACCTCTGACATCAAGATGGGTCCCATTGGGAAAGTCAATTGTGGCGCCTGGGTTGATAATGAGTTTTGCACCAGGGGCAATCGTCACATCTCCCGTAAGTGTGTGAACCCCAGCCCAAGTCTCAGTCCCCGTTATCGTCCCTGATGTTGTCTCGTTGGATGCTGAAACTGTACCTGCTGGTAAAGCCAGAGATAGTAGAATGCTGAACAAGAACAGGCCGGTGAGTGACAAAGACCTCAGCTTTTTGTGCCGTGCCATCATCCTTCGGACGACAACTTGCCAATATAATCATAGGTACCGCGGGCGTCACTGTGCATCAAGAGAATCGGTTTCCTCCATCCCTATTCCAAACTCCTTCTGAATTTGTTTTGACCATTCCACTGCATCTAGTAGGCCATATCCACTCTGTTTGTCATGAGTCTCGGTTTGACCTTCTGGTTTCTTAGCCGAGTTGGCCAATGCCACCTTGACTAGTCTCATCTCTTGCTCGTCTATTTCTCCGTCACTCCCTGCAATTTGTTCACCGTGAATGGAGAGTATTAGAGCAAGAGCACCAGTAACAATGACCGTGGAGTCGCTAGTACCTGTTGAGAATGCAAAGGGAGGGTCCCTTTCACTGTCTATACAGGACCAGAGATCTACGCCCGGGGCCATAATCTCTGGTTTCTGATTTGGAAAGGACCGATTTTCACCTGTTTCTAGATCTGTTAATGATCCCATGGCGCTATCTTTCCATGGATCTCCTCCTTTCCCATGCGCTCCGACGGCTATCACCCCGGGAAGGCTAGCTGGGGAAGAGACGTCTGATAAGTTCTGCTCTGGATCAAGATTTCCTGCGGCTGCGACTACGAATATTCCCTCTCCTATTGCCTCATTCACGGCTTCTAGAGTTTCAGAGGAAGAGGCGTAGCTTGACCCTGGCTCTGTACCTAGGCTAAGTGAGATAATGTCAGAATCCTGAGATATTCTACACCACCTTATCGCTTGAGAAACCATTCTCTCATTGGCGGATTTCCCATCTGGACCGAGGGCTATTGCAACGGAAAGAGATACTTCTGGTGCTGCGCCTACAAATGAGCCGTTTGCCACTAGCAAACCTGCCATCAAAGTTCCATGGCTGGCCAGCCCGATGTCTCTAACTGGAACATCCGACTCAGTGTAGAAGTCTCTGAATCCTTCCAATGACAAACCAGAGAAGTCTGGGTGAGAGATGTCTATTCCCGTGTCCACGATGCAGACGCTTACTCCACTTCCCATGGCTCCGGATTGCTGTAGTTCTCTGATTCCAGAGTCCTCGAAAGCCCATTCTGAATCCAGAACCTCACCTAGTAGAGAGTATATTGAAGGGTAAAGGAGGAAAACTGAGACGACTATTGCCGAGAATCCCACTGCCCCCCAAGGCCATAGGAAGCGGATTAGCGGCCCCATTGGCCATCTAAGCTTCCTTGCTTCCTCGTCAGTTAGTCCGTATGCCTCTCCCGGATAACCCGGTGCATCCGTATCAACTGCAGTAAGTAGGCTAGGATCCTCTGGCTCTGGCATAAGTTCTAGATGCGAGATTCCACGCATGTTAGTCTAATCCTAGCGCTAAGGTTGTAGTATTAGAACGGGGCGCTGACTCGTCTGCTAGGCCTTCTAGTGAAGTAGAGAATAGCAGCAACTAGCATTGCTAGGAAGGCATATGCAAGGTACTGAAGGTTATCATTATCTTCTGAGCTAGTCCATAGTTGCGCTTCGAAGACGCAAGCTGCATCTCCTTCGGGCAGTGAATCATCGCATGGTTCTGCTACAGGAGGAAGTAGTTCGCCCTCTATGTAGAATACGATGAAGTACTTCCTTGACTCGTCGAACTGGGTGAAGTCCATATTGATCAAAAATGCAGACTCGCTCAAAGCGGAAACAGAACCGCTGGATGTGGAGTTAACCCCCACAGGGTTTTCACATCGAATGTCCGAGCATAGTTTTGCTGACAAAGTGACGCTGCTGGCATCGACATTTCCGGTGTTGGTAACATTGACAGAATATGTCTCGATTTCCCCGTACGTTGCGAAGTCGCTTCCAAGAAGATCAACAGATTCTCCGACAATGGACAAAGATGGAGCGTCCAACACAAGTATGGTTTCTCCTGAGTATGAGTTGTTGTTTTGATCTGTAACTGTGAAGGAGATTTCCTCTGTGTATTGGTCTGGAAGTTCGGTCTCAGTTGATCTGACGAAAGTAAAGGTCGCAGTACCATCTGAGAATGGTGATGCTGGTTGGGTGCTTGGACCAGCCACTTCCCACCAATCGCTAGATTCGAACTCGAAGTAGAATATTTCGTCTGAGTTGCCGGTGTTCTTGAAAGGTATCTGCATCGTCACTGCCGTATCTTCAACATTGAAGTAAACGTTGTCTGGCTCATAGATTTCCAGTCCCCTTTCTGCGGGGACTTCCACAGTGAGTTCAAGTTGAGAAGAGTAGCCCTGGTTTGTTGAGAACTTGACCAGAACCATGTGACCTGCAGCGAAGTGGTGTGCAGAACCAACCTTTGCAGGAACCACTCGGAGACTGATAACTTCAGAGAAATCAGAGTTTCCAAGACCTAAGTCGAAGGAGTACGAGTTTAACCAGGAACCTGATGAGTTTTGGAACTCGACACTCCATTCTGCTCCATCCGCCCCGGGAACCGTTCCAACTACTGTGTATTCGTCAAATGAGTTGTGGCCCTCATAATCTACTGTGATATTGAAGTGAGCGTCATTGTACTTGCACCCAGAGACTTGGCTCTCGAACAATCCTTGTCCCAACGGGAAATCGTCTTCAGAGTCCACTGTTCCGTCTCCATCATCGTCATTGTCTGCATTGTCGCCTTCACCATCTCCATCGTTGTCAGCCCACTCAGTTGAGTCGTTCGGGAATGCATCCTCTCCGTTGATCACTCCGTCTCCGTCGTCGTCGTTTGTACATGTTGAGTCCAACTCCTGAACTTGTACTAGCTCGGAGTCCTGGACTGTCAGTAAGACATCTTGCTTGGAGACGCGTTCTATGCTTAGAGTGCTGAGAGGGCTTTCCTGGCCAGCTCTAATTGTTACTCCCTTTCCTCCTGAGTAAGATACGTTCCTGCCCTCTTCATCCAATTCGAAGTTGCTAGATGTCTGAATTGTCCCTGGGGGGAGAAGGAGGGAGAGTTTGCCGTCCTCCCCTAGTTCCTCCGTCCAAGACATCGGGCCGAAATCCAAGACTAGTTCGTAGTCATCTATCTCAATTAGTTCGTGCTCGCCTCCTTCGAAGTCGAGCCAGCTTGTGTCTAGGTTCAGAATCCCTCCGATAGTAAGTTCAGAATCCACATCTCCCCCGTCTACTCCAACATCGATAGAATCGAGTGAGACGAGTCCATTGCACTCCTGAGATGCAGAAGAGGTCGATGTGTAAGCGACCCAACTACCAGGCTGGAGGACTGTTGACCACTCGCCTGAATTGTTTCCTGAGACTTGCACCCTATCTCTGGCAATTCCCTGGGAGGGGATAATCAGAACGCTCCATTCTCCACTGGACACGCAACTCTGATCTATGTATGAGACAGTACCAGATACCTCGACCTCTCCCGCAGAAATCTCAATATCCTCGACAAATGATGATTCTCCCAGTTCCACCGAGGTGTTCTGTGTCCCGAATCCTATCTTCTGCACTGTGATGTTCCATGAGCTCAATGCGGGGAGGTACGTGGACCACATTCCAACTTCACTGGTCGTGATTTGTTGGCTATCGCCAGAACCTGTTAGGTTTACAGTTGCATTTGCCAGTCCTTCGGAGAACCCCGGAGTACCGTCGGCATCTAGATCCCAGAAGACCTTGCCACTAAGTCTGACTAGCTTCTGAACGGTCATGTATATCTGATGGTCAGGACCTACGGTTACTCCCGACTCGATCAAGGTAGAGTTCTCCAAAAGCATCCTGACCCCATCTTGGCTAGTTTGGTTAATCTCGACATTCCACATTCCAGGCACTAGCCTGATTTCCAGGGCCTGGTCGAGCCCATCGATCGAAGTTTCGAAGGACCCTAGGCCTTCTTGGGAGGTTATGGTGATTTCCATTTCCTCGGAATTAGCCACTTCTGAGGACGATTGGAGAATCAAAGTAACATCGGCCAATTCTTGAGTATAGAAGTTGTATCTGGATCCGGCGGATTCCTGATTTACGGAAATAGATCTCCGGAGTCCCTCGAAGACCTCGGAGTTGGTCTCGAACTCTTCGACTATTACAATCCAATCTCCCTCTGTTAGGTACTCAACTAGCATCCCTTCCTCGTTAGTGAAGAATGTTTGAACCCACCCACTCTCCACACCCTCCAGTTTTACCTCATGGTTGGATAGGAGTTCTCCGCTCTCATTTCTGAAGGTAATGTTTGCCAGCCATCTTGGTTCGAAACCTACTGAACGCTCTATTGTTGAGGGTCCTATTTCTACGTCGAATATCTCATTGGTATCATAGAGGGTGTCGAATGGCTCGTCTGCAGAAGAGTTCGCCCTCTCGACGACGATTCGATACTTTCCGGGTTCAAGTGAGACTTCGGCGGTTCCGGTGCTAATCCACTCCTCACCATCTGCTTCCACGATATATCCTGCGCCGTTGGGAGATAGTGGCTTAATCTCAAATTGATAGTTGACCGGAGTGCCGTTGGAGGCATTGTTGTCTCCGTCGTGATCTATGAAGAAGTCGATTCTAACGGTGCTATTCTCAAGTGGCATGGCGAGTAATTCTACCATTCCTTCCATCGTGGCGTTGATTTCTTTGACCACTGAACTGGAGCTCATTTCCCCGGCGTCTAGTGTGAAGGACCAGTTTCCTATTGGCAGAAGCATATCAAAGCGGCCCATGTTATCGACCTCTTCCCTCCAAACAGCGTTAGTCTCGCCATCTAGGTTGTTTGCTAGTGCGTGGACGGGATACCATCCAGAGAATCCCTGGTTGTACGTGTTTCCTTCGCGGTTTAGGCTGACTTCGCCTAGTACCATCATCGAATCAGTTAGTTCTATCGTGATGTTATCCATCCCTTCCGTAACTTGGAAGCTAGTGCCGTTAGAAAAGAATCCCCCGGCTCCAATCATCCTCTCAACTGTTGCCTGAACAAATGCATCACGTGGAAGAACTACGCTAAACTCTCCGAATGAGTCTGTTGTGGTCTTGAGAGTGAATCCTTCCCATTGGAATAATACCTCTTGGTTGACTACCCTAGAATCAATCTGCGGTGCTGATCCGTCCTTGTCTGGTTTGTTCAATACTGAACCATTCACTGATTGACTGATGAGGAATTGGAAAGATTCATTGATATCGGAATCACCAATCTTCACTCTTTGCCATAGTTGCTTCTCTTCGCTTAGAGTGTAGTTCAGAATCCAAGTACCTTGTAGCAATTCTGCGTGGTAGGTTTTGGTCTCGTTGTCGAAAACTGTGGAGACTGGTGCGCGGTTCTGATCCTCGGATAGGAACTGCAACTCAAGGTCATCTACGCTTGTGTCTTCGTCGGACAAAGTGAACGTGATATCCGAAGTTCTAGGGACCTCGGATGGGAATGAGACTAGGGTACCCTGATCAGATTCGAAAGTGAAAATCTGGGATAATTCTGGGAATCCGTCTTCGTCTAGGTCTATTTCGGCTACATAGGTGCCTGGAACTATTGGCCCTACTTCGAAAGACCCGCTGTCATCAGTTGTTGCGAAGCATGGCTGCGTAATTACCCCCTGACACTCGATTATAGAGTCTTCACTTGTCCCGTTGATTGAGTAGATGGAGACTTG
>CETB01035007.1_pt1 | contig 44512 bp, 52 predicted proteins | sample 356381 | NCBI WGS metagenome assembly CETB01 (sample SAMEA2622545, study PRJEB7988) | marine metagenome | biome: marine biome (ENVO:00000447); feature: deep chlorophyll maximum layer (ENVO:xxxxxxxx); material: "saline water (ENVO:00002010), including plankton (ENVO:xxxxxxxx)" | depth 155 m | reverse complement strand
AGATTAAGATGTCTTGGTAGATCTTCAGAATACTTAGGTAGCAAGGCTATTTCAAACGATAAGTTAAATATCAAAAGGAACTTTGAATTAGTTGCTAAGTCTGATTTAGAAAAAGCCTCTAGTAAAGCTAGAGAAATGATTCAGTGTTTTACTAAAGGAGTTAATTTTTATATGAACTCCCTAAGTAAATTGCCTTTAGAATATCAACTATTAAATAAAGAACCAGAACCTTGGGAGGATTGGCATTCTATATTGGTTTATAAAATAAGAAATGCTGCAGAAGGTTCATTTAATGGCAAACTTTTTTATTCTCAATTAGCTAGTGCAATTGGTCCCGAAAGAGCAGCTAAACTTATTCCTGGATATTTACCTGGAGCACTATTAACATTGCCGCCTGGAGAAATATATAGTGGAGAAATTGAAAATGCAATAAAAGAATTATCTGAAGCTGCTGAAAACTTTCAATCTATAGGAGCTATTGATGGAGAATCTAATGGCTGGGCTATTTCAGGAGATAAAACATACTCTAAAATGCCTCTAATAGCTGGTGATTCTCATAGAACCCTTGATACTCCAAATGTTTATTATCAGATTCATTTAAAATGTGATGAATTTGAAGGAATGGGGCATACTATACCAGGTTACCCAGGTTTTATGCATTTTGCACATAATAAATATGTTGCTTGGGGTATGACTCATGGTGGAGCAGATACTCAAGATCTTTTTTTAGAAAAATTAAGAATTTCAGAAAATAAGATTCAGTCTTTATATGATGGTATATGGCTTGATACAAAGACATCAATTAAGAAAATAAAGCCAAGAAATTCAGAAGAAATATCTTTAGAAATTATAGAAACAGTTAATGGTAATTTGATTTATGGAGATCCAGATAAAGGTATGGGAATCTCTTTATCTGATCCTGGAGGAAAATCTGAAGGAACTTTTTGGATAGACTCAGCTTATGAAGCTATGATAGCTGAATCTGCTGATGATCTTGAAAAAGCATTTGATAAATGGACAGATAGAACTAATAATTATCCTTACGCTGATACTAATAAAAACTTTGGCTATAAGTTTGCTGGAGCAGTTCCAATAAGAAACCCTCAACATCATTGGGGTATTGCTAAAGGTTGGGATTCTAACAATATAGTGAATCAAGAGGTTCCTAGAGAATCTTTACCAAAACTAAGAAATCCTGAAAAAGGATGGGTTGTAACCTGTAATCAAAAAGTTGTTGATTCAGATTATCCTCATTTTTTATCAATTGCTTTTGCTCCGGAATATCGAGCTAAGGTACTAGTTGAATATATAGAGAAGTATAAAGAAAAAATGAGAATAAATAATATGCTTCAAATGCATAACCAAACTCTTTCTATTCCTGCAAAAAAAATTATTTCTTTTTCAAAAAATATTAATATAAAAGATATAAAATTTTCAGAAATTGAAAATTCATCCTTTCATTATCTAAACAATTGGGACCAAAAAATGGATAAAGAAAGTTTTGAAGCAAGTATTTATTCAGTAACTAGAGAGAAATTATTAGAAAAAATAATATCTATAAATTATGGTTCTTTAGCAGATGAAATTATTAGTTGGAAAAATATTGGCGGTGTATCTCATGTGAGAAGGTTTTTAGTTCCTCTGTTAAATGAAAATATAGGTGACCCCAAGAGTTTTCTTATAAATGATTCATCATGGGAAGATCTATTTATTAATTCTTTTAGGGAAGCAGTTTCTTTTTTGGAGAAAAAATTTGGTTCAACATTATCTGATTGGAAATGGGGAAAATTACATACTACAAATCATGAACATCCACTAAGTTCTGAATTTGCCGAATATGCTGAAATACTAAACCCAAAGAAAGTTCAAGCAAGTGGAGATGGAGATACTCCATTAGCAGGAAGTTACGATAAAAATTTTAATGTTACAGCAGCTTCAGTTAACAGATACGCTCACGACCCAAATAATTGGGAAAATAGTAGATGGATAGTACCATTAGGATCATCAGGCAACCCTGGGTCTAAACACTATTACGATCAATTAGATTTATGGTCAAACGGGGAAACTATTCCACAGATGTGGAATTGGAGCGATATAGAAAAAGAATCAATTTCTCAAAAATTATTAAGAAATTAGCTTAGGTTCCCAAAGTTCCTTTTATTTATTTTGTCATTTTCAATATATGTTAGATTTTGTTCAATTATTTCAGTAGATAAACCTGATTTATTTGATAATTTAATAAAGCTATCTTCAACAATAGGATGATTTTTAGTGATTTTTTTAGAGTATTCCTCAACATGAACCATATATTCATAAATAATAAAATTTGGAATAGTTGAACAGACTGATAATGCAGCTGCAGCACCCACTCCTGTAGAATTCCAACCATGAGGTGAGACACCTATAGAAAAAGTTTCAGCCATAGAGGCTATCATACTTAGTTCTAAGATTCCACCTGTATTACAAATATCAGGATTTATAATATCAGCACATCCCGATGTCATTACTTCTCTGAACATATTTCTTGAATATAATGCTTCACCTGTTACAACGGGTATAGAAGTCGAGTTTTTTACTTCTTTTATAGCATCTAGATTCTCTGAAATACATGGTTCTTCTATCCAAAATGGATCAAATTTCTCAATTTTTTTTGCAAATATTTGAGCCTTTGATATTGATAACCTTCTATGAATTTCAATCAAAAGATCAACTTTTATTCCTACTGATTCTCTTACTACTTTAATTCTTTCTACAGCTTCTTCAATAATTTCATCTTCCGGCCATTCTTCCCAAGGACCTGAAAAAGGATCAAATTTTAATGCCTTAAATCCTCTATCTTTTACCATTTCAATTGAGTTTTTAGATAAAGATTCATGATCTAGTTTTTTTGCCCAACCATTTGCATAAACCTTTATTCTATCCCTTAATTTTCCTCCTAATAAATTATAAACTGGTTGGTCATAATACTTCCCTAGTATGTCCCACATTGCAATTTCTATACCACTTATAGCACACCATAAGTCCATAGATGGTCTCTTGTTAGAAAAATCCCTATACGTTCCTAAGATAAAATTTCTTATATTTATTGGATCATATCCTATAATATATGGTTCTAATTTTTGAACATGAGAGGTTATCTGTATATCTCTATCAGTTTGTGAATAACATTCTCCCCAGCCTATAATTCCATTATCAGTCTCTAATTTTATAAAAATAAGATTTTTACCAAAGGCACTATTCTTAATTTCATTCTTTCCTGGATTTGTTATATATGTCTTGATGTTTATTATTTTCATAATTTCCTTCTTTTTCAGATAAAACTTACTTCTACACTCCCCAATTCATCTATATTCATTGAAACTTTATCATTTTTTGATACCCAATATGTTTCAACTATTGATCCTAAAGAAATAATATCTCCAGCTTTTGGGAGATTATTTTTATCAAATTTAAAATCTAGAAACCACTTCAGAGCATTTAAGGGATCTTCTAATATGTCTTTTCCAATTCCTTTACCAATTAGTTGATTATTAACTTCCATAAAACCTTTTAAATTTTTTAAGTTCTTAATGTCAATTTTGTCAGTCCCTCTACCAAAAACTATAGAAGAAGAAAAAAAATTATCAGAAATTAGTAGAGGGGTATTTTCTTCTTTATAGTTTTCCCATCTGTCATCAACTATTTCAATTGCTGGTACTACTTTTGAAATAACATCCTCTAAATTCATAAACGTTTTATCATGTAAATAATCTTCACTCAAAATTACCGCTATTTCGCATTCTACTCCTGGTCTAGAAAAAGATTCAAAATTTATATTTGTATTTCCTTTATGTAAATTTTTACTCATAACTTTTCCTAAGCATGGATTAGATATTCCTAAGTATTTTTGCATTACAGGGGTTGTGCATCCAATTTTCCAAGCTTTAAATTCATTTTTTTTAGAAAAGAAATCATTGATTTCTTTCTGTAAAAAATATCCATCTGATATTGATAAATTATTTTTTAAATATTCTGGAATAATAATTTTTCTATTATTTTCTATAGAATTAATGATAATTTTTGAAATAGCATTCATAAAAAAATATAAGTTATACTGTAATTATGAAAATAATAATACCTAGATCAATTATTTCAAAGTTATTTGAGCATTCCTTATCAGAAGATCCTAACGAATGTTGTGGGATGCTTTTAGGAAATGAAAATAAAGTTACAGAAATTTTTAAGTGCAAAAATATTCACGATACACCCTTAACTAGGTATACAATCAATCCTTTGGAAATTTTAAAAGCAGAAAATTATTGTGATGAAAGAAAATTAGGAATCGTAGCAATATATCATTCTCATACTCACTCTCAAGCTTATCCATCCATAACTGATATTAATAATGCTGTTCAGTCAATGTGGACTGATCCATATTATATTTTGATTTCTTTGACTGAAAAAACTAGACCAATAATTAGAGCCTACAAAATAGGTTCTGATGAAGTAGAAGAAGTAATAATAGATCATGATGGACAGTCTTATATAAGTCCTAGCTAGAATTATTTATTAGAAACCATTCAATAGAATCTGAAAGTGCAATCCATGTAGCTTCAATAATATTAGAAGAAGCTCCAACTGTTGTCCAAACTTCTTTTTCGTCTGAAGATTCTATGATTACCCTGACAACTGCTCCAGTTCCTGTACCTTCTTCAACAACTCTAACAGCATAGTCAGTTAGTCTTATTTTATTTATTTCAGGGAAAGTTCCAATAAGAGCTTTTCTTATTGCATTATCCAGTGCACCAACTGGCCCATTACCTTCAGCTGCAGTATGAAAAATTTCATCATTAGTCTTAATTTTTATTGTCGCCTCCGATAAAATAGGATGCTCAGATCCATCACTTCTCCAACCTGCCCCCAACGATGATCTTCTTTTGTTTTCTACTATTACCATGAAATCTATCAATTCAAATTTTTGCTCATAGTTAGGTAGAGACCTAAATATCAATAAATCTAGAGAAGAGTCTGCCAATTCATAAGCATATCCCTTAGCCTCTTTTTCTTTTATTAGCTGCGTAATTTTTCCAGCATCATTACTATCCAAGATATGATCAAGACCCAGGTTATTTATTCTTGTAAGTATGCTTTTTTTGCCAGACAATTCTGAAATACTTATTGAAGAATCGTTACCTACTGAATTAGGTTCTATATGTTGAAATGAATTTGGGTCAATTAAGTATGCTGCTGCATGCATTCCTCCTTTATGAGTAAAAGCATTTTTACCAACAAATGGTTGGAAGGGAAAAGGTCTTTTGTTTGCTACTTCAGATACGTAATGAGAAATAGAAGTAAGCTGTTTTAAGTTTTTGGGGTTACTTAAAGTTTCTTTTCCCATCTTTATACTTAAGTTAGCAATTACACTTACAAGGTTGGCATTACCTGTTCTTTCACCATATCCATTGATACATCCTTGAACTTGATATGCCCCTGCTTCCACAGCACTTATAGAAGACGCTACCGCAGTATCAGTATCATTATGTGTATGGATACCTATTATTTTATCTTCATTAAATTCACTGACTATTTTTTTGGTTATTTCATAGATTTCACTTGGTAGAGTTCCCCCATTTGTGTCACATAATATTATTCTAGTTGCCCCTGCTTGATATGCAGCTTTTAAGCATTGTAGAGAATATTCTGGATTATCCTTGTATCCATCAAAAAAATGTTCTGCATCGAAGAAAACTTCTCTATCCTTAGATCTTAAATAATTTATAGAATCTGAAATCATATTGATATTTTCTTCCAAAGTCGTCTTAAGAATTTTTTCTGTTTGATAAGCACTCGCTTTACCCACTATATTTACATATTTAGTCTCAGAAGAAATTAAGGCATTGATAAAGATATCATTATTGACATCATTATTTGCTTTTCTTGTTTGCCCAAAAGATACTATTTTGGAGTTTTTTAGGTTTAGTTTTTTTATTCTTTTAAAATATTCTTCATCTTTTGGATTAGAACCAGCGAAGCCACCTTCTATGAAATCTACACCTAATTCATCTAATTTTTTAGTAATTAGGATCTTTTCTTCCAAAGAAAGATTTATACCACTTTGTTGAGTTCCGTCTCTTAGTGTTGTGTCATAAATTTCTATTTTATTTTTAGTTTCCATATAAAAGTTGATTAGAAAAAGTTAAGGTGCAATGTAACAATATCTATTTTATAACAATAATCTAATATAATCTCATTAAAGTATATTTTTAATTTTTATGGATTGTAAATTTGAAAGATAGAGAAAAATATCTCAACCTAGGAGAATGCTTTAAGATTATTCCTAACTCATATGGTAAACCAGGGAATAGAACTTTTATTATTGAGATTTTTTGTAATAATCATTACATCAAGTTATGGCTTGAAAAACAACAACTAGCATTAATGTTTCAAGACGTTAAGAAATTTGAAGAATTTAATAAAAATAAATTTATAGAAAATATAAATTTATCAAAATCTAAAACTCAACTTGAGTATAAATTAATTGATTTTGCCATAGAATACCAATCTGATGAAGATTATATAGATTTTTATTTTGTTGCAGTTGATAATGATGATAAAACACTAGCTGCTACTTTTATGTATAAAAATATTCAGGCTCAAAAAACTTCTCAAGAAGCTTTGTCAATAGTTTCTAAGGGTAGACCAACTTGTGGATTATGTTTTAATCCAATAAACCTAGAAGGTCATTTTTGTATAAAGTTGAATGGCCACATTGAGAATGTAAAAATTGTCTAGTCAAAAATCTTTAGAAAATAAGTTACAAAAATTTGAAGTAAAAGGTATAGGTGAAATTTATCAAGGATCCAATAGAGTCTTTCTTTGTGAATTAGTTAACGACGAAGAAAAAATTTTATCAGTCTATAAACCTTTTAAAGGAGAAAAACCATTAGTTGATTTTTTTTCTGGTAATCTCTACTCAAGAGAAAAAGCTGCTTATGAAATCTCAAAATTTTTAGATTGGCCAAATCTTCCCCCTCTTGTTATCAGAGAGGGCCCATATGGTATTGGTAGTTTTCAAAAATATATTATTCATGATCCAAAAGAAAATTATTTTACATTATTTGAATCTCATAAGGAAAATTTATTAAAGGTAATAGTTTTTGATTTTATTATTTTAAATACTGATAGAAAAGCTGGGTCTATAATTTTAGATGAAAATGAAAACATTTGGTCAATAGATCAGGCATTAACATTTAATCCATACACTAGATTTAGAACAGTAATGTTTGAATTTAGTAATCAACTAATTGAGGAAAAAATTATTCAAAAAGTAAAAAAATTATCCAATGAACTAAATAATAAAGCAAAGATATTTAAAGATCTTGAGAAGTTGATTTCATACGAAGAAATGGATTATCTTATTACTAGATGTGAAGAATTGATAAAAAATAAGAAATTACCTATTCTAGATCCTAATTACAATGTTCCTTATCCGTTAATATAAAAAAATCTTCTAATTTTTCTAAGAATATTTTTATTTTTTCTTCCGTGAGGTGATAAATTCGAAATTAAAAATTCTGAAATATTTTTATCACAACCCAAGAATTTACCTCTCCAGTCTTTCAGTCCTTTTAGATCATAAATACCATTTTTATAATAAGATTTCCAAGGATTAATTTCTACCCATTTATTTTCATTCATATCTCCAAAATAGATCTTTTTCCTAGATTCATTGATTAATAACCATGATGCAGCAAAATCCCACGTAAAAGCATATCCTGAAATAGCAAATTGAGCGTTGCCATTTGCTACTAAAGCTAATTCTGCAGCAGTTGATCCAAGATTTCTTAATTCTCCAGAGTTTGAAAAGAAATTCTTTTTTACAATATTTCCAATTGTAAAATGCGATGGTGCAAAAGATAATAGCCCTGCAGCTGGCTTTGATTTTTTTGAGTCTGATCTTTCTCTATAGAAATTTGATTTTATGCCTTTATCTTTATGTGCTGTTATGATGCAATTTTCATTCCAAGGGATACCAACTCCGCTTATAATTGGATCTCCTTTATAAAATATAGCTATTGAAACACAATATAAAGGTATTTGATTTATAAAGTTTTTCGTTCCATCTATAGGGTCAATTATCCAAAGATAATCTGATTCAACATTTTGTTTTGTGTCACCTTCTTCACCTAATATTCCATGATTAGGGAAATTTTTTTTTATTTTGTTTAAAATTAGATTTTGAGTAGCCAAATCAATATCTGTAACAGGATTATCTCCTTGGATATTATTTTTATCTGAAATGTCATAATTCTTATTTATAGAATTTCTAATTAAATCAAGTGCTTCTTCTAAGGATTCGTGAAGAATTTTATTTATTTTTTTATTATTTAAGTTATCCATTTAATTTTTATTATGAGTCTATAATGATAATGGATTTAAAAATTAAAAAAGATAGGAATCAGTTTTGCTAAGTTTTTTTAAGAAAGATTTTTTGAATCAACTCTGGTTAAATTTTGAAAAATTATTAGAAATTAAAAATCAGAATAATGAATTTAAGCTCTTACCTTCCTCGGGATTATTATTATCAAAAGTTTATGATAACGATTTTTTAGTTGATATAAAATCAAATTTGAAAATTATTTTAAATCAAGGTGAAGGAGCTACAAAAACAAAAATTAAAATTGTTGAAGATAGTGATGATATGGAGTGGGTATTACTATCTGATAAAAATTTATTTGATTTACTTTCTTCAGTCTATACAGCGGTGAATGCAATCAATATTAATTCAAATATAAATAATCTTATTGCTATATCATTAAAATTTTCACTAAATATTGATAAAAAAGAAAAAATTATTTTTTTGATTTATAGAATGGACTTAAGATCTTTTTATCCATTTGCTCCTACATCAAATAAATTAGGCGATAGAAATGATGAAATTGAAAAATTATTTTTTGATTTTCTTAGATCTAATAGAATCAAACTAGAAAATAATAAAAGAAACTGGTTAGGATTGTGGGGTATTCCGGTTTGACTATATTGGTTATCTTAGAAAATGATGATTTAGGACGCGAATTAAAAAGTTTGCTAGTGACTAATAATATTGATTATTCTCTAGATTATCATTCAAATAAAGAAATATCTGGATTAATTTTACTATCAAACAAAATAAATAAAGAACAAAAAAAAATTATTGATGAATTATTAAAAGATCAAATTCCTATAATTGGAATTGATAAAGGTTTTGAAGGCCTAAATGATCTTTTTGGAGGTAAAAAATTATTTTCAAAAAAGGAAGTCATACCATTAAGTCAATTATTTTTGAGTCCAGGTTCTAAACTTTCTCATATCATTGGAGGTTCAGGTTGGGTAAAGTCAAATTTTTTACAGTCAATAAACATAATTCAAAGTCAACTGTCAGATTTTTTTTTCGCCTCTATAATCTCTGAAAATGGACAAATTTTAGCATTCGAAAAACCGGGTGATCATTGGGTTTTTGGATTAAATTTTGATCTGATAAATTCTGAATTACCAAAAGGTTTTAATAACATTTTGGAAGTTTTTTTACATAAATGCATAAAGTAAGTTAATTATTAATATCATACTCATATATAAAAAGGTTAATATGGCTCGCGCGCGCTTGCGCGCGCGCGTGGGAAAATATATAAGTTAGATATAAATATAATATTCAGAGGTCGTGATGGTAACAGATAATCTAGGTGAAATTAAAAAAGTAGATATTCAAGATGAAATGAAAAGCTCTTATCTTGATTATGCAATGAGTGTAATTGTTTCAAGAGCTCTTCCTGATGTTCGAGACGGCTTAAAGCCTGTTCAAAGAAGAGTTTTGTACGCCATGCATGATCAAGGGATGAGACCTAATTCATCATACAAAAAAAGTGCTAGACTTGTTGGTGAAGTATTAGGTAAATATCACCCTCATGGTGATTCCTCTGTTTATGCTGCTCAAGTTAGAATGGCCCAACCATTTTCTATGAGATATACATTAGTAGATGGGCAAGGAAACTATGGTAGTGTTGATGGTGATCCTGCTGCTGCTATGAGATATACAGAATGTAAGCTCTCTCCAATAACTGAAAGTCTTTTGGGAGATATTGAAAAGGAAACTATTGATTGGGTAGATAATTTTGATCAATCACTTAAAGAACCTTCTGTGTTGCCTGCTATTTTACCGAACCTATTAGTTAATGGTGCTTCAGGAATTGCTGTAGGAATGGCTACTAATATACCTCCACATAACTTAAGTGAAATTTGTGATGGTGTAACAATGGTTATTGAAAATCCAGAAGCAAACGTAGATGATTTGATGAAAGTTGTGAAAGGCCCTGATTTTCCTACTGGTGCTGAAATATGGGGGCTTAATGGAATCAGAGATGCATTTGCTAATGGTAGAGGCAGGGTAATGGTTCAGGCTAAGCATATTATCGAAGATGTGAAAAAACTAGATAGGCAAAGATTGGTATTTACAGAAATTCCTTACCAAGTAAATAAAGCCTCCTTAGTAATGAAAATTGCTGAGTTGATTAAAGCTAAAAAACTTGAAGGAGTTTCAGAGGTAAGAGATGAGTCTGATAGAAAAGGTATGAGAGTTGTCTTGGAATTGAGAAAAGGAGCCTCATCTAGTTTGATTCTTAACAACTTATATAAACAAACGCAATTAAGATCCTCGTTTTCTGTAAATATGATTGCTTTAGTAGACGGTACACCTCAAATATTAAATCTAAAACAAAGCATTAATCACTATATTTCCTTTAGAGAAGAAGTTATTAGAAGAAGGGCTGAATATGATCTCAAAAGAGCTAAAGCTCGGCTTCATGTTTTAGAAGGTCTAAGAATTGCTATAAAGAATTTAGATAAAGTTATTGAATTGATTAGAGCTTCTGAAGATGTTGAAACTGCAAGGAATGCATTGATGACAGAGTTTGATCTAAGTGAGATTCAGTCTCAAGCTATATTAGATATGCAATTAAGAAGATTGGCAGCTCTTGAAATAGAAAAAATTGAAAATGAGTTTAAAGAATTATCTGAATTGGTAGAAGATTTAGAAGATTTGCTGTCTAATCAAAAAAGAATTTTCAGTGTTATCAAGACCGAAACATTGCAATTAAAAAGAAAGTATGGTGAAGATAGGCGAACTAAAGTTAATGAAATGGATCTTAAGGAATGGAAAAGAGAAGACATGGAGCCTAGTCTTGATGTTGTTATTACTTTATCCAAAGGTGGTTATGTTAAGAGAATATTAGAAACTACATATCGAGCTCAACATAGAGGTGGAAAAGGTAAAGTTGGTCAAAAAATGACTAAAGATGGTGATGTTGTGCCTTATATTCAAGTAGCAAATACTCATGATACTTTGCTTTTTTTTACTGATAAAGGAAGGGTTTTTTCATTAAGAGTTTTTGAGCTTTCAGCAGATCAATCTAGAACTTCTAGAGGTACCCCAGTTTCTAACATAATTAATCTAGCACCAAATGAAAAAGTTACAGCTATGCTATCGGTTACTAGTTTACTGGAAGATACCTATCTATTAATGGTTACAAAAGCAGGTAAAGTTAAGAGAATGCATTTGCCGTTATTAAGAAATATAAATAGAGGAGGATTAAATACCTTCAAACTATCAAAAGATGATGAATTGATTTCTGTTTCATTAGCTGATGCTGATGAAGACCTAACAATAATCACTCGTGAAGGTATGTCTATTAGGTTCCCTTCATCTCAAGTTAGACCTACTCAAAGAGGTGCTGGAGGAATAAGAGGTATTAAGATGAAAACATCTCAGGATGTTGTAGTTTATAGTGGTGTTGTAAATGATGAAGGCTCACTATTGATAATTGGACGTAGAGGAATTGGTAAATTGAGTGAATTTAGGAACTATAGAGTTCAAAATAGAGGAGGATCTGGTGTATTAACTCTCAAGGTTACTGATAAAACTGGTAAAATAGCCGGTGGTGCAGTGGTAACTGATGAAGTATTTAATGCAGCTAAGGATATAAAAGAAGAAAATAAATCTAAGGATAAAAAGCATCAAGGAGATGGTTTCCTATTCATACTTACAGATAATGCACAAATTATTAGAACGCATATAAATCAAATCAGAAGAGCTGGAAGAGTTACTCAAGGGGTTACTATAGTTAAACCAAATGCAGGAGATGCTATCAGTGGTGTATTTATAAACTTCGTTCAAGACAAAAGAAAAGCTAGAAAGATTGTCGATATCAAAGAAATAGAAAAAAATGAAGAATTTGAGAATTCAGATTTGCAGGAGTCAAATTCAGAGGATAAAATTGAGGAATCAAATACTGAAAGTTAGATGATTAATGATTCTGAATATAGAAAATCCTGGAGTAATTTTCCTACAGGGGTTTCTGTATTAGCAACTAGGGACAATAACAAGAATTTAGTTGGAATGACAGCTAATTCTCTTATGAGTATTTCTCTAGAACCAAAGATTATAATGATTTCTGTTGGTAATAATCGATCTATATTAGAGTATTTAAGTGTAAAAGATAATGTTAGCATTTCAATTTTAACTAAAGGACAATCTAATATTGCTGATTATTTTTCAAACTCAAATCAAAGCTTAAAAGAAAATTATTTTTTAGAAAAAAATGAAATTTATTACATTGAAGAATGCCTCTGTTATTTTTTTTGTAAAATTATAAATTTTTATGTAGTTGGTGATCATACTGTTTTTTCATTACTTGTGGAAAAAATGAACATAGGTGAAAATAGATCTCCTCTTATTTGGTATCAAGGCAACTTTAGTAAAAAAATTTTATGAGAATTGCATGTTTGTCTTTAGTTGAAATTTTTCCAGATTACGTTTTGGGTGGCTCTCAAAATATACTAAGAAAAATAATAATAGGTTTAAGAAATAGTGGTATTAGAGTTAGATTATTCTCACCAATAAATGATCAACCAAAGTCATTTATTAATGATGTAGAAATAGAGAATATATTAAATCTAAGAGGATCATTTCCTAGTCCCTTTGAAATCCCTTTATACGAATTACAAAATCTATCTAATACAATAGATGAAATAAAAACTTGGGCAGATAGGATCTATTTACATGGAGATGGTTGGTTTATGAGAGAAGAATTTTTTGGTTCAAATATAATCAGTGGAATTCATGATCTTGTTTATCAAGAATCATTAACTTCAGTAATCTTTTCAAAATCAAATAAAATAATAGTTCCTTCAAATTATCTAAAACAAACTATCAAAGCATCATTAAGTAAAGAAAGATTCAGATCAAAAAATATATCAGTAATAAAGAATTCAATAGATAATTTTTCTAAGGAAAAGCATACTGAAAAGCACTTAGATAAAGATAATTTGGTTTTGTTATTTCCTCATAGACCTGATTTAAGAAAAGGTATAAATAATGCACTAAAAATTTCATTAGGATTTGCTCAGACGAAAAGATGGAAAAAAGTTATATTAAATGTTCCGAAATTTAATAAATTATTGAATAAAGATGAAAAAAACTCTTCTAATCTTCATTTAGATACTCTTGAAAAATTCAATCAAAATGGAGGAGAAATCAACTTTCATGATTGGATTCCAATTAATGAAATGAGTCAATATTACAAATCTGGGGATTTAACTCTATGCCCTGGAAATTTTATTGAATCATTTGGTTTAGTTCCTCTTGAATCATTAGCTAACGGAACACCAGTAATATGTAGTGCTGTTGGTGCTTTTAGAGAATTTTCTAACTTTGAAGGAATCAGAATTATTCCTTACGGAGATATTGAGGGATTTGTAAATAAAGGCATAGAATTATTAGAAGAAATAAATGAAATAAAATATGGTTCTGAAAGAGTTATAAATAGCTATAATTTAGATAATATGATTAGTGAATATATAGAAACTTTTACTAATCCTAATTCAAAATTAAAAGAAGAAATAAATGATTCTCCTATGAAAGTTGAAACCGTTGATGGTAAATATTTTATGTCTCCTTGGTGCTTTATTTCAAATAATAAAATATATCATGATTATAAAGGTTGGATGAATGATTTTGAAAATAAATTTAAATTGCAAAATAAAAAAATTATTTTAGATCATAAGTATATTGAAAAAGCCATCTCAGAAAAAATATTAATTTCTTATTAATTTATAGGCAAAATTTTCCTTTATTGTGTACAATTAAATTTTGTATAAACAAATTTAGATTATTACATGGATTACGCAATTATAAAAACAGGTGGTAAGCAGTATCGAGTTAGAAAAGGAGATTTTCTAACAGTTGAAAAGCTTGAAGGTAATTCAGGTGATGAAGTCTCATTCAATGAAGTACTTCTAACATCTCTTAAAGGTGAACTTAGTGTAGGTGAACCTATTGTTTCAGGAGCAGTAGTAAAAGCTAAAATTGAGGATCAAATTAAGGGCCAAAAAGTTATATCATTACGATATAAAAATAAGACAAGGCATAGAGTAAAGACTGGTCATAGGCAAAAATTAACTAATGTGATCATTCAGAGTATTTCTGTAAAGAAACCAAGGAGTAAATCTAATGGCTCATAAAAAAGGTGGTGGAACAAGTAGAAATGGTAGAGATAGCGCAGGTAAAAGACTTGGAGTAAAAACTTTCGGAGGAAAGTTTGTCACTGCTGGATCTATAATTGTTAGGCAAAGAGGAACCAGATTTGTTCCAGGAGAAAATGTAGGAATAGGTAGGGATCATACTCTTTTTTCTAAAGTTGATGGAGTCGTTTCTTTTGATTGGGCTTCCAAAGTTAAAAGAAGAGTAAATGTATTGATCGAAAGTGTAAAAAAATAATGAAAAAAGAAATACATCCTAAATTATTTGAAGCTGAAGTTCATTGTATGTGTGGAACGAGTAATGTATGGAAAACAATATCAACTAAGGAAAGAATTTCAGTTGAAATTTGTAGTCAATGTCATCCTGCTTGGACTGGAGAACAACGAATTGTTGACACAGAGGGTCGAGTAGAAAGAATGAATAGAAGATATAACTTAAAATAACTCCATCGGATGAAAAAGCATTTCTATGGTGGTCAAGCTGTTATTGAAGGAGTTATGATTCGTGGTCAAAAAAATTGTGTAGTAGCTGTCAGAAATCCTGAAAAAAATATAGTTATAAAGCAAATAAAAATTCCTTCATTTTCTAAAGCAATATATAAAAAGATCCCATTCATAAGAGGGGTAATAATACTTCTAGAAATGATGGTTATAGGATATAGATCACTAACAAAGTCTTCTGAGATTGTTGAAGAAAACCAAAATCTAAATATTTCAACTATTGAGAAATTATTTTCTTATCTATTCAGTTCTGCTTTCTTGATAATCGTATTATCTTTTTTCTTTTTAGTACCCCTTTTCTTATCTGATAGATTTGTTTTTATAGAAGATAACTTTGTCTTAAATAATATTTTAGAAGGAATAATTAGACTTATATTCTTTATACTTTATATTTATCTTATAAGTCTAAATAAGGATATCAAAAGGGTCTTTGCTTATCATGGAGCTGAACATAAAACAATTGCTGCTTATGAGGATAATATTGACACTAATTTAGATAATATAGAAAAGATTCAACTTTATGCTAAAGAGCATCCAAGATGTGGAACCAGCTTTATTATGACTGTTATTCTTGTTTCTATAATACTTCATGTTTTTATTCCAAGAGAACCTCTTTTATTGTTATACCTCTCAAGAATTTTTTTATTTCCTATAATTGCAGGTCTTTCATATGAATTGATAAGGCTGTCAAGTGTAACTTCAGATAATATTATGTCTAAACTTTTATCTTTACCAAATATTTGGATGCAAAAGTTAACTACTGCTGAACCAGAAGATGAAATGGTTGAAGTTGCATTAGCTGCAATAAATGAATCTATTAGATTAGATGCTAAATAAATTATTATGGTTTATTATGTCTGTTACTAAGCTCTTTGATTACTTCTTCTAACTTTATATTTTCGTTGGCTAATAGTACAAGTAAGTGATACAAGAGATCAGCTGATTCATAAATTATATCTTCTTTTTTTTCAGCTAATGAAGCAATTATTACTTCAGAAGCTTCTTCTCCTATTTTTTTAGTAATTCGATTTAGTCCTTGATCAAAAAGTTTAGTCGTGTAAGAATTTTCAGGCATTTCTTCTTTTCTTTGCATTATAAGGCTTTCTAATTGTTCTAGGGTAAAATCATAATTTTCATCAATATTACTTTCAGTTTCAAAACAGGAATTAGCAAGAGTATGGCAAGTTGGACCCTCAGGATTAGCTAGAATTAATATAGAATCACCATCACAATCTATTAGAATTTTTTTTACTCTAAGGTAGTTTTTTGATGACTCCCCTTTTTCCCAAAGTCTATTTCTTGACCTTGAAAAAAACCAAACATTATTAGTCTGTGTTGTTTTTTCATATGCTTCGTTATTCATATATCCAAGCATCAAAATTTTTTTATTCTTAAAATTTTGTACTATAACGGGTAATAATTCTGATTTTTCAAAATTCGGTTTCATATAGTCTTTATTTTTAAGTATAGTTGTTTGAGATTAGAAATTTGAATGTAGTTATCAAATTCTTTAATCTCATTATATACCCTTCTATTTATCAAAAAAGGTTGCATCCCTACAGAACTTGATCCTTGAATATCATCAAATTCTTTATCTCCAATGTACCAACATTCTTTAGGGTCTAGCTTGTTTTGACGAATAAATTTTTTGAAAATATTAGGATTCGGTTTGTAACAATTAGCATTTTCTGAAGATAGAATATAGTCAAAAGATACACATAGTTTGTCTAAAACAGGTAATAAAAAGTCATTATCAGCATTAGAAATAACACCAATTTTGTGATTACTTTTTAATTTATTAAGAATTTCTATAGAATCCTCATAAGGTTCATTCTGAGCCATACTTTGTATACAAAGTTTGGCACATTCTTCTGAATTACCATTTATTTTCAATTCACTAAAAACAATATTAAAGCAGTCACTCCATGCTTTTTCATAAGTCTTGAAAGCAGGACTATCTTCAATTTTTTTCATATTAGTTCTAACTTTTCTAAAAGTTATCTCATATTTTTTCCATAAATTCCAGAAATCGTTTGCATCAAGATCCCAATTATTTTTAGCTATAATTTTCTTGAATAATTGTTTCCACCTTAATATGTCATTTTCAATAATAGTCTCAAAGCAATCAAATAATAATACTTTTGGATAAGAAAGGTTTTTTCTCATAGTCTTATAGATATCCCATTTTCTTGAAGAAAACTTTTAGCTTCCTTAATTGAATATTTCCCAAAATGAAAGATGCTGGCAGCTAAAACAGCATCTGATTTTCCTAGAATAAGCGCATCTAACAAATGATCTAAATTGCCAGCACCTCCTGAAGCAATTACTGGTATACTTACCAATTCATTAACCTGTTGTAGTAATTCATTATCATAGCCAGTGTTTGAACCATCTTTATCCATACTTGTAAGAAGAATTTCTCCAGCTCCTCTATCTTCTACTTCTCTAACCCAATCAAGAGCATCTAATTCTGTTATATTTCGTCCACCGTGAGTATGTACAATCCAATTATCATCAATTTTCTTTACATCAATAGCACTAACAACACACTGAGATCCGAACTCATCTGAGCACCTGTTGATTACTGAAGGATTATTTATAGCAGTTGTGTTAATAGAAACTTTATCTGCGCCAGCTTCAAGCATTTGTTTCATATCATCAGCCCCTTGGATGCCACCACCTACTGTTAACGGTATAAATACCAATGATGAAACTTTCTTAACTACATCAATCATAGTTTTTCTTCCTTCGTAAGTAGCAGTAATATCTAAAAATATAAGTTCATCAGCACCTTCTGAGTCATAAAACTTTGCTAACTCTGAAGGGTCACCAGCATCTCTTATATTTATAAAGTTAATACCTTTTACGACTCTACCCTGATCAATATCAAGGCATGGAATTATTCTTTTAGTTAACATATATTATAGTTTTTCTAATGCTTCTTTTAAATTTATATTTTTTTTATAAATAGACATCCCTAAAATAGCTCCATCAATATTAAGATTCTTAAGTTGAATTAAATCTTCCAATGATGAAATACCTCCAGCTATAGTCAACTCTGTATTACAAAAATTTCTAAATTTAGATATATAATCAAAATTTGGATGAGAAAGAGTTCCGTCTTTTTCAATATCCGTATAAATAAAAGATTCACATCCTTCTTTTTGAAAATCTTCCACTATATTTTTTATATTTAAGTTTGAATTACCCATCCATCCTTTTGTTTTAACTTTTCCTTTCAAAGCATCTATGCTTATAGTAATAGATTTCCCAAAGCTATTAATGGATTTTATAACTTCTTTTTTATTTTCAAATGCAGCTGTTCCAAAAATTATTTTTGAAACACCTAAATTTAAGTATGAAAATGCTTTTTCATAAGTTCTTATTCCTCCACCAACTTGGATTATGAGATTAGTCTTACTTAATATTTTTGCAATTATATCCATAATTTTTGTTTCACCATTTTTAGCGCCATCTAGATCAATAATATGAATATATTTACTACCTAATTCTTCAAATTTTCTTGCTACATTAAAAGGATCCTCATCAAATATTATTTCATTATCATAATTTCCTTTTATTAATCTTACGCATTTCCCATCTTTAATATCTAACGCTGGAAGTATTTTCATATTAATTCCGATCTACAATATTTATAAAATTTTCATAGATTTTTAGACCATCTTGTGAACTTTTTTCAGGATGAAATTGTACTGCATAGAGGTTATTTTTTTTCAAAGACACACACATTTCTATTGAGTAAGTAGTATTACCTGTTACTATTTTAGATTCCTTTGGATCACAGTAATATGAGTGAACGAAATAAAAATTAGAATTATTTGCTATTCCGTCAAAAATATCCGTTTTTTCGATTATTTCTAATTGATTCCAACCCATATGAGGAACCTTAAAGTTTTGCTGTTCTTTTTTTTGAGGAATATTTTTTACTGAACCTTTTAATATTCCAAGTCCTGGCATAATACCTTCAGCGGAACGTTCAAACAAAATTTGCATTCCTACACATATACATAATATGGGTTTTCCTGATGTATAAAAATCTAGAATAGTCCTTTCTAAATTAAGCTCTTTTATATTATTTAGAACAGTATCAGTTGTACTAACTCCTGGAATAATTAATCCTTTACTTTTTGAGATTATTTTTTCATTAGAAGTAATTACATTATTAGGGTTAAATTTATCAACAGCTTTCTTAACGCTATGAAAGTTTGCAGATTTTGTATCTAATATTGATATGTCTGACATTATTTATTCCGTTGCTCTTAGATATTCGCTATCTCTATCAATATATCTAGCTATGATAAATAGCAAATCACTTAATCTATTTAGGTAAATAAGTATATTTTTATTATTTAATAATTTTAAGTCCTTAACTTTGACACAAAGTCTTTCAGATTTTCTACAAGAAGTTCTAGCTATATCTATAAAGGATGATAATAAGCTGCCTCCAGGAAGTACAAAATAATTTATTTTAGGAGTTATCGATTGATATTTATCAATAATTTGTTCAATTTCTAATATCATTTCTTCCGTTAGATAATTATATTTTTTCTTTAATTCATCATACTTTTCAGTTGGGCAGGCAATTTCAGAAGATATTATAAAAAGTTTTCTTTGTAACTTAATTATTATTTCTGAAATTTCTTTATCTTTATTTTCTGATGATAATGAGTAAGCTGCACCTAAGTTAGAAATACATTCATCAATTGCTCCATAGCATTCAACTCTTGCATCAAGTTTCGAAACTTTTTTACCGAATAATAAAAAAGTTTCTCCGTTATCTCCGTTTTTTGTATATAGTCTAGCCAAATCTTTTTTTTTATGTTTTTTTTTATATAATAAATATTACATTGATTTTATAATCATGACATTATTCCTACATAGTAATTATTAAAAAAGCTCTATAAATATGACTAGTAAAATTCCACTAAATACAATAAAGATTTCTGAAAAGGCTTCTCAGAAGGTCAAAGAGTTTGCTGCTAGAGATTCATTGAAAAAATTTGGTTTGAAAGTAGCAGTCAGAGCAGGTGGGTGCTCAGGGCTTGAGTATGTACTTGATATAGTTGATGGTCCAGATGAAAATGATAAAGTAATAAATCAAAATGGACTAGAAGTCTATATTCCTAAGAAAGCATATGTTTTTTTAGCTGGAACATTCCTTGACTATACAGATGGGCTTAATGGAAAAGGATTTGAGTTTGTAAATCCCAATGCAAAATCATCGTGTGGTTGTGGAGACTCTTTTTCTGTCTAAAATGAAAAGTCTTAAGAACCTAATTTCTCGGCTTAATTACCCACTTTGTAATATTTTATCAGGAGTTGATTCGTATAAATTAAGTGGAATAGATGCAATTTCTTTTTTGGATAGAATATCAACAAATAAAATTGAAAATAACTTAAAGAATAAGTCTTCTAAAACAATACTAACCAATAATAAAGGTTCAATAATTGACATACTAAATTATAAAGTCTTAGATGAGAAAAATATTTTATTTACCCTCGAGTCTAATAATTCAAAAACTATTGAATACTTAAAAAGCTTAATAATATTAGAAGATGTAGAAATTATTAAGAATAGAATTCTTTCAAAGGTTTCTATTTATTCTAAAGATAAATTATCTGATGATTTAAATTTTTCTTCATATGATTTTTTTTATCAAGAAGTTTTAGAATCCTTATACATGTATGAAATATATGTAGAAAAAAAATTGCATGAATCAATGTTATCTAAATTTCAAATTATAGATATAAATAAGAAACAATTAATAGACATACATAATAATAAATTTGAATTTGATCCTAAATTAGAAAAAATTAACCCTTTAGAAACAGGACTTGATGATTATGTTTCTTTCAACAAAGGTTGTTATGTTGGTCAAGAAGTTATAGCACGTCTTCATAACTACCAAAAAGTATCAAGAAGTATAACTAAATTCTACTCAAATCATAAATTATCTATTAATACTATTCTTAAAACTAAAAATAATATTTCTGCCAAAATTATAAGTATAGTTAAAGAAGATAAAAGCTATATTGGACTTTGTTTAGTGAAAAAAAAAGATATAGATAGTGTGTCAGAAGACTATATTTTGATTTAACGAAGAAGAAGCGTGTCTCCTCCATCAACAAGGATATTTTGTCCTACAATCATATCACCTGCTTCAGAGCATAGAGATATAACAACTTTTGCTACATCATTTGTTAGAAGTTTTCTCTGTTTAGGATTTTTCCTGTTTAAAATTTTATTAATTTCCTCTTGATTAGGGAAATATTTTATTGCATCAGTATCTAAAAGAGAGGCAGAAATAGAATTTACACTAATATCTTTAGAGGCTAAATCATATGCCAGATATCTTGTAACTGATTCTAGAGCTGCTTTTGAGACACCAATAGAAAAATAATTATTTAATACTTTAGTTGAACCAGGAGAGCTAATATTTATAATTTTACCTTTTTTATTAATATTAGAATAAAGATTTCTTGATAATATCCAAGGACCTTTTACATTGACTTGCATAGTCCAATCCCAGTGTTTTTCTGTAGTATCAATGGAGTTCTTCATAACTCCTGAAGCTGCATTATTAATTAAATAATCAAACTTTATATTCTCCTTAATTATAATTTCAGAAAAATCTTCAATATTTTTAGAACTCAACAAATTTAGTTTGAAATATTTTACAGTTACTCCAAATTTTTCAATTTCTATCTTAAGTTTTTTTGATTCACTAATACTTCTAGAATAAGTAAAAATTACATTACAACCATTTTTTGCAAATTCTAAGCATAGCTCTTTACCCAAACCTCTAGTTCCGCCTGTAATTAATACAGTTTTATTTTTTAATATCATATAGCCATACCACCATCGACTCTAATTATTTCTCCTGTTATATATCTAGCTTCTTCTCTGGACAAAAAAGCTGCTATTGGTGCAATTTCATCAGGTTCCCCGAATCTTTGCATGGGAATCCATGACATTACTTCTTTCTTTACTTTATCTGAAAGTACATCAGTAGTGGCAGTTGAAATATATCCAGGTGCTATAACGTTTACAGTTATATTTCTAGTTGCTACTTCTTTTGCAACTGATTTTGTAAAAGAATGAATTCCTGCTTTTGAAGCAGAATAATTTGACTGTCCAATATTACCTCTTATACCCACAACTGAAGAAATATTTATGACTCTTCCCCATCTATTTTTTATCATATTATTTATACAAAGCTTGGTACAATAAAAAGTCCCTTTAAGGTTTGTATCTATGACTTTATCAAAATCTTCTGGCTTCATTCTCATTAGTAATGAATCTGAAATAATACCAGCGTTATTATATAGTATTTCTACTGGTCCTAAAGAATTTTCAACTTGCTTAACCATTTCTTGTACCTCTTCAAGTTTTGAAACATTAGCTTTTACTATCATCCCCGAAGAGCCTCTTTTATTTATTTCTCTTAAAACTTCTTCAGCATCTTCTTTATGAGAATTATAATTTATAGCTATTGTATGTCCTTGATCTGCAAGTCGTAGTGCTATAGCTCTCCCTATTCCTCTTGAAGCTCCAGTAATTAATACTATTCTTGATAATTCTTCCATTATTTTCCCTTAGTTTCAGATCTTATTTTATTAATAGCTTCTATTTGCTTACTGACCCAATCATTTTCAATTGTAATTTTAGCTGTATTAATAGCACTTACGATAGTATCTATTTTTGATGCTCCATGACCTATTATACCTATCCCTTTGATACCAAATATAGGTCCTCCTCCATATGACTCAGAGACTATATTAGTTTTATTAAAAATTTCTTTAGCTAAATCTTTATCACCATTTTTATATAAAATTTCATTTGATATTTTTTTCCCTAATCCTTCAGTTATTTTCAGTAATATATTCCCTACAAATCCATCACAAATAACCACATCGACTTTACTTTCAAATAAGTCTTCTGGCTCTATATTTCCTACAAAATTTAGAGAGCTTTTAGATAGTAATTCAAATGAATCTTTTATAAGCATATTTCCTTTACCTTCTTCAGAGCCAACAGATAATAAAGCTACTATAGGATTATCTTTATCAAACATCAATTTAGAAACTTGATTACCAATTGCCGCAAAGTCGACTAGTTGGGTAGGTTTAGTATCAACATTTGATCCCAAATCTAAAATTATCATTTCAGGAGAATACCCTATGACTGGCCCACCAATTGAACCCCTTTCAATTCCATCAATTGTCCCAAATAAAATTGTTGCAGCAGCTAAGCTAGCTCCTGAAGAACCCATACTAACAAATCCGTCAGCATGCCCTTTCTTGACTAATCCAGCAGATACAAAAACTGATGCTTTCGGCTTAGACCGAAAAGCATGAACAGGACTTTCTCCTTCCATAACAATTCCTTCAGAAGGTATGATTTTCATTTTTTCAGATATTTCTTGAGGATATTTTTCAAGCTCTTTTTGAATTTTTTTTAGATCTCCCACTAGAGCTACATTAATTCCTAATTCTGTAATTGCTCTAATCGCAGCTGGAACCGTAACACTGGGACCTATATCTCCACCCATGGCATCTAAAGCTATAACTCCATTAAATTTTTCCATTTTTTCCTCTTTTATTCTGTTGTGAATGAAGCCGAAACAACTTCCTCACCACTTTCGTTCATACATAGAATTTTAATATTTTTCCCAATTCCTTCAATACTATTTTCTTCATGGAATATTCTTATTTTTTCTTCTGAATATACAGGATTCTTAAATCTTCCTTCAAAATTTGAATTCTTGAACCAATCTTCAGAATAGTATTTATATAGATACTCCATAATAATAGAAAGAGTTAGCATTCCATGAGCTATTCTTTTCTTAAATTGACTTTTTTCAGCAAATTCTTCGTCCAAATGAATTGGGTTAAAATCCTTTGATGCAGAGGCATAGTCATTGATCATTTGTTGAGTAATTACTATTTCAAAAAAATCTTTAATTTTTTTCTCCTAAATCACTTATTAAGATTGTACTAATTGATTCTCCTAAATTAATTTTAGAACCATCTCTGTATTGAATCTTAATTTTTATAAAGAAATTTCCTCTTCTTTCTGTTTTTGAAACTATTTCTGGATAGGCAAAAACAGTTTCTTTTTCCTTGATCTTTTTAATCCATTTTACTGTTTGATTCAAATGAACTGCACCTTCTTCTAAATTTATATCTTCTAATAGAATTCCAAAACTGGTTGAAATTAAGTAGAAAGGGGAATGATTTCTAATATCTCTATTTTTTATAGCTTTAGAATATGCATCTGAGGATTTTTCATTATAAGTGATTTCATATGGTCCAAATTTATGACCAATTTCAAATTCCTTAATTGTCATTATCTTTATCCTCTTGCAAAAGTCTCTCTAGGTAACCGTCTAATGATTTTTTATTATTAGGACCATTTATTTTAAATGCAAATGAACCATCGCTATTAACAAAAAATTTTTCAGGTACAGCTATTACTCCAAAGTCTACTGCAGTACTACCATTATTATCAATTATTATATCGTACTGAATATCGTATTTATTTATAAATTCTTGGATATCATTAGGTTGATCCCAGACCGCAATTCCAACGAAATTTATTCCCCTAAAACTCCATTCTTTTTGAGCATCAGATAAAATAGATGCCTCTTTGATGCATGGACCGCACCAAGAAGACCAAAAATCAATCACTAATGGTTTACCTTCATAATCAGATAAATTTATCCTTTTACCATCAATAGTTTCTAAACTAAAGTTAGTACCTTCTGGAGCAGAAATAGAAACTTCTCCCAGTATACTATTTACTCCCAAATTTATTTTTGGAGTTTTTTCACTAATACTTCCAGCAATCATTAATGAAAAAAATAAAACTAGAAAGAGAAAAGAAATTATTATTATTAGATTTTTAGAATTAATTAGTTTCATAATATTTTTTTTCTTCTATTTATAAAAAATCTAATAATAAAAAATAATATTATGAAATTAATCATAATTAAGATTATTACCAAATTTAATATTTCGTAATTTAGACTACCTGTTATTTTATTTATGAATGAGCTTGGAATATCTTTCATTTCAATATTCAAGTAATCACCCTTTGAATAATTTTCTCCTATATATTCATCAAAAATATTTGATGAAATATTTATTTGTTTTGAGAAATCGACATTATTGCCCAAAATTACTCCAGCTCCTTCAGGAATAATTATCTTAAAGTTATTTGCTCCATGGGGTAAATGTAAAGGAAATAATAATTCCGATGATTTATATTTGATATTAAAATTAAATATAAGATTATACTCTCCAGGAGGAATATCAGAAGTTATAGCAAAGCCTTTTGATAGCTCTATCAAGTTACCGTCCGGAAGGTCTGTTTCTACGTATAAATCAGAAAAACCTTCAGGTAAACTAAACCTTAGAAAATTCATACCTGTAGATGCAACGTCTGTAAAATTAGGAGAAAATATCATATCTGTAGGATTTTCAATCTTAACTGCCGTGATTACTGATAATACTTGATCATTTTGATTAACAGATAAAATTGACATATTGTATTCTTTTATATTTATTTCATTAATGTCCAATGATTCATTTGCATAAATATAATCTGAATAATTAATAAAATTAAATGCTAATATAATCCATAAAAATACAAAGTTAGAGATCCTGATTCTATTCATCATTTTCATCTTTATCTTTCTTTTTATAAAAAGGTCCAACAATTAGATATGTTGAAAATAAAACTAATAAAAGAAATATTACTGACAATAATAATTCCATTCTAATCCTTTTTAATTTTGGTTGGCCAAAGAGTTATTAATGTACCTAAAATCAGTATAGGTCCTGATAACCAAATCCACCATGCTAATGGATTAATTGCAATTCTTATTGTCATATTATTATCATCAATGAAATCCTTTGGAATAATATATAAATCCTCGATAGGACTACTTAGTATTCCTGATCTGACACTTATTTGATTATAATTTGGATAATAAGAGTGCATTGCTGTAATATTACCTATTTTTTCTTGTGTTTGATTATTAGAAATGGTAAATTTTGCTTTAGTAATAGAGTTCTCAGCTATAAATTCCTGTTCTATTTGATTAAATGAAATTAAGTATTTATCAAATTTTATTTCATCATTTATAGACAGATTTAGGTCTAATCTCTCATCATAAAACTTTGTACCTACAACTCCAAAAGCCAAAGCTAATATAGCTATATGAACAACATATCCACCATTTCTTCCTCTATTTGAAATAATCATCCTAAGAAAAGATGGTAGTGGATTATATGAATTGCCCATTCTTGATTTTGTACCTCCAATCCACTCTCGCATAATAATTGTTAGTACAAAGATTATAGATAAAAATGAAATTAAAGGGAAAAAATCTTTTATACCTGATGCAACTAGATAAACACTAGATGCAATAGTTATTACAAAAGACGGTAGAAGTCTTAAAAAAACTGCTTTTTTTGTAGTTTTTCTCCATGATAAAATCGGACCAATACCCATAAGAATAATTATTAGAAGTAATATTGGTCCAGCTGTTTTATCAAAGTAAGGTGAAGAAACACTTATTTCTGTTCCATTTAGTAATATAGAAACTACTGGAAAAATTACTCCCCACAAAATTATTAATGAAGTTAAGACTAATAAAATATTATTTAATAAAAATGAAGCCTCTCTAGATAAATAGGATTCAATATTATTATCATTTTTGATCAAGTTTTGATAATTATAAATAATTGAAATAACACTATAAAAAGTCAAAACTATCATAAAAGATAGGAATAAAAAGCCTAAAGTTGATGCTGCAAAAGAATGAACTGATACTACGGGGCCACCTCTATTAATGAATGTTCCGAGCAAGGCTAATATGAAAGTAAGCGAAACTAAAATTATATTCCAAAGTCTGAACATACCTCTTCTTTCTTCTACCATGAGTGAGTGAATTAAGGCAGTAAGAACTAACCAAGGCATCAAGCCAACATTTTCTATTGGATCCCATGCCCAATATCCTCCCCATCCTAAAATTGTGTATGCCCACCAGGCACCAATCAACAATCCTGCACCTAAAACTGCCCAAGAAATTAAGCACCATATTCTTAGTATAGAATACCATGGAGCTTTTCCAGATTTATCGAATAAAGATCCTTGACATAATACAAAAGGTATAGAAATTGAGGCAAGCCCTGACATTAAAAGAGGAGGATGAATGTACATGCCTGGATGCCGTAGCAAAGGGTTAATACCTTTACCATTTTCAGGAATAAATTCTGAAACCTCAAAAGGATTCGCAAAAAATATTAAAACCATTAGATAAAATAAGGAAATGAAGGAAAGAATTGAGCAAGGGTAATTTAATTTTTCTTTTATAACATTTTTTGCGAACTTATACATAATTCCGCTAAGTAAAACATGAACTAAAAGAATATATAATAGTGACCCTTCATTTCCAGAATAAAAGGCTACCAAAGTGAGAGCTCTATTCATATCTAGACTTGAATGATTAGCAACATATATATTAGAAAAATCATTACTCAAGAAAGAGTAAATTAATGCAAATGCACTCAATGAAACCATCAATATTATTAAATAGAAACTTCTCTTGGCACTCTTTATAATATTTTGATTATTTAATTTTTCGCCTATAAAAAAAAATAATGTTGCATGGATTGAAAGTACCAAGCCGAGTAGCATAATATAGAAACCGAAATTATTCATTAAGATTATCTCGCTTTTTGTTTTCGGATATAGAATGAAAAAATTAGAATACTAAAAACCAATCCTATTATTGGAACAATATATGCCAATAAATTGAATCCCGAAACAGAAGGATAGGCAAGCACATTTTCTCCATATCTTTCTACAAAATAATTTTTTATCTCACTTTCATTATATCCTTCACCTATCTTTTCTTTGATAGAATTTTTCATATCTTCTGCAATTAATGATTGAGATTGGTCTAAAGTTTGACCATCGCATACAGGACACATTATTTCTTTTTCTAGCTTTATATATAAGTCTTCGTCAGATTGATTTACTGAGACCATACATGAAATGAAAACAAGAGTATAAAGGAATAAGATCTTTTTGATTAATATAAAATAACTAACGTAAGTCATCCCAAACATAATCAACAATAGATTTTATCTCTTCTTCAGTTAACATATTTTTGTAAGCTGGCATTAAACCTGCTCCACCTTTTATGAAAACAACAGCATTTTCTTTACTCAGTTCTGATGAAATCAAGTTTGCTGGATTTTTATGAGATTCACCTGTGACACTATACCAATAGTTATCTTTTGAAGTTATCTGATCTGCAGCAGGTCCATATCCTCCACCATTGTCTCCGTGACAGAATGCACAGTTTACAGAATACAGTTCATAACCATCATAATTAGATTGAACTTTTTTACTCATATTTAGTTCTGAATTTTCTCCAATATTTTTGAAAGGTACACTATCTGGATGTGCAGGGACTCTTGGAGGCTCTTGATCTCTGTATGCTTGGTTGTAATGCATTTCACTAAATATTTCTACTGGATAAGTATTAGATTGCTGTATACATCCAGTAAATATAAAAAAAGATAAAATGTAAATTGCTATTAACTTTTTATTTATTAGGATCAATATTTTTTCCTCTTATGCCACTTTTATATCTTCTGAACCTGTTTTTTCTAGAACTTTTCTAGCTTTGTCTAAATCTTTATCTTCTACTGTTATTACGACACCTATATAACCTTCAGTTATTCTTGCATCATAAACTCCAGGATTGATATTAGGTAATCTTGACTCAAAAATAATTCCAATTACACTAAATATTACTGCTGCAAGCATAGTCATTTCATACATAATAATCAACATTGCGAAAATGGATAATATTGGCTTTCCACCTGTAATCAGAGGGTATGCCAATTGGGTTGCTGTTGTAAGAAATAATGACAATGTAAATCCTATGATTGCACCGAAAGCTGGGAATCTAAATAATCTATGCTGAGGGACATACTCACCAAATGCACCTTCAGGATATGGTGTTCCTGTAAGAACATCAAATGTGCCTCTCTCAAATCCAGAATCCTTAAGTCCATCCATCGCATCAGCTGCATTATTTGGATCTACATATAAACCTAGAATACTCTTACTCATAACTAATCCTCTTCTTCTTCCTCTTCCTCTCTAAAAATAGTAGGAACAGTTGCACGACCAATTTTTATTGAATCGCTAAATACTTCACTTTCTTTTTGTTCAAACAAAGGAACTAATGGAAAAACTCTTGAAAATAATAACATTAACATAGTAACCCAGCAAAATGACCAAAATAAAACATACCATTCAAACCAACTAGGACTATAGGCTTCCCAAGTAAATACAAAAGGACTTTTTCTTGCAAGCCCAGGTACTATTATTAGAAATCGTTCTAACCACATACCAATATTTACTAAAATAGAACTCCAAAACATAAGAGCAATATTAGTTCTTACTCTTTTAAATAACCACATAGGTACAGGCAATATATAACCCGTTAGTAAAAATGTAAGGAATAATATATTCCAAGGATATTGAAATATCTGCATTTCTCTCAAAGCTATTTCTGGAGCATCTAAACCATATAAAGCAAATAATAATTCAAGGAAAGTAAACCCCAGCCAAGCTGTTGCAACTACTGTTAACAATCTGGCAAGAGCATCAAAATGTTCTGGCCTTATAAAATCATTCCATCCCCAGCCCCATCTCATTAATGCCATCATAGTGACCACTGCAGAAACACCTGAATGTACTGCTCCAATAACAAAATATGGAGCAAAAATAGTTGAATGCCAACCTTCAACGGCTGTTGTAACTGCAAAATCCCATGAAACTATAGAATGAACAGAAACAAATATGGGTAGCATCAGCGCAGATAATAATATTCCTCCTACAACTTGCATTTTCCATTGTCTAGGATTACCTCTCCATCCTAAGGCTAAGATTGTGTAAAATCCCTTTCTAAAACCAGTAGTTTTATCTCTAAGTACAGCCAAATCCGGAAGTAAAGCAACAAATAAAAATAATGTTGATCCAGTTAAGTATGTAGAAATAGCAATAGGATCCATAAACAAAGGTGAACGAATATTTGGCCAAATTCCTCTTGCTGCATCATAAGGTATTAACCAATATACTATTCTCCAAGTTCTTCCAGCGTGAATTAGTGGGAAAACTAAAGCAGTTGCAAGAGAAAAAATTGTTAGTATCTCGGCTGCTCTTGTTACAGGCCTTCTCCATTCAGCTTGAGTTATTCTTAGAATTGCTGAAATCATAATTCCTGCGTGAGATATACCCACCCAAAAAACAAAAGTTGTAATATATAACCCCCAGTAAATAGGTCGATTAAGTCCAGTGACTCCAAGGCCATATTTTATCTGAATTCCAAAAAGTATAAATCCAATTACTACAAAGAAAAGCAAAACAGAAAATACTGGATACCACCATCTAGGAGTTTGAAGGGTACCATTTAAAAGGACTCTGTTAGTATATTCCTGACTTAATCTATTTTCATTATCTCTTTGTTGCATTTTTTCCTCTAATTAATCTGGTTTAGCTACTCTAATTCCATTTGCTTTTATATACTTCACAGGAGTAGCTAACAAATTAAACTGTTGTACCTCCCAAACACCAATAATAGGCATAATTCTTGTAATAGCTATAAGAACCAAAACAACAGCACCTGCAGAACCCAATATGGTCAGAATATCCCATATGTCTGGATAAAGAGTTTCTGGTATCACTGAAAGCCATTTATCATGAATCAATTTTGGATCTACTGACCAAGCTGGCACATATAACCTTATTCTTTCAAAAAATACTCCTAATAAAGCTATACAAGCTCCTATGAAAGGACCATTTATTGAATTTCTCACTTTATTCCATATCAACCACCACCAAGGAAGTATAAAACTAAAAAGCATCCCAAGAAAGAATACATACATCATTGGACCTCTAATTAGTAGGTCTAACCATGCAATATCAGACATAGATTTACCGTACCAAAAAACAATAAATGCTGAATAGAAAAAATAAATCCACATAAGGCTAGTAGCAAACATAAGTCTTCCTAATGCCCAAAATACATTTATATTTAAGTAGTTATCATAATTTCCATATTTTCTAACTATCCAAGCTAAGATTATTACTAATGCAACACCACCTTGAATACCACCCATTGCATGTGACATAGGATATATAGCATCTCTCCAACCAGGGACCATACTCAAGCTAAAGTCTATTGAAATCACTACATGAACAAATATATATATAAAAAAGTAAAGAGTACTCATTATCCCAACTCTCATACGGAGTGTACTCCATTGCACAGTTGTACCTATAAATCCTCCTGCTAAGAAATTTCCTAACTTTTTTCTAAATCCAGATGAATTATCTCTCATTAGAGCAAAGTCGGGTAGAGCTGAAACGTATAATAATCCAATACCTGCAATTGCGAGCATTATCAGGCTCAAGAAATCCCAAAAATGTGGGCTATAAACCGGCGCTTCGAACCAAATAGATCTTCTTCTTGCTCCCTCAACAACTAATGGTGGGAGCATCCATAATAAAGGGATCATGATTATGATATTAATTAGAACTCCTGATGCACCAATTACATGAGCAATTCTTGATACAGGTCTTGCCCAATTAGCCTTGGCTATAAAAGGAGCAATAGCGACCATTGGAGCTCCGCCAGTAACACTAAAAATAAAAGCTAAACTTGCTGCTATGTATCCCCATTGAGTTTGGTCGTTACCATCTAAGAAGAATTTACCTAGCAGGCCAATCAAACCAAGAATACCAAGTATAGCTGTAATAGAAGCCAATTTCTTGAAAAAAGAACTTCCTTTTACAGTTGTCTGAATTAGCTCATCCTTAACAATTTTAGGTTCGCTAGGAGGCCAATCCATATGATGTTGATTAGTGCTCATCTTTTGTAGCCTTTGCTCCTAAATCTTTATACTTAAGTGGATCTACAGTAGCCAAATATATTACGTTTGGATCAGTATTCAATTGAGGCATAAGTGTATATTTTCTGTCACTTTCGGTCTTTGCTAGCTTTGACACTTCACTGTTAGGATCATTGAGATCTCCAAATACTATTGCGTTTGTTGAACAAGCTTCTTGGCAGGCTGTCTGTATTTCACCATCTTGTAAATCTCTATTTTCTTCCTTAGCCTTTCTTGTCCCTCTTCTGATTCTTTGGACGCAGAAACTACATTTCTCCATAATTCCTCTACTTCGAATAGTTACATCAGGGTTTAAGTGATTTCTTAGATCTTCAGGCCAAGCTGGTTCCCAATAGTTAAAAAACCTTACAGTATAAGGACAACCGTTTGCACAGTATCTTGTTCCAACACATCTGTTATATACTTGTATATTCATTCCCTCATTGTTATGGTAAGTCGCATAGACAGGACATACAGGTTCACAAGGGGCATTAGCACAATGTTGACATAAAACGGGTATAAATCGAGCTTTGACATCAGGGAATTCTCCTTCCCAATACCTTTCAATTCTTAACCAAGACATTACTCTAGCTCTTTCAAATTTATTTTGATCATTTAAGGGGATATTATTTTCTACTTGACAAGCAGTGACACAACCACTACATCCATTACATTTGTCTGTATCGATTACCATTCCCCAACTTCTTTTTTCTTCAGTTACCATAAATTTTTTCCTTATTGTCTAAATCAAATATAAATTTTCATTTTCAATGACTTTCATCATCATGCCCTTCATCGTGATGCTCTCTGAAATTAAGCATTTCTTGATACTTATGATGGTTTTCTTCTTCAGCTTCATGAGCAGTTTGCCCAGGAGCAACAACCAATACAGGAACACCTGGCTCAGCAGGGAAAGCTTCAACAGTTCCTTCAAATTTTGGTAATTTTTCGTTTCCACCAGCTCTTTTCATTGAAACTTTTGTTGAAGCCCAAGCATGTGCACCAGAATCCTCATCTTTTAATCCTGATAATATTTTGAGAACGTTGGAACCTCTATCAGAAGCGTATCTGCCACCTTTGAGAGTTCCTTGTCCTGTTGGAACACATAATGTACCTGGTTGCACTGCTGGATGAGGATATGCTAAACATTTGATTTCACCAGAGTCAGACTTCAAGTAAATAATATCTCCTTCTTTAATATTGAGTTCAATTGCTTGTTTTGAATTGATTTCAACCCAAGTTTGCCAAGCAGCCGAGGTTATACCATCAGCAGACTGTTGTGCCCATGGAGAATTTGATAATCTTCCATCTGATAGAACATTTGTGAAAGGTATTAAGTGAAATTCATCTCCATAAGTATTGTCGATCTCAGAAAAGTTACTATTATTTTTTAATTCAAATGGATTTTTTAGTCTAATTTTTTTCTGCTCAGCAACTTCTTTAGTGTTCCAGAATCCACCTCGCTGCTGAATTCCATTCATAAAAGAAGATTTATTTTCAGCTTGAACAGATCCAGCCCCATTTGAATTATCATATTCATTATCAAAAACTTTTTTTACAATTGATTTATTACTACTTCCTATTGAGGGTTCAAGTTCTATAAGCTTATCAACATAACTAACAGAGCCACTAGCTCCTGGACCTTCCTTGACAACTACGGGCTGTTGTAATGAAATAGCCTTAAAGCCAGGTAATGGATTGGGTATTTCAGATCCCCATTCTTCAAAAAATGATGTTTCTGGTATGATTATGTCTGATAAATCAAGAGTTTCATTCATTATGTTTCCAAAAGAAATTACATTTTCGACATTAGAAAGTGCTCCCTTTACATCAAGTGAGTTAGGCATTAGATAAGCCAAATCTACCCCTTTAATGATCACTGTATCAACATATCCTGCTCGCCACTGTGCTAATTCTTCCTCCCAATTTTCTATTGAATTTGGTTTATTTGAGCCTCCTATGAAATCAGACTTAACTTCAGGATTTAGGATAACTCCGCCTTGTTTTCCAACCGAACCTAAAAGAATGTTAAGCGCAAGAGCGTTATAAGTATTAAATTTACCGTTAGTATATGCTGATGTTGATCCTCCTGCTAAAACTATAGAATTACCTTCAGAAATTCTTTCAGCTGTTTCTATTATTTTCTTTGCAGAAACACCAGTTCTACTTTGGACATCTGCTGGAGTAAATCCAAATTCTACTTTTCCCTCAGGAAATTTATTTAAGTAATCATTTATTTGTGACTCTGGAACCAAGTTATTCTGAATTATTACATTTGCAATAGAAAGTGCGATATCAGCCTCAGTTCCTGGCTTAGGAGAAATCCACAAATCAGAGTTAGCTGAAGTTAATGAGAACCTTGGTTCAACATGAGCTATAAATCCTCTATTTCCTGATCTAAGTTTTCCAAAAGCCTTTCCATATCCTGCAGGTGATATCCAATTTTCAATCCAATCTGCACCAAATGAAAGTATATTATCAGCATTTGAGATGTCAAAATGAGGTATTTCTTCTGATTCAAAAAGTTCTGAAATAACTTCATGAAAATTAGATTCTTCAAGTGGTTCAAATGTGAGATATCTACCACCTCTAGACTCTGCAAATTTTTGAGACACCCAGCCTTGCGTACTTCTAGTAGGATTCGTTACAACTACAATCTTTTTGTCTTTTGAAGTTGCATCTTTAATCAGCTTATCTGCTTGAGATTTTGTAACATTTGAAAGTATACCTTGTTTTGATCTTCTTACTTGATGATCATGCAATCTGTCTGGATTATAATGAACCTGAATTGCGGCATCAAGATTTGACCTAGCTCCACCTCTATTTACAGGATGATCAGGGTTCCCTTTAATTTTCTTTATTCTTCCTTCTAATACTCTTACTAAAATACCATCCCCAGAAGCTCCATCGTTCCAAGATGTTGCATACCATGTATCTATTCCTCTAACTAAATCCTCAGGCATATCAACTGGACTTTGAACAAGTAATTCTTGTTCAGGAATTGAGCACGCAGCAAAAATAACTGCTCCAGCAGCTGATTTTCCACTCAAGGATAGAAATTCTCTTCTATTTAGTTTCATAAAATACCTCTAATATCAATGATGGCATGCTGCACAATCAGTTGGACCACCATTTTTTCTATGACAATTAACACACTGTCCCATTTTTAAGGGTTCGACCTGATAAACTTTTTCCATATTTGCAACATCTCCATGACATGTAGAACATACTTGAGAAGCTGGAACTTTTTCTTCTCCTGAAATGTCTAAATAATCTGGAACATTACCTATTGCAGACGGATTATTAGTTAAGTAGTTGATATGAGCTGAATGAACAAACCTAACATGATCAGGCATTCTATGAACTCTTCTCCAATTTATTGGAGAGGCCATTTCTGGATCTACCACAACCTGACTGGTTTGTTCATCTTCATAAATACCTGAATACATTCTTAATTTTTGTAAGTCTTCACTATCAGGACTACCTACAGCTCTATGACAACTCGCACAAAGCTCTACAGCTGGTATATGCGCAGAAGCAGCCTTTGCAACAGTTCTGTGACAGTAAGTACAATCCATTCCTAACCCACCGTCTTCTATTGGAGCTGCATGCTTAGTATGAGGAAAATTTATAGGTTGATCGAATGTTTGTTCAAATCCTAGTACTGGTAACGGCTGACCAAGCCAAGCATTGAATAGTCCAGCCAGAAGAATCGAAACAATTGCTAAGGTTGTAAGACCTCCTATTCCTACAAGAGGAACTAGAACCTTAACCCAAATAGGAGTAGTCCTATCAAGTTCCCTAATTCTTTCTATAATCTTCTTTAAGATTTTTATCTCCTGATTTTAATTATATTTCTATTGCCAAAAACTGGGATAAATCCTTTGTAATACTTCATAAAAATTGAAATAAGCTAAAGTAAAAAAAGTAATTATTGAAGCAAGTCCCAAGAAACCTACTATATAAAAAATAGGTCTCAACTTATTAAATTTTTCTGGAATCGTTTTAGTTGCTACTGCTGATGGAATAATAGCATGAGCAATTAAGAAACTAGGCCCTGTAATAAAAGCAGACAAAAGAGCTAAAGTTAAGAATGTAATATTGTTACCAATTAGATTCCACTCAGCTGCTGTTGGTGCATACGGATCCATCTCTAAGTTCCTCCTGATTTTTAAGAAAATTTATTAATGTACATATAATCTTAAATCATTGTATAAAATTTTTCTTTAAAAGAACGATTCTTTTTTAGAAAATTTAGCAAAAAATGGTTAATTAGACTAAACTATAAAAAATTAGAATATTCTATATAAAAATATCTTGGAGTAAATTTTGATTAAAGAAGATAAATTGATTTGGATATATGAAACAATGTGTCGTATAAGATTTTTTGAAGAATCTATGCTTGAACAAACTTATAAAGGTAACTCAATGGGGGTAACTCATCCATCAGATGGACAAGAAGCTGTTCCTACAGGAATATGTGCTCATTTATCAAATAGAGATTGGATTGGTTCTACCCACAGAGGGCATGGACATTGCATAGCAAAAGGCTTAGAAACAGATAAAATGATGGCAGAAATAATGGGGAAACATACGGGAAATTGTAAAGGTAAAGGTGGCTCAATGCATATAGCGGACTTTTCTAAAGGGATGCTAGGAGCAAATGCTATTGTAGGTGCTTCAATACCTTTAGCTGTTGGGGCAGCTCTTACAGCAAAATATCAGGGAAAAGAAAAAGATTCTATTGGTGTGGCTTTCTTTGGAGACGGTGCATCTTCTCAAGGTGTGCTACATGAATCAATGAACCTTGCTTCAATTTGGAAACTGCCAGTAATTTTTGCTTGTGAAAATAATCAATATGCTGAAGCTACTCCTTCTTGGTATGCAGTCTCAGTTGAAGATATTGCCGATAGAGCTAGTTCCTATAATATTCCAGGTGTTGTAGTTGATGGAATGGATGTATTTCAAGTTTATGAAGCTGCGGAGGAAGCTGTAATCAGGGCTAGGTCAGGTAATGGTCCAACTTTACTTGAACTAAAAACATACCGATACCATGGACATTTTCATGCTGATCAACCGGAAAAATATAGAACTTCTATGGAAGAAAAAGAGTGGCATAAGAAAGATTGTATTAAGAATTTTGAGAAAAGAGTTATTACACAAAAAATATTTACAAAAGCAAAACTCGATAAGATAAAAAAACAAATTCAACAAGAAATAGATAATGCAGTTGAATTTGCGCTTTCAAGCCCACTTCCACCCAAAGAAGTATTGTATGAAGATGTATATGTAAACTATTCAAATGATCTCAGGGGTCTAAGATAATTTTAGGAGATTAAGAAATGCAAGTGAACGCTAATAATATAGGGCCAGGATTCCAAGTTGCAGGAAAAGAATTAAGATATAGAGATGCTTTTAATGAAACATTAAGAAAAGAGCTAGAATTCGATGAGAATGTTTTTATCATAGGTGAAGATATATCTGGTGGATTTGATAAAGATACTAAGAAACCACTTGATGCATGGGGGGGGCCATTTGCAGCTACTAAAGGTCTTGTTCAAGATTTTGGTGTCGAAAGAATTATGGATGCACCTATTTCAGAAGCTGGATTTGTTGGTGCAGCAATAGGTGCAGCTCTAACTGGATTGAGGCCTGTTGTTGATCTAATGTATTTTGATTTTACAACTGTTGCATTCGATCAACTATTATCTAATGCAGCAAAAAGTAGATATATGTTTGGAGGTCAAACAAAAGTGCCTCTAACTCTATTTGCAAGATCCGGAAGTGGAACTGGTCACGCTGCTCAACATTCAAGTGCATTTTACTCTATTTTAGCTCATATACCTGGTTTGAAGGTTGTAACTCCTTCAGACCCTTATTCTGTAAAAGGATTACTTTCAGCTGCTATTAGAGATGATGATCCTGTTTTTGTTGTGAATGATAAAAAGCTAATTAATATGACCGGATTTGTTCCAGATCAAGATTATCAGATTGAGCTAGGAAATGGTCGATATCTTAGATCCGGAGATGATATTACACTAGTTGGTATGAGTTATACATCAGTAGTTTGTAAAGAAGCATCAGAAAAACTAGAAAAAATAGGAATTGATGCTGAAGTTATAGATTTAATGTCTTTATCTCCATTAGATGAGGATATAATAATCGATTCAGTCAAAAAAACTAATAGGATTGTGATTGTAGATGAAGATAATCCAAGGGCAAGTATGGCAAGTGAAATAGCTGCTATTGTTTCAGATAAAGCTTTTGATTACTTAGATGCACCAATAAAGAGAGTTACAGCTCCTCATACTCCAGTTCCTTACAGCAAGGGTTTGGAGGATGAGTTTATGCCAGACAGTAATGATGTTGTTAAGACTGTTCAGAATATTCTAAATCTTTAGGTCAGTTAGCAGTTTATTTTTATCTGTACATAAAACGACTTCATCATTAAGTGCGTAACTGAGCAGGCTATTATAAGGATAAATTCCTGTTTCGTGTCCGTCCGACCATAAAAATTGTAGAGCATATTTACCAACTATAAGATATTCAACAATAATGATGTCATCAGGAATTTCAGATACGTTTATGAGCTTTCTTCCAGTTAACTCTTCAACACAATTTGCACATGCGCATTGAAGTCTTAGATATTTATATGGGTAAACACATGAGACTTCATTTTCCCAAATTATTTCTAACCCATCACTTAATCTATTTACACTTTTTGGTTCCATAAATAATATATTCCTAATGATATCTTATTCACTATATAAATATTATATTATCAGTAAGTAATTAAAAACTTTAGAAAAATCTTGAAAAAATTAAAGGGGATAAAATGAGTGAAAATATTAGAGTTGGAGTTATTGGAGCAGGTGGTAATACAACATTAAAACACATACCTCTTTTACAAAAAATTCCAGGTGTAGAGATTGTTTCTGTAGCAAATAGATCCATTAAGTCTTCAAGTGAAGTAGCCTCTCAGTTTGAAATAAAGAATTATTATGACAATTGGATAAATGTTGTTGATGATAATTCTTTAGATGCTGTAGTTATTGGTACTTGGCCATACCTCCATAAAAGACTTTCAATAGAAGCCCTTGAATCGGGTAAACATGTTCTATGTGAAGCTAGAATGTGTATGAATGCACAAGAAGCTCAAGAAATGTTAGATGTATCTCAAATGTATCCTAATCTTGTCTCTCAGATTGTACCAGCTCCTCATACATTGCCTGTAGATAAGACAATAAAGAGATTAATTTCCTCTGGTTATATTGGAGATCTAGTTAACTTAAGAGGTATGGTAACTGCAGGAAATGATTTTCCCAAAAATAATGAAGATTATCATTGGAGAAATAATAGAGATTTATCTGGTAATAATATTATGCAAATGGGAATTTGGTACGAAGCAATTATGAGATGGCTTGGACCAGCAAAATCTGTTTCAGCTAATGCTCAAACTATTAATAATCCAAGATTAGACGAATCAGGAAATTATGTGTTTACTGATATTCCAGATCACTTGGATGTTATTTGTGAAATGATTGCAGGTGGAACAGCTAATCTACAATTTACTATGGTTTCAGGAATGGCTCCCGAATCTGAAATGTGGATTCATGGAACAAAAGGTACTTTGGTTTTGAAAACAGAAACTACAGCAGATGCTGGAGCTCCAAAATTAGTACTTATGGGTGCAGAAAAAGGTCAAAAATCATTAGAAGTAATTTCTATCCCGAAAAATGAAATTGGTGAATGGAGAGTAGAAGAGGAATTCATAAATGCGATAAGAGGTCAAGAAATTATTACTCACACATCTTTTACTGATGGAGTTAAGTATATGAAGTTCACAGATGCAATTTATGATTCCTTTAGTACAGGTCAAAAAATAATTATATGATTACATGAAAAAATTCATAGACATAAATGCCGATATTGGAGAATCGTTTGGTAGTTATAAACTTGGTTTTGATGAAGAAATAATTAAATATATTTCTTCTGCTAATATAGCTACAGGCTTTCATGCAGGTGATCCAAATTGGATGAATCATACTATAAATTTGTCTCTAAAAGAAGGTGTATCAATTGGGGCTCATCCTTCCTATCCAGATTTATCTGGATTTGGTAGAAGAGACATGAATCTTAATCCTGACGAAATCAAGAATATTGTTAAGTACCAGATTGGAGCAATGTTGGGTTTTGTAGGTATTGAAAAATTACAGCATGTTAAACCTCATGGAGCGTTATACAACAAAGCAGTCAAAGATAAAGATATTGCTAAAGCAATAATTGAATCAATTAAATCAGTAAGTACAGAATTAATACATGTTGTTTTAGCAGGATCATTATGGGAAAATTTAGCAAATGAAGCTAATGTTAAGTATGTTAGAGAAACCTATGCCGACAGAGAATTTATGTCTGATGGATCATTGACTCCAAGGTCAATTGATGGTTCCGTTATTGAAAATACTACTAAAATTATTAAAAGAACTTTGAAGCTTATCAAAACAGGTAATGTTGACTCATTTCATGGTGATGAAATATCAATAAAATTTGACTCAATATGCCTTCATGGTGACACTAAAGGGTCTGTGCAAATTGCCAAAGAAATAAGTGAATCTCTAAAAAAGAATAATATAGGCATCAAATCAATGTCTAACATTTTGGCATGAAAAAAATTAGCATTGATTTTCATGGGGACTCTACATTAATACTTAGTTTTGGTGAAATTATTGATGAAAAATTGAACATTGAAGTACATAGATGTACTGATTTTCTTAATAGTAAAATACTTAATTATTCTTACATTATTGATATATATCCCACTTATAATTCTATAGTAATTGATTATGACCCCCAGAAAATATTTTATGAAGATATAAAAAAAGAAATAGAAATATTATTATCAGAAATAGATATATCTAATGATGAAATTATTACTCCAAAGATCATAAATATTCCAGTAAAATATGGAGGTGATCATGGACCTGATCTTGAAAGAATGTCCCAATCTCTTAATATTTCACAGGATGAAATAATAAAAATTCATAGTTCTAAAAATTATAGAGTTTACATGTTAGGGTTTATGCCTGGTTTTCCATATTTGGGAGGATTAGATAAAAAAATATCATTCCCTAGGCTAAATAAACCAAGATTATCTGTTCCTAGTGGTTCAGTTGGAATTGCAGGTGACCAAACAGGTGTTTATCCTTTTAAATCACCTGGAGGTTGGAATATTATAGGTAAAACTAAATTGAAATTATTTGATAAATCTAATGATCCTCCAAACTTAATTTCAACAGGAAGCTATATCAAGTTTACAATAGACAATGATTAATATTATTAGCTCTGGATTATTTTCAAGTTTTCAAGATTTAGGTAGATTTGGTAAAAAGTCTTTGGGGGTTTCTCAATCAGGTAGCTTAGATAAATATTCTTTCATGATATCTAATATTTTGTGTGGAAATAAGATTAATGAAGGAGCAATTGAGATTATTGGTGGTGGATTTTTATGTGAATTTTTGAATTCTGTTTCAATTTCAGTTTCAGGTCCAATTGGTTATTATCTAATTAATAATAAATGTGTACCTATTAATTCTTCAATTAAGGTAAATAAAAATGATGTATTAACGATTCCTTCAAATGAAAATGGTAACGTTTTTTATTTTTCTATTGCTGGAGGCTTTGATATTGAAGAAATTATAGGTTCATATTCATATCACCAACCTTCTAATATCACTGACAAACTCAAGATATCTTCAGGTCAAAATTACCTTATGAAAAAACCAAATTCTGAATTCCAAAAAATGATAAGTCCGTCCTTTTATCAAAAATATCTTAAACCAGTAAATGATATAAGTATAATTTTTGATCAAAAAATTGAAGAAAAAAATAAAAAAATAGTTAATAAATTACTTTCAAATGAATTTACGATTTCTGATCAATTATCAAGACAGGGAATCAAGCTCAATTGTAAGGAAAAATTGGTCCATAGCATTGGAAATGAGATCTCTTCAGGTGTGTCCCTAGGAACTGTACAATTACCCCCAAACGGGGAACCTATTATTTTATTAAACGATTCTCAAACAACTGGTGGATATACTAAGCTTGGAAAGATTCCTGATTTTGAAATTTCTAGAATTGTACAAAGTAAAACTCTTAGAAAAATAAAATTCAAAAAGACTGATATTTATAAATCTAATGAAGTTATGAAAACTATGGATTCAGAATTTCATTCTATAAAATTTTCTGATTATTTTTTATTTATTCACAAAATAAAAGACTCTTTTATTTCAGTTCAAATTTCTGAAAATGATAGTATAATAGCCATATCCAGTGAACAACTAATAAATATTAATAAGGAATGATTTGTGGATAATGTTTTGATAGATGGCTTTTACTTGTCGGGTATAGGTACTTTAGTTGTTTTTTTAGTTCTGATCTTGTTACTGATTTCAATTAAGATTATTACATTCTTTGAAAATAAAAATAATGTAGATGAATTAGAAATTTCTCAAAATTCTGTGGAGCAAAATAAAACAAAAGGATTGATAAATATTGCTGCGGCCATGGCTGTAGGTTTATATAAAAAAGAGAAAACTAACTTAAATGATGTTGCGGCTGCGGTAGCAGTTAGTTTATACAAGAAAGATAACCTTTCAGAATCTAAATTGGTTGAACCACATTTGGTGGAATCTTCATGGCTAACAATTAACAGATCTAGAATGTTATCAAGAAAAAATAGAAGGATTTAAAATTTTGTCGAGAAAATATAATCTACAGATAAATAATCAGAACTTTCTAGTTGAAATTTTGAGTGAATATGATGGAAAATTTACAGTCAATGTAAATGGTACTATTGTAGAGGTAATGGATACTTCAATATCTTCTGAAGTACCAATAAAAAATAATTACTCAGATCAAGAAAATAACTCTCAAATACAACTAGCTACTGAAAAAGAAAATATTTCCCCCAATCAATCAAATGATAAAAAAAATTCTGGTCAAATTAAGGCAATGATGCCAGGAAAAGTATTAGAGATTTTAGTTGAAATAGGTGATGAAGTATCATTAGGTACTCCACTTATGATTGTTGAATCAATGAAAATGGAGAATACGATTAGCTCTACCATGTCAGGTAAAGTAACCAATATATTTATATCAATTGATGACAGTGTTCAATATGATCAAATCATGATTGAAATTGAATAATAATCTAACGAAAGAAATTTTATGATTGAATATATTGAACCATTACTCGAAGGAATAGAAGATCTAATATCAAATCCTGGAATGGTTATAATGTGGTTAATTTCTGGATTACTTTATTATTTTGGAATTTATAAAAAGAAGGAACCTCTTTTACTAATTCCAATATCAACTGGAATATTGTTAGCAAACTTACCTATGGGTGAACTTTTGAGAACAGGAGGAAATGGAGAGCCCGAAGGATTTATTAGGATTTTTCAAAATATAGGAATGTCTACAGATGTACTCCCTCTACTTATTTTTCTTGGTATGGGTGCTTTGACTGATTTTGAACCAGTTTTATCTAATCCCAAAACTCTATTGTTAGGTGCAGCTGCACAGTTTGGAGTTTTTATTGCCTTAGTAGGGGCGCTCTTAATTAGTTTGACTCCCATTTTTGATTTTGGACTTTTAGAAGCTGCATCAATCGGAATAATTGGTGGAGCTGATGGTCCTACTACCATATTTATATCAACTAGAATGAGAGAAATAGGCGAAAGTATTGTAAATTATGATATTAAAGATATTGTTGGAGCTACTGCAGTAGCAGCCTATTCCTATATGGCCTTAGTTCCAATAATTCAACCACCAATAATTAGGCTTTTTACTACAAAAAAAGAAAGACTAATTCGTATGGAATATTCTTCTAAAAATATTACTAAGAAAACTAAGATAATTTTTCCAATTACCACAATTATTATTGTAAGTATTTTAGTACCTGATGCATCTCCTTTGATTTCTATAATGATGTTTGGCAATTTACTTAGAGAGTCAGGAGTTGTAGATAGACTAGCTAAAACTGCTCAAAATGAATTGATGAATGTTGTAATTATATTATTAGGTCTCTCTGTTGGAGCAACTATGCCTGCAAAAGTTTTCTTAAGAGTTGAAACTATATCAATTTTTATTCTAGGACTAGCATCTTTTATAATTGCTACTATTTCAGGAATTTTATTAGCAAAATTAATGAATTTATTTCTCAATAAGCCTATCAATCCGATGATAGGAGCAGCAGGTGTGTCTGCAGTACCTATGGCTGCTAGAGTTGTTCAAAATGAAGCTTCTAGAGAAGACCCTGATAATTATTTACTTATGCATGCAATGGGACCAAATATAGCTGGAGTAATTGGTACAGCCACCGTAGCAGGTGTATTGTTAGCCGTAGTTCCACAATTAGTGAGTTGATTCTTTAATGGAACTATCTATCTATATTTATATAACT
>CETB01163625.1_pt1 | contig 45070 bp, 42 predicted proteins | sample 356381 | NCBI WGS metagenome assembly CETB01 (sample SAMEA2622545, study PRJEB7988) | marine metagenome | biome: marine biome (ENVO:00000447); feature: deep chlorophyll maximum layer (ENVO:xxxxxxxx); material: "saline water (ENVO:00002010), including plankton (ENVO:xxxxxxxx)" | depth 155 m | reverse complement strand
CCTTCTTTTACAAGGCCCTTCACTTTATAGTGAAGGGCCTTTTTTTTTGATCTAGTATGATTATTTCAAAGTATTTTCAACGGCATAATATCTTTTTAGGTTTTAGTTTTAAGCTATATTTGAGGCAAATCTAGAAAATTGTACTTCAGACGAGTTAAGCCTATATTCGATTTTTGTTTTTCCTTGGTTGGAATAGTTTTCCTTTTACCCTTTATGGCTTTCACTACTCTATTATTGATATTTCAATATAAAGCCGATACTCCTTTCTTTCTTCAAAAACGTATAGGACAATATGGGCGTGAGTTTACTATTTTTAAGTTTAGAACGATTGATAGTAATGGAAGCATTTCAAAATTTTCGAAATTTTTAAGAAAGTATAAGATTGATGAATTTCCTCAGTTGATTAATATCCTTATAGGAGAAATGTCTTTCGTAGGACCGCGGCCTGATTTACCTGGTTATTATGATCTACTTCAGGGAGAACAAAGGCAAGTATTGAATCTGAAACCGGGACTTACCGGTTATGCTTCTTTAAAATATTTTAAAGAAGAGGAAATTTTATCAAAACAGATGAATCCGGAGTATTTTAATGACTATGTTATTTTTCCAGAAAAAGTGAAATTAAATCTTTGGTATTATCATCATATTTCTCTTTGGTTAGATTTAAAAATTATAATCAAAACCTTAATTTTACCTTTCTCAAATTAATTAGATATGCAAAAATCAAAAATTTGGCTTTCCTCTCCTCATATGGGTGGAGACGAAATCAATTATATAAACTCAGCTTTTAAAGAAAACTGGATTGCTCCGTTAGGACCAAATGTTATTGGATTCGAAAAAGATCTACAAACGTATTTAGATGAAAATAAAAAAATAGCTGTTCTTTCAAGTGGTACTGCAGCCATACATTTGAGTTTGATTATGCTAGGTGTTAAAAGAAATGACTATGTGATATGTCAGAGTATGACTTTTTCTGCATCAGCGAATCCAATTAAATATATGGATGCAAAAGCTATTTTTATAGATAGTGAGCCTGATACTTGGAATATGTGTCCAAAAGCATTAAGAAAAGCCATAGAATATGGAATTCGTGAAAATAAGAAGCCAAAAGCGGTGATCTGTGTTCATTTATATGGAATGCCAGCTCAATTGGATAAAATTAAATCTATTTGTGATGAATATGATATAGCTTTAATTGAAGATGCGGCTGAAGCTTTAGGATCTACTTTTGAAAATCAAAAATGTGGAACTTTCGGTGATTATGGTATATTATCTTTCAATGGGAATAAAATCATCACAACTAGTGGTGGTGGAGCTTTAGTTTGTAATTCTCAAGAAAATCAGAAAAAGGCTGTGTTTTATGCCACACAAGCTCGTGATGATGCACCACATTACCAACATTCAGAAATAGGCTATAATTACAGGCTCAGTAATATTTCTGCAGGAATTGGTCGCGGGCAAATGCAAGTTCTGGATAAGCACATTGCTCTTCGTAGAAAAATGAATCAATTTTATCAGGAGTTGTTTAAAGATACTGAAGGCATTACTGTTTTTAAGGAACCTAATTCCGATTACTTTTCTAATCATTGGTTAAGTGCGATTTTAGTAGATTCTAAGAAGACGAAAAATAATCTCACTAGAGAAGATATTCGATTAGCTTTTGAAGAAGAAAATATAGAATCCCGTCCACTTTGGAAGCCTATGCATTTACAGCCGGTTTTTAAAGATGAATTATATTTTGGTGGTACTGTAGCTGAAGATTTATTTAGGGATGGTCTTTGTTTGCCTTCAGGTTCTAATTTAACCGATGAAGATCGAGATAGGATTACAAGTGTCATCGGTGAATTATTTAAATAAAAACGTATGATTGAAGAAATAATAAGAAATAGAAGGTCTGTTTTCCCTGCTCAATATAATTCAGATGAAATAGCTAAAGAAACCATTATAAAAATTTTGGAAGCAGCTAATTGGGCACCTACGCATAAAAAAACCGAACCTTGGCGTTTTAAAGTTATGCGTGATGAAAAATTAGTTCAGTTAGGACAGTTTTTAGCAGATAAATACAAAGAAACCAATGAAGATTTTTCAGATTTCAAGTATAAAAAACTTCAAAATAACCCTACTAAAGCCAGTTGTATAATAGCCATTTGTATGCAACGAGATCCTAAAGAAAGCCTCCCCGAGTGGGAAGAAGTAGCTGCTGTAGCTATGGCCGTTCAAAATATGTGGTTAACCGCAAGTCAACATGGAATAGGAGCCTATTGGTCTTCTCCCGGATTGATAAAATACATGGATGAATTTTTCAGTTTAAAAAAAGGTGAAAAATGTTTAGGGTTTTTCTATATGGGGAATTACGATGAATCTAATTTAAAAGGTGAACGTACGCCTATCGAAACAAAGGTTGAATGGTTTTAGAATAAAATTGCTTGGTATTTGAAGCATAAGTAAACAAACACACCTAAATAAATCAATGCAACAAAAAACTTCATGAAGGTTGATGCCAAAAAACCCATAAATGAACCAAAAGCAGCTCTTAAAGCAATTTTAGAGCTGCTTTTGTTAAATATGAGCTCTCCTATAAAAGCACCAAAAAAAGGCCCGATTAAAAAGCCTAAGGGAATGGGAATAAAAATTCCTACAATTAGCCCTACAGTTGTTCCTATAGCTCCGGCTTTACTGCCTCCATATTTTTTAGTGCCAGCTGCCGGAATAATATAATCTAAAATAAAAATGAGTATCGCTACAAAGAGTGTCGAGCCAAGTAGCCAATAGTTCATTTCCATTCCATCTACAAAATAAAGTAATAATAAACCTACCCAGCTAATAGGTGGGCCAGGTAAGATGGGTAGTAAACTTCCTATAATTCCTACTATACATAGAACAAAGCCTAAAATAATTAAGATCAAATCCATTTTTAATTTTGGTTCTAAAATACACAAATTTAAATTTTAATAACTAAAACGTTAGTTTAAACTAAAAATTTAGTTATATTTGAATTGTTAGAACTAAATAATTAGTTGGTAAAATGAAAGAACTTACTAAGGCGGAAGAAGAAATTATGCAATTGCTTTGGCAATTAAATGAAGCTAATGTAGCAACTTTAATAGAAGAAATGCCTGAGCCTAAACCAGCTTACAATACGGTTTCTACTATTGTAAGAATTTTGGAGAATAAAAATTTTGTAGGATATAGAAAGCAGGGGAGAGGTCATATTTATTATCCTTTAATTGAAAAAGATAGTTACAGTAAATTTTCGATGACCAAGTTGTTGAATAATTATTTTGATGGTTCCGTAAAAAGTATGCTCTCATTTTTTGTAAAGAAAAATGATTTAAGTGTTCGGGAATTAGAAGAAGTGCTTTCAGAAATTAATAAAAAGGAAAAGTGATGGTCGTCTATATTATTCAGTTGAGTATTTTTTTAGTTATTTTCTGGGGAGTTTATGAGTTGTTTTTAAAAAAGGAAACTTTCTTCAATTACAATCGATTGTACTTATTGCTGACTCCTGTTATTTCTATGTTGTTGCCCTTTTTGAGTTTTAATTTTTTGGCAACTTATGCAGTAGAAGCACAACAATTTGTAGAATTACCTGCCGTATTTATTGGTGATCATGTAGTTAAAAATGCAACAGAGCAAGCAGCAATTCCGGTCAATTCTTCTGTGGGGTTTTTAGAGAAACATGTTTGGTCGTTAGCTTATGCTTTAGGATTACTGATCAGTCTTTCGTTATTTATTAGAAAGATTTTTCAGTTTAAGCAATTACATCAGCAAGGAACTATTTCTTACTATTTTAATTTAAAATTAGTTGAAGTGCCTCACAGTAAAATAGCTTGTACTTTTTTTAAAACTATTTATTTGGGAAACAATTTGACTTCTACAGAAAAAGAGCAAATTTTGAAACACGAGCAAGTTCATGCGCACCAATATCACAGTTTAGATTTACTCTTTTTTGAAGTATTGAAAATCGCTTTATGGTTTCATCCGGTGGTGTATTTCTATCAAAAACAAATTACCAACTTGCATGAATACATTGCCGATGCAGAAGCTACTAAGAATTCAGATAAAAAATCGTATTACGAGAGTTTACTTAATGTAGCTTTTGGGAGCGAACAAATATCATTCATCAATCAATTTTTTAATCATTCATTAATCAAAAAACGAATCGTTATGTTACAAAAATCAAGATCGGCAAAAGCCGCCAAATTCAAATTTTTAATTCTAATCCCATTAATTTTGGCGATGCTTACGTATGTATCGTGTTCAAATACAGCAGATTTAATGGACAGTAAAGATGAAAAAATGGAAGTGCCGGCTCCTCCAGCAGCACCAGCATCACCCACTCCACCAGCATCACCAGAGTTATTATTACCTAACGAAACTGAAAATTATGGGGTGATAGAAGTAGAAGATATTGATAATTTGACAGATGAGGAAACAGATAGATTTATGTCTTTATCAAAAAAAGTAATGGCTGATGATAAAATTCATAAATTAGTTATCGTAGATAAAAACAAAAAACGAATTATTGATTTTGATGAAACCCCAGATCTTAATTTGACCGAAGGAGGTGTTCCATTTGCAGCAGTAGAAACCGTACCTATTTATCCAGGCTGTAATGAAACTACAAATGAAGTTGCTAAAGAGTGTTTAAAAGATAAAATCACTCAGTTTGTAAATACCAATTTCGATACCAATGCGGTAAAGCCTTTTGCTGAAAAAGGTACAAATAGAATTTATGTTCGATTTGCCATTACCAAAGAAGGAAACATTAATAATATTCAAGCGAGAGCTTCGTCTCCAGAACTTGTCAAAGAAGCTAAACGTGTTGTTGCGATGTTACCAAGAATGAAACCTGGAGAAAAAGATGGTGAACCGGTTAATGTATTTTATACGCTACCTATACTTTTTCAAGTAAGTGAATAGAATATTTTTTAGTATAGTATTTTTATATCTATTTAAAGCCGAAGCACAGACTTCGGCCTTTCAGCTTGCCGATAGTTTGTTTGCAATGGGTAATTATCAAAAAGCAATTGAGCTTTATCAAAAAAGCACTCCCAAAATTTCAGCAGCAACTTATCAGAAAATCGCACAAGCTTATCAAGCTACCGGAAATTTGAGTTTAGCGATTAGAAATTATGAAGAGGCCATTCAGCAAAATCAAGAGCTTGTGGTGGCTAAAAGTAGATTAGCAAAACTCTATTATCAAAACAGCAAATACCAACTTTCCGATAGTCTTTTTAGAGAACTCATCCAGCATTATCCAGAAAACCCCGATTTTTATTATCGTTTAGCTTTAGTTAAAGAAAAATTGAAGGATACAACAGCTATCCAAGATTTTAAGAAGGTTTTAGAAATAGATGAGCATCATCAAAAAGCTTTATATGAACTTGCTAAGGTTCACTATGAAAAGAAGAATCATGTGGAAGTTGAAAATTTAGGAGAAAAAGCATTATCATCTTATCCTGAAAATACGGGAATACTAAGTTTGTTAGCTCAAAATGCACTTGCACAAAGAAATTACTATTTAGCTAAAAGTAGGTTTGAACAACTTCTTCAGTTAAATAAAAAATCGGTTTTTATTCATCTAAATTTGGGTTACTGCTATTTTAATTTAAAAGAATATGAAAAAGCTGCACAACAATTTAAGGAAGTAATTCAATTGGAAAACAATCATCAATTGGCAGGTTTATTTGCTGGGAAAAGTTTACTCATGTTAGAACGCTATCAGGAAGCGGAAAGCTTTTTAAGAGTAGCTGTTGTTTTGGCAGATCAACCCTTAGATGATTATTACACAAGTTTCGCATTGAGTTTACAAAAACAAAAAAAGTTTAAACAGGCTATCGATAATTTTAAAATTGCTTTAGAAGAATCTCCTAAAAATTACCGTGCGCAATATGAATTGGCGGTTTGTGTGGATAATTATTATAAAGACGTGCAAGCCAAAATTAATTACTATCAGCTTTTTATCAATAAATTTAAAAAAGAACACAAGGCAAAATATTACCTGTTTTTGGCAAAAGAACGCTTAAGTGATTTAAAAGAACAACAACATTTAGCTAAAAAATAAATGTTTATAAGGTTGTTATTAAAATATAAGTGAAATAAGAAGTATGCTTTCTAAAGAATACTTAATTTTACTTGTATGAAGTATAGTTACCTTTTACTGTTACTTTTATGTTTGGGGTGTCAAAACTTTGAAACCAAAAAAATCTCTTCCGATGAAATTATTCAGGAAGAGCTAAAAGAATTTAATTGGCAAGAGGTAGAGGTTTATCCTTCTTTTAAAGAATGTGAATCTTTTACTGAAACTCAAGAGAAAAAAACGTGTTTTGAAAAGCAGCTCACTTTAAAAATATATCAATCTCTTCAACATAAAAAAGTGGTTTTATCAGATTCTATTCAAGAAAAAATGATGCTTTTTATTTCTATTAATTCTGAAGGAAGGCCTGAGTTAGATTCTTTAGAAACTTCAGCCTTAATTCAAGATAAGCTACCTCAAATGAAAAGCTGGTTAGAAGAGTCTATTCATCAATTGCCAAAAATATACCCAGCTAGAAAGCGAGGTATTCCTGTAAAAGCTTCTTTTAAATTACCCTTGGTAATCGCTTCAGAATAATTTATAAATTAAACTTTAAACCAGCTGTAAAATCGATAGGTGTTTCACCATTATCATCTACTCCTGCTGCGATAAAATCGTTATAGCTTAGCGTTAGAAAAGTACCTTTTCCAATCTTAATTGCCATTCCGGCTCCTAAGCTTAAAGGTAAATCCAATGCAAAATCGCTCTCTGAAACAATTTTTGGAGCTTTAGAAGGACTTTCTCTAACTTCGTAACTCGGATTTTCATAATAATAAATATCTACAAATTCCCCTTCTACATAAAGATGAAACCAATTAGCATTGATTATTTTAAAACGGTAATTAAAACTAAGCGCTGTTTTAGAATATTCAAAATCTTCATTTTTAAAAGTATGACGAAATTGACTGAAAAAGGAGTGTCTTTTAAATTTATTTTTACCATAAATTTCCAGTTCCACTCCTCCAACAATAGATTTTTCATTAGCAGGATTATCGGTATAAACAGAATTGGTAACTCCTCCAAATAAGCCTAGTCTTATTCCTGTCTTTGAGTCTTCGTCTTTATCGTAAGAGCTTCCTGTAATAGTAGCATTATGTTCTTTTACATAATCTTCAAAATCGGTAAGGGTAAACTTTAGTTTATCTGTTGGAATATTAGTTTCAGGTGTTAATTCCTCAAGCGTTTGTTGGTATTCTTTTTTAAATTTTCCATTCTCTTCGGTGTTGGTCAACTCGATTAATTCTCCATCCTTTTCTATAAAATAATGATAATACTTGTTAGATGTATTCCAAAATAGAGTAAGATCTCCCTTTGCAGCGGTGTGAAACTCATAGTTTTTACCATTAAAAGTATAAATTTCCTGAGCTTCTACTATTATAGGAAATAACAAAAAAGGAATAATTAAGGCTAATAATTTATTCATTTTGAAATTTTTTACGATAAAGGTAAAATATTTCAGATAAAATTAATTTTTAAGGAAGTTTTATTTCTTAAAGTTTCTCCCTTTCCATTCATAAGATTTTAAAATAGAGAGAAATGCAGAATTCACTATAAAAAGTGGATGAAGAAAAGCAATAGGTATATAACTTTTCATTAAATGAGGCTGCTCGTAAAATTCTGCTGTTTTATAAAGTATAAAGAAGTCTAAATTCAGTTTTAAAATAAGCAGTAAGATAAAAGCTTGCCAAGCCAGCAGTTGAAAAATAGCTCCGAAAAAGAAAATTAAAAAAAACAGATTCGCTAAAAATACAATCACAGCGGTAAGTAAACTCGTTTTATTTTTATAAGCTGAAGTTTTCGAAGCCCAACGAATACGCTGCTTTAACAGTGCTTTAAAAGTTTGTGGAGGTAGGGTTTTAACACAAGCTTCAACATTGGATAAGTAATTAATTTTTTTCTTGTTCAATTGCATTTTTTCTAAGAGAAAGATATCATCTCCACTAGCAATTTTATCATTATCAAATCCGTTTACTTCTAAAAAACTATCTTTTTTGTAGCAGAGATTAGCACCATTACAGAGAAAAGCTTCCTTGTTTCCAAAGCCCCCTAAAGTTGCCGCTTGTAAACTTAAAAAATCCAAGGTTTGAAATTTATCTAAAAAGCTTCCTGAGGAAATATAACTTACCGGGCCGGCAATAAATTCAGATTTTTGTTGAATGATCATTGCATTAAAATACAATAACCACTTTTTTGGAACTTCACAATCAGCATCGGTAGTCACCAGGTATTCTTTACTGGAATGCTGAATTGCTTTGCTCAAGGCTTCTTTTTTAGGTGAAATCGCTTTTGCAGAATTGTGTAAAAGCAGCATGTAAAGCTGCGGATGTTGCTGAATAAACTCTTCTACAATTTTTACAGAATCATCTCCAGAACCATCGTTAATGAAAATGATTTCAAAAAGTTCTGTTGAATAATCTATCGCTTCTAAACTTATTAAAAGTTGGGGTAAATTTTCGGCTTCATCTCTAAACGGAATACAAATAGAAAAGCTCGCTTTTTGAGTTTCTTCGGTTAAATGAAAAGTCTTCAGTTTAAAAATTCCGTACAACAACCAAAGCATTAACGTTGCATAACTAGCTGAAATAAACATAGAAATGATTATTTCCATAACTTAGCGAAATTCAGTTGAAACCGAGGTTGAAATTTAAAAAGTAATAAACTCCCCATGATTGCCGGAAATGCAAAATTGAAGAGCCACATGAGTGAACTTATCACTAATACCGGTAAAGCATTCACTTGAAAAAAAGAAAATAACCAAACTGCAATTCCTCCTTTTACAATTGCTTCTAAAAAGAAAATACTGGGTAGAACAGAAGCTAAAAAATACATCGAAAAAATACAGCTCATAGCATCGAAGTAAGAAATTTCAACATTCAGCAATAGTAATAAAAAATAAAATTGATGACTGAAAACTAAATATCTCGCTAAGGACAACCCCAAAATTTCAATTCGGTTTTTATTTGAAAATTCACAAAAGGATTTTTGAAGTCTATAAAGTTGCTCTTTGACGTAAGAAGATTTCCAAAGAAAAAATAGGAATGCAATAAGAATAAAATTCGCAATTAAAATATTTTTAAATGAAATAAAGCTCAAACTAAAAGCAGAGTTATTCAATAAAAGAATAATTGCAAGTATCCCGAACAGCACAGTTACTAATAGCTGACTCATATTTCCAAAGAAATTATAAAGTACAATTTTTTTCCAATAGTTCTTGCTGAAAAACATTGGTTTAGCTCCATATTCACCAATCCGGTTAGGAGTGAGAATGGCTATTGCGTGAGAACTTAAAAGTTGAAAAGCACTTTGACGAAAAGTAATGAATTCAATTTTATGCACTAATTTCTTCCATTTAAAAGTCTCTAAACTCCAATTGAAAACACTTAAAACCAATAAGAAAACAAAATCTGAAAATTGAATATGCTGAAGTTGTAAATTGAAGTCTGCCCAACTTAACTCATTATTTTGCGTGAGCTTATGGTAAATAAAAAGACAAATGGTAGAAAGCAAGGCTACTTTTAAAAGTAGTGAAAACAATTGCTTAGATTTGTAGTGAAGCCATCGCATACACAAAGAAACAAATATTTAGTTTGAAAACAGAAAAAATAATTTTAGGCATTGATCCGGGAACAAGTATTATGGGGTTTGGACTCATAAAAGTAATAGGAAAGCAAATGCAGTTTATGCAATTAAATGAGTTGATGCTGAAAAAATACGATGATCATTACGTAAAATTGAAATTGATTTTTGAGCGTACCATTGATTTAATAGACGCATATCATCCCGATGAAATTGCCATTGAAGCTCCTTTCTTTGGAAAAAATGTGCAATCGATGTTGAAATTGGGAAGAGCGCAAGGTGTGGCCATGGCTGCGGGATTAAGCAGGGAAATCCCGATTACAGAATATTCTCCGAAGAAAATAAAAATGGCCATTACCGGTAACGGAAATGCCAGTAAAGAGCAAGTTGCTAGAATGTTGCAAAGTAACTTGAAATTGAAAAGCCTACCCGAAAATTTAGACTCTACCGATGGTCTGGCTGCAGCGGTTTGTCATTTTTATAATGCCGGTCGGGTAGAAAGTGGTAAAAGTTATTCTGGTTGGGCTTCATTTGTAAAAAAGAATCCTAATAAGATAAAATAACTCTGTTAAAAAATTGAAAATGGACTTCCCTATGCCTGTGAGTTTGCCTACCTTCAAACTAAAAATAAACCGATGAATACAAACAGGCTTTCAGAAAAAATTGAAGAGATTTTAAACCGTCAAGTAAGGAAAGAAGCAACGGCTTCTCAAATATACCTTTCTTTAGGTGCTTGGGCAGATAGTGAAGGGTTTGCAGGAGTAGCTAATTTTCTTTTCCGTCATGCACAAGAAGAGCGTAACCATATGATTAAAGTGATGGATTACATTATGGAACGTGGTGGAAGAGTAAGAATTACCGGTATAGACGAACCTGCTAATGACCCTGAAAATTTACAGGAATGCTTAGAAAAAGTGTTTCAACACGAAGTAGATAATACCGAAGCCATTTATGAAATTGTAAATTTAGCCCAAGAAGAAAAAGATTGGGCAACTTGGAATTTTGGTCAGTGGTTTGTAAAAGAACAAATCGAAGAAGAAGCATTGGTATTAGATTTACTCGATAAATTAAAAGTTGCAGGAGGTACTAAAGCTACCGCCGAATCTTTATTATATTTAGATGCTCAATTTGAAAAAAAGGAAGACGAGGCTACGTTGGCCAGAGAAGCTTCCGGTAATCAACCTTTATAAAATGAAGAAAATTATTTTATTGTGTTTACTCATCCCAATAGCGATAACAGCACAAAACAAAAAACATATGGAAAATACCATTTATCAATTTCAAGTAGAAGATATTGAAGGAAATGCTTTCGATTTAAGTTCTTTAAAAGGAAAGAAAGTAATGATTGTAAATACCGCTAGTAAATGTGGATTAACACCTCAATACAAACAATTAGAAGAACTTTACCAAAAGTATAAAGACGATGATTTTGTAATCATAGGATTTCCTGCAAACAATTTTGCTAGTCAAGAACCAGGGACAGATGAAGAAATCGCTCAGTTTTGTGAACGCAACTACGGAGTTACTTTCCCGATGATGAGTAAAATTTCAGTAAAAGGAGATGATATGCATCCGCTTTATCAATTTCTTACTCAAAAATCTAAAAACGGATATGCAGATTCTGATGTTTCTTGGAACTTTCAAAAATACTTAATTAATGAAGAAGGAAAAGTAGTGGAGGTAATCGACCCAAGAACTTTGCCAACGGATGAAAAGGTAATAAGCTGGATTGAAGAGTAAAAATTGTTATCTATGTCAGGCTAAACTTGGTTCAGTATCTTGATTTTATTGAAATTTAATAGGAGGAGACCCTGAAACAAGCTCAGGTTGATTGGAATATTTATAAAAAATCCCGGACATCATAGTCCGGGATTTTTTGTTAGTTTGAGTCTTAAGAGTGCTCTCAAGATAGGATTGTCTAGAACTCTTTTATAATTAAATCAATCCAGCGCGCTTTAATAAAGCTTCCGGATTAGGTTCTTGTCCGCGGAAACGCTTATATAAAACCATAGGATCTTCGGTGCCTCCTTTACTTAAAATATGGTCTTTAAATTTATCGGCAACGGTTTTATTAAAAATCCCTTCTTCTTGAAAATAAGCGAAGGCATCGGCATCTAATACTTCTGCCCATTTATAGGAATAATATCCTGCTGAATAACCGCCTTGGAAAATATGAGAAAAAGAAGTGCTCATACAGTTTTCAGCGACATCAGGATACAGTTTAGTAGCTTCAAAAGCTTTTAATTCATTTGCTTTTACATCATTAATTGTAGAAGGATCTACAGCGTGCCAAGCCATATCTAACATTCCGAAACTCAATTGGCGAACGGTTTGCATCCCTTCATGAAAATTAGCTGATTTTTTGATTTTCTCAATCATTTCCATGGGGATCACTTCGTCTGTTTCATAATGGCGAGCAAACAATTCTAAAGCTTCCGGTTCGTAGCACCAATTTTCTAGCATTTGGCTGGGTAGTTCAACAAAATCCCAATAGACTGAAGCTCCCGATAAACTGGGGTAGATAGAGTTAGCTAACATACCGTGTAAAGCGTGACCAAATTCATGAAATAACGTGGTTACTTCATTAAAAGTTAGTAAGGATGGTTTTTTAGAAGTTGGTCGGGTAAAATTACAAACGTTAGAAACATGCGGACGTTCATTCTTTCCGTCTTTCACTTTTTGGTCTTTGTAGATCGTCATCCAAGCACCATTTCTTTTTCCTTCACGTGGATGAAAATCGGCATAAAAAAGCGCTAGAAAGTTATGGTCACCATCATAAACTTCGTAAGTTTTTACTTCTTCGTGGTATTTATCTACATCAAAAACCTCTTTAAAATGAAGATCATAAAGTTTTTTAGCAACTGTAAAGACTCCATGAATCACATTATCAAGTTTAAAATAAGGTTTCAGTTGTTCATCGTCTAATTGAAAACGCTTTTGCTTTAATTTTTCAGCATAATATGCGCTATCCCATTTTTCTAAATGATCGATACCGTCCAGTTCTTTAGCAAATTGTTCTAATTCATCAAATTCCTTTTGTGCGGCAGGTTTTGCCTTTTCGAGCATTTCATTTAAAAAGTCGTTTACTTTCTCAGGACTTTTGGCCATACGCTCTTCTAAAATAAAATGAGCGTGGGTTTTAAAGCCTAATAAATTGGCGCGCTCGTGGCGAAGTTTGGCAATTTTTAAAACATTCTCTTGGTTATCATATTCATCATTTTGAAAACCTTTGGCGCCAAAAGCAATTGCAAGTTTTTTACGTAATTCTCTATTCTCCGCATATTTCATAAACGGAATGTAACTCGGGTATTGCAGTGTGAAAATATAACCGCTTTTTCCTTTGGCTTTGGCTAATAGGTTGGCATTTTCTAATTCACTTTCCGGTAAACCTTTGAGTTCACTTTCATCTTCAATATGCAATTCGTAGCGATTGGTTTCTGCCAATACATTTTCTCCAAATGAAAGCGAAAGTTTTGAAAGTTCTTTATCAATTTCACGGAGTTTTTGTTTTTTGTCTTCCGGTAGGTTAGCTCCGTTTCGGGTAAAGCTTTTGTAATGTTTATCGAGAAGCGTTTTTTGTTCTACAGTAAGATCTAAGCTTTCTTTTTGCTCGTAAACTGCTTTTACGCGTTTAAATAATTCTTCATTTAGCGTCAAGTCATTACTAAATTCACTTAACCAAGGGGAAACTTCTTGTGCGATTTGTTGAATCTCTTCATTGGTTTCTGCCGAATTTAAATTGAAAAATATACTGGAAACCCTACTTAGCGTTTCTCCAGCAAATTCTAAAGCTTCTAGGGTATTTTCAAAAGTTGGAGCTTCTTCGTTAGCCGTGATGGCATCAATTTCTGCTTTGGCTTTTGTAATGGCTTCTTGAAAAGCCGGTTTAAAATGTTCGTTTTCTATTTTAGAAAATGGAGCAGCGTTAAATGGCTCCAATAAAGGATTTTCTTGACTCATAGTTTGTTTTTCTGGAAAACGTAAAGATACGAAGAGTAAGGGGATTTCAGTTAGATTAAACTGATTGTAAATTTAGATTTTAAGTGAAATTACTTAGTTTATTCTTTAACTTTTATATTTGGATTAATACTTAATAACTTCTTAAGTATTTCAGCTTTTTTAATAGGTGCTATATAAATTTCTTCAAAATTATATTTTATAATTAAACCATTAGTAGCAAGAGCTGGCTTTAAACCGGACCATTTTGTTTTACCTATAGTAATTTCTTTTATTTCATTAATATTAATTTTACCTTTTATAAACCCAGAACGATAATGCAGATTTTTTTCTTGTATTTTGTATTTAGTACTAAGAATGATCCAGATTAGTAGGATTAAAGGAATGGAAGCGATTATAAAATTTAAGACCTGATCTTCTTTTGAATAGAAAAGTATAATTAAGAAAAGTATAAAAAATAATAATAAAAAAATATAGATAGATATACTTTTCTTTGCCTTGTAGATAGTCATGATTTTATATATGTAAATTTTTGAAATATAAAAATTTATTAAAAGATTCTTTATTTGTATTTTAAAAAAGAATTAAAAACCAATGTTATTTTAATAGCAATTTAAAAATAAAATCTTTTAGATAAGTATTGGTAAATAATCTAAGGTAATGAATACAGACAAACACTTTAAACTTTCTGATTTTTCAAAGGTGATGTTAGTATCAAATAGCTTTGCTGTAATAACTTTAGGAGCAATCTGTTTGCAATGGAACTATCGGTTTGAGTCAGTATTTTTAGGAGCAATATTTCAGTTGTTTATTATTCCCTCTATTTTAGTTACTCTATTTAATATAGGATTTTCGTTATATCTTATTATTTTAAAAAAAGAATTTAAAATGTCTTCTTTTATTTTAATTATGAGTTTAATTGGAGTCTTATTGATGATTTATATGCAATTAAATTATCCGTAATTTTTAATAAATAAAAAGACCTCACAACTTATAAAGTCTGTGAGGTCGATTTTTTACAATGGTATAAATATTATTTATTTTTCACTTCTTCCGCACCTTTGATTACTTTTTGTTTTAAACCTTCTTTATAGACCAAAATTTTGTCGAGCACACATTTATCTGCAGCGCCAATAATTTGCGCCGCTAGAATCCCGGCATTTTTGGCTCCGTCTAAAGCTACGGTGGCTACAGGAACACCGCCCGGCATTTGTAAAATAGAAAGAACAGAATCCCAACCGTCAATTGAGTTTCTTGATTTTACAGGAACGCCAATCACCGGAAGTGGTGAAAGTGAAGCAATCATTCCCGGAAGGTGAGCTGCACCACCCGCACCGGCGATGATCACATTAAAACCACGTTCGTGAGCGTTTTTTCCGTAATCAAATAATTTTTCTGGAGTTCTGTGAGCTGAAACAATATCAACTTCCACCTCAATATCAAACCCCTTTAAAATATCAATGGCTTCTTGCATCACTGGAAGATCACTTGTACTTCCCATAATAATTCCTACTTTACTCATATTTTTATTTTTTTGCTTTTTATTTTAACCCTTCCGCCTTCGGCACCTTCCCTTAAAAATAGAGGGAATTTTTTTGAGTTGTTGACAAAGAAATTACGTTTTAGCTATTAAATGAATTAGAATTTACAGCTTTCTAACCTCTCGCGATTACTTTTATCTCTTTCTTCACTTCTTCTGCAATTCTTCGGGCTTCACTTAGATCTTTGTTCACGATAGTCACGTGTCCCATTTTTCTAAAAGGACGTGTTTGTTTCTTCCCATAAATATGTGGCGTTACGCCGGGCATTTGCATAATCTTTTCAATGTTTTGATAATGCACTTGGCCTTCGTGATTTTCATCACCGACTAAGTTTACCATTACGCCACCCACTTTACTATCTGTTTCTCCTAAAGGCAAATCTAAAATTGCTCTGATATGTTGCTCAAACTGATTCGTAAAACTTGCTTCTATACTGTAGTGACCACTATTATGAGGTCGTGGTGCAACTTCGTTGACCAAAATTTCATCATCTTCGGTTTGAAACATTTCTACCGCTAATAAACCCACATGCTCAAAACTTTCTGAAACTTTTTTGGCTACTGCTCTGGCTTTTTCAGCCACGTGGTCTTCAATTCTGGCTGGGCAAATCACGTATTCTACTTGGTTGGCTTCCGGGTGAAATTCCATCTCCACCACCGGATAGGTTTTTACTTCACCTGAAACATTTCTTGCTACAATTACCGCTAATTCATTTTTAAACGGAATCATTTTTTCAGCTAAACAAGTACCTTCCGGTAACGGAATCATATCTTCTTCTTCTCGAATCACCGAAACACCTTTACCATCATAACCGCCGGTACAACTTTTCCATACAAATGGATATTCCCATTCTTTCCGAACTAAAGCTTCCGTTAATTCATATTTTTCATCATAAACCGTAAAATCGGCTGTTGGAATTCCTTTTTCAGCATAAAATTGTTTCTGCACGCCCTTATCCTGAATTTTTCTCAAGGTTGCCGAAGATGGATAAACTTTTTTGCCTTCACTCTCCAATTGCTCTAAAGCATCTACGTTTACCAATTCAATTTCGAACGTGAGTACATCTACTTTTCGCCCAAAATTCACTACCGTATCAAAATCCATCAAATCGCCCTGCTCAAAAACATCACATGCAATTTTGCACGGTGCTTCGGGATTGGCTTCAAGCACATAGGTTTGGATGTCGTATTTTCGCGTATCGTACAACATCATTTTACCCAACTGACCGCCGCCAAGGATACCGAGTTTAAAATCTGAAGAAAAATAGTTATGCATGTTTATTATGTTGAAGGTTTCTAGTTTAAAAATCAATTTATTCAAATGTCACATTTAACGGAGTCAAACTGTGAACGTTTCCCTATCGGGGCGGGCCTGCTTGCCTGCCGGCAGGCTTTTGGCATTCGCTTTTCGTTTTGTTTCTCGACTTCGCTCGAAATGACAAAACAAAAGAGCTTAAACAACTGCCTCAATCCCTAACGCAATTCATTTCAGCAAAAATAATTCTTTTTAAGAGATTTAACGAAAAAATAGGCTTTCTCTCTGTAATCCTTATCTTTGCAAAAAACAGAGTGAAAACTCAACTAAGCATGCTTCAGTTACACGATTTAACCTTTGTCCCTTTTATATCTTCAGCAGAAATTGAAGAGCGTATAGCCAAGCTAGCCCTACGAATAGGTGAAGATTACCAAGGGGAAACACCTGTGTTTTTAGGAGTTTTAAATGGAGCCTATCAATTTACAGCAGCCTTAACGCAAAAATACAACGGTGATTGTGAAGTGGAGTTTACGAAACTAAAATCGTATGAAGGTACTTCTTCCACAGGAACTATTCAAAATTTAATTGGTGTTAATAACCTAAAAGGCAAACCTATTATTGTGGTGGAAGATATTGTAGATACCGGCAATACCATATCAGAAATAATTAAAATTTTAGAAGCAGAAGAAGTAGCAAGTTATCGTATTGCAACGCTTTGTTACAAACCTGAAGCCTATAAAAAATCACATAGAATAGATTATATTGGGTTGGAAATTCCTAATAAATTTATTGTAGGTTATGGCTTAGATTACGACGGTTTAGGAAGAAATTTACCAGAAATATATCAACTTAAATAAAGCTAAATGACAAACATCGTATTGTTTGGCCCTCCGGGAGCCGGAAAAGGAACACAGGCAGATATCTTAAAAAAGAAATATGAATTGGTACACATATCTACCGGAGACGTTTTTCGTTACAACATGAAAAATGAAACAGAATTGGGTAAAAAAGCCAAGTCTTTTATAGATAAAGGTCAGTTAGTACCTGATGAGGTAACCATTAACATGCTAAATGCAGAAGTTGATAAGCATCCTGAAGCCAAAGGAATTATTTTTGATGGTTTCCCTCGTACTGAAGCTCAAGCAGGAGCTTTAGATAAATTATTAGAAAGCAAGAACGATTCGGTTAACGCCATGATTGCTTTAGAAGTTGAGGATGAGGTTTTAGTACAACGTTTATTGGAACGCGGAAAAACTTCCGGTCGTGCTGATGATGCCGACGAAAATGTAATTAGAAATCGTATTAAAGTTTATTACGACGAAACAGCCATTCTTAAAAATTATTACAAAAAACAAGACAAATACTTTGGGGTAGATGGTGTAGGAAGCATTGATGAGATTACCCAACGCTTAAGCAAAGTGATAGATCAATTATAAAACTTACTTAGAGTAGGTTTAATTTTAAAAATTTCCACAGCAGTGGAGAAGGAATATGAAAGACGGAAATTTTATTGACTATGTAAAATTGCATGTTTCCTCTGGAAAAGGAGGGAAAGGTTCTATGCATTTACATCGTGAAAAATATATAGCCAAGGGAGGTCCTGATGGAGGTGATGGCGGTCGTGGTGGTCATGTCATTATTCGTGGTAACAAAGATTTATGGACGCTTTATGAGTTTAGTTTTAAGCGACACATTAAAGCGGGTCATGGAGAAAATGGAGGAAAACAACGAAGCACAGGAGCAGATGGAGAAGATATTTATGTAGATGTTCCTTTGGGAACGGTAATTAGAGATACCGATACCAATGAAACAATTGATGAAGTTACGGATAGCGAACAGGAGATTATTATAGCTAAAGGAGGAATGGGCGGTCGAGGAAACTGGCATTTTAAATCTTCTACCAATCAAACGCCGCGTTATGCACAGCCTGGAATAGAAGGTCAAGAAAGAGATATAACGTTAGAGCTAAAAGTATTGGCCGATGTAGGTTTAGTTGGTTTCCCAAATGCAGGCAAGTCTACTTTACTTTCAGTAATTACAGCTGCAAAGCCTAAAATTGCGAATTATGAGTTTACGACTTTAAAACCTAATTTGGGGATTGTAAAGCATCGTGATTACCAGACTTTTGTCGTTGCCGATATTCCTGGAATTATTGAAGGAGCCGCAGAAGGGAAAGGTTTAGGCTATCGCTTTTTAAGACATATTGAACGAAATTCTACTTTGTTGTTTTTAGTGCCTTGTGATGCAGAAGATGTAGCAAAGCAATATGAAATTCTATTAGATGAATTGCGCCGGTACAATCCGGAATTGTTGGATAAAGACCGATTGATTGCAATTTCGAAAACCGATATGTTAGATGAAGAATTAAAAGCCGAATTGAATGAACAATTGAAGGAAGCTTTTAAAGAAGTTCCTTATGTGTTTATTTCTTCGGTAGCACAAACTGGTTTACAAGAATTAAAAGATAAGCTTTGGGAAATTTTGAATAAAGATCCCGAGCATTAACCACCATCAATAGAAAATTGAGAGAGCGGAAACTGTTTTAAGTTTCCGCTTTTTTGTTAATGATAGGTTATATTGAGCAATAAGAAGATAGTTTTTGTTATTTTTAGTAGACTAAATTACAGACAATGAAACGATTCTTACCTTTTATAAGTTTACTCTTTATAGTGCTTTTAACTTCTTGTGGAGGACCTAAAGCATATTTTGATTACGATCGCAAAGTGAATTTTGATCAGTTTAAATCTTATAATTTCTATGATCAAATAGAAACCGGTTTAAGTGAACTTGATGAAGAGCGATTAATAGAAGCCTTAAATACAGGATTGAGTAAACGTGGATTTATATCTTCTGCCAATCCAGATTTTAAAATAAATTTCTATACAGAAGTTTTTGAAAAACAAAGCAACAGTAGTATTGGTCTAGGTGTTGGCGGTGGCGGTGGAGCCGTGGGAGGAGGAATATCCGGTGGAATTCCTGTAGGTGGTTCCAGCTTATATATGAGTATCACTTTGGAATTTACCAATGCTGAAAATGATGAGTTATATTGGCAGGGCGTAGTAGAACATAAATTCAATCAAAATGCCAGTCCGGAAGAACGGATGTATTTTTTTACAGAAGTAGTAGAAAAAGCGTTAGAAAATTATCCGCCAGAAGAATAGTTCTTCAGGAGGAACTTATTCTTATATTCTATTTAATTGATCATAAAACTTGCCGTCACCCTGAACTTGATTCAGGGGCTGTTACTTGAAGAATAGCTTTTCTATCTTAAGCACGGACTGACGAAAACAAGAAAGATCAATAATTTTATTTTAGAATCTAAACTAATATCATTTATACTACCAGATTTTGTTGCACGCGTCAAAAAGCTAATAGAAATATGACAAGTTCAATTATTCCTTCAATTTTACTCGACTTCCTTCAGTTTGTACTTTAAATTCTGGGGCGTACATACTTTGCAGTTGCGTAAATCCGTTAGAGAAATTTCCTGGATTGTTTACTCTTAAATGATATTCAAAAACATAAGTTCCTTTTTTAATTTCATCAAAGAAAAAGTGAGTAGCCACATCTTTGGTGCTTTGATAATAGCCTAAACCATCTTGCCATTTATATTCAGAAAGTACATCTACGGGTTCTAATCCGGCAGCACGCATATCTTTTAAGTGCATAAAACTGAAGTCTTCTTTCGCTTTAATCACTAATCTAACGGTCACTAAATCTCCAATTTTTAAGGATGTTTTTTCAATAGGAATTAACTTTGATCCACTATCATTTTCTACTTTTTTAAATAATTTTTTTTCAATAAGAAGTTCTTGTTGATGGTTAGCTTCCACTTGGTCTGATTCTTCAAAATACTGCCAGTAATAAGCACCGTATTGTGGCGAATCTGAATTGTTTTTAATTTCTACCGTAGCCATATCTTTAGAAATTTCTTTTGCTGGGAAAGAGGTTTTTATATAGCCTGTTTTTTGATCACTTTTTATATCTAATTTTTGATTACCTATTTTAATTATAGGGGCTTCAGCATTTAGGTATTCTTTGTTACCTTGAATCAATAGGGCATAAACAGCTTCAGTAGTAGCTTTTGTAGAACTCCAAGCTTCTGTCTTTTTGTTTCTTAATAACCAAGTTTTTAATTGATTAATGGCTTCTTGATCTTTATTGATTTCTGCAAATGCTTCTATTGCTAAAGCTTGGGTAGCGATTGGCGCATTATACCAATAACGGCTATTTACTACTTCTTTCCAGTACATTCCGTATTCAGAATCGATAACTGCGTTTTCTTTAAGTGATTCTAAAATGGTAGTGGCTAATTTATGTTTGTTGTAACGATGAGCTATAACAGCCAAAGTCATTTGAGATTGAATAGGTAATGAAATCCAATTTTTTTCTAAGTCTTCTAATAATTTTTCTTTGAAATTTTCAAATTTTTGATATTTAAATCCATAAAAAAAGCTCCTAGCATAAACGTAATTGATTTCATCTGTAGAAAATTTTAAGTCTCCATTAGTAAATTTTCTTTTTAAAAACTCGTCATCAAGATAAATAAGAAGATCGGTGGTGATATCATCGAAAGTATCATTTTCTTCTAGTTCAGGGGAAATACTTAGCAGTCTTCCCATTCCTTTTAAAATGTGCAACGAAATATACGGGTTAGCTCTACCACCAATAAACCAAGGAAAAGCCCCGGAGCTTAATTGAAGGTTTGAAAGTTTGTTTAAGGCTTGCTGCGTTCTTGTTTTAGTTTCGTTAACGGCTAGCAGTTGCGCTAAGCGTTTTTGTTGCTCTTTCTTGCTTTCAGTATCTTTTAACCAAGGCGTTTCTTGTAATACAATTTGCTTTAATTCTTCATTGGTATTGAAAGCTGAAAGTTCCGTTTTATGATTTTTCCATTGCTGAAGTGTTTTCTTTATTTCCGGATTTTTCTCTAGAAGAACCGTGGTTAAATAATTAGCATACATTTTCGAGAACGTCTGTTCGGCACAATCGTATGGATATTCAATTAAATAGGGAAGTGCTTGTAAACTCGTCCAGGCAGGATTAGAAGTGTATTCAAACACCAATTGATGGTTTTCTAAAGTTTTAGAAGTATTGTTTTTTAGGTTGTTGAAAGTCACGCTTTTCTTCTGGTTGGGATTCACCCAAATAGGGAGAGTTTCAGTGATGAAAACTCGATTAGAAAGTACTGGAATTATATTTTCTTCGCCATCTGAAAAGTTTCCGGCTTTAGCGACAATGCGATAACGCGCTGCTGAAAGTCCTTCAGGAATGGCTAAGGTCCAACTGACCTCAGAATTTCCTTTTGGAGAAATACTGAAATTTTTGACCCTATTTTTATCCGTAACGAGTGTGATTTTCTCTTGCGTAACTTCATCGGTGAATTCCAGTTGAATCATTCCGTGAAGAGTTTTTTTCGATAAATTATTCACTTTAGCAGAAATAATCACGGTGTCTTTACTTCTAAAAAAGCGAGGAAAGTTAGGAATAATGTTGAGGTCTTTTTGGGTAATCGTTGTTAAGTTGAGTTTCGCCTGATGTAAATTTTTATCATGTGCAAAGGCTTGAAAATTCCAACGGGTTAAGGCTTCGGGACTCTCAAACTCAAAAATAACTTCTCCTTTTTTATTGGTTTTTAACTGCGGAAAGAAGAAAGCGGTTTCTTTTAGGTTGGTCCTCGTTTCTACTTGTTGTAATTCTTCTTCAGCGGCTTTTGTTGTAATAATTACGACTCCATTTAAAGCACGAGCACCATATAAAGCAGTAGCGGCTGAATCTTTGATTATATTGATGGAGGCAATATCTTTAGCGTTGATTCCTTCTATTGAAAATTCTCCAGCCGATAAATCATTGAAGTTTATATTAGAAGACTCTTCAATTACTTTACCATCTATAACAATTAACGGTTTGTTCTCGCCATAGATAGAAGAAGCTCCACGAATGGTTATTTTTGGAGAAGCGCCAAAAGTGCCAGTAACATTTACTCCTGCTGCTTTTCCTTCTAACGTAGCAGTAACATTTGCTACAGCATTAATAGTAGAATTAGCACCGGTGAATAAACGTTTGTCTACGTTGTCAAAACCTGTTACGACAACTTCCTCTAAAGTAGATACGTCTTCCTGCATTATAATTAATCCAGCCTGATTTGCTTTTCGTTCTATGGTTCTATGGCCAATAGCGCTAATTATTAAAATATCATTGGGATTAGCTTCAATGGTGTAATTTCCGTCAAAATCGGTTTGGGTTCCTGTTGAAGTTCCTTTAATAACCACATTTGCTGCCGGAAGCGGTAAACCGGTATCATCTTTTATTGTTCCAGAAACATAGCCATCTTTTTTTTCTGTTTCTTTTACTAAACTTCTTAAATATATTTTATTGCTATTAAAGGAATTGGTAAAGCTATAACCAAAGTTTTTAAAGCTTGTATATGTAAAATGATTACCGTAATAGAAAGGAAAGTAAGAGTTGCTTTTATAAAAGTTTGTTGTGTGAAAATTATTAATTCCGATGCTTGAATTTGGTAAACCATTGCCTTTATAGTAATAAGGCTTTTTATAGAGTTGGGTCTGCCAATCGTGAGAAACAAATTCATCTAAAGAAGCATCGTACATGCTCGCTAAAACTTCTGCATTTGCTGCTTTTTTATTATGATCGATTACTTTTAATTGCCAGGTTTCTTGACTGCCGGGTTCGAGTTTGTTTTTAAACGAGATTATTTCAAATTCAAGATTTTTATTTATTTCTGTGGGCTGTGGAACGTGAATACTTTCATTATTTGTATAATAGTAGCCAAGCTGATTAAAAGTATATTCTAAATAAACATTGTCGGTATCTTTAGGAATAAAGTAACTAAAAGAATTTTCACCTCGCGTAAGTTGAATGCTTTTTTGCTCTACCAGCTTATCGTCAAAAGCAATATTCAGTAAAATAGGCAGGCTATCTAGTGGAGTTGTGAAATTGACTATGACTTTTTGTTTTCCATTCGTTTTTTCTAGCTCGTAAGTATAAGTGATGAATTCTTTGTCTAATTGATCGAGACCGTCTTTAGGGTTGATGATGTTTAATTTTTTCTGGGCTTCTATTGAATAGCCTAATTTCCCTTTTCCTTTAAATTCTAAATGATAATAGCCGGTTTTTAATTCGTTTTTATAGTCATCAATATTGATAGTCGCAATAGAATCGATTTTTAAAGGAATAGTAGAAATTAATTTTTTAGGCCAATTTTTTTCTAGGTCTAAACTATCATAAGGTGTGTAAGGGAAGTAATTAATAAATTCTTCCCTAGGTATTTGTTGAATATCTGGAGCTTGCCAACCTCTATCGGCTAAAATTCGTTCAGGTTGAATGTATTTGAAAATTTTTAACTCTCCTTCAGCTTGAGATGCTAAATTATTTAAATCTCTAGCTGAAATTTTTAATTTCTGATTTTTTCCGACAATAGTTTCATAAGGTGATTGGATTTTTATTTCTGTAGCGTGATACCCCGCTCTTATGGTTTGTTGAGCGGTGTGTGTCTCTCCATTTACATCAGTTACTGTGGCATTTATTTGGTAAGAAAAAACAGGGTTTTTTTCTGAATCAATATCTTCATCGGGAATGGCTTTAAAATTGATTTTGAAATTTCCTTTATTGTCGGTAGTAGTCTCACCGGTTGTTAATCTTTCTGAAGAATGATTCGCGTAGGGATAGTAATATCTATAATTGTAATTCGATATTCTGTCAACAGTATAACTCACTTTAGCATTGGTTAGGTTTCCTCCAAAAAATGCATTTGCTTTTCCTTTTAATTGAATAGAATCGTTTAAAACATAGGTAGCATCGATTGGCTTAAATTCAACTTCAAATTTCGGGCGTTTGTATTCTTCAACTTGAATATTTTTATCGGTCTTCTTGAAATACGTATTAAAATGAGGGGAACTTACCTTGAAGTTTTCATCTAAACTAATTTTAAAATTGCCAGAGAGTACATTTTTTGGGATTTTAAATTCACCTTGAACAGAACCAAATTGATTGGTGGTAATACTTAAACTATCTACTAACTCATGATTAGTGTCATGAAGTTCAATAAGAACCATTTCATTAGGTAAAACTTTACTTTCACTTTGGAAAGAAAGTATTCCTTTAAAATAAATGGTTTGGCCAGGACGGTAAATACTTCGGTCAGTAAATAAATGACTTCTAATTTGAGGATCTTTTTTGGAGTTTCTATTATGGTGAGAATTATTCCTGAATCTAATGGTACTTTTTAAAGTGTCACCTTTATAAAAAAGACTAATGTCTTTTTGGTAGTAATTTTTTAAAGATGAATAGCGTATTTTTAATAAACCGTTTTCGTCTGAAGTATAAATTTTTGAAGGTCTTTCATCTAAAATTACTTCTACATTGTTTAGCGGTTTTCCAGTGGTTCGATTAGTTATATAAAGTTGTTGATTTTCAAAAAAATCGAATTGTGTATAGGATAGATCAGTGATTTTTAATTGTTGAAACTGATAAATTTCTTTTTCAAGATCAGGATTTTGATGAATACTGAACAGCAATATATAATTTCCTACAGGCAATTCATCTAACAAGAGTTCTGTAGAATAAGAGAAATGATTTTCAATTTTTGGAAGCTGAAATTCTTGCTGCTGAAACACTTCAGCATTTTCATATAAATCCTTAACGATAGAATCTTTAAGGCGGCTATTGTAGAGATCAATAAAAATCGAAGGTGTTTTGTAGACTTTTAAATATAAACTATCTGTATTTTTAAATTCTACTAAAGCGCGAAACTTACGGTTTGGTAATGGTTTCTGTTTTGTTTTAATCGTAATTTGAGAGGAAGTAATCGCGTTTTCAATTTTTAGGGCTTCTTTGCCAGGGTAAGAATTTGGTATTTTATTTTTTATTTCTTCAATATAACTAAGACTTTTGTTGAGGTAATCTGGCGTTTTATACTTGTCGGCATTTTTATAATAAAACTCCGCCAGTTTATAACGTACCCAAGCTTTTTCATTGTCACTATTTACATTTTCAAGTAGATTTTGAAGAGCCTTTTCGTATAATTCTTTAGAATTAGTGTAAGAGCCTTGTTGCTTTACATACCCTAAGCGTTCTAAAGTGGTAATTAATACCGATAAAGAGTCTTTTTGTTGAAGGTGTAATAAGGTTAATTTTTGGTAAGTTTCTAAGATTCTTATTTTATTGGTCCCGTCTTCTATGTGAGATAAATCAATCTTTACAAAATCTTCCGGAGTTTCAAATAAACCTTTATTGTTTAAATAATGGGTCTTTTTAGAAAAAGGATTGTAAGTATTATTTCTTAAAAAATCAATATAGCGTTTAGCTAATAAATCGTATAAAGTACTTTGGTACTGATTGTAGTTTTCTCCGTAATTCAAAACTTCGGTAAAATCTTTTAACGGAGTTTTGATTAGCTCATTTTCATCTGTTAATGATTGCTCGTAATATTTATAAATATTCTTTTTAAAGTCAGCTTCGCTCCAAGTAAAAAAATCACTTCCTGTAGAATCTATTTTTGTCCGTTGCCTTATTCGGTAACGGTTCTCTTTATAGTAGTCGTTTAAACTTTCAGCTAAATAAGAATAAAGGATTTGTTGAGTAGGGGAGTTTTGTTGTTCAATTTCCTCTAAATAATCTTGATAAACTTCTTCTTGACCATCTTTTTTTAAGATTAGCTTATACTTAGCAACGTATAAAAATGCTTTCAAGAACTGCTGTGGGTTCTCTTTTCGATGAGCTTTTTGTTTAATTTTTTGCGCTTTTTCAAAAGCACTCATTGATTTTCCTAACAGTTCTAATTCTTCAACTTCATTCCACCATTTATCAAATTTTTGTTGTGCAAAGTTGGTTTGAGAGAGCATTAAAAATAAAACGCTCACCAAGTAGAATTTTTTCATAAGATTGGAATTTGGCTAAAGATACATATTATTCTTAATTTTTGTTGAAGGTGTATTTTTCGAAATTCTTAGGATATTTTGGCAGCACTTTTGCTATTTTTAGCCTGTGAGAAATTTAATCATTTACATATTTATTTTATTCAGTAGCGTTTTAACCGCTCAAAATTCATTTAAAAAAGGGGAACAGCTTTTTAAAAATGAACAATGGTTAGAAGCAAAATCTAAATTTCAGGAGGTAGAAAGTAGTTCTGCCAATTATCCCAAATCACAAGAATATTTAGGGGATATTGCAGCTCACCAAAAAGAATGGGATGAAGCTTTAGATTACTATGAGTATTTAGTTGAAAAATATCCTGAAAGCGCTAATTATAATTTTAAATATGGAGGTGCTTTGGGAATGAAAGCGCTTACACTTTCTAAAATGCAAGCAGCGTTTTACATTTCAGATATCAAATATTACTTGAAACAAGCAGCTCAATTAGATTCCAAGCACATCGAAGTACGTTGGGCATTAGTAGAATTATACATGGAATTGCCTGGCATTTTGGGAGGAAGTTCAGAAACTGCTTATCAATATGCCTATCAATTACAAAAAATAAGTGAAGTGGATGGGTGGTTGGCCAAAGGATTTATCGCTAGAAAGGAAGAAGATTTCAGTTTAGCCGAAAAGTATTTTAAAAATGCACTAAGAGTTGGAGGTTCGGTTACTTGTTATGAAAAACTTTTAGAGCTATACTTACAAAATACCAAGGAACATCATAAAGCGAAAAATTTATTGGAAGAAGCTAAAAAAGCTCATCCTCATGCAAATTGGACTTCTTTTGTAAGTAAATTTTCGTAAGAATTTTTATTATTTTTTTCTATTGAACCTCTCCTTATTCAATCTCAATGAAAAGGAATCTCGATGACTTCGGCTATTGATAATCGCTCTTGAATTAATATCTTTACATTTTCAACTAAAAACTATTCTATGCGCGTACATTTTATTGCCATTGGCGGAAGCGCTATGCATAACCTTGCATTGGCTTTAAACGAAAAAGGAGATGAGGTAACCGGAAGTGATGATGCGATTTTTGAACCTTCAAAATCCCGATTGGAAAAAGCCGACTTGTTACCGGAAGAAATGGGTTGGTTTCCTGAGAAAATTACTTCAGCGCTTGATGCGGTAATTTTAGGGATGCATGCCAAAGAAGACAATCCAGAATTGCAAAAAGCGCAGGAATTAGGTCTGAAAATTTATTCTTATCCCGAATTTTTATTTGAGCAAAGTAAAGATAAAACCCGTGTAGTGATTGGAGGCTCTCATGGGAAAACTACCATTACTTCGATGATCTTACATGTGTTGCATTACCACGATAAAGAGGTAGATTTTATGGTAGGTGCACAATTGGAAGGTTTTGATACCATGGTGCATCTTACCGATGAAAACGATTTTATGCTGTTGGAAGGAGATGAGTATTTGTCTTCTGCGATTGATCTTCGACCAAAATTTCATTTATATCAGCCCAATATTGCTTTACTAAGCGGAATTGCTTGGGATCATATTAATGTATTCCCTTCTTTCGAGAACTATATAGAGCAATTTAAACTCTTTACCGATTCTATGGTAAATGGAAGTATTTTGGTATATAATGAAGAAGATCCAATAGTAAAGGAAATTGCAGAAAGTGCAACCAAACCTACAAGAAAACATCCGTATTCAACTCCAGAATATTTTGTGGAAAATGGAGAGACCTATTTAAAAACCCCGGAAGGTGATATGCCTATTGAAATTTTCGGGGAACATAATTTAAATAATCTTGCGGGCGCTAAATGGATTTGTCAACATATGGGCATTGATGAAGAAGATTTTTATGAAGCTATAGCAACCTTTAGTGGAGCTTCAAAGCGTTTAGAGAAAATTTGTGATGTGAGGGGAACGTTAGCATATAAAGATTTTGCCCATAGTCCGTCGAAAGTAAAGGCAACTACAAAAGCCGTAAAAGAGCAATTTCCCAAAAAACAGTTGGTAGCTTGTTTAGAGCTACATACGTATAGCAGTTTAGATACAAAATTTCTTCAGCAATATGAAAAAACTTTAGCGGCAGCCGATGAAGCCATTGTTTTTTATTCGCCAGAAGCTGTCCGCTTAAAAAAATTACAAGAGATTGATGCTACCCAAATAGAAGAAGCATTTCAGCATAAAAATTTAAAAGTTTATACCAATCCGCAATTATTTCAAAACTATTTAAAAACAGGGTCATTCGCTAACGCAGTGATTTTATTTATGAGTAGCGGGAATTATGGTGGTTTAGATTTTGAGCAGGTGAAGGAGTGGATTTAGAAAAAAATTACACTCCAAATTGTTCAAAGTGGTGATTAAGGTGTTTGTATTGCATTTTTCCCCATTGTTGTTTTGAGAATTTTCCAAAGATAGGATGGGGTTTCCAGTCTTCTTTATCTTTATGATTGTGGAATTCATCGATAAGCAAAGCTAATTGTTGCCTTTCTTCTATAAAATCTTTATCAGAATTAACTATCAATTCTTTCGCCGTAGGCAAGTTCCTTTTTAAAGGCTTATCATTATATAGCGTGGGCTTTACTATTCTCATAATCAAGTTTAATGGGAAAGGAGGTTTCTTAATAGTCTCTTTATCCATCGCTATTAAAATAGGTTTTTGGCAATGATGAAGCATTTGTGCGACATCCATTTCACCCCAATTTCTTTTCGCATCGGGAGACAGAGCTTTTAACCTCGTCTTTATTTCTTGATATGTAGAGGTATCAAATAATGATTTCATAAAAAGTGTTTTCTATAAAAGTAATATTTATTTTTTGTTCTTATCTTTAAGTATGCAAGAAAACAATAAGCCAGTTTCCATTAAATATTGGGCAGAAGGAGATCGCCCTCGTGAAAAGTTGCTAGATAAAGGAAAAATAAGCCTAAGCGACGCAGAGTTGATTGCTATTTTAATTGGGTCAGGAAGTAAAAATGAAAGTGCAGTTGAATTGTCAAAGCGCATTTTAGCAGCTTCTGAAAATAAATTAAATGAGCTCGGAAAACTTTCTGTAAAACAATTAACGAAGTTTAAAGGTATTGGTGAAGCAAAAGCTGTGACCATTGTTGCTGCATTAGAATTAGGAAGGCGAAGAAGGGGAGAAGAAGCGGTAGAACGAAAGCAAATAACTTCTGCAGAAGATGCCTTTGAGGTAATGCAACCTATTATAGGTGATTTAAATCACGAAGAATTCTGGATTATTTACTTAAATAATTCCCATAAAATTTTACAAAAACTTCAATTGAGTAAAGGCGGAATGACAGGCACCCTAGTGGATGTTCGTTTGGCTTTTAAAAATGCACTGGAAGTTGGGGCAACTGCAGTAATTTTAGTTCATAATCATCCTTCGGGAAGTTTAAACCCTAGCCAAGCAGATAAAGCACTTACCAAAAAACTAATTGCCGGTGGAGAAAGTTTAGATATTAAAGTGCTGGATCATTTGATTATAACGCAAAATTCCTTTGTTAGTTTTGCTAACAAAGGAATTTTATAATTTCTTTTATAGGTTTAATTAAGATTGGTAATATATCCAGTCAGAAAATGCATTACAGTCGAATGTATTGTCATACATAATAGGATTATCTGGGTCAAAAGGGTTCTCTTTATAAAAAATATATCCACATTCTTCGCCTTCTAATATAAAACGATAATAGAAGCAATTCCAAGAACCTTTTGTATAAACATCAAATGATTTTCTGCTTGATCCAAAAAAGCTTAAGTTGTAATAGACTAAAGGATAGGCTTCTGATACAGGTCTAAGAACATAGCATCTTGGAATGCCATGAGGCTCTCCTGTAGATGGGTCAATATCTCCTTTTGCAATTTCTAATCTCAAAGAATAACTATCACAAGAATTGTCGAAATTATCATCTGTGAAGGGCCTAACGCCATCATAGGTAAAACTATAAGTGGTACTAATAATACCAAGTAAATCATCCCCAAATTCAGATTTTTCTACTTCGCTGTTTAAAAAAATATCAAGATCCAATTCGCCTGTTAAACAATTACTTAAAGTGAAAGAATTATTAGCAGTATAATTTCTTTCATTTTTTAGGTTTAAATCTTCTTGTACATTTTCTTGACTTTCGTTCATTTCATTGCTATCACTAACAGAATCTAAATTATCATCTACTGAGCATGACATTAGAATGCTTAAAAGCATTAAAAGAATAATTTTTTTCATAATATTGGTTTTTAATAAGTTCAATAATAAATTTAGTGTTTTGTTATATGCTATATGTTAATGAAAAGCTAAATTAAGACTGGATTTTAAATAAATTTTATGAATGATACCCCTAAACTGTTAATTTATGTAAGTGCTGTAACGCCTAGAATCAACTATACGTTTCGGCAAATTTGTACTTATATTTTAGGGTTAGACATAAAGTTTACTTCAAAAATTGAAGAGTTTATTGCTCATGATGGAGTTAAAATCTCCTATGGGAAGCAAAAACTGGGAAGTGAGTTTTTTATTCAATCTTCAGGTCTTTTAAACGAGCAAGGTTTTAGCGATATAGAGGTAAGAGTAGGGAAATGGGGAGACGTGGTTTGTTTTTTTAGGACTTCAAAAGATAGCGACATTCCGTTTGATATTTTTGCGGCTTCTTTTTACATGTTAAGCAGGTATGAAGAGTATTTGCCTCACGTAAAAGATGAGCATGGTCGTTTTCCTTCTAAAGAAAGTTTAGCATATAAGAAAGACTTTATTACTAGACCGGTAGTAGATATTTGGGCCCATAAGTTTAAAAATATATTAAAGGAGCGTTTTGATAACCTTGAGTTTCCTGAAAAACAATATTCCAACCGAAATATCCTAGCTGTAGCAGAAGCCTATAAATATAAGAAAAAAGGCATTGTAAGAAGTATTGGTGCCAGTATTCGTGATTTATTCACTTTCGATATAAGTCAGTTTTTAGAACGTATAGAGGTTTTATTGTATCTTAAAAAAGATCCTTATGATATTTATGAAGATCTCATTAAATTTTCTAAGCAGAATAATCTGTATTGGTATTTTTTATTTCAACTAAGCAATTATAGTGTTAATAGTAAAAATATTAGTTATAATAAAATAAAATACCACGCGCTTATCAAATCCATGGGCGATTATGGGAAGATAGGTTTGTTACCGGGCTACGAAGCCTTATCAAGTTTTAAAACTTTAAAATTAGAAAAAAATAGGTGGGAGTCAATTGTCAATAGACCTTTGGAAGTTTGTTTAAGTTATTTCTTTGATATTAATTTACCCAACTTATATAATAATTTTGATAAGTTAGAGATTAAAGAAGACCATTCGATGGCCTTCGTAGATCTTCCTGGTTTTAGGGCTGGTACTTGCCGCCCGTTTTTATTTTACGATATTAATTTTGAAAGGATTTCTCCCTTGGTTATTTATCCACCGGCATTTAACAGTTTTTCTTTTTGCAATTTTTCATTCTTTGAAGTGAAAACCCGTTTGCAGCAAATAAAAGAAGAAGTAAAGCAAGTAGGTGGGATTTTATCGGTGGTATTTCAAAATTCAGATTTTGATGGAGAGCAGCAAAAAGAAAAAACCTTAGAACTAATTAATATTCTCAATGATCATGGAGAAGGGTATTAAACATATATTTTTTGATTTAGATCATACCTTGTGGGATTTTGAACGGAATTCTTCGTTGGCATTTCAGGAGATTTTTGAAAAGCATCAAGTCCCTGTAAAAATTGAAGATTTTTTAGAATTGTATATTCCTATCAATAATACCTATTGGGCAGATTACAGGAATGATAGAATTAATAAAGAAGAGTTAAGGTATGGGCGCCTATCTGATACTTTTAAAGCAATGAATATAAGGGTAGAAAGAAAACAGATAGATTTACTTTCCGAAGATTATATTGCTCATTTACCCAAGAATAATTATTTATTTGAAGATGTTCATTCAACATTAAATTATCTACAACAAAAGTATTCTTTGCACGTTATTACGAATGGATTTTCAGAAGTTCAGGTGTTAAAATTGAAGAATAGTAAAATTGAAGATTATTTTATGACGGTTACCACTTCTGAAGAAGCAGGTGTGAAAAAACCACATCCCGATATTTTTGGTTATGCGTTAGAAAAAGCAAAAGCACTGCCAACCGAAAGTTTAATGATTGGTGATAATTTGGAAGCCGATATAATGGGGGCAGAAAATTTTGGAATAAAAGCAGTACTTTTTGGTGAGACTGTGCAAACTTCCAATTATTCCGGAAAAAAAATTAACAAATTAAAACAACTTTTAGAATTCATTTAAAATGAAAAAAATAGGATTATATTTTTTATTAGTATTTATCGTTTCATTCAGTTTTTCAGCAAAAGCGCAAGAAAAATATAATATAGATAAGCTTAATTATTATAAATACGTAGTAATTCCCATTCAGTATAAATTTCAGGATGAAGATAATGAGTATATGCTTAATTCATTGACTAAGTATCTATTAAATCAGGAGGGTTTTGATACTTATATGGATGTTGAAAGTAAGCCAAACGATTTAAAATTTAATAGATGTTTGGCTTTATATGTTGATGTAATAAGTGAGTCTGAAAGTTTTTTCTCACTTCAAACTAAATTAGATCTTGTTTTTAAAGATTGTAATAATGAGGTGATATTTAAAAGTGAAGGAAAGAGTCGGATAAAAAATTATGAAGAATCTTATAAAGATGCCTTAAAAGAAGCCTTTGAGGTTTTTGGAAGCGCTAATTTTATTTACAAATACAATGGTAAAAATAATTACGATCAGACACATTCTGTTAAAGCGGAACAAAGTGAACCTGAAATAAATGAAATTACTCAAGTAGATAAGATTGAGTACAATTTACCGGGGACTTATTCTTTATTCAATGAAAAGTATAAAATTGATAAAATTGAAGCTGGCTATATTATGCTTAATGCGGAGAGCGGAGATAGAAAAGCATTTATTAATGTGACGAGTGATCATTCCATTTTATTTAATTCAGAAAAAATGAATGGTAAAATGAAATTTACCAACGATGGCAATTTAGAAATTGAATATTTTAATAATGATACCGGAAAATTAGAAAAAGCGACACTTTATAAAGTAGAGTAATTAGTAATCATATTTTCCATTCCATAAAGCCTTGAGATACTCTCTTAAGGCTTTTTCTCTTTTATTATTTCCGGGTTCGTATAAAAGGGTGTTTTTTACCTCGTCTGGTAAAAATTCGGCTTGTGTGAAGTTGTTTTCATAATTGTGGGCATATTTATAATTATCACCATAACCTAAATCTTTCATCAACTTGGTAGGAGCGTTTCTTATCGATAAGGGAACCGATAAATCCCCCGTTTGCTTTACCAATTGTTGTGCTTTATTAATGGCCATATAACTCGCATTGCTTTTTGCGGAAGTGGCTAAATAAATAGCGCATTGACTCAAGATAATACGAGCTTCCGGATAACCAATTGTCGTAACCGCTTGGAAAGTATTATTGGCAATCTGAAGTGCTGTTGGGTTGGCATTACCAATATCCTCGCTTGCCAAAATAAGTAATCTACGCGCTATGAATTTCACATCTTCTCCGCCTTCAATCATTCTTGCTAGCCAATAAACTGCCGCATTGGGATCACTGCCACGAATAGATTTTATAAAAGCTGAAATTATGTCGTAATGTTGCTCGCCAGTTTTATCGTACCTAACAGTGTTCTTCTGAACTTTTTGTTCGACCAAATCATTAGTCACTACTACTTTTTTAGTGTCTTCAGAAGTGACAATTAATTCAAAAATATTAAGTAGTTTACGGGCATCCCCACCACTTAAGCGTAAAAGCGATGCTGTTTCTTTTAACTCAATTTGATAGCTTGCTAGAATTTTGTCTTTTTCAATAGCGCGGTTAATCAACGCTAATAAATCTTCTTTGGTAAATTCGTTTAATACGTAAACCTGACATCGGGAAAGTAGGGCAGGAATCACTTCAAAGCTAGGGTTTTCGGTAGTGGCACCAATTAATGTAACCCATCCTTTTTCAACTGCTCCTAGCAAAGAATCTTGTTGAGATTTACTAAATCTATGGATCTCATCTATAAACAGGATAGGGTTTTTAGTGGTGAATAAACCATCTTGTTTTTTCGCCCTTTCGATTACTTCGCGAACATCTTTTACGCCACTATTGATAGCACTTAGGGTAAAAAAAGGTCGGTTCGCTTCGTTAGCAATAATATTAGCCAGTGTTGTTTTACCAACTCCGGGAGGTCCCCATAAAATTAAAGAAGGAATCATTCCTTTTTTAATCTGGTTTTTAAGACTTCCGTTATCACCTATTAAATGGGTTTGACTAAGATAATCTTCTAATTTTTCTGGTCTTAATCGTTCTGCTAATGGTTTGCTCATAATACAAAGGTAGGATTTGAAAATGACAATTTTACCTGTTTTTAGAATTGGTTAAGCTTTTGCTATCTTGTATTTAATGAAAAATGAAAATACTTCTTATCGGTTAGATCATATAAGTTTAGGAATCCCATTAGCTGCGGTTTTAGCAATTTGGATTGTTTATTGGTTAGAAGTAAAGTTTGGTTTTTTTCTTAACCCATTTGGGATTCAACCAAAAAGTTTAATTGGGTTGAGGGGAATTTTCTGCTCTCCTTTTATTCACGGAAGTATAGAACATCTTTATAGCAATACTATTCCATTATTTTTATTGAGTTTAGCCTTGTTTTATTTCTACAGAAAGTTAGCCTTTAAGGTGCTTTTGTGGGGATGGTTAGGAAGTGGATTTTTAACTTGGTTGATTGCAGATCATGGAACTACTCATATAGGTGCAAGTGGAGTAATTTATGTATTGGCCAGTTTCTTGTTCTTTAAAGGGATTTGGTCAAAGCATTATCGGTTAGTTTCACTTTCTTTAATAATTGTTTTTATCTATGGAAGCTTGGTGTGGGGAGTTTTACCCGGTGTGCCGGGTGTTTCTTGGGAAGGTCACTTATCAGGTTTTATTACTGGTATTGCCTTGGCATTTATCTACCGGAAAGTTAAAGTAATTGAAATAAAAAAATACGATTGGCAAAAGGAAACTTATAGCGAAGAGGAAGATGAATTTATGAAACATTTTGATGAGGATGGAAATTTTATTCCAAGTTCAGAAATGGAGAGTTTTGAAGAAGAGTCCTCAGATTCTACAGCCAATATTGCGCAAGTGAAAATTATATATGAATTAAAAGAAAATAAGAACAAAAATTAAAAACGTTGTCTTACTACTTCATAGAGAATAGCTCCACAAGCTACGGAAACATTTAAAGAAGAGATTTCTCCTTTCATAGGTAGTTTAGCTTTGTAATTCACCATCTTTAAAAGTGATTTAGAAACACCTTTTCCTTCACTACCCATAATAATAGCAGTAGGTTTTTTAAAATCGACATTATAGATATAATGATCTGTTTTTTCTGTAGCGGCAACTGTTTGAACATTATAAGAAGCTAAATAGAAAAGGGCATCTTTTAAATGATCTACTTTACACATAGGAATATTAAAAATTGCTCCAGTTGAGGTTTTTACTGTCTGATCGTTAATAGCTGCGCCTCCTTGTTTTGGTAAAATAATTCCGCTAACTCCAGTGCATTCTGCGGTTCTAATAATAGCTCCTACGTTTCTCACATCGGTTAGCTCGTCTAGGATCAAAAAAATAGGATTTTCATTTTTTTGAAAAGTAGTCTCCAGCAGTTCTTCAATAGAAATAAATGAAATAGGGGATATTTTAGCAATAACACCTTGATGATTCTCTTTGGTTAGCCTGTTTAGTTTTTCTATAGGTACGTAAGAAATTTTGATACCTTCTTTACTTGCCAAAGAAGTAATTTCTTTAATCCCGGAATTATTACTACTCTTTTGGATAAAAATTTTATCAATCTCTTGATCGCTATGTAATGCTTCAAGAACGGAATGTATCCCAAAAATTTGTTGATTTTTCATAGGGGGTAAAAATAAAAAAACCACCTCAATTTTGAGGTGGTTTAAATCAATTAAATATGATGTTTAATGTTCATCTTCTACGAAACCAGTTCTTCTGTATCCCGCGAATTGATAAATAGTTCCTGGGTCATCAGAAAATTCAGCTTCAAAGTAGATACTGTCACTTACATTTCCTGCTTCGGTTAAAGCTTCATTAGTTAAAACTTTACCGTTATTTATATTAACATTGATCTCGTAATCTTCTACTTGATTAACTAAGTTATCTCCACCAAAAGTTTTATTATCAAGACTTGTTACTGGTGTTTTTACCTTAAAATCGTAAAGATTTCCATTATCATTGATCCATAGAGTGTCAGCAGAATTCGAAGCCGTGTTGTAAGTATCTAGCAGATAATAATCACTTAATGGTTGATTGTCTAATAAAATCTTCACGTACCATTCTCCTGATACTCCTTGTACTGCTGTTTCTCCAGCATTAAAATCTTCGTACCCATCGTCTTCACAGGAAATAATACTAAATCCAAGAAAAAACAATGCTATAATTTTAAAATATTTTTTCATTTTGTTTCTTTTTATTGTTTAGTGAATGTTACTCCATATACACCTCCTTGAATACCTAGGGCCAAGGAAAAAGAAGTGTCAGAATTAACACTTCCCCCTGTACCTGGGACTATGTTAGGGTCTCCTATAATAGGACCAAAGTCAGAGCTTTGGGTAGGAAATACTATAGAGCCATTTCCTAAATCAATCATGTAAATTCCTATCTCATTAGGAGGTAATGCATCTGAATTTGTGTAATAACCATCAGCAAATTTACTGACTTCATTTTCTCCACCGTTTCCTGATAGATACTCTCCTGTTAAATCTCTGTTAGTAGCAGTTTCTTTATCTCCTACACCTACATATCTTACAGTAGAGGCAGAGTAACCATCAGTATTGGTGGCAGAATATGTAAGTATGTATAATCCTGGTGTGTTGGAATCAACTTCTCCGGTTACTTCTACTTCTATTTCATTACCATCCTCAGTTGCAATTACTCCCGGATCAACATAATCTTCTCCTAATTGATGCAAAGAATATTGCTTACCTTCCATTTGGAATACGGCATAATTTGTAATATCTGATTCTATAGGATCTTCTGGACTACATCCAATCAATAATCCAAGCGAAATAGCAAAAAATAGCTTATATATATTTAAGTTCATAATTTTCTTTTTTTTTAATTTATTTTTGATCCCACCAAACTTTTACAAGTAAGTTTTGTTTTTGATTCAAGTTGGAGTTTCTTGTAACTTCATTGTCAGGATAGAAAACACTACTTGGAATTGAATTCCCTGGCAATACAGATGTTACTGATACCAACCTTCTTCCTAAGCTATAATCTGGAGTATTAGAAACTAATTCAGGAAATTTAGTTCTAGTAGTCTCTATCCAAGCTTCAATATTATTAACTCCAGCTAGGGCAACCCATTTCTGTATGATAATTTGTTCTACCAATTCTTCTGTAGAGACTGTTGTATCAAATTCATAGGCTCCTCCAGTACCAATCATTTCATTAGCAACAGTAACTGCTTCAGTATTAGTGTAATCTTCTGTTTTTGATATATTTAGCAAGAAAGATTGTACTATTCCTTGATTGTAAAGACTCTCAGCAGCAGCAGCTCCCGAATATCTTGCTAAAGCTTCAGCTTGTAAAAAGCTACTTTCAGATAAAGTAATAAGGTAAACAGGGGTTAGTGGAGCAACTCTAGGTCTTGAAAATTCATTTGATTTTTGATTGCTAAAATTACTAGTAATACCATCTCCTTGATCTATTCCTATATACTCACCATTTTTATTAGCTCTATATATAGTTTTTAATCTGATGGTATCAGAATTAGATTCTAGATATTCGTGTAAAGAATTACTCGCTACATTATTAACATCACCTAGACCTGTAGATGCTATTTGTACTTCATAGAAAGGGTTTCTTTTATCAGTAGCATCTATAAAAGCATCAAACTTTGCATCTGCTGTGATAAAGTTACCATTGTTGAGAAGTGCTAATACTTCAGCACTATTATTTTGAGAAGTATAAGACATTCTCATATAAAGCTTTAGTTTTAAGGTGTTAGCGAATTGTATCCAACTTGTCATATCTGCACCATAAATAAGGTCTTGTGCACCTACACTACTTTCAACAGGGTTTTGTTCGTATTGAGCTAAAGCACTATCTATTTTTGCTATTAAATCTAAATAAATTTCTTCTCCACTAGTGGGCATAGGAGATAGGTTATTTTGACCTTCTAAAGCTTCTGTGTAAGGGATATCCCCAAAAACATCCGTTAAGATTTGATAGGTATAGGCTTGTAAACAAGTAGCTATTAAATAAGTTCCCGTTTCACCATTTTCTTCAGATTTGTCAAGTACAAACTTTGCATCATTTAATGCACCAGCATATAGTTCAGTCCAAAGTCTATTAGCATAATCTACATTGATATTATAGGTATCTATGTTTTCATATTGACTAGCTCCTGGAGACTGAGTATAATATTGGGCATATATTCCACCTAAATTAAATAAATCTCCACCCATTACCGTTACTAATGATCCTTCAACAGCCGATAGGGCTAGACCCGCATCGATTTCTTGTGGACTATTAGGATCTTCGTTAATATCTAATTCACTATCACAGGAGTATAACACTACCAATAAGGATAGTAACAAAAATTTTATATTATTCTTCATTTTCATTTTTTTTTAAAATTTCGTTTTAATACTAAAACCAACACTTCTCGTACTAGGATTAGCACCAAATTCACCAAATTGACCTGATAGACCTGTTCCAAAAGTTGATACTTCAGGATCAATAAATTGATTGTCTTCTGGTGTCCATACAAATAAATTTCTTCCTATCACAGAAAAACTTAATGCATCCATAAATGTTTTATCTAACAGTTTTGAAGGGATGCTATAAGAAATTACAACTTCTCTTAATTTAACAAAAGATTTATCGATAACTTCACCTCTATTTAGAGCTTCTGCTCTATAGTAATCATCTTGATGTTCTCTATCTACAGGAGTAGAATTTTCTACGTAAGTTATGGAGCCATCGTCATTGAGAACTTGTTGTACTGAGTTTGATACAACAAAAGGTCTTCTGTCGTTATACATGGTTACTGTAGAATTTCCTGTAAACCTCATAATACTAGCAGTTCTACTAAACATTAACCCTCCTTGTCTTGAGTCTAAAGTGAAATCTAAGGATAAATTTTTATAACTTAAATTATTAGAAAAACCAAGGGTATAATCATATTGAGTATCTCCATATACTTCTTTTTCAGAAGCAGCAATAGGAACACCATTACTATCTACTATAATTTGGCCACTATCAGTTCTTGCGGGAACAGAGCCTTCTATAAGACCTATGGTTTGTCCTTCTCTTGCTAGAAGAGATGTAGTGCTTAATCCTGCTAATGATACTTGATCTATTCTATCATCCAATTCTTCTAACTTAGAATTATTGGTTGCAAAATTAATAGAGGCTCTCCAAGTAAAATTATTGGTTTTGATTGGAGTGATAGTTACTAAAGCTTCTATACCTTTATTGGAAATGGTTCCAACATTAGCTTGTTGACTCGTGTAACCTGTAGAAGGTGCGAATGGAAGGGCTAAGATTTGGTTTTCTACTTTTGAATCATAGTAGGTGAAGTCAATTCCTAGTCTGTTAGAGAAGAATTCTAATTCTGCCCCTACTTCAAATTCTTTTCTAGTTTCAGGCTTTAAATTAGAATTTGCTGCTCTGTTACCTACTTCATACGCATTAACACCTCCTAATGGAAAGTTTAGGTTAGCAAATCCTTGGTTATCTGCAGAACCGGGTACAAATACTGAATTTACAAGATAAGGAGAAGTATCAACCCCTGTAGATCCATAACCTGCTCTTAATTTACCGTAATTCATAAAGCTAGTTAAACCATCAAATGTTCTAGTAAATACCCAACTTGTATTTACACCTCCATATAAAATTGAATTATTGCCAAGCGGTAGTGTAGAATACCAGTCATTTCTAATATTTCCTGTTAAAAATAATTGATTTTTTAAATCAAAGGTTGTTGTGTTAAAAATACCGTAAAGTTTACGAGTAGACCTTAATGATGATGCTTGAGGTTGTTGACCAGAATTGCTTAAACTATAAAAACCAGGAATATTTTGACTACCCACTTCTGCTGTAAGAGAATTACTCTCTCTTATATTGATATTAAAACCAGAGGTAGAAACCACACCAATACTTTCATTGATATCTAAATTAAGATCATATAGGATATCATGATTTAATTGCTTGTAAGTTAATTGGTTTTCATAATAGGAACCAGGGTATTCGGTAGAAGTCCCATCATTTGGTGAGCCTGGAGCAGCATCAACAATAGCTTCCCATTTTCTTAGTTGTGAACTATAAGTATCTAATCCAAAACGATAAGTTAAATTAGACCAACTATTAATATCCAGGTCAAGCGTAAATGATCCATATACTCTTTCTTTATTATATTTAGAACCATTTTCATTTAGGGTAAAATATGGATTAGTTACTCCATAAGGAGTGAAATAATTAGAAACATTATTAAATGGATCATTATAATCTTTAAATCCAGAAATATTTATGTCTGTAGGTGTTTGTAGGATGTTGTTGAAAACAGTTAACCCTTGTCCCGCAGCAACACTAGATCCTGAAGTGTTTACATAGTTTAAATTTCCTGAAAAATTAAGGAAGCCCACTTTAGAATCTGCTGACAATGATAAATTATTTCTTTCGAATGAATCTGCATCAGTTGGGTAGATACCATCCTGTGATAAATTAGAATAAGACATTCTGGCAGTTGATTTTTCATTACCACCAGAGACGGCTACACTATTTAAATAAGATGTACCGGTAGTGAAAAAGTTTCTCATTTGATCTTCTTGAAAAGAATATGGCTTTAGTTGTTGTGAATTGTTAACGATATTTCCCCATACTCTAGTTTTACCATCGAATCTTGGCCCCCAAGAACCATTTTCACCTAAATAGTGAACAGCATCCCAACCTTGACCAAAAGTTTCTTGTCGATTAGGGGTTCTATTAACTCTAGAAAAGAAAGTGGTTGTAGATAAGTCTACCGTTAATTTACCGGCTTTTCCTTTTTTTGTAGTAATTACCACTACTCCATTGGCTCCTCTATTACCATATAGAGCAGTAGCAGAAGCTCCTTTTAGTATGGTGATGTTTTCAATATCTTCAGGATTAACGTCTTGTGATCCTCGTCCAAAGTCATATCCTCCATTAAGATCATCATCAAATGCACTTTGGTTATTCATAGGTACACCATCAATAACATATAAGGGTTGGTTGCTTCCTGATAAAGTACTAACCCCTCTGATAATCACTCCAGAAGATGCGCCAGGATCTGTAGAAGCACTTGCAATGGTAACCCCGGCTACTTTACCTTTAAGAGAGTTGGCAATATCAGACTGTGCCCCTTTAACAATTTCCTCTGCTTGAATTGTGGCTGTAGCAGCACCTATCGAAGACTTTTCTCTTTCAATACCTGCGGCAGTTACAATTACTTCCTCCAATTGGTTTCCGGCTTCTAGGCTTACATTATAGCTAGACTGTCCACCAATAGTTACTTCTTGGGTTTCAAAGCCCACATAACTAAATTCAAGTACATCTCCGTTAGAGACTTCAATAGAGTAATTACCATCAAAATCGGTTTGAGTACCGGAAGATGTTCCTTGTACTATGATGTTCACCCCTGGTAGAGGGAGACCATCTCCATCTGTTACCATACCGGTAACAGTTTTTTCTTGTGCAAAAGTAATTTGCACGACAAACGCTAATAGTAGCGTTAGAATTCCACTAAACTTTGTTCTCATTTTATAATTTATTTGAATTAGCCAATACCAAAAATGAATAATAATAGTGTAAATACCAACTTTTTTTTAAAAAAAATCCAATTTTGATGCATTAAAACTAATCCTTGCATTTTAAAATTCTGTTGATAATTTTAAATGGACAGTCGTGTTTTTTATTTCAAAGCTTTGATTTTCAGTTTTCCCGTTAGCAAATATCAATTTAAATAGGCCACTCTTGGTGTTCAGTCCGAATCCAAATCCAAAACTGATTAAATTGCTGTTTTGGTTCAGGTTTTGGTTTTTTAATTTACCAAAATCTAGAATAGTGTTGGCGTATAAGCTTTTGTCTACAGTATATCTGTATTCTGTATTGAAAAAACTGTAAAGGTTTCCAATTAGGCTGTTTTCTCTAAATCCTCTTAATGTGTTTATTCCTCCGGTTCTAAAAAGTTCATTGGTTAAATAGTTTTCAGAGTTTAAATAACCTGTGTGGTTTGCTATATAGATAAAGTTTCTGTTATTGAGTTTAAAATTATGGAATCCGGAAAATGTAATTCTTTGTTGATTAATTCTTTTGTCGTTATTTTCTCTATTCCCGATTTCTGTATTTAAAGAAATATACGATATGTTTTTGAAGATGGTTTTATTGTCTGTTTTTGAATAAGTGATTCTTCCGGTCAGGTAATTGGAGTTGTAATCGCTGTAGTTTTCTAAGCTGGTTTGGTTTTCTTCTAATAAATAGTTAGAGTTTTCGGTTTTGTAACCCGTAGAGAATTTTAATAGGGGGTTGGCGGTATAAGTTCCTTTAATTTCTTGCGTGCTGTTAGAGAAGGTGGAGTCCTGTCTTGTTAAATTTAAAGATGCCTCTGCGCTGATAGGGGTGTTGAATAGATATGGTAAAATTACTTCAGCATTAAAATAGGAGTATTCATCTCCATTGTTTTTATATTCAATATGAAGTTCTTCTCCATAATTTAGATTATTGGTAAGCTGAAGGTTAATGTGGCCGTTTAATTGCAGGTTGCTGTTTTCTTCGCTATTTGAAAACCCTAAAAATCCATCAAACAAATTGCTGTTTTGTTTTTCTAAGTATAAAAACACGGTCGTCGAGTCATTAGTGAATAAAACTTCAGGTTTTCTGATTTGATTTGCGAAACTTAAGTTTTGCAGCGCTTTTGTTTTTTTGTTGATGCTTGTTTTGTTGAATTCTTTACCTGTTTTTAAGCGTAAATAATTATTAAGAAAACTGTGGGGGAATTTCTCGTAACCTTTAATGGTGATTTTATCTAAAGTTCTTTTTTTTGAAGATGAAATTGCCATTTCGGCTATTAATCTGTTTTTTTCTTTTTTGATGTTTGTTAATTGGATGCTGGAGAAAGGTCTTCCTTTGTTGGATATTTCTTCATTTAGACTAATTAAGTATTGCTCGATATTTTCAGTGGGCAGGGTGACTGAGTCTTGAAGTTTGGTTTCTTTCAGTTTTAATTCTTGGTTAATCGAATCTGAGTTCTGTAAATACAGGGTGGTTTCTTTGTAAAAAGAACCTAACTCTACTTTTCCTATATATATGGTTGCTTTTTTTTCTTTTTCAACTTCAATTTTTCTTGCATCTATGTAACCTTTTTTTTGTGAAAAGTGAATTATGGAATCTAGCTCTGCTGATAAACTTTTAAAATTCGGGTGTTGTTTTTTGTAATTAAGTTGGTTGATGAATTTTTGTTTTGAACTGTCTTTTGTGGTAACCTTTAATTCTAGGTTTTGACAGAGTATATTGCTGTAACAACTCAGAAATATAAAAAGGGATATGTAAATTTTTTTGTTGATAAATGATTGTTTTAGAATACTAACGGTAAATATGCTTATTCTTATGTTGAGGGTTAAGAAAAATTAATCTGTTTGAAAATTAATGAATTATAGTTTGAATAGTTGAAATATATTTCTACATTTGCAAACCCTAAAAATAGGGATAAATAATTTTAATTAATTAGTTGTAAGTAGAATTTATGCCAACAATTTCACAATTAGTACGAAAAGGAAGGGCCAAAATAACTAAGAAGAGTAAATCGGCTGCTTTGGATTCGTGTCCTCAGAGAAGAGGGGTTTGTACGCGTGTGTATACCACTACACCTAAAAAACCAAACTCTGCTATGCGTAAAGTAGCAAGGGTAAGGTTGACCAATGGTAAAGAGGTGAACGCATACATCCCTGGTGAAGGACACAATTTACAAGAGCACTCGATAGTATTAGTTAGAGGCGGAAGGGTTAAAGATTTGCCAGGTGTTAGATATCACATTGTTAGAGGAGCTTTAGATACCGCAGGTGTTGAGGGTAGAACTCAGAGAAGATCTAAGTACGGAGCGAAACGCCCTAAAAAGTAATTCAAAAACTTTTAAAACGAAGAAATGAGAAAAAGACAGGCTAAAAAAAGACCTCTTTTACCGGATCCTAAATTTAACGACCAGTTGGTAACAAGGTTTGTTAATATGATGATGTGGGATGGTAAAAAATCAGTGGCATTCAAGATTTTTTATGATGCTATTGCTATTGTAGAGGAGAAAAAGCAAGACGAAGAAAAAACTGCTTTAGAAGTTTGGAAAGATGCTTTATCAAATGTGATGCCGCACGTAGAAGTAAGAAGTAGAAGAGTGGGTGGTGCGACTTTCCAGATTCCAATGCAGATTAGACCAGATAGAAAAGTTTCAACAGCTATGAAGTGGTTGATTTCTTTTGCTAGAAAAAGAAATGAAAAATCAATGGCTGCTAAGTTAGCTGCTGAAGTTTTAGCTGCGGCTAAAGAGGAAGGTGCTGCTGTTAAGAAGAGGGTAGATACTCACAGAATGGCAGAAGCAAACAAAGCATTCTCACATTTTAGATTCTAAATATAATGGCACAAAGAGATTTAAAATTTACAAGAAATATAGGTATTGC
>CETB01031096.1_pt1 | contig 45606 bp, 49 predicted proteins | sample 356381 | NCBI WGS metagenome assembly CETB01 (sample SAMEA2622545, study PRJEB7988) | marine metagenome | biome: marine biome (ENVO:00000447); feature: deep chlorophyll maximum layer (ENVO:xxxxxxxx); material: "saline water (ENVO:00002010), including plankton (ENVO:xxxxxxxx)" | depth 155 m | reverse complement strand
AAAATTTATTTTCTATTTTTAATTCTATCAACTAATGCCCATGCACCAGGTAATGCCAAAGAGGCAGCAACTAACTTTACAGCATCTCCTGCTATAAATGGCCACAATCCCCATTCAAGAGTTTTGGCTAGGCCAATATCTAAATTAATTGCTAACCAAGGAAGACCAAACGCGTAGATAACTACATTTCCTAGTAAAAGCCCTAGTAGAATATTAACTTTCCTATCCCATCCTCTTTCTGACAATTTACCAATCAAGTATGCAGCAACAATGAACCCTACAATGTACCCACCTGAAGGCATGCTCCAAAGAAAATCAGAATTGCCTGACCAAGGAAGAATAAAATGAAATACTCCGCTTTCTCCGAGAGATTCGTTTATCGCTCCAGAACTTGGCGCAAATACAGGTAACAAAAACATTCCTATTGCTGCATAAACCAACATACTTAAAACGCCCCTGCGACTTCCTAAAGCTGCACCTGCCAATAAAACACCAAATGTCTGACCAGTTATCGGAACAACAGTGTAGGGGATTCTAATTGCAATTTGAGCACATAGCGACATCAATATTGCAAATCCTAAAATCAGAATTGCTTCCCTAGCATAAATACCCATTTTAGAAGAAAGTCCAAAATCAGGTACCAATGCATCAATTAATACTTGTTGTTTAATTCCTGCTTGCATCACTTAACCTCCTGTTTGATTAATTTATAGTTTATCCAATGAATAGTGGACCAAAAACCAAAGCCACTATAGTCATCAGTTTTAACAAAATGTTTAGAGCTGGTCCAGAAGTATCTTTAAAAGGATCTCCTACAGTATCTCCAACCACTGCAGCTGAGTGCTGTTCTGATCCTTTTCCTCCCACATTACCTGCTTCAATGTATTTTTTAGCATTGTCCCAAGCTCCACCAGCATTTGCCATCATAATAGCAAATAAGAAACCTGTTGCAATCGATCCAATTAAAACTCCGCCCAAAGCCTCAGGGCCTAACACCACACCTACTACTATCGGAACTGCAATAGCAATAATTCCTGGAAGAATCATTTCACGCATTGCACTTCTTGTACTAATATCAACAGCTCTAGCATAATCTGCTTCAGCTGTACCTTCCATCAGTCCAGTAATTTCTCTAAATTGTCTACGAACTTCTTGAACCATTTCATAAGCAGCTCTGCCTACAGCTTGCATAGTTAGTGCTGAAAACAAAAATGGAGTGATAGAACCAATTATTAATCCCATCATCACATTCAAATCCATAATATTAAATACGCTCACGCCAACAGTATTAGAATATGCTGCCATTAAAGCTAATGCTGTTAACACAGCTGAACCTATAGCAAAACCTTTCCCTGTTGCCGCAGTAGTGTTACCTAAAGAATCTAAAGCATCAGTTCTTTCACGTACATCAGGATCCATTCCTGCCTGCTCTGCAATACCTCCTGCATTATCAGCTACCGGACCATAAGCATCTGTAGCTAATGTAATTCCAAGAGTAGACAACATTCCGACAGCAGCTAAAGCTACTCCATATAAATCAGCTAGCTGATAAGCTGCATACATAGCAACTATTACCACTAATCCAGGAATAACTGTACTAACCATACCAAGACCTAAACCACCAATCATAATGGTCGCTGGACCGGTTTCTGCCTGTTCAGCCAACTTTCTAGTCGGACTATATTCATATGAGGTGTAATACTCGGATGCTGTACCGATCAATTGACCTGCTACCAAACCAACTAATACTACCCAAAATAAATTAAAATCAAGCTCTAGTGCGATAATTGCGGCCGCAGTTCCAATTAGGACCAATGCTCCTGAAGAGAAGATCCCTATTCGTAAAGACCATAACAATCTACCCATAGATGCACCCTCACCAGTTCTCACCAAAAATGTACCAATGATAGATGCAACAATTCCGATAGATGAAACAAGAAGCGGAAATAAAATCAATTCACTCTCACCAGTTGTTAGAGTGCTGGCACCAGCAGCAGCTAATGCAACAGTTGCTATAATTGAACCTACATAAGACTCAAACAAGTCTGCTCCCATTCCTGCGACGTCACCAACATTATCACCAACATTGTCTGCGATAGTTGCAGGATTCCGAGGATCATCCTCCGGAATTCCTTGCTCAACTTTACCAACTAAATCAGCTCCAACATCAGCAGCTTTTGTATAAATCCCACCACCTACTCTAGCAAATAAAGCTATAGAAGATGCTCCAAATCCAAACCCAGCCACTATACTCGCATCAGTAAATGCAACAAACATTAGAGTGACACCTAATAATGCAATTCCTACTACTGACACACCCATTACAGCGCCACTATTAAAAGCTACTCTCAAACCCGCATTTAAGCCATTTTCTTTACTTTGTGCAGCTACTGCAGTTCTAGTGTTAGCTCTTACAGCAATACTCATTCCTATAAACCCTGCTAAACCAGAGCCTATAGCACCTACTAAATATGCTATTGCTGTTTGAGGGATACCTGAATCATTCGCACCATCAGGCATTCGACTTAAAAGGTCAAAATCAATCAATGCTGCTATAACAACAGCTACAACTACTACAAATATGGCTAAAACTCGATACTCCCTAGAAAGGAATGCCATAGCACCATTTTGAATAGCTTTACCTATAAATTTAACCTGATCATTACCTGTATCATGACTCAAAACATTTCGAGTCAAAAATACTGCGAATAGCAAAGATAGCACAGATGCTGCTAAAGCTATAATTTGGATGTTATCCATAAAAAAACTCCTTTTTATGTGCTTTAATCACACAATTGGTGATTCTCTCCTGAAACTGATTTGGGGTCAATATAAAAACAACCTTCATATATGCAAATAATTATTAATCAAACGTAATTTATATGCGGTTTATATAGAATCCCAAAAATCAACTATTTTTTTTGCTGATAATTCTGGGTTTTCTGCATAAGTGATAGCACTCACAATGCACACACTATTTGCACCAGCTTCTTTAACTAGATGTAAATTAGAGATTTCGATACCTCCAATAGCTACCACAGGCAAATCAGATTGAGATTTGATTTTTGAGATAATTTTTTCACCTAATGGTTTTCGGTGAGATTTTCCCATAGTATCAGTACCAAATATTGCTCCTATAGCTAAATAATCCACACCCAACTCCTCAGATTCCAATGCTTCTTTGATACTTCCATTAGACCTTCCAATCTTTTGTTGAGGGTTCAAAATTTCTCTACAATAAGTCACAGGTAAATCAGATTGCCCAACATGTAAATAATCAGCATCAACTATTCTAGCTATATCAACAGCGTCATTAATAACAAAGCAAGCCTCATAATCATTTGACAATTCTTTCAACTTAAATGCATTTTCTAAAAAATGATTTCGCTCGTTTAATTTATCTCTATATTGAAAAACTTTTACACCTGCATTTAAGACTTGTTTTGTAACTTCAAAAATATCCCTACCTTTAGTTGCTTCAGGATCTATTATCGTATAAACGCCTTTAATTTCAGAAAAACTAGTCATATATCCAACCCTTTAGGCATCTTTCCTTTTCTAGCATTATCAATGTTTTTGCGAACAGAATCAGGCATTTCTAGTCCATGTTTGGAAAAAGATTGTTCTACGTGTTTCCCAATATTTGATGAATCAGAAAAATATCCTGCATCAGAGTTGGACTTAACATTAAACGTAACGGAAGAAATTATCTTTGAAACTTGAGACGATTCACAAAAAGTACATTCAGGTGTTTTACTAGATGAATATGATTTAAAAAACATCTCAAAAACCTTATTACAATCTGTACATTTATATTCGTAAATTGGCATTATGGCTCTTTTTATTTTTCAATCAGACTTTTAATTGGCTCAAAAGATTTTCTATGGATTTCTGAATAACCCGTAGTAAAAATTGCTTCTAAATGAGTTTTTGTCCCATAACCTTTATTTTTTGATAACCCGTATCCTAAATATTTAGAATCTAAACCTATCATTAATTCGTCTCTAAAAACTTTTGCTATTATAGATGCTGCAGCTATTGATGTAGAAATTTGATCTCCTTTAATTATCGAAGAAGATTGCATATGTAATCCATCTAATTTAATAGCGTCTATTAACAAATGTTCTGGTGAAATTAATGAGTTTTGTATACACCTCTCCATAGCGAGCTTAGTTGCGCCTACAATTCCTATCTCGTCAATTTCATCAGGTTCTGTAATAGCAACTTCAGCAACAAGAGCATATTTTCTGATAACCTCATCTAGAAATTGACGCTTAGATTCCGAAAGTTTTTTACTGTCGTTTATATCAATTAAAAGGGTTCTATCGATTTCTTGAGGAAAAATCACTAACCCTGCCGCTACTGGACCAGCTAAACATCCTCTTCCCACCTCATCTAATCCAGCAACATAACGGATCCCTTGCTTAAAAAGCTTATCCTCTAATTCAAAATTTGGTTTCAACTAGAAGCACTCAAAACAGGTGCAGCCCGTGAAACATTTTCAATTATTCCTCCACCTATTAACTCATCATCTTGATAAAAAACTACTGGTTGACCTGGTGTTATAGCTCTCTGCGGGTTATTAAACTCTATAATAGCTTCATTTTCTGCAATTCTTACTTTGGCAGATTCTTCGTTAGCTTTGTATCTGATTTTTGCAGTCACTTGAATTTCTGAGCCTAATTCAAAGTCTCTAGTAAAACTAAGTTTCTTAGCACAAAAAGTTGTTTGCATTAAATCTTCTTCCAAGCCTAAAACCACATTATAGGTATCAGGGTCTATATCTACGACAAATCTTGGTTGACCATCATTAGATATAAATCCTAATTTTCTCCTTTGACCTATTGTAAAAAATTGAATGCCTGGATGATCACCAATTTCATTTCCTGACATATCTACAAATTTTCCGGGCTTTGGTTCTAATCTTTCTTGAATAAATTCCCTGTAATTACCGCTAGGAATAAAGCAAATTTCTTGACTATCTGGCTTATCAGCTACGGGTAGATTTGCATCAAGTGCAAATTGTCTAATTTGATCTTTAGGATATAAACCAACAGGAAATTTCAATTTAGACAACTCTTCTTGTTTAAGAGTAAACAAGACATAAGATTGATCTTTATTAGAATCAACACCTTTAATCAATGAATAATGATTTTCTGATTGACTAATCTGAGCATAATGACCTGTAGCAATATAGTCTGCATCTAAAAACATTGCTCTACGAAGAAGAAAATCAAATTTAATTTTGTCATTACAAGCAAAACATGGATGAGGAGTTCTACCAGAGTCATATTCATTTAAAAAATAATTGACTACATGCTCCTGAAATTCTTTTTCAAAATTAACAAAATAATGAGGAATATCCAAAATCTGACAAACACGTCTTGCGTCATCAACATCTTCAACTGAACAACAGCGATTATTTTCGCCATATTCTTCAGAGGAGCCTTCAGACCATAATCTCAAAGTCATTCCTACAACATCATATCCATCATTTTTTAACAATAATGCAGCCACAGAAGAATCAACCCCTCCACTCATAGCCACGATTACTTTTTCTTTTTTCATTTATATCCTCATTTTTTGCTAGATATATCATACTTCATATCAACGTAATATAATGAAGAAATGAATACAGAAACCGAATTAAAAGAAGATTCCGGATTACAATCTGCCAATCTCGCATACGAAATTGCTGATGACATACAAGCAGAAAATATTGCTAGATTCAATATTAGTACAGATTGTTTTTACACAGATTTTGCAGTCATAATGACTTCACAATCCTCTACTCACTCTAGGGCAATATGCGAACAAATTGAGTCTACACTTAAATCTCAAGGAACAAAACTGCACCACAAAGAAGGCGATCATAAATCAGGATGGATTCTTTTAGATTATCATGATTTAGTAATTCATATATTTGACAAGGAAGCTAGAGATTTTTACGAAATAGAACACGTTTGGCCTAACAGAATTCAAATAGGACCTATTACTCTATAATCCATTCATCCAAAGTTCTGTTGAAAGTCACAATCTCACTTTCTTCAAAAAATATCTCAAGCTCTCTTTTTGCTGATTCAGGAGAATCAGATCCATGAATCAAGTTCATTCCAATAGTCATTCCAAAATCACCCCTGATTGTGCCAGGATCAGCTTCTTGAGGATTAGTCGATCCCATTAATTTTCTAGATACATCAACAGCATTGTCGCCATGTACCGCCAAAGCCACTAATGGAGAAGATGTAATAAAATCTACTAATGAGCCAAAAAACGGCTTACCAACATGTTCAGCATAATGTTCGTTTGCAGTCTCGTCAGAAGCTTGCATTAATTTCATACCTACAATCTTAAGACCTTTTCTTTCTAATCTGTTAATAATTTCTCCGATAAGCCCTCTTTGAACACCATCAGGTTTGATTAATATTAATGTTGTTTCCAATCTTTCACCTTCTACTATAAATTTTTATTATTGGCTGAGTTAATCTGTGTACTAGTTATATACATAGGTTCTAGTAATGCAAGATCATCAACTTCATTCATTTTAACCTTTTCATATCCCAATCTACACAAAATTTCGGGCTTTCTTGATGGTATTTCAATTTCAGAATGTTTAAATTTAACAATAATTTCTTTTTGTTCCAAAATTTGAGATACACCTTCTCCACAATAAAATGCATGATCTTGAATATTTTCAATAAAATCCTCAAGTGATAAAACTACTATAGGGGAAGATAAAATTGAACTAGAATATTGCGCTGCATAAACTCGATTTCTACCTGCTGGAATTAAAGCTATTATTTCTTCATGATTATGTATGAAAGGATTAATTTCAATTTCTGTAGTTGGAATCCCTACGATTGGTATATTCAATCCGAATGATAATGTTTTAGAAGTACTCATTCCTACTCTCAATGCACTAAAAGCACCGGGACCTTTTGCAACAAAAATCGCATCTAAATCTTCAACAGTAAAATGATGCGACTCTAACAACTTTAAAATTGATGGAACTAATTCTACTGAATGATTCCTTTGAGATTTCCAAGTATGATAATGCATTAATTTTCCTTCTTCTGATATAGCAACTGACGCATATCGAGTAGAAGTGTCTATACTTAATTCCATATTAAAATTTACCTTTTAAATTTTCACGTAATTCATTAAAAGAATTTTGATTGTACTGAAAATTTAATCTTCTAGATGATTCCGATAAGCTTTCAATATTAATAGTTAAACTGTCATGAGGAAACGAATCGTTACCTTTGTCAGCCCACTCTATTACGCAAACTCCCTCTCCGTATAAGTACTCATCTAAAAATAATCTATCAATACTTTCTGATGTGTCTAACCGATATAGATCCATATGATAGATAGGAAAATCAGAATGATATTCAGTGATTAAAACGAAAGTTGGACTCCGAACAAAATCATGGCACCCCAATCCATTTAAAATTCCTTGAGTAAGTTTTGTTTTTCCTGCACCCAAATCTCCAACTAACAAAACTACAGATCCAACTGAAATATGATTACCAATAATTTTCCCTATCTTAATCGTCATTTCTTCATTAGAACTATCTACAGAAAAATCATATTTGAATTGCATTTGACTCTCTTGAAACTATTATCTGCTATGGTTTAATTTATAATTTATCAGAGGAATCCTATGCAAACTACAGAACACTTCGAAAATCACTTACCCTATATCCTATCAACTCCCGATCACATAGACCCTAATAAAAATTATGATCTGATCATTTTACTGCATGGTTATGGAGCTAGCATGCACGATTTAGCAGGACTTGCTCCTGCTATTAACTCTGAAGATTACATTTATCTTTTCATTAATGCTCCTATAGAACTTAACATAGGATATGGGCAAACAGGTTATGCTTGGGTTCCAGTAGGGGATTCATCTGAAATTGAAAAAACAGCTGAAATGATCAACAGCACAATAAAAGCTTATTTAGATCAATGCGAATTACAAATCAGCAAACTGTATATTGGAGGATTTTCACAAGGTGGCATGATGACAATTCATGTAGGACTTTCTTCAAAAATTAATTTTTCAGGTGCTATAGTTTTAAGCTCACGAATGTACCCAGAACACGAAATCAAATTCACAGTAAATCATCCCGATAACACCAAAATTTTTATGGTTCATGGAATTCAAGACTCAGTTTTACCTGTAGAAGATGGCAGAAATACCAAAAATCATTTAATTCAGTTGGGGTTTGATTTGGAATATCATGAATACAACATGGCACATGAAATCACTTTAGAAGTAATAGAAGATTTAAAAAATTGGTTAATTCACTGTTGCAAATCTTCATGAATCAAAAAGTCAAAATCACAGCCCTGATCTGCTTGTAAAATATGTCGGGCATGCAACCACTTAAAACCTCTTTTAAACTTCGGACCCTCATAAATTTTTTCTGAAATCCTAGACTTCATCTCATCATCTGAAATCAAAACATTAAGCTTACGATTAGGAACGTCAATTTCAATAATGTCGCCATTTCTAACTGCTGACAAAGGCCCTCCGTTTGCAGATTCTGGAGTAACATGAACAACTACTGTTCCAAATGCTGTCCCGCTCATCCTAGCATCACTAAGTCTTACCATATCTCTAACACCAGTTGCTAAAATCTTTTTAGGAATAGGCAAAAATCCCCATTCAGGAATGCCAGGAGCACCAACAGGACCACTATTTCTCATCACCAATACGTCTTCAGGAGAGACTTCCAACCCAGGATCATCAATTCTTGCAGCGAGATCGTCGTGATCCTCAAATACAACAGCCCTACCTTTATGTACCATCAATTCTGAAGATGCCGCAGTAGGTTTAATTATTGCTCCAGTAGGCGCCAAATTACCTTTTAGTACTGCAAGACCTCCTTCAGGATCTAAAGCATTATCAACTGAACGAATAATATCGTCATTATGAGGAAAACTATATTTGATATTTTCACCTAGAGATTTTCCGGTGATTGTTTCAGCATCCAAATTTAATAAATGAGAAATTCTTTGCATCATTGCAGGCACTCCGCCTGCGTAATAAAAATCTTCCATCAAATATTTACCAGAAGGCTTTAGATTTAAAATAAATGGAGTGGTTTTAGCTAATTCATCAAAAAGCTCTAGAGGTAATTTGATACCAACTCTACCTGCTATAGCAATCAAATGAATAATCGAATTTGTAGATCCACCGATGGCATGAATACACCTAATGGCATTTTCTATAGATTTTTGATTGATTAATTTTGAAGGAATTAAATCAGTGCCTACTATACGCACTGCTTGCCTACCAGCTTCTTCAGATAATTGCTTTCTACGAGAATCTACTGCTGGAATAGCTGCATTACCAGGCAAAGCTAAGCCAAGTGCTTCACCTATTGTTGCCATAGTTGAGGCAGTACCCATAGTCATACAGTGACCATTGCTTCTAACAATACAACTTTGCAATTCTGCCCAATCATCTTCAGTAATATTCCCTGCACGTAATTCAATCTCATATCTCCTACAGTCAGTACAAGACCCTAACTCTTCACCTTTCCAATTTCCTTTCAATTGAGGGCCTCCAGTAACCAATATAGTAGGAATATTTGCACTAGCAGCACCCATCAATAGAGCAGGGGTTGTTTTGTCACAACCTCCTAATACGACTACTGCGTCTAATGGATTTGCTGTGATTGATTCTTCAACGTCCATACTCAACAAATTCCTGTAAAGCATGGTAGTGGGCTTCATGTTTACTTCACCTAATGACATTACTGGAAATTCCATAGGAAAGCCTCCAGTTTGCCAAACACCTCGCTTAACAGCTTCAGCCAAATCTCTTAAGTGCGAATTACAATGAGTCAACTCGCTCCAAGTATTACATATACCTATAATAGGCTTGCCTTCATAAGATTCCTCAGTAAAGCCTTCAGCTTTAAAAGCAGCCCTCCTCATCCAACCATATAATTCAGGAGTATCGAACCATTCACGACTTCTATTTACTTTTGAAACTTTTTCCATATTTTCCTACCTGTTATTTTATTTATTCAGTTTGAGAATCTTTTTTAACAGCGTAAAAATCTGTAATCAAGGATTTTAATTCACTATGAGTAGGAGGGGAGATATAAAACACTTGTATATCGGTAGAAAATTGAATTTTATGATCCTCAGAAATAAATAATAAACCTACCTCATTTTCTTTAATATTTTCGTCAATGATTTTAAAAATGAATTCATTTCGGTCACTAATAGTTTTTTCAAAAGCTTCTGAAATGATTTTATAGACTTCCTGGCTGATTAATCCAACAGACAAGCATCTTTGTAAATCCATCATTTGAAATAATAATTGCTGGTTATCTGTAGCTACAAATGTACCACTTGACTTACAAATCCTTTCACAAATAGGCTTATATAGAGGTGAAATTGCATCAAGTGCATCTAATCCTTTTTCTCCAGATTCATGAATTAGCTCATGAAAGACATGCCTTACAGGACCTAAAGATTTTTCTAGAGAATCTATATTGTCTTGAATTTGATTTCTATACTTAGTTAAAAGAGGCTGATGTTTTTCTTGAATCTCTGGCGGGATAGGTAGATTCGGAACAAGAAACAGCTTTCTTTTATTATCAAAGTTCTGTGCTTCAGCTTTTCCTGTAGATCCTAAAGTAGCCATCAAATCTCCTATATATTGAGACGTTACAGAGGTCAAATTATGGTGAGGGATCCGAGCCACGGTGGAGCTCTCATTCCAAAGGAAAGGCTACCGCAGGTGTTACATCTCGGATCCATATACCAGTAGAATAACGCTAAGTAATAAAGCGTTAGGGGTATAATACTCTCACAACAAAAAATAATTATCAATATAATTCAGAGACTTTAATGGGAAATATTTTCGGACAAGCATTTAAAATCACTACCTGGGGCGAATCTCATGGAGATGCCGTAGGTGTAATAATTGATGGCTGTCCTCCCGGTATAGAAATAACTGTAGAAGAAATACAAGCAGATCTTAACCGCAGAAAACCTGGTCAGAGTGAAATATCAACGCAGAGAAAAGAAGGGGATCAAGCCGAAATCACATCAGGCATATTTGACGGCCAAACATTAGGAACACCAATTTCCATTATCGTCTGGAATACTGACGCTAAAGGTAAAGACTACGAACACATGAAAGATGTTTTTAGACCATCTCATGCTGATTATACATATCAAGCAAAATATGGGATTAGAAATTGGAAGGGTGGAGGAAGATCTTCTGCAAGAGAAACTATCGGCCGTGTTGCTGCTGGATCTATTGCAAAAAAAATACTAAAACAAATGTTTAATACTGACATATTTGCTTATGTCTCAAGAATCCATAACATCTACTCTGAAGAATTTACCCATGAATTAACAAGTGTTCAAATAGAGTCAAATATTGTGAGATGCCCCGATCCAATAGCAGCAGAAAAAATGATAGATGCAATCAAATCTGCTAGAAAAAATGGCGATTCACTAGGCGGAATAGTAAATTCTGTAATCTACCGTGCACCTGTAGGATTAGGTGAACCTGTATTTGATAAATTGGAAGCAGATCTTGCAAAAGGAATTTTATCTATTCCTGCATGTAAGGGATTTGAAATCGGATCTGGATTTGACGGGACTTTCTTAACTGGATCTCAACACAATGATCAATTTTATATAGACGACGGAAAAATCAGAACTCATACAAACAACTCAGGAGGTATTCAAGGAGGTATTTCAAATGGTGAAAACATTACTATTTCTGCAGCCTTTAAACCCACAGCAACAATTATGAAATCTCAAAAAACAGTTGATATTTTTGGAAATGAAGTAGAGCTCCAAGGTAGAGGTAGACATGACCCTTGCGTATTACCAAGAGCAGTTCCTATAGTCGAGGCTATGATTTCATTAGTCTTAATTGATCATGCACTTAGGCATAGAGGTCAAATCAATTAAACAACTGGAGATGTACCTCCATCAACATTTATAGAAGCCCCAGTAATATAACTACCTCTATCTGATGCCAAAAAGGCTATCAAGCCCCCCACTTCTTTAGCTTCACCAACTCTTCCCATAGGAACTCTTTCTCCCATTTGTGAATAAAAGTCATCTAAAGATATTTTTTTATCAGAATTTTCCCAACGAATTCGATGTTGACCACTTTTAATCAAGCCTACACACACTGTATTAACTAAAATGTTATCGGATGCAAAATCTTTTGACATAGCTTTAGTCAAAGCTATTCCTGCAGCACGAGTTACTGAAGTAGGCACAGAAGCCGGACCAGGAGCTTTACCTCCAGGAGTAGTAACATTGATAATTCTTCCTCCACCTCTAGATCTCATAATTGGCACTGCATTTTGTGAACATCTAATAGCGCCAAATAACTTCAAATCTATGTCATAATCCCAAATATTCTCATCAGCATTTAGAAAAGGGTGTGCTGAAGAAGTTCCTGCATTATTTACTAAAATATCTATCCCTCCAAATGTTTGAGAAATTTCACTAAACAATTTACTGACTGAATCTGTAGAAGTGACATCACATGATTTTGTGGTGATCTCCTTTCCTGTGCTTTCTTTAATCGACTGAGCAGCAATATCTAGATTATCTTGATTTCTAGCGCATATAATCACTTCAGCTCCCTCTATAGCCATCTCATATGCTGCAGCAAACCCTATACCATCACTACCCCCAGTAACCAATGCTACTTTTCCTTTTAATCCTAATTCCATATCACACACCTTTCCTTATTTTAATTTCATACCTACATTGATGAATCTCAAGCTCTGTTCTACAGATTCTGTAATTAGCTTATATGCAGATTTAGAAGCATCCTTCAATGACATTGGACCTGTCACAATAGATCTTACGGCCTCTAATCCATCCTTATGAACTAGAGTGTAGTCTTTACCTAACATACCAGCGATACCAATCGTGGGAATATTATATTTTTGAGCTAATTTTGCAACGCCTATAGGAGCTTTGTCGTAAATTGTTTGAAAGTCTATAGCCCCTTCACCAGTAATCACTAAATCAACTCCATTTAACTTGTTTTCAATTTGAACTTGATCAAACACAATATCTATACCGGCTTTAAGTTCAGCATTTAAAAAAGCTATCAAACCTGCTCCTAAGCCACCTGCAGCACCACTTCCGGGCACACTTAAAACGTGAAGTCCTAATTGTTTTTCCACAATCTCACCAAAATTACCAAGGGCCTTGTCTAATATTTGAATTTTTTCCTCATCTGCACCCTTTTGAGGTCCATAAACAGCTGATGCACCTTCGGGGCCAGTTAAAGGATTGTTAACATCACAAGCAACTAAGAATGTACATTCTTTTAATCTATGATCAATCGATTTAAAATCTATAGAATCTAAATCAAGTAAAGCCTGTCCCCCAAATCCTAGAGATTTTAATTCTGAATCATATAAACCAACCCCCAAAGCTTGAGCCATTCCTGCTCCCGCATCATTGGTAGCACTTCCTCCGATCCCAACAATAAATTTCCTAAAACCTTGATTCAATGCGTCAACAATAATTTCACCCAAACCAAAAGTGGTCGTTTTTAGAGGGTCTCTCTCATCTAGATCAATCAAAGCCAAACCAGAAGTTCTAGCCATTTCAATTACAGCTGTATAACCATCACCCATTGCTCCCCATTGAGAATCAATAGGATTGCCTAATGGGCCTGTAACATTACAAGAGTGGATTTTACCCTTTGAAATCTCAACCAATGTTTCTAATGTTCCGTCTCCACCATCTGCTATCGGGCACATGATCACTTCGCATTCTGGAAAAACTTTTGTCACGCCATCAGACATTGCTGAACATGCATCCATAGCTGAGATACTGCCTTTAAATGCTTGGGGAGCAACTAGTATTTTATTTATTGATTTCATAATATTTACCTAACTTGATATCAAGATATTTACCCATTAATATGAGTACAGTTTCAGACAAAAGGTATCACATTATGGCAAGAAATAATTCAAATCAACCAACTAGACAATTATTTGCAAAAATTGATGAGTCATTGTACCTAGCCATTAAAGCTAAATCAGCACAAGAACGTTTATCTATCAGAGAAATTTTAGAAACTGCACTATACCAATTTCTTAATTCACCTAATTCAAATCCGAACACTTCAACGGAATCTCAAAAAAGTATTTGGGAAAAAGACGAATACCTTTTAATGCAAACAGAAAGGCCTGTAGGGTCTCCCATATCGCTATCAGATTCAGAGAAAAAGAAAATAGCAAAGGAAGGATTCTTTGAATAATCTTGATGCAATCATAGACTCATCAGTTTTATTGTCATACAAGTCAGGTGATCCATTTACAAAAAATCTAATGTTCAAGGCAATAGATGAAGAAATAAGCTTAGGAATCACTACATTTTCTTTATTCATTATTTGGAGTTCTTCCGATTTTGACAGAAAGTCTGAAATCGGATTCATGAGCCTGATTGAATACCTCACCATCATAGAAATAAATCTAGAAAATGCCAAAAATGCTGGCAATATTTTACGAACCTCAGGCGCATCAACTAAAGACATCAAATCAATCGAGAAATTTTTCATACAAGAATTCCAAAATCAATATTCAAAAATAGTCATCACTGACTCAGCTTCAAATTATGATGAATTAAAAATCGATCTCACTGACCCTGAAACATTTATAAAAGCTAACCAAACCACAAAAACAAGTTAATTTAATTCACTTAATATTTTAATAGCCAAGTTTTTGTTAATACCAGGAATTTGTATCAATTCATCTAAATCAGAAGCAGCCACTTTAGAAACTGAGCCAAATTTATTAATCAAATGTTTTCTTTTTGTAGGGCCAATTCCTTGAATAGAATCCAATTTTGATTTCAAGGAATTTTTTGATCTTCTGTGTCTATGATAAGTCACAGCAAATCTATGTGCTTCGTCTCGAATTCTCTGCATCAAGTACAACCCCTGTGAATTGTCTATCAATTGAATAGATTCTGGATTTTGAGGAATAAAAATCTCTTCTTTCTTCTTTGCAATACTTGCCAATGGAATTTCATCATAAAACCCTCCCTCAAGAAATACTTGAAGTACCGCAGCTAAATGACCTTTCCCTCCATCTATTAATATTAGATCAGGAACTTGTTTCCAAATTTCTGAAGACTGATCATCTTTTAACCTCTTTAATCTACGACCCAACATTTCTCGCATCATCATATAATCATCAACGCCTAATACATTTTTAATTTGAAATTTCCTATAATCAGATTTTTTAGGTTTTCCATTTTCAAAAACTATCATACTGCCTACTGGATTTGTTCCTTGAATATTTGAAATGTCATAACATTCAATCCTTTTAGGAAATCTTGGTAAACTTAATGCTTCTTGAATTTCATCTAACGCAATAATGTTTTGATCTATTTGATTTCTTTTCTCCAAATGCAAGCGAGTCATACCTTGTACTGCATTTTGCGAAACCATGTTCATCATTTGTTTTCGAGGCCCTCTCTTAGGTGTAATTAAGGAAACTTTTGCACCTCGTTTTTCTGTCAAAAATTGTGAAATCTCATCATCTAGCAGGCCTAATTCAAATTGGATAAGAATAGTTTTAGGGACACCTAAACTGACTTCATAAAATTGTTTCAAAAATGCTAACAACACATCTGTCATTTCATCATTAATCCCAACGTTCATAAGATAATGATCTCTTCCTACCAATTTCCCACTTCTAATAAAAAAAATTTCCACCCAAGCTTCTTGATTTTTTTGTTCTAAAGCAATTACATCCATATCATCATTATCAGCAGACAATACTTTTTGTTTTTCCTGAACACTACCAATTGCATTTATTTGGTCTCTAACCATAGATGCTTTTTCAAACTCGAGATCTTCTGCAAAACCTAACATTTTGATATTTAATTGAGTCAAAATTTGTTTAGTTTGTCCTCGTAAAAACATTTCCACTTGATTGATAACCTCTTGGTACTGAAATTCGTCAGCAGCCCCTATACAAGGACCTATACAGCGATTGATATAAAAATCTAGGCAAGCTCTATCATCGGTACCAGTAATATTTTTTGTACAACTTCTATACGGGAACAATTTTTTCAACAAACCTAATGTTTTCCTTACACTTGTAGCACTAGCATAAGGACCAAAATATTTAGCACCATCGCCTCTTTGTACATTTCTAGTAATGTAAATTTGAGGGAATCTTTCACTAGTATCAATTTTAATAAAAGGGTAGGTTTTGTCATCCTTTAATCTTGAATTAAATCTAGGCTGATATTCCTTAATTAAATTGCATTCTAATATCAATGCTTCTTGCTCTGTTTCAGTAAGAATGACCTCAAAATGATTTATCAATCCAACTAACATTCTAGTCTTAGGATTTTCATGCTTAGGAACAAAATATGATCTCAATCTACTTCTTAAATTAAGTGCTTTACCAACGTATAAAACTTCTTTAGATGCTCCAAACATCAAATATACGCCAGGAGTAGTAGGAATATTAGAAAGCTGATTAAGAAAACCAGGCATACTCATTCGAATTAACTAAAAACAGTAAAATTTAAACCAACTAATACTGCAACAACAGCTAATGAAGTAAGCCCTATTTGAATCAATTCTCTATTCAAATATGGATATGAAAGGGCAGCAGCATTATGAGATGATGACTTTACAGGCTTACGATCCTCTGTCTTGGGTATGATTTCTACATGAGATGAATCACTCTCAGGGTATGTACTTATAACTTCTTCAGAATCGACAATTGAATCAGTAACTCTTGAATCAACTACTTGTAAATTTTTTGATTTCTTTCTTTTTCTTGAATTTAATTGGGACTGCCTAACAGCTGTCTTCTTGCCTTTCTTAGCCATTTTTACCTCTAACGCTCTGATTTAGACTACATTATATATATTATATTTTTTTTTGTGACCTAGGATGAGAAAAATCATACTCATCTCTAACAAATTGTTTAGTTAAATGAGTATAAATCTGAGTGGTTGCAATACTTGAATGTCCTAATAAAGATTGTACATGCCTAAGAGGGGCTCCACCATTCAATAAATGCGTAGCAAAACAATGTCTCAATGAATGTGGTGTAAACCCATTTTCTATCTGGGCATTTTCTGCATATTTTTTCACTATTTTCCAAAGACCTTGCCTAGTAAGCCTTTGGCCTTTTTGATTACAAAAAAAAGATTTATTTTTTATGGATTTAATCATCAATGGACGTGATTTTTGAACATAATCATTCAAGCTTTGTAAAGCTAAATCATGAATAGGAATAACTCTTTCTTTTGATCCTTTACCAAAACATCTCACTGAACTGGAGGTAAAGTCTACATCTCCAAGATTTAAGTTAATTATTTCTGAAACGCGTAATCCCGCTGCATAAGCAATTTGCAACATAGCATGATCACGAATCGCAACATGACCAGTGCTAATTTTAAACGGGGCATCTAAAAGCATAGATACTTCAGTAATATCATAAATCTTTGGAAGCCTTACAAATTTAAAATCCAAAGTGAAGTTCTGTGTAGGATCAGAAGTAAGCAAATATTCATCATGTAGATATGAATAAAAAGACTTAAGTGTAGCAAGTTTCCTTGATCTTGTAGCTTTTTGATAACCCAATTCATCAAACGATTTCACAAACAATGAAACATGATCTTCAGAAATACTCGTAAATGAATTAATTCGTATCTTATTTAAAAAGCTTTTAAACTGATTCAAATCACCATGATAAGAGGTAATTGTATTTTTAGACAATCCTCTTTCAACAAATAAATGTTCTAAAAAGTCTTCTATAAGTAAAGAATCATCAGTTTTTTTCAATGATTGAGGCACATCATTTCCCTTAAATTGATATACTTCTATCTTATATTGACAGTATTGGTGGAATCGATAAGATTCTATCTAGTTTTTACAGAGAGTTACTTATGATCGAAATTGAAACAGGACCTTGGGTTTTCCAAGTAGAATCATTCAGGCTAGCTTGGCACGGTTTATTTAGTGCTATAGGAGTTCTTTCCGCAATATTTTTAATTTCTAGATGGGGAAAACCATATGGAATTAATCCTGATGATATTTATTCAATTGCTACTTGGACTATATTGCCAGGCATTATTGGAGCACGTTTAGTATATGTTGTAGATAATTGGGATTATTATGGAAATCATTTATTTGAAATTTTCGCAATTTGGTCTGGAGGCATAGGTTTATTAGGAGGAATTATTGGCGGGTTCGTTGGAGGTACTTTATATGCAATATTAACTAAAAAGCCCGCATTGTTAATTGCAGACATTACTGCTCCAGCTTTATTTTTCGGACAAGCGATAGGACGATTAGGTGATATTGCAAATGGGGAACATTGCGCTAAATCCACTAGTATGTTTTTCGGATATATTTGGAACCATGCAGAAAGCGCAGCTGTATATTGTTCAAATGGAATAGGAGCATCAGTACATCCAGTTATAGCTTATGAAATTTTCTGGAACATGCTAGGCATATTTGTAGTCTGGAAATTAGCAAACAGACTTAGGCCTGCTGGTATGATTATGTTAACTTATTTTGCATTTTACGGATTTGGTAGATTCTTCATTCAATTTTTACGTGAAGATGGAGAACTTGCTTTTGGACTTCAACAATCCCATTACGTATCAATCACGATGATTACTATCAGTGTAATTATATTGTTGTGGAAGGCTAGGATAGGGGACTATGATGAAATTTTAGAAGAACGTATCAAATCTCTACCTGCAAAAACTCGTGCTGAGCGCCGAAGACAGTGACAAAAACTAATCAGACAACCTAAAGTCATCTACAATCAACTCTAGGTTTTCTTTGCCATTCCAAAAATTTATAGAGGGCTTGAACACAACATCTATAAATTCACCGTTCTTAATTTCTAGAGATCTTTTACCCTGCCTAAATGCTATAGCATCAAAAACTCTACCTTCAAACATCAAAGTCATTTTAAGATGCTTTTTATCATTACCTACTTGCCTAAAGTCGATTAATTCAAATTTTTTAGTGATAAATGTAGGTTCAGGGTTACCTTTGCCATATGGCTCTAAAGATTCAAGAAAACCTAAAGTTTCAGATGTTAACCATAATGGTGAAATTTCAGCATCAACTATTAAAGTAGGGCCTTTAGATACATTCGAAAGAAACTCAAAAGAAACATCATTAAATTTTTCACGAAAATCTTTAAGTAAATCTCTCTTTATAGTAAATCCTGCAGCCATTGGATGGCCTCCAAATTTATCAAAAAATGACTTGCACAAATCTAATACTTGAATCAAATTAAAATCAGGAATACTTCTTGCACTAGCCCTTAAAATTTCTCCCGAACCTGACACTGCAATAACAGGCTTATAAAATTCTTCAGCCAATCTTCCGGCTATCAATCCTAAAATACCAGGATTCCAATGAGGTTTACCTACAAAAATTACAGACTCATCTTGAGACTGGAGTTGTTCATAAGCTTCATTCATAGCAGTTTCAGTGACAACTTGTCTCTGTTTATTTAGTTCTTCTATTTCATTGGAAAAACTTTTAGCTTCTTCCGAGTTCTTACTTAAGATTAAATCTAGGCTCAATCTTGCATGCGATAATCTACCAGGGGCATTAATTCGTGGAATCAGACCAAAAGACATGTCTTGTGTGGAAATTCTCCTTTTTTGTAGACCTGCCACACGAATTAATTCATCAATTCCAATAATTTCATGAGATCTTAATAATTGAATCCCTTTATGGGCTAATAATCTGTTCTCCCCAAGCATCAACCCAACATCAGACAAAGTTCCAAATGCTGAAAAAACATAAATTTCGGGTGGTAATTCCATATGAAGGTATGAATATAAAGCTTCAACAATTTTAAATGCTGTCCCAACTCCAGTTAAATGTTGAAATGGATATTGAGACCCTGAGAGAGATGGATTAATTATCCCAAATGCATCCGGGACTACATCAACGCTTGTATGATGATCAGAAATTATTGTTTCCATATTCAGCTTATTAGCCAAATCAATTTCTTCTATCGAAGAGATTCCACAATCTACAGTTATTATCAAAGAAACTCCACGATCATTAAAAAATTCTATTGAATTTAAACTTACCCCGTGCCCTTCATCGACTCTGTGAGGTATGTATGGAAAAACTACAGATCCTAGTGACTGCAAAGCAAAAGTCAATACTGCTGTACCTGATAATCCGTCAGTATCAAAATCTCCAAAAACTCCAATAATTTCCCTGTTATCTACAGCTTGAGACAATCTTTTAACAACTTTTTCCATGTCTTCAAACAAAAAAGGATCATTTGTAGATTGATATTGAGGAAATAAAAATTCCTGCAACTTTTCAGGAGTATCAATTCCTCTGTTGTATAAAATTGTTGATTCTACATTTGGAAGAGATAATGCGCTTTCAACAGAATCAGAAACACGATCAGCAATATTCCATTTTTGGTATTTCAAAAAAAACTCTTCAAACGCTTTTAAAAATCAAAGAGGCATTGTGCCCCCCAAAACCAAATGAGTTACTCATAACAGTTTCAATTTTTTGTTTCTTAAATTTATTTGGAGTGTAATCCAAGTCACAATCAGGATCTGAATTTTCTAAATTAATAGTAGGTGGAATAGTTTCATTTTTAATTGCCATTACTGAAATTACTGCTTCTAATGCTCCGCTAGCTCCCAATAAGTGACCAGTCATAGACTTAGTAGAACTTACAGGAATTTTATATGCACTTTCACCGAAAACAGATTTCATAGCCATAGTTTCAAACTTATCATTGAGAGGTGTAGAAGTTCCATGTGCATTAATATATTCAATTTCTTCAGGTTGAATTGAAGCTAATTTCAGTGCCTTATTCATTGCTCGTGCACCACCTTCACCTTCAGGGCCTGGCTGTGTGATGTGATGAGCATCAGCAGTAGCACCATAACCTACTATTTCGGCTATGGGCACGCCACCTCTAGCTTCCATAAATGATTGGCTTTCTATAACTAAAACACCAGAACCTTCACCAAGTACAAAGCCGTCTCTTTCAGAATCAAAAGGCCTTGAGGCAGATTTTGGATCGTCATTTCTTTTTGATAGGGCCTGACATGCATTGAACCCTGCAACTCCAATTCTACAAATTGCAGCTTCAGCTCCTCCCGTAATAGCAGCCCGAACATCCCCTCTCCTAATAGCTTCAAAGGCCATTCCAATTGAATCAGCTCCACTAGCACAGGCAGAAACAGTACAGTAATTTGCTCCTTTTGCACCTGTTAACATAGAAATTTGTCCAGAAGCCATATCAGGTAACATCATTGGAACCAAAAAAGGACTAATCCTATTTGGACCTCGACTATTTAATACCCCAATTTGATCAGAAAGTGTAATGATTCCACCAATGCCACTAGCAACCATGACTGAAACATCTGGAGCGTTTGAATCGTCTATTACTAATCCACTCATTTCTACAGCCTGCAATGCAGCTGCAGCTCCTAATTGAACAAACCTATCCATTCTTTTGGCTTGTTTTTTACCCACAAAAGGATCTGGATCAAAATTATCTACTTCTGCTGCAAAAATTGTTTCTAACCCATCAGTTTCAAAAGAGCTTATATAATCGACTCCACTTTTCCCGTCCAATAAACTAGACCACGTAGAATCACTATCTAAACCTATGGGACTCACAGCAGAATAACCAGTAATAAAAACTCTTTCTAACATTTCGACTCCATTCATTTAATATGTTTAAATCAAGCCGATTATAACAGCATATTAAGTCATTGCAGATCAGCTTCTGCATTATTTTCAGAAAGCATAAAACGAACTAAAGTAGCATAAAATTCTTTGATTGAATCACCTAAAATAAAATTTCGAGTAAGATTTTTTAGGTTGGCTTTAATTGTTATTTCAGGTAAGTAATCATATTCCGCAGTTTTTAAGTAAATTGAAATTTCTTTATTTTTGCTCCATCTCATTGTCCATAAACAATAGAAAAAAAGTGTTTTAAATTCACTGGTATCAACTCCTCTTAAAACCTCAATTTCAGAATCTTTTAAATCATGTTTTTCGGAAAACAATTCGAAAAAACCTAAAATCAATCCATCTATTTGATCCGCCTCATACCATAGTTCACTTACAATTAATTCTGTATCTATAACTGTTTTTTGATATTGGATTTGTTTTAAAAACTGAGATGATTCTTTTCTGTATGACTCAATTGATACAGACTTTTCAACAAAATATAACAAAACATCCTGATTAATTTCTTTTTCAAAAAACATATATAAAATATTCCAAATTATAAAGATATAATTAATGCATTATAAACTTAGGATTCCCATGACACTATTAAATAAAAAATCTAAAGTCAGCATTGAAACTCATGGATGCAAACTAAACCAATCTGACTCATTAAGTTTATCAATTGAATTATCAAAAAACGGATACGTGATCAGCGAAGAAAAAGATGACTGTGATATTTTTATTTTAAACACATGCACTGTAACTCATGTAGCCGATAAAAAGGGTAGACAAGCAGCCCGTTCATTTAAAAGTAAAAACCCAAATTCATTAGTAATAGTGACGGGATGTTACGCACAAAGAGCAAAAGAAGAACTAGAATCTTTACCAGAAATAGATTTAGTTTTTGGAAATGAATCTAAACCCCAAATAGTAAATTCAATTAATTCCATTTTATCAATCTCAACAGATGACCCTCTTCAAATAAATAATATTGACCAATTAAATATCAGCAGAAACAGGGCAATGATCAAAATTCAAGAGGGATGTAATCAAGTTTGTGCTTACTGTATTGTACCTAAAGTTAGAGGAAGAGAAAAAAGTGTTCATGTAAACACATTAATAGAACAAATCAAAAAGTATGAAAATCTTGGATTCCAAGAAATTGTTATGACTGGCACACAATTAGGGTCATATGGCTTTGATTTAGAGAATATGAATCTCACAAAAATGCTGAAAAAAGTTTTAGAGAACACAACAATTCCTAGGATTAGAGTTTCTTCTCTACAACCACAAGAAATTTCTAATGAATTACTTCAAATATGGGATAACGAAAGATTATGCCAGCATTTCCATATACCTATGCAAAGTGGAAGTAATCAAATCTTAAAACAAATGAGAAGAAGGTATACCTCAGAGGAGTTCGTCAAAGCTATAGATCTTATTAATCATAATTTTGAAAATGCTTCAATTACTACAGACGTAATTGTAGGATTTCCAAATGAAACCGAGCATGATTTTCTGCTATCTAAAAATCTAAGTACATACTCCAAATTTTCAGATATGCATATATTTAAATTTTCAAAACGACCAAATACTTCTGCTTACTATTTATACGATGATGTAGATAACTTCACTAAAAATTTACGATCTAGTGAACTAACAGAAATCAGGTTAGAAATGTTTAAAAATTTCCGTCAAAGTCAAGATCAATTGCCAGAAGAGGTTTTATGGGAAAACTACAATGATGAAACAAAATCAATATATGGACTCACCAGAAATTATATCAGAGTAGAAAAAAAAACAACTTCACCACAACCAAATTCAATTCAAAAAGTAAAATTATCTTTCAATGCCTCTAACCCTCCACATTTTATCTCTGCAAAAGAAATTAAACCTTAAATTCGTTCACAGCTTTATCAATTGCTTGAATAGTAATTTTTAAATCATCATCATTATGCTCAGAAGAAAAATAAAATTTACTTGCACCTTTGAGAACTCCTGAATTCAAAAGTGACCTATTAAACTTTTCTAATAAACCTGAATCAGCAGATAGTGTGGATCTATAATCGTTGATTTGCGTCTTGGAATCACAAAAAAATATGTCGAAAAGAACATCTTCTCCCTGTACAACACATTCAATACCCTCAGATAAAAACCTCTGTTCCAGATAAGATTTAATGGTATTCCCGTAGCCGAACATTTTTTGGTAAGTACCTTGTTCTTTCAAAATTGCCAGAGTCTCTAATCCTGCTGCACAAGCTATTGGATTCCCACTCAGAGTGCCTACTTGAGGTAAGAAAGAATCTGCTTCTGCCAAATCTTTATCTAAATTCAACATGTATTCATTTTTGCCAGCTACTGCAGTTAACGGAAAACCACCCCCTATAGCTTTTCCCAAAGTACACAAATCAGGAGTTACTCCATAAAATTCTTGAGCTCCTCCATATGCAAGCCTAAACCCAGTAACTGTCTCATCAAATATTAGAGGAATTTGAAAATTGTCAGCTATTTGCCTTAATCCCTGTAAAAACCCTGGGATAGGCGGGATCAATCTTTGAAGTGGTTCAACAATGATCCCACCAATCTCAGAACAATGTTCAGAAACTATATTTTGTGTAGTTTCTAAATCATTAAACGGAGCTACTAAGACTTCTGATTGTAATGATTTCGGAATTCCTGCTGAATCTGGCTCAGCAAGAGGAAATTCATTCAATGCTTTTGGATACATGCTCATTAACGCATAATCATTCATTCCGTGATATCCACCTTCAAATTTCAAAATCTTATCTTTTTTTGTAAAAGCTCTCGCTAATCTCATAGCATATAAAGTAGCCTCAGAGCCAGTACTACAGTATCTAATTTTGTCGGCACACGGAACTGCAGAAATGATCTCTTCAGCTAAAAGAATTGATAGATCATTTGTAATAAAAAATGTACTACCTTTTGACACTTGGTTAATTACAACTTGATTTACTCTAGGGTTAGCATGTCCTACAATCATAGGCCCCGAACCAAGCAGATAATCCACGTATTCATATCCATTTTGATCCCACACTCTACTGCCAATCCCTTTAGATATAACTAGATCATAATTAACATTTCCCAAATTCCCTTGAGGAAATACTTGAGCAGCTCTATTTAATATGTTTTCTTGTTCAGACATAAAATACTCTCTTTAAAATTAATTTTTATATTGTCATAATTTAGACGAATATGATAGATTCTAATTTCTCAAAAAAAATCACAGAGAAATTTATGTCAAATAATTCTTCAGCAAAATGGACATTTATTACCAATCATGGATTGGTATTAAGTTATATCTTTCATAACTCCACCAGTACAGCAAGAGAAATTGCAAATTACATAGGAGTTACTGAAAGAACTACACACAAAATCATTTCAGACCTTGAAGATGCTGGATACATTGTTCGTCAAAAAACTGGAAGAAGAAACTACTATATAGTGGATCCTCAGCTTCCATTAAGACATCATACTAAAACAGATATTATGGTAGAAGATTTATTAGAATCATTGACTAAAGAATCTAACTAGTAAGTTTCTTACGTCTCGTTGACCTCTTTTAAGCCCAATGCTAGACTTTTCTCTTCTATGGTGAGCGTGGCCAAGTAGGTTAAGGCGCCAGGTTGTGGCCCTGGAGATCGAGGGTTCGAATCCCTTCGCTCACCCCATGCTATCTAAGCATCAGGAGCTTGAATGCCAAATAATATACCTCTCAAAAATATAATTAGAAAAGGCGACGACAATGGAGACGGATGGGTAATTCAATTAGAAACAGATCAGGGTAGGGCAGTTTACGGAATTGCTGTGGCTCAATCATCCTCCGGCAGAACAGGTCCAACATGGTCATACGTGTTTGAAAATGACGGATTTACAGCTGTAGACTTAGGAACTCCCGGGTCGTTTGATAATTTTGTGGATGGATACTCACAACTACCCTTAAATTTAAACGACATTCAAAGAGTAATTTTCACGCATGGGCACTCTGATCATGATGGAACCGCTCATGAATTCAGTAGCCTTTATAAGGCTGAGATATGGGCTCACAAAACATACTCTCCTCTTAAAAAATATAAAATATGGGAAATACAAGATAGAGAGTCGTATGTACTTCAAAAAGAATTAATGAGAATTTCATCCATATTAATTTCTGATTCAGACAAATTTTCTAGATGGAATCAATATTCTGATTACTACGCAAATAAAAGCAAAACTTCAATTTCTAAAGACTTATCGAATCAAGAAATATTTAAAGATCTTCAAGTTATAGAAACACCGGGACACTCACCTGACCAGATAGTGTTACTTTTAGATAATTTCATGTTTACTGGAGACCATATACTGCCAGAAATAACCCCACATCCCACATCAAATACAATAATACAAAAAAAAATATCAAATTCCTTACCATATTTTTTGAAAGACACATCACCATGGTTTGGATTAGGTACATACTTAAACTCTTTATCAACAACGATGAAACTCGGAAACAAGTATTCAATCCTTCCTGCTCACAGATTGCACAACAAAGGTGAATTTAATTGGATAGACCAATCAAGGGGTTTAGAAATTATCTCTCACCATGAGAAAAGATTAAATAGAATTATTCATAGACTAAACTCCAACTCCGATTCTTTGGAAGATCTAACAAGAGGGATTTTTGAAAAAAGTAAATTATTAGGAGCAAATATTTTTGCTGCTATGTCAGAAATTGTAGCTCATTTAGAATTTCTAGAGGACTGTAATGATATAAACGTTTCAAGTTCAGGAAAAATTAACGTCACAGGTAACGGAATTAACTACATCAAAAAATTAGAACAGCTTAGATCTGTATAATATGACAAATTGCGCCTGTAGCTCAGCGGATAGAGCACTGGTCTTCGGAACCAGGTGTCGGGGGTTCGAATCCCTCCAGGCGTGCCAATCAAACCTTTATAAGATCATAAATGAAATTTGCCTGATCAATCAGATCATCAATATTTTTCCCAGTAAAAATTATGTGACCTAATTTTCTTTTATGCTTAATTTGATCTTTTCCGTACATATATAGCTTCGCATTAGTTTTATCAAACAATTCATTTATAGAATGAAATTTGACAAGATTTTCCATTTCAAACCCCAAAACATTCAACATTACTACTGACGTAAGTGGTACGGGATCAGAAAATGGAAGTCCACACAAAACTCTTACTTGCATCTCATATTGAGAAACAGAAAAAGCATCGATAGTAAGATGCCCGGAGTTATGAGGACGTGGAGCGATCTCATTCACTAACACAATATCATCATCAACAACAAACATCTCTACACAAAAAACACCAGGATCATCCAAGGCTACAACAACTTTCTCAGCTATTTTTTTTGCGTTTAGTTGGGTTTTTAATGGCACTCTAGGGGGATACACACTCATCCTCAATATATTTTCTGAGTGAGAATTTTCAATAACCGGAAATGAAACTACATTACCTAACCCGTCAGAAGCGACAATTACGGATACTTCACATAAATATTGAACTTTTCTTTCAACAACCCAAGGCCCTGTAGTTAGGTCAGGTTTTATTAATTCAAGGTCACGCATATGATTTACATTCCACTGGCCATGCCCGTCATAACCCATAGTTGCTGTCTTAATAACCCAAGGGGTATCAAATGTCACTTTGGCAAATTCATCAAAAGAGTTAACAGGTAAATATTCAGTTAAGGGAATATTGTTATTAGACAAAAATGCCTTTTCAGAAATTCTATTCTGTGCCAATGCTAAAGATTTGCTGGTAGGCTTAACTATAGACTTGTTTTCCAAAAAATGAACCAATTCTGAAGGGACATTTTCCCATTCTAGAGATACTGCTTCAACATTTTTTAAAAATTCATCAGCAGAATCAAAATCTAAAAAATCAGCACTCAATGATTTCTCTGCAAATCTTTTAGCTGGTGCTTTATCACTAGGGTCCCATACAACAACTTTATATCCCATTCGTATAGCAGCCTCACTAAAAAACCCTCCTAATTGTCCTCCACCAAGCATCCCCAAGGTTGAACCGGGTAAAACAGTACTGTCAGAGTCCATCATTCAAATCCCTTAGCACTAAGGTTTTTTAAAACCTTATCCCTCATATCTTTTCTCCATTCTTTTACACGTTCTCTAAGTTCAACATCAGAAACTGATAATATTTCAGCCGCAAGTAAAGCAGCATTCTCTGATCCTCCTATAGCAACAGTAGCCACTGGAACCCCTCTAGGCATTTGAACAATGGACAACAATGAATCCATTCCCTTTAAATGTTCTAAGGGGATTGGAACACCTATTACAGGTATTAGAGTTTTTGCAGCTAACATTCCAGGCAGATGCGCAGATCCCCCAGCACCTGCAATAATTACTTGAACACCCCTAGATTCAGCAGTTTCTGCATACTCAAACATCCAATCAGGAGTCCTATGGGCTGAAACCACTCTTAATTCATTAGGAATACCTAAGTCATTTAAAATTTGCACCCCTTTCTCTAAAACCGGAAAATCTGACGTACTACCGCCCAAAACAGCAACCCTTGGAGAATTTGATTGATTTTTATTTGCCATATTCATCTCCATATTTATTGTAGATTCATGATAATTCTGTTCATCAAAGTTTTTCAATGCTCAGGAGTATTGTAGAATTTGTGTCTATGGAAAAACAGATATCAAAATACTCCTTACCTATACCTAAGTTATCAGGGATGTTTATCTCTGACACTAACCATCATAAATTAAAATCTCAATTGACTAGCATTATTCAAGACACTTTTGCTAACCACGAGTATATACCTACAGACTGCCCTATACTCGAACCAACTGAGCTTTATGAAAGAAAATCAGGCGGAGAAATATCAAAGAGATTATATTCTTTTACTGAACCAAATGGTCGAAAAGTAAGCTTACGACCAGAATTTACTTCATCAATTATAAGAATATTAATTGAAGATAATTCAAGTCAAAGTCACGCTCCAATTAGTAGGTTTCAATATTGTGGACCCGTTTTCAGAAATCAAGAAACAAATCTTCAATCTTCTACAAAGCAATTTACTCAACTAGGCGCAGAACTAATAGGAAATAATTCTATAGAATCTGATGCTGAAATATTGTCGTTATCTTTAGAAAGTATTTCTAAAACGACTATAAAAAATGTAAATATTTCCATAGGTAATATAGGACCACTCAGAGAATTCCTAGGGAATTCAGGGTTTACAGAGGCTTTAACTGATTTCACTTTAGATAATATATACAAAATTCGAGTCAATAACTCAATAGATTCTTTAGCTCAAAAAGCTCTAGATTTGGGCTTATTATACCTAGAAATACCGGGAAATAATTCTCCGAACATAGTGGACATTCAAAAAATTTTAGATGAACTTGAATCATCTAGTGATTCATATAATTTTGGGCGAAGGACATCAAATGAAATTATAAATAGGTTAAAACAAAAACAAACTATCTCACTTACAAGGTCTGATTACATCAAAACTCTCACAATTTTGTATAACTTTTTCAAAGAGTTCTCTAAAACTAGTGTGGGTGCAAATAAATCTGATTCTTCATATCCAGAAGAACTTTCAAATTCAATCTCTTACATATCTAAAGTGGTAGATGAAGTAATAATTCCTAAAAATATACAAGCGAAATTTGTGATTGATTTTGAACGTAATAGAGGCTTAACTTACTATACTGGGATTGTATTTGATTTAGAAACAGAAATTAATTCAGAAACCAAAACATTTGGTGGTGGTGGAAGGTATGACAAGCTATTTACAGCACTAGGCCATCATACAGATATTCCTGCTATAGGATTTGCAATAAACATTGATGAAATCATCTTTCTAAACCAAGGTGAAATATGACTTCTACAAATATAACTATAGCAATTTCAAGTAGTGGGGCTCTATATGATCCAACTTTAGAATTTTTGAATAACTGCAATTTAAGTGTGAATAGACCTAACAAAAGACGCTATATAGGAGATATTCCATCTCTAGACGGTGTTACTGTTTTATTCCAAAGAAGTTCTGATATCACATGGAAAGTAGAGGAAGGTAATGCAGATTTAGGAATTGTAGGCTACGATCGATACTTAGAGTTTCAAACTAATCCTGAATCTTCTCAACTGTTGTTAGAAAATTTGGGCTTTGGGGCATGCTCTTTAGCTTTCGGAGTCCCTGAATCATGGTTTGATGTCTCCTCAATTGCAGATCTAGCAGAAGTAGCAACTGACTTTAAACGAAAAGGGTTAAACCTTAAAATTGCTAGCAAATTCCCTCGATTAACAGAAAACTTTTTAATTTCTAACAGTATCTCAAATTTTTCTATTGTCCCCTCTAGCGGAACTTTAGAAATAGCACCTGAAATGGGGTCAGCTGACATAATCAGCGACGTCACATCCACAGGGACTACCATGAAAGCAAATAAACTAAAAACAATATCTGGTGGAATCATACTTAAGTCGGAATCTTGTTTGATAGTTAATCACGATGCCCTATCAAATCACACTGAGAAAATGTCTAAAATCAATGAAGTTGTTAATAGGTTTAAACTTTATTTAAACAAAAGGGTTAAAGATGCCTAATCTAGCAACTCACATTCATTTTGCTATGAAATCACTACCTAAATCAATTGATCAAGACTTAACCCCGATATACCTGCTGGGAGCTACTACCCCAGATATTAGGGTCATAACTAAAGAAAACAGATCAATCTATCATTTTGTAGATTTAGATTTCAAATCAGTTGGAGAAGGAATTGCCAACATGACTCAACAATTTCCTGAAATCCATATGCTTAAAAATAATGATGAAATCATCAAAACATTCTTAACAGGTTACATCACTCATCTAGTTTTGGATGAAACATGGATCACTACTGTTTTCAGAAAACATTTTTCGGGACCAAATGCGTTTCCTGAATCTACCCCTATTCTTGTTATAGACAGGGCTATACAAATGTACATGGACAATAAATACTGGAATTCCATAGAATCAAAAATATCACCAATTGAGCAGTGTAATATTGAAAAAGTCTCCCTGCCGTTTTTAAGTAATGATTCTATAAATGAATGGAGAGAATGGATTTGCAATTTTTTAAATCTCGGTTTTTCATGGGACAGGTTAAACTTCATGGCTAAAAGAATTTCAAATGGAAATATTGAAGATCCTGCAATTCCTTATACAGAACAATTTTTGATAGACCCCATTAAAAACATTAATAATGTTTTTAATTTTTTACCTAAAAATCTATTAGAAGAATTTGAAGAAAATAGTAAACAAAACATAGATAATGCAATATCTGGATTTTTAAATGAATATCATTAAGGGATTTGAAAAATCTAAATCATTTCTATCATCAAATCGATACATCAACCTTACGTCTGATTCGATATTAGAATCATCTAAAATGGTTTTTGGCGAATCACTTGATGCCCATTCGTATGTGCAAAAAATTGTAAATCAAGTGCGTGATAACGGAGACACAGCAATCAAAAATCTAGTTCTAAAGATAGAGGGAAATGAAGTCAACGATTTTGTAATAAAACAACACAAATTAGAAGCAGCTTACAATAGAATCCCCAAAAACTTACAAAAAGCTCTAACTCTATCATCGGAACGCATAACTAAATTTCATCAAAAATCAATGCCAAAGTCTTGGTACGACGAATCTGAGGGTTATGGACAAAATTTTATCCCAGTTAATTCTGTAGGAGCTTATATCCCCGGAGGAACTGCTAAATACCCATCTACTGTGTTAATGTCCACTATTCCCGCAAAAATTGCAGGCGTAAAGAACATTTCAATAACATGCCCTATGAATTTTGAAGGAAATATACCAGATTCTGTTCTAGCAGCAGCCTATATCGCTGAAGTAGACAAAGTTTATGGTGTTGGAGGGGCTCAAGCGATTGCTGCACTAGCATACGGAACAGAAAGTATTCAACGAGTAGATATCATTTGCGGACCTGGAAACTTATTTGTGACACTAGCAAAAAAAATTGTGTTTGGTGATGTAGGAATTGATGGATTATACGGACCAACTGAGACGTTAGTAATTGCAGATAAGGCATCTAATCCCACACTTGTTGCAGCAGATTTGATAGCACAAGCTGAACATGATGAATTAGCTAAACCAATCCTGATTACAGATTCACTTAATCTAGCGAAAAAAGTCCAAAATGAATTAGATATTCGAGTTGAGAGAATAAATCGCAAAAGAATCGCTCAAATTTCTCTTAAAGAACAAGGAGCTATTTGTGTAGTTGATTCTATCGAAGAATCTTTAACACTTGCCAACATATTCTCCCCCGAGCATTTATGCTTATCAGTTGAGTCTCCTGAAAAATGGATTCCATTTGTTATCAACGCTGGAATGATATTTTTAGGTGAATTTTCACATGAAGTTTTAGGAGATTATGGCGCAGGCCCCAGTCATGTGATGCCTACTGCGGGTACTGCAAGATTTAACTCAGGTTTGGGTGTTCACACATTTCAAAAAACTGTACCAATAGTTAATATAGCTAAATCTGATTCCATAAAAATCGGTGACCTCGCTGCCACTATTGCGAAGGAAGAAGGATTAACAGGACATGCAGAAGCAGCTGAAATCAGAAAAGAATTATTTGAATAATGAAAAACTTTAATATTAATAAAATAATAAGACCTCACTTACTTTCACTAAAAACATATGATGCTGTTAACCCGCCAGATCTATTATCTAAAAAATCCGGAATTCCCGAAAATGATCTCATCAAACTAAATGGTAATGAAAACCCTTACGGAGCATCCCCAAAAGCTATAGCAGCACTAAAAAACCTTCCAATGCACTTGTACCCTGATCCTGACCAGATAAAAATCCGAAATGCAATTAGCAAATATACTGGACTCCCTATCGACAACATTGTTGCTGGAGCTGGTGCAGACGAAATCATAGATTTGATTTTCAGAATATTCATATCACCTGGGGATTCAATTTTAGATTGCTCTCCTACATTTGGGATGTATAGTTTTTGTGCAAAAATTGCTGGAGCAGATGTCAAATTTGCAGAAAGAGATTCTAAATACGACTTAGACATTAATGAAATAGAAAAAAATATTAATAAAAAGACAAAGCTTATTTTTATAACATCTCCAAACAATCCTACAGGTAACTTAGTCAGCTATGAGCACATCAAATATCTTTTAAAAAAAGAAATATTGGTAGTTGTAGATGAAGCTTATTTTGAATTTTCAAAATCTTCAGTACAAAATTTAGTCTTAGATCACCCTAACTTAATAGTTCTAAGAACGATGAGTAAATGGGCGGGGTTAGCCGGATTACGAATAGGTTATGGATTAATGCATTCATCTGCTACCAAATATTTAATGGAAATTAAACCTCCATACAACATTAATGTAGCAGCAGAAGCTGCATTATTAGCATCATTTGAAGATGTATCTTTATTACAAAAAAATGTAGACATGATCATAGAAAATAGAGATTGGATGAACATTGAGTTAAATAAAATTAATAATTTAACTGCTTATCCATCTTTCGGAAACTACATTTTATGTGAATTCACAAAAAATTACTCTAAAACTGTATATGGAGAATTAGAAGAAAACGGTATATTCGTTAGAAAGTTCAATACTGAAAGATTAAAAAATTCTTTTAGGATTTCAATAGGTACCGAAGTTCAAAATAAAAAAGTACTGCAAATAATTCAAAAAGCAATGAATCATGAATAAATCAGAAAGAGTATCCCAAAAACATAGAAAAACTAATGAAACCGAAATAAATATCAAAATTAATTTGGACGGAACAGGCCAATACGATATTAAAACAGGTAATGGAATGTTAGACCATTTGCTTGCGCAAATTGCACGGCATGGCTTAATGGATTTAAACATTCAAGCCTCTGGTGATATAGAAGTAGGATATCACCACCTAGTAGAAGATATAGCAATCACTCTAGGCCAAACAATTAACGAAGCAATTTCAGATGGGCAAGGAATTACAAGAATAGGTCACACATATGTTCCTTTAGATGAAGCTCTCGTTCTAACTGTAGTAGATTGTGGGGGCAGGGGATACGCATGCGTTGAATCACCTTTGACTGATTCTGATTTAGGTGGTTTACCTTCTGATTTAATTAGACATTTTATGGAAGCCTTTGCGATAGAAGCAAAAATCAATTTACACTTGAAGGTTTTATCAGGAATTAACAACCATCATATAGCTGAGGCTTCTTTTAAGAGTTTAGCTAGGTCATTAAAAACTGCCATATCATTTGACCCCCGAAGAGGAGATACAGTTGCTAGCACTAAAGGAACTATCAACGCTTAAGTATTTTGAATTTCAAAATTAAAATCTTCAATAATTGGATTTGATAAAAGTTTTTGACACATTTCTGTCACTTGTTGATTGATTTCAGACTCTTCGCCATCTTCAACATCCAACTCAATAAACTTTCCTGCTCTTACATCTTTGACGTTGTCAAAACCTAATTTATGCAAAGCTCCTCTAATGGTGATTCCTTCTGGATCACTTACAGTAGGTTTAAGACTAATATATATTTTCGCTTTCAATGTTAATTTCCAGACAAAGAAGTTAACATTGGAGCAATAAGTCCAAGTATCAATAATATTGCCACCAATGAAACAGCAATAGTAATCAACCATTTTTTAATTTTACTTTTTGCTGATTGCCTCTCCCTACGAGCAGCTCTAGCTTGAGTAGCAGTTAATCGATCTTTTTTAGGTGTTTTTTGTGTAACCATGACTCTCTCATTTTATTTTTGATTCTGTTAAAGTTTCAAATACTTTCTCATAAATTCTACTAGTTTCTGAAATAATTTCACTCGGTAATTTTGGACCGGGAGGCTCTTTATCCCAATTATGTGCTAACAACCAATTTCTAATGAACTGTTTATCAAAACTATCCTGCACTTGACCAGGATTATATCGAGAATAATCCCAAAACCTACTAGAATCAGGCGTTAAAATTTCATCAATTAGAATTATATCCCCATCTATCATTCCAAATTCAAATTTTGTGTCAGCAATAATTATGCCTTTTCCAAGGGCATAATTATGTGCATACGAATATAAATCTAATGTAATTTGTCTCAATTTTTCTGCTACATCAGAACCAACAATAGTAATCATTTGATCAAAACTGATATTTTCATCATGACCTTCATTTGCTTTAGTTGATGGAGTAAATATAGGACTTTTCAATTTATCAGACTCAACTAAACCCTCCGGTAACACAATCCCACTAGTTGATCCTTTTTCTTTGTACTCCAAGAGAGCAGATCCTGTGATATAGCCTCGAGCAACACATTCAACATCAAAACGTTCAGCTTTTTTTACTAACATGGATCTTTTTTTTAAATCATCAGAAAAAGAGTGTAATTTTTCTTCATCAATTCCCAATTTCAAAAAATGATTCGGAATGATATGTTCCGTTTTTTTGAACCAAAAAGAAGCCATTTGATTAAGCACTTTACCTTTTCCTGGGATACCAGTAGGTAAAACAACATCAAATGCAGAAACCCTGTCAGTAGAAACCATAAGTAAAGTTTCACTATCAACAAAATGAGTATCCCTAACTTTCCCTCTGTGTATCAAATCAGGGAAATCAGAATTCAATAAAACTGTAGAGTCACTCATCCTTACTCTAAACCTGCTTTCACGAAAATCTCATCTATATATTTCGTATAAGATTTATAGTCAAACAAATCTTCTAAATCAGACTGAGACAACAGGATTTTTACTTGAGAATCCCCAGAAATCAATTCTCTGAAATCTAATTTTTCATCCCAAGTTTTCATAGAGTAATTCTGAACTAATTTGTAAGCATCATCACGGCTCATACCTTTTTCTACCAATTTCAACATAGTCCTCTGAGAAAACAAAAGACCTTTAGTGATTTCCAAATTTTCAGTCATTCTTTCTTCGTTAATTCGTAACCCAGAAATTACTCCTGTCAAAATATGAGTGATGTAATCTAAAGCCATACAACCATCAGGAAATATGAGTCTCTCAGCAGAAGAATGACTAATATCACGTTCTCCCCACAAAGCTACATTTTCTATAGAAGTAAGGGCATAACCTCTGATTAATCTAGCTAACCCACAAACCCTTTCAGTCAATTCAGGATTTCTTTTATGTGGCATAGAAGAAGATCCAGTTTGGCCATCTCCGAATGGTTCTTCAAGTTCACGAATTTCTGTTCGCTGTAAACTTCTAATCTCTGTAGCTATTTTTTCTAAAGTAGCCGCAATCAAAGCAAGAGTAGTCATAAATTGTGCATGACGATCTCGTTGAATAACTTGATTAGATATGGGTGCTGGCTGCAATCCTAAAGCTAAACATACTTCTTTTTCTATTTGAGGTGGAGCAGTAGCATGAGTTCCAACAGGGCCGGAAATCTTACCCACAGAAATATTTAATTTTGCTTGATTCAATCTATCAATCGCTCTATTTAATTCATCCCACCACAAAGCCATTTTAAGGCCTAAAGTAACTGGTTCTGCATGGACTCCATGGGTTCTGCCCATCATTAAAGTATTTTTATGCACCTTAGCTTTGTCTTTTAAAGACGACCTTAAATCATTTAATTCTTGCAATAACAAATCACATGACTCAACTAACTGCATACTTGTGGAGGTATCCCATACATCACTAGTAGTTAAGCCTTGATGAATCCACCTTCCCTCATCTCCCAAATTAATGGTTGTTGCTTTTATAAAAGCTGTCATATCGTGTTTTGTTGTTTTTAAAATTTCAGTAAAAATATCAAAATCATAGTGTGCATTTCTTAATTTTTCGATATCTTTTTGGGGTATCAATCCAATTTTTGCCCAAGCCTCACAGACTGCAATTTCAATCTGTAACCATTTATCGTATTTGTTTTTGTCAGACCATACAGCCTTCATTTTTTCTCTAGCATATCTTTCAATCATTAGTAATCCTAACTAACTTTACCTATATCTTTTCTATAATAAGAATCCCGAAATTTTATTCTATCTAAATTCTCATAACATTTTTTTATAGCCTCATCCATGGTATCTGCTACATAATTAACAGTTAATACTCTACCTCCAGAAGTACTAATTTTCTCTAAACTATCTACTTCAGCTCCTGCATGAAATATATTAACCAAATCGTCTACATTTTCTAATCCTTGAATTTCAAAACCAATCTCGTAGTTTTTAGGATAACCACCAGAAGCAAGTACAACACCTACAGATGAGCCTGAACTCCATTCAACGTCATTTTTTTCTATCTCACCATTTATACACGACATCATTACATCTATAATGTCTGATTCCATTAATGGCAATATCACTTGAGATTCAGGATCTCCAAGCCTGCAATTGAATTCGATCACTTTTGGCCCTTCTTCATTAATCATTAATCCTATAAAAATAACCCCTACATATGGATCATAATTTGTTTTCATTTCATCAATCAAAGGATATACAATGTTTTCTAAAATATTTGCTTCAATTTGATCATCCCAAATCAAAGGAGGCGAAAATGCCCCCATACCACCGGTGTTTGGACCAGTATCACCCTCTCCAATTCTCTTATGGTCACAAGCTGCAATTAAAGAAGAAACATCATTACCGTCACAAAACACAAAAACACTTGCCTCCCAACCTGTTAACATCTCTTCAATTAATATAGATTCTCCTGAAGATCCAAATATTTTTTGTTCCATAATTTCTTTAATAGCATTTTTAGCTTCTGACTGGTCGGCACAAACGTATACACCTTTGCCTGCAGCCAACCCATCAGCTTTTACTACCAAAGGCCCTGAAAATTTTCTCACATACTCATACGCGTCATTAGGATTTGAAAACAATTTTGAAGAAGCAGTGGGAATATTTCGTTTTTGCATAATCTTTTTAGCAAAAGACTTACTGGATTCAATTTGAGCACAAATTTTTGAAGGTCCAAAAATTTTAAGGCCATGTGATTTAAATAAATCTACTATTCCCAGATCTAAGGGTATTTCTGGACCTATAACAGTCAAGTCTATCTGATTATTTATTGCAAAATTTAACAACTTTTCAATTTCAAAATCTTTGTAATTTAAATTCAAACCAAATTGATGAGTTCCTGCATTGCCAGGAGAAACATACAAATGGGTTAGCTTGGAACTCTGAGCAATTTTCCATGCTAATGCAGATTCTCTTCCACCATTTCCAACAAGTAAAACTTTCATATTATTTAATATTTTTCATAACCAATTTCAAAATTCAACAATTGTTTCTTTTTATTGATTCCCCCAGATCCACTATACCCTCCAATTGAGCCATCTGAACGAATTACTCTATGACAAGGAATTATGATGGGGTAAGGATTTTTAGCACATGCATTTGCAACAGATCTAGAAGATTGAGGACTACCTATTAAACAAGCGATCTCTTTATATGTTCTAACACTTCCAAAAGGAATTTTAGTTATCTCTTTCCAAACATTCTGTTGAAATTGAGTTCCGTATGAAGTTTTTGTTAATTGATAAATCATAAAACAGGCTTGATAGAACTGGACACTTTATTTGCTTTCATCTTAGCATTTTCAACATTGTCTGCTAAGGCTAATGCTACACCCATTCTCCTTTCACCATCTACAGAAGGTTTCCCAAAAAGACGTATTTGAGTATCTGGTTCATTCAAACCATCATCAGAAATTTCAAACCGAACATTTTCAGAGGATCCTTGGACTAATACTACGGATGATGCTGCAGGTCCTCTGAAATTAATATTTGAAACCGGAAGACCTAAAATTGCTCTGACATGCAGTGCAAATTCACTTAAATCTTGACTTATAAGGGTTACCATTCCAGTGTCATGAGGACGGGGACTCAATTCACTAAAAAAGACTTCATCATTTTTTACAAAAAATTCAACTCCAAACAATCCAGTTCCTCCTAATTCTGAGGTGACCAAATCAGCAATGTTTTTAGCTTCATTAAGAGCTTTTTCACTCATTTCTTGAGGTTGCCAAGATTCTTGATAATCTCCTTTATATTGCCTATGCCCAATGGGTTCACAAAATAAACATCCATTTTTATGCTGAATAGTCAAAAGGGTAATTTCATAATCAAAATCAATAAAACTCTCTACTATGACCTTGTTTGAATCACCTCTTGATCCTGAAATAGCATAATCCCAAGCATTTTGAATTTCAGAATCATTTTGAACCAAAGATTGACCTTTGCCAGAGCTAGACATGACTGGTTTAACTACACATGGCAAACCCATTTGTAAAATTGCAGATTGAAAATCCCTAAAATTATCAGCGAACAAAAAATCTGAAGTTGGAACATTAAGAGTTTCTGATGCAAGTTTTCGAATTCCTTCGCGATCCATAGTCAATTGAGTTGCCCTAGCAGAGGGTATTACTGTAAACCCTTCTAATTCTAAGTCGATAAGTGTTTGAGTAGAAATTGCTTCTATTTCAGGAACTATGTAATTGGGTTTTTCCAAAAAAACTATATTTTTCAATTCGCTAGAATCTTGCATGTTGATTACATAATTTTTATGTGCTATTTGCATAGCTGGGGCATTCGAATACCTATCTACAGCAACTACTTCTACTCCCAATCTCTGGAATTCAATAGCAACCTCTTTACCCAATTCTCCTGATCCCAGCAGAAGAACTTTTGTAGCACTTCGTGACATGGGTGTTCCGATTATTGTCATTATCTAAATCGAATATTTTCGCGGCTTAAGTCATTTACAGTTTTAGCTCCCATCAATTTCATACCTCTTTGAATTTCGTCTTGCATGAGACCCATTGCTTTTTCAACACCTTTTTCTCCTGAAGCAGCAAGTGCATATAAATACATTCTTCCACCAGAGCAGGCTTTAGCGCCTACAGACAAGGCTTTGAGTACATGAGTGCCTCTCCTAATTCCTCCATCACAAATCACATCCACTTTATCTCCAACAGCATCGACAATTTCTGACAATTGATCAAAAGGAGATCTCGATCCATCTAACTGCCTTCCTCCATGGTTGGATACCATGATAGCTGAAGCCCCCACATCAACAGCTTTTTTAGCATCCTCTACAGACATGATTCCTTTTAAACATAATGGCTTCCCCCATTTTTTATTGATATCTGCCACTGTATCCCAATCCATATTCTGATCTAACATTGAATTAAAATAATCACCCACAGAAATAGTAATATCAGTTCCTTGTTTGATGTGATCTTGTAATTGAGGTAATGAAAAACCTTCTCTAAGCAAATAATTCAAAGTCCAACGAGGATGTGTCGCAAAACTAAATAAACTTCCAACTGTTAATCTCGGAGGAGAAGTAAATCCAGTATAAAAATCTCTTTCTCTGTTTCCACCAACAATAGTATCTACAGTTAACGCAATTGCATCAAAATCATGCTCTATACATTTTTCAATCATACTATCGTTTAATCCTTTATCTTTATGAATATAAAGCTGAAACATTTTTGGTGATGAAATAGTGCTAGCAATCTCTTCAATACTCACAGTTGCCAAAGAAGAAATACCAAAAAATGTTCCAAATTTTTCTGCAACTTTACCTACTGCTCTCTCACCTTGGTAATGAAACAATCTTTGTAATGCGGTAGGAGAGAAGAACAATGGTAAATTAAGTTTTTGTCCCATTACCGTTACACTCATATCTATATCCTCAACACCTTTTAAAACATTTGGCACCAAATCACAGTTTTCATAAGCTTTAGTATTTTGCCTTAAAGTGGCTTCATCATCAGCCCCACCATCTATATAGTGAAAAATAGCTGAAGGAATCCTTTCTTTTGCTAAGTTTCGAAAATCACCGGAATTATGACAATTACTTAATCTATTAAACATTTGAATCCTTTATACAGTTATTTAGCATGTTGAAGGGTTATTTTGCATTTCAATTTGCCTCATAGGCATTTCATCGATGATATCAAAAATTTGATATAAAAAAGACTGATCTTCAGAAAATTCTTTTACTGTTCCATCATATCCTACTAACCACATACCGTACTGATTAGAGATAAAATCAGGAGTGAAATAAGCATTGTTAATTCCATTTTCAAATTTGATTCCGATTAGTTTTCTATCTTCAAATTCACAAAAATTTTCTATCTGAAATGTTAATAACGACCGGTAAAGTTCATTTTCAGTGTTATCAATGTTAATTAATAACAATCTGCTATTCCAATTATATTTATTGATTGAACTTTTCTGCATGATCTGCACGGATTCTTCCATCTGTTGTTGGCAAGCAGTGATCAGAAATAAGACAAAACAGATAAAGCTCACTTTTGAAAACATCTCACTCCCACTCAATAGTTCCTGGAGGCTTACTAGTGATATCAAAAACTACTCTACTCACGTTATCTACTTCATTGGAAATCCTACTAGAAATTCTAGCGAGTACATCGTAGGGAAGACGTGCCCAATCTGCCGTCATAGCATCATCACTAGTAACGGCTCTGATAGCTATTACATGCCCATAAGTACGAAAATCCCCAGTAACACCTACTGATTTTGCACCTGTTAAAACTGCAAAGGTTTGCCATAACTCCTGATATAAATTATTCGCCTTAATTTCATCCATTACTATCCAATCAGCCGCTCTCAAAATGTCCAATTTTTCTTCTGTAACTTCGCCTAAAATTCTTATCGCTAATCCTGGACCTGGAAAAGGTTGCCTAAATACCATCTCTTCAGATAACCCCAGTTCCAAGCCTACTTGCCTTACTTCATCTTTGAACAAATATCTAAGCGGTTCAATTAATTTAAGCTTCATGTGATCTGGTAAACCGCCCACATTATGGTGAGTTTTAATTGTTGCAGAAACTGAACTATCACTACTTTCAATTACGTCAGGATACAAAGTACCTTGAGTTAAAAAATCAACCTCTCCTAATCTATTAGCCTCTTCGTCAAAAACATTAATAAATTCTTCACCGATTATTTTTCTTTTTCTTTCTGGATCTGTTACATCTTTCAATTTTCTTATAAATCTTTCAGAAGATTCACTAAATATAAAATTTACTTTCATATATTTTTCAAAAGTTATTTGGACTCTTTCAGGTTCTTCTTTACGCATCAGACCATTATTAACAAAAATACATGTCAGTTGATCTCCAACAGCTTTATGAACCAACGTAGCTGCTACTGCAGAATCCACACCTCCAGACAAAGCACAAATAACTTTACCCCCACCTACTTGTTCTCTTATTTTTTCTACTGTTTCATTAACAAAGTTACCAGGTGTCCAGTCTGGTAAAATTTCACAGACTTGAAATAAAAAATTTTCTAAAATTTCTTTACCCTGTGGAGTGTGAACTACTTCAGGATGAAACTGAATACCAAATAAATTCGCATTATTTCCAATCACTGCAATAGGCGAGTTATCTGTAAATGCTTTTGACTCAAAACCTGGAGGCAAAGCATCAATTCTATCTCCATGACTCATCCACACTGACATTGAAGCACCAAGACCATTAAAAAGTTTTTCTTGAGTAGCATTTTGATGGAGAATAGCGTGTCCATATTCTCTTTTAGCAGAGTTCGAAACAGTTCCTCCTAATTGATGAACCATTACTTGCATACCGTAACAAATCCCTAAAACAGGCAGTCCTGACTCATAAACCCATAATGGACATAAAGGAGCTGATTCATCATAAACACTTGAGGGACCTCCCGATAAAATCACTCCTTTTGGATTCAATTTAGAAATATCGTCCCAGGAAGATTTATGAGAAATTATTTCACAATAAACATTACTTTCTCGAATTCTTCTAGCTATTAGCCTGCTGTATTGAGACCCGAAATCAATAACTAAAATTGAATCGCGCTGAGAATCATCTGCAATACTTGAAAATTGACTTTGGAAAGATTTTTCTTGAGAAATTTCTAAATATGCTGAAACCTCCAGATCATCACTCCCTGACACTCGATTATTAGATTTTGATTGATCTGCATCATTGTTTGACAAGTTTTCACCTCAAAATTCGAATGTTATACTCCATTCATATAATAACGTATGAAACATCCATCTGTATTTCCCATAAATCAAGATTCTTTAAACATAGCAGCCAATATACTTTTGGAAGGCGGAGTTGTTTGTATGCCAACAGACACTTTTTATGGACTTGCAGCAATAGCAACTAACGAAACTGCTGTTGAAAAAATTTTCAACATTAAACAAAGGCCTCAAAACACTCCCTTACCTGTTTTTATAGAAAAACCTGAAGATTTGATAAAATTGTCCGCTCAAACAATCTCTGAAAACATACGAAAAATCACAGACACATTTTGGCCAGGTGCCTTAACAATAATTGTTAAAAAATCTAACAAAATTCCTTCTATTACGGTTGCAGGATTAGAAAGTGCTGGATTCAGAGTACCGAATCACGTAGTCCCTATACAACTTTGCAAAATTACAAAATCTCCGATTACTGGAACTAGTGCAAATATCAGTGGAAAACAACCTGCAAGATCGATTGAAGAAGCTATAGATCAATTCAAAAAATTCCTTCCTGACCTTTTTTTAGATGGCGGGGAATTACATTCTGATCTAGCATCAACTATTGTTGATTTTACAACTATACCTCACAATATATTGAGAAAGGGTGCAGTCTCAACTGACGAAATTACAGCCATACTCAACGAGGGAAAAAGTTGATAAACGATACATTGTTCGACTTTGAAAATGATGTCAATGAATCACTTAAACTTTTTTTTGACTCAAAAAACCTCCCTCTTTATGACATGATGTCTTATCACTTTGGGTTGCACGATAAAGAATCATCAACAACAAAAAGAAAATACTCTCAAATAATTAAAGCTTTTTACGAGATATTTGCTACAGACAAAAAATCTATAATTCCAGCTGCAATGTCCTTAGAAATGGTTAATGCATTTTTGGAAATACATGACGATATAGAATCTGGGAATCCTCAACGAGGTTCTGGTGATGCAGTTTGGTGGGTATGGGGACCCGCTCAAGCGATCAATGCTGGAGATGCCATGCATTCACTCGCAAGAGTAAATTTACATGACCTGACTAATAGCAAATTCTCAAAACAAACTATTTCTAACTGTATAGAATGGCTAGATTACGCCTGTTTAAAATCTTTAGAAGGCCGTTTTAGGGATTTAGAAATGCAAGAAGGGCTTAATACGTCAGTAGACGAATATAAGGCTATGTCTAGAGACAAGTCGGGCTCAATGATCGGATTATGCCTAGCAATAGGAGCATCACTAAGCGAATTAAATAAAGCCCAACAAAAAACACTTTTTGGTGCAGGTCAGTTATTAGGTATAGCCAATCATATTAATTCTGATATAAATCAATTATGGTCTGACAATGAAAGTCAGCCCATAGACTTCCTTAACAAAAAAAAGCTGTTTCCTATTCTTGCTGCAATAGAAAAGGCCGCTCCCAAGCAAAAAAGGCTGTTGGGGGAGGTATATTTCAAACGAGTGTTGGAAAAAGAGGACTTGCAATTAGTCAGGGAAATCATCAGTGATTTAGGAACAAAAGAAGAATCAGAATCAATAGTACTTGAATTTGAGACAGACGCCTATAACAAAATTTACAAGGCTACAAAATCTCAAGATTTCATCAACTTTCTTAGAGGGACTCTAAGGGAATGATTACTTCAAAGAAATCAATACAACACATTGATCTAGAGAAAAAAACCGTGTTGCTTCGAGTTGATTATAATGTTCCGTTTGATAGTAAAACTAAAAAAGCTTTGGACCTAACAAGAATCATATCAACAATTCCTACGATAAATTTCTTGTTAGAAAAAAATTGCAAAATTATAATTTGTTCTCATTTTGGAAGACCTAAAGGAAAATACAGTCAAAAACTTTCACTAGATCCAATATCTAAGCTTTTATCTGAAATTTTAAAAAAAAATATTGGATTTGTTCCTTACCCCATTGACTCATCTGTAGAAACTCGAATTTCACAAATGCAACAAAAAGATATTTTGATGCTAGAAAATCTTCGATTCCACCCTGAAGAAGAAGATAACAATGAAAACTTTTCTAAGCTTTTATCTTCTTTTTGCGACATATATGTAAATGATGCTTTCGGAGCGAGTCATCGATCCCATGCATCTATTTCAGGAATAGCTCAATTCGTCCCTTCAGTTGCTGGTTTATTATTAGAAAAGGAAATTATTGAACTTTCAAATATATTACATTTTCCAAAAACACCATTCACTTCAATTTTAGGTGGTGCCAAAGTATCCGATAAAATCAAAGTCGTAGAAAATTTGCTTTCAAAATCAAACAATATTCTTATTGGTGGAGGAATGGCAGCCACTTTTTTACGAAGCCAAAATCTGGAAGTAGGGAAATCCATAGTTGAATTGGAATTAACTGATTTTTGTTCACAAATAATAAACAAAACGAAAATTGACAATTCAAATCATCTATGTTTTCCTCAAGATGTAGTTGTAGGACAATCTTTTGAAGAAAATACAAAATTTCGCACATGCTTGGTCACAGAAGTAGAACCATATGAAATGATATTAGATATAGGCCCCAAAACAATCAATCTATACAAATCAATTATCCAAAATAGCGCAACCATTTTCTGGAATGGCCCTATGGGAATTTACGAATGGGCAAATTTTAGTCACGGAACTAGAGAAATAGCAGATTCTATAGCTAATAGCTCATCTAAGACTATCATAGGAGGAGGCTCAACAGTCGATGCTTCACACCATTTTCAAATCCAAGATAAAATAAACCACATTTCCACAGGTGGTGGTGCTTCATTAGAATTTTTGGAAGGTAAGCTTCTACCTGGAATACAAGCATTAGAAGAG
>CETB01035006.1_pt1 | contig 46355 bp, 42 predicted proteins | sample 356381 | NCBI WGS metagenome assembly CETB01 (sample SAMEA2622545, study PRJEB7988) | marine metagenome | biome: marine biome (ENVO:00000447); feature: deep chlorophyll maximum layer (ENVO:xxxxxxxx); material: "saline water (ENVO:00002010), including plankton (ENVO:xxxxxxxx)" | depth 155 m | reverse complement strand
ATAGCTGGAGTAATTGGTACAGCCACCGTAGCAGGTGTATTGTTAGCTGTAGTTCCACAATTAGTGAGTTGATTCTTTAATGGAACTTTCTATCTATATTTATATAACACTTTTTATTTTATGTTCCTTAATTGGATTCTTCGGTGGGCTTTTGGGAATTGCTTTAGGAGCTGTAAGATTACCTATTATTATTTTTCTTGGAGTTGAACCAATAATTGCCGCATCAACTAATCTTTTGGCTGTTATTTTTGGCTCAACTGCAGGTTTATTTCCTGCAATAAAGCAAAAAAGAGTTCCAATAAAATCTAGTATTAATATTGCTATCCCTTCTATGATAGCCGCTTTTTTTGGAGGATACTTTGCTGTAAACATGTCTGAGTTTTTTCTACTATTAATAATAATAATTTGTCTGATAATTTCTGGTACAGTAATGATTTTTTATAAAGCTGAAGCTAAGGTAATCACGAACGATAAAAAGAGTAGATTTAAGGAATTATTAGTTGGAGTATTAGTATCTTATTTTGGAGGTATTGTGGGTTTGGCTTTAGGGGTCTTGAGAGTTCCAGCATTAGTATATTTCCTAAGAATGAATATTAAGACGGCAGGTGGAATAAACCTTTTTTTATCAGTTTTAGTTGGAGTTTCTGCCTATTTAGGACATTCTTTTTCTGGGAAATTTGATTATATATTAGTATTTTGTGTGGTTTTTCCAACTATTATAGGGATGTATTTCGGATCTAAGTTTGTACAAATTGCTAACCAGGAACAGCTTAGAATATTATTGGGAGTAATATTAATTTTATTATCTTTATTTATGACTTTAAGACTTCTATAGATGGTAACAGAAATCCATCTATAGAAGTCTGAATAATTTATTTTTTAGTTTCCCAAAAAATATCACCAATCTCTTCTAAAGCAGCCTTAAACTCTTTTGCTTTATCAAGATCAACATTGACTTTTACATAAGATCCTAGCTTACATGCATTCCAAACTTTTTCATGAAGATCAGGATATTTTTCTAAATGCTCAGGTTTAAAATAGTCTGTCCATATAACTAAAATATCATCTTTAGCTTTTTTTGCATGTTCTTCTTTTGCAGCTACATATCTGGCCATTGAGTTGCCTAGTGAAGCGGAAGGTCCGCTTGAAAAATCTAATTCTTCAAGTAATTCTGTCATTCTTACTACTGTCTGTGCAGCTTGAATGGCATCCTTAGGATCATATATTCCACATGGAATATCACAATGACAGGTAACTTCGGTTATAGGTAAAATTTTATCTAATAGATTAGCTAACATTTTTTCTCCTTGTTATTATTATTTCTATATTTATAAAATATAATATGCTAATTTTTTTTAATTTCATGTTGTCTATGCTTAAAAAATCTATAAATAAAATAATTTTTAGAAATAGATACATAAAAATAAAAATTAAAGGGTCTAGTATGGCTCCTAAGTTTGTAGAAAATCAAACCTATATTGTTGATAAGAATTTTAGTGTTTCAAAATTAAATAGATATCAACCTATTGTTTTTTTTTGTGATATACACAATTTATATCACCTCAAGCGACTAGTGGCATTTCCTGGTGAAAGAGTTCAGATAATCAATAGAAATATTTATGTTGATAATAAAAAAATTTCTGATGAGATATATAATTTTAGTCTTAATAATTTAGTATCAAAAAACTCATTTTTTTGTATATCTGATAACTCTTATTATGTGGGTTTAAATTGTGATTCTTTGAAAAATGGAAATATTTCTAATGAAAAGATACTAGGAACTATAGTTACCTAAAATTCATTCCGCACTAATATATCTGAAGATAAGCAAGCTGATTCCATAGTATTAGGTAATTTATCAATGATCCAATCTCCAACAAAATGAATGTTCTTTATTCTTAATAGTTTTTTAGCGTCATTTGTTCTTTGAGTAGCTTTTGGAGATCTTATTACTAAACTTGAGATAGTTTTAACATCATTATTGATACATAATTCTTCTCTTATTTTTTTTTCAAAATTTCTTGTAAGATCAGAGTTTTTAACTTTCAAAAGATCATCTGTATCACTTAGAGATATGATTATTTTTTGTGAAAAAGTATTAAATTCATTACTATCTTGTGAAAATACCCACTCTAAATCAGAGTTTGAAAAAGCAACATAGTCTTCATCCATAACTTTTTTGTTGAACCAAAAAACAATATTAATTATGGAAGAGTTACTAATTTTTATATTTTCTTTTCGAATCTCCATAAGATTAATTGTGCTTTCAAGATTTGTTCCTATTATTACTTTCTTTGATTTAAATTTATTCTTTTTAGTTTCAATTATTATGTTTTCATTTTTTTTATTGATTTTTACTACTTTTTCAAAAATTATTTTCGAATTATTTTTTGAAATATATTCCTTGAAAGGCTTTTCAATAATTTTTAAAATTGGTTTTTTTGAATATCTAATAGAAATATTTTTTTTTGGATCAAAAATCATATACTTAAATAAGTTATAAGCATCATGATTATCAAATTTTTCTAAACTAATATTGAATGCTGGTTTACAAATTATTTCCCAAAATTTTTTTACAGTTTCTTCATTCTGTTTATTTTGTTTTAACCAAAATGAAAATGGAATTTTTTTTTCATTTTTGGTATTGAGTGATTTCAGTTTTATTAGTCCATATAGGACAGAAAGTCTATTTTTGAAGCTTAAACTTTTATAACTTAAAACACTTGATATTAAAGATAGAGGATAAAAACTAATTTTTGATTTAATATAAAATTTTTTATTATTATCAATGACTGGAATTTCTAAATTTCTCTTATTTTCAAAATGATTTTCTAATTTAAACTTTTTAATAATTTTATAGAAATTTTGGTATGTTTCTAAAAAAATATGTTGTCCAATATCAATTTCACCATATTTGTTTGATATATAGCCCGCTCTACCACCTAAACTTTTTTTTTGTTCAAAAATCTGCACCTCGTAGCCTTTTTCAATTAGCTTAATTGCACAGTAAATAGTTGAAATTCCGCAACCGATTATTGAAATCTTTTCTTTTTGGTTTTTCATTTTAGTAAAAATGTCTTGATAATTGAATTTATAATTATATAAATTTTATCTAATCTATTTGTTTTTGGTTTATTATGTAAAGATTTATATGAATAGGTTTTTATTTTTTTGAGAACTTTTTCACCAGAATCTAGGAAAATTTGTATTAATATTGCATCTTTTTTTCTTAATAATCTAGGTAAACACTTTCCAGAATTATAAAGATTTTTATTTATAATTATCATCTCATCTAAAAATCTGTTAAACTTCCTTTTTGAGATTTCATCAAATTCAAATTTATTTTCAAATATATCCTTAGAAATATTATTTTTGGTCATTATTTCAATTGGCATATATACTCTTCCAATTTTTTTATCCTTAATAATATCTTGTAAAAAATTTGTTATTTGTAGTCCACTACAAATATTGTTGGAAAGTTTGACTAGTTTTTTATCTTTATAGCCTAAAATAGCTAAAACAATTTCACCTACTGGATTTGCAGAAAATTCACAATACTCTAATAATTCCTTAATATTTTTATATTCTTTTTTTTCTTGATCAATTTTATTGGCCTTAATTAATCTCAGAAAAGGATTGATCTCTAAATTATGTTTTTTAATTGTTTTTTGTAAGGCTATGAAAGTTGGCAAAGTTGCTTTATTTTCAAATGCTTTTTTTAATTCTTTTTCCCAAATGTTTAGCTCTAGTTCTTTGTTTCCATTTGAATCATCACCGATAAAATCAACACCTCTAGAAAATGCATACAAACTCAAGAAATCATTCATTTTTTCTTTACCTATAAAAAACATTAGAACAGGAAAGTTTTCATAGTTATCTTTAGCAATTTTATGGCAAATCTTTAATGACTCACTATATGAAACTCTTTCTTTTTTTATTGGGAAAAGTAAATTATTCATTTGACTATAATTTTGATATTTTAGATAAAATTTTTTTTTGTTGAAGCTCTCCTAAAAATTTTCTTACATACAGTCTATAGAAGAAAAAAAGCTTGAAAAACTCCTTAACTTTTTCAAAACCTTCTACTTTATGAGAATTTTCCAATGGGAATCCGTTATTGATAATTCTTATGATAGAAAAATTGTGATTTTCAGGATTAACTAATTTTGATATTTTATTAGAATTATTATCTATAAAATTAGCTTTTATATTCTCATTTATCCATTTTTTGGCATTTCTTCTTTTTGAAATATCTTTATTGAATTCTAATTCCAATCCTGATCCTATTCTGTGCTTGATATTTTCTAATTCCAAGACATCACAAATTGATTTATTTAGATCATGGGATGTCTCTATCCATCTATCTACACGAGGAATCGACCAGTCTACGGGTTTAGAATTAATAACTAAAGTTTCTTTTGCAACTATTATTTCATTATTAGTTATTTCTTCATTTGTTTGAACGGCAAAATCTATTGAAATTATATTATTAGGTTTTTTATTGTCTATGATATTTTTTAGCTCAAAAAGATCGTCATTTTTCTTAATTTTATAAACTATACTTTGTTTATCATTATTTATAAATTTAAGGTTTTTATTTAGAATTATTAGGTTCATTTATGCCTTTCTATACATAAGAAAAGTATTTATTTGATCTAATATATTTTTATAATTTTGATCTATTTCTAGATTACGTATAGTACGATTGCATTCATTAAACTTGGATTTTAGAATATCTTTACAATAAAATTCAACCTTATATTTTTCCATTAATTTTAGAATTAAATCTTTAGAATGTTCGTTAATATTTTCTGATAAGAATATATTTTCAATTATTCTCTTGTCATCTTTTTCAGCGGATTGAATTAGATGCAATATTGGTAAAGATTTTTTTTTCTTCAAAATATCACTACCAACAGGTTTACCTAATTCTTTATCTCCCCAGATACCTAGGTAATCATCCTTAATTTGAAAAATTTGACCAAATAGTTTGCCTAGAAGAGAAAAATTTGAGATATTTTTTTTGCTAGTTTTTTCTAAGCTAGATCCTAAAATAGCTGATGTTTCTATAAGTGCACCAGTTTTTTTTTGTATCATATCAAGATAATTTTCTACATTGATTTCAAACTCATTTTCATATGAAATATCAAGAAATTGACCTTCTATTACTGATAGACAAGTTCTGGATATTAACTTTCTGAGGAATATTTTTTTGTGATCAAGTTTATTAGGTAATAAATTTATTGATTTACTCGCTAGTGCGTGCATAGAATTTCCTGAAATAATACCTTTAGATTCTCCCCAAATTTTCCAAACTGTTTTTCTATTTCTCCTAATTTCATCTCTATCTTCAATGTCATCATGAATTAGAGAAAAATTATGGAATAATTCAATTGACATAGCCAATGGTAAAACGTTATTTTTTTCCCCACCCAATGATTCGTTTACTAACATCATTAATGAAGGTCTAAATGCCTTTCCGAAGCTTTGTGATTTTTTTCCATTCTCATCTATCCAACCTAAAAAGTACTTATGACTGAAGTACAAATCATCTTGCAGGTCTTTATAGAAAGACTTTGTGTAAGTAAATATTTCATTTTGATATTGATCAAAAATTTTCGGTAATGACAACTTATTCATATGAATTCTAATTATAAGTAAATTATATCCTTCATATTGCCTTTATAACAATATTGACTAATAATATAAAACAATAATATATCTTATAAACAGGTTATAAGATTATATATACATAAGGTATAATATTATATTAATTTTATGTTATAATAAAAATTATATAAGTAAGGTTAAAAAAATTAGTTTTTCAAGAGAAGATCCAGTATATGGGATAGGAATAGTTGCAAAAATTGTAGGTTTGCATCAGCAAACCTTAAGAAATTATGAACGTTGGAATTTAGTTATTCCTTACAGATCTCCGGGTGGAACTAGATATTACTCAATAATCGATATTGAAAAAATTGAGAAAGTTAAGGATTGGATTGAAAAATTTGGTATTAATCGTGCTGGAATTGAAATAATTACTGATTTGATGAAAGAAATAAGTGATCTAGAAGAAAAAATTAGCTATTTAGAATCAGAGCTTATTCGATATAAGAGTAGAGGGTCAATGAAAGAACTACCCGAAAGAAATAGGAGATTTTTATGATAACTTCAGAAATATGGTCTAAAGATTCAATGGATGAAAATCTAAGAGAAGTTTACGACATAGGTAGGCATTATGTGGATCAAGTTTATAATAGTCATTACTACACATTAGATCACCTAATGCTTGCTCTACTTGATAATAAAAGAGCTGTAGAGATCTTAATGACTGCAATAAATGCACCTGAGGATAGAAAAAAGAAGTTTTTAGTTTCTTATAAATCTAGAATTGGTCAAAAAATAAAATCTATGGGTAACTATGATCAATTAGATTTTATTCCAAATATAATGAATCCTATTTATGAATTTTCAATTAAGCAAGCTGAGTTTAACCACATGCAAGAAATATCCGTAGATTTAGTACTAATGGGTATAGTTCAGGTAGTCAAGAATTATCCATATGAACTTCCATTTGAAACACAAAATCTTATTCTAGGATCTCGCTTGACTGTTGGTAATTTAGCTACAGCAATTAATGTTGTAAATTCACAAAAACCTGATAGTACACGTTATAATAATCAAAAAGAATCTGTTAATTTTGACGATGTAAAAAATAGTTCAGAAGAAGATAAGCCTAAATATGAAAATCTAGATAAATATTCAATAGATCTTACTGCTTTAGCACGTGAAAATCTTATAGATCCAATAATAGGGAGAGAAAAAGAAATAAAAAGAGTGCAGCAGATTCTTTCAAGAAGAACTAAAAATAATCCAGTTGTAATTGGTGATGCAGGTGTAGGTAAAACAGCTATAGCAGAAGGTTTAGCACTAAATATTGTAGGGGGTAATGTGCCAAATTCTATGAAAGGAAAAAGGCTACTTTCATTACAATTGGGTCAATTATTAGCTGGTACTGGCGTAAGAGGGGAGTTTGAAGAAAGACTTCAATCTATCTTAAAAGAGATGGAAGAGGCTAAAGGTGAAATCATTCTCTTTATTGATGAGATTCATACTGTTGTTGGAGCTGGTTCTGGTGGTGGTGCTCTTGATGCATCTAATATGATGAAACCTGCACTAGCAAGAGGTAAACTCCAAACAATTGGTGCAACAACACCTGATGAGTATAGAAAGTATATTGAATCAGATCAGGCTCTTGAGAGAAGATTTTCTCCGGTTTCTATAAATGAGCCTAATATTTCTGATTCAATTAGTATGCTTGAAGGTCTTAGATCTAAATATGAAAATCATCATGGACTAAAAATTTCTGATGAAGCCATAAAATCAGCTGTTATACTTTCTGACAGATACGTTAAGAATAGATTTTTGCCTGATAAGGCAATTGATCTTATGGATGAAGCATTATCTCGAGCAAATATTGATAATCCAGATATACCATCACAAATTATTGACTACGATAAACAAATTGAATCTTTCCAAGAAGAAGAGGATTTCCTGTTTTCAAAAAATGATGATTCGTCAGCAGATGAGATAAGAAAGAAACGAATTTTACTACTAGAAAAGAGGAAAAAAGAATTTGAAAAGTGGAAATTTAATAATCGTCTTATAGAAATTGTCAAAGCCGAGCATGTTGCAAAGATCGTAGCTGATAAAACTGGTATTCCTGTCGATAACTTAGTTGAAAAAGAGGCTAATAAATTATTAAAACTTGAAGAAAGGCTTCATGAAAGAGTAATAGGGCAAACTAATGCAGTTGAAAGTATATCAAATGCAATAAGAAGGAGCAGGGCAGGTTTACAAGATCCCACTAAACCTATTGGTTCTTTCATTTTTTTAGGACCGACAGGGGTAGGAAAAACAGAATTAGCCAAATCACTAGCAGAGTTTTTATTTGATGATGAAAATAGTATGATTCGAGTTGATATGTCAGAATATAAAGAGAGTTATTCAATGGCAAGATTGATAGGGGCTCCTCCAGGATATGTAGGATATGATGATGCTGGACAGTTAACTGAATCTGTCAGAAGAAATCCTTACAGTGTTATACTTTTCGATGAGGTAGAAAAAGCACATCAAGATATATTTAATGTGCTCCTTCAAGTACTTGATGATGGAAGGCTCACAGATGGTCAAGGAAGAACAGTAGATTTTACAAATACAGTGATTATAATGACATCAAATATAGGTACAAATGTTGTAGGTAAAGAAGCTTTGGGCTTTAATAAAAAATCTGAAAAATCTGAAGAAGAAATATCCGATGCAGTAAATGAAGCCCTTAAATCATATTTCAGACCAGAATTCTTAAATAGAATTGATGAAATTATTATTTTTGACTCCCTATCTAAAGCTGATTTATATAAGATCGTTGATAAAGTATTTTCTGAATTATCAATGAAATTATCAAATCTAGGAATTAGAATAACATCTGGTAGAAAAGTTAAAGAGTGGGTCGCCGAAAAAGGATTTGATAAATTTTATGGTGCCAGGCCTTTGAAAAGACTACTTCAAAAACAAATAGAAAATAAAATTTCTAAAATGATAATAGCAAAAGAAGTAAAGAATGGGGACACAATTTCTCTCAGACTTAAGGAAGATCAGATAATAATATCTAAGAAATTATAAAAAATATATGAAACCTTCAAAAAAAATATTAGCGATAATTCTTGCTGCTGGTCAATCTAAGAGATTTAAGGGTAACAAACTTTTTTTTGAAATAGATGGTAAACCTGTACTTCAAAGAACTATTGAAAATATTAATGGTGTAGATGAAATTATGTCAATTTTGATTGTTGGTAATAAACAAAATAAATCTGATATAAAAAGTTTATTAGATCAAATAAAATCAAAAAAGCAGGTGTACTCTATTACAGGTGGAAATTCTAGAGCAGATTCTCTAGTATGTGCTATTAATTTTATTAATGAAAATAAACTTAAATTTGACTTTTTAGTTATTCATGATGGAGCTAGGCCTTTTGCTAAAAAAGAAATTTTTAATGAAGGACTGAGATATATAAATGATTATGATTCGGTAATATTTGGACTAACACCAACAGATACTATAAAAAAAATTACTGATGATAATTTTGTAGAAAAAACTCTTATTAGAGACAAATTAATAAATGTTCAAACTCCTCAATTCTTCAAGGATAAAGTTCTTATAGAAAGCATTAAATTCAATCAAGACTTGAATTTGGTCACAGATGATTCTTCTTTTTTAGATGATACAAAATACAAGGTAAAAGTATTACCTGGGGATATAAATAATATAAAAATTACAACTCAAAACGACGTAATGAACTCTACTTTTTATGGAATTGGATATGATTTGCATAAACTTATCCCTTTTGAAAAATTGAGACTTGGAGGTATAGACATAGATTTTCCTTTCAAGCTAGAAGGTCATTCTGATGGAGATGTCTTAATTCATTCCATAATTGATTCTTTACTAGGCGCATGCAATCTAGGAGATATAGGAAAGTTCTATCCTTCAACTAAAAAAGAACTAAAGAACATAGACTCTACTCAAATGCTAGCTGAGATTTCAGATTTTGCTTATAAGAAAGGTTTTGAGCTTATATATTTGGATATAACAGTTATTGCTCAGAAGCCTAGAATATCAAATTACACAGAGAAAATGAAAATAAGTCTTTCTAATATTCTTAATATTAGTGTAAATGATATAAATATTAAAAGTACTACTACAGATAATATGGGTATAATTGGATCTGAAAAAGCAATTGCAAGTCAAACAATAGCAACTATCAAGAAAAATTATAAATAATTTATGTTTTTGTACAATTCACTTACTAGAAAAAAAGAAAAACTAATAAAAAAAAATGTAAAAATGTATGTTTGTGGAGTTACTGTATATGACAGACCTCATCTGGGCCATGCATTATCTACTGTTACATTTGATGTTCTACACAGATATCTAGAATATAAAGGATATAAGGTAACCAGGGTTCAAAATTTTACAGATGTTGATGACAAAATAATTAATAAATCTAAAGAATTAAGTATAACTGCCCAAGAAGTAGCTGATAGATACATTGAAACTTTTTTTGAAGATATGGATGCATTAGGAGTCAGAAGAGCTGATGTTCATCCACGAGCTACAGAAGATATGAATGAAATAATTGAACTTATATCTTCCTTAATAGATAATAAAGCAGCATACAGTTCTAATGGTAGTGTTTATTTTGATGTTTCTTTTGCATCTGACTATGGCAAATTATCCGGACGCAATATTGAAGAAGAGATTGACGGAACAAGAATTGAAAATGATCCTGATAAAAAAAATGTAGAAGATTTTGCTCTCTGGAAAAAGGCTCCAGCTAGTGAGCCTCATTGGAAAAGTCCTTGGGGTATAGGTAGGCCAGGTTGGCATATTGAATGTTCAGCAATGGCAAAAAAACACTTAGGAGATACTATAGATATTCATGGGGGAGGTTTAGATTTAGTTTTTCCTCATCATGAAAATGAAATTGTCCAGAGTGAGTCTGCATCAGGGCTAAAACCTTTTTCAAAAATATGGGTTCATAATGGATTACTAAAGAGATCAGGTGATGAAAAAATGAGTAAATCTCTTGGAAACTCATTTGATGTTAGGGATGCTCTAGGCCAATATTCCGGTAATTCAATAAGACTTTGGATTTTACAAAGTCATTACAGGCAGCCCAGTACTCTAGATGATGATTCATTATCAATTGCCCAAAAATCATATCAAAGAATAGAAAGAGCATTATCATTAGACGGATCAAAAGGTTTTAATTCTAAAAATTTTTTGAATGAATTTGAATCCTCAATGGATGATGATTTGGGAACACCTTCTGCAATAGCAACAATTTTTAATTTGGTTCATGAAATTAACGTTTGTAATTCAAAAAAACAAGGTATTTATGAGGGAGTAATTTTACTAAAAAAAATGTTAGATATTTTAGGATTTGATACCAAAACAAATCATATTGAAGATGAAGAAATAAATAAATTATTAGAAAAAAGAAACAAATACAGAGACGAAAAAAATTATCAAGAAGCAGACAAAATAAGAGATTATCTATTAGAAATGGAAGTTGAAATTTTAGATTCTAAGGAAGGCTCATCTTACAGAAAAATCTAAAATCTAACATTCAAAACTGCAATTCCTACAAATACTACTATAAGAAGGATTGTAAGCCTAAATAATATTTGCTCAATTCCTCTCCTTGATCTGAATGAGCCGTCAGATTGACCGAACAAACCTGCTGAACTCCCTCTCGTTTGAAGTAAAATCACAATTACAATAATAACCGCAAAAACCATCATTAGTATTGAAAATATTAGGTCCAAATTACATCCTTATTATTTTTTTTGTTCTAAATTTTTTGATATCAATTCCATTGAAATTTTAGGATCAGCTTGTCCCTTTGTTTCTTTCATTACTTGTCCTAGAATAAACTTTTTAGACTGTTCTTTACCTGCTAAAAAGTCTTCTACAGCTTTCGGATTATTTTCAATTATATTATTAATTTTATCTTCTAGCTCATTTGAGTTAGATATTATTCCTAAATTTTGGCTAGAAATAATATCTTCAGCTTTTTTGCCAGTATTCCACATTTCTTCAAATACTGACTTAAGGATTTTATTATTTATAGTATTTTTATTATAAATATCAATCAATTTTGATAAATCTTTGGGTTGGAATTTTATATTATTAAATGTTATATCTGTATCTAGATTTAATAACCTATTAAATTCTCCATTCATAATATTTGCAATATATTTTATTGTTTCATTATTATAAAATTTCTTAGAAATGTTACTAATTGTTTCTTCAAAAAAATTAGAAAAATTTATTTCATCGCTAAGTAATTTTGCATCATAATCACTTAACTCAAATTCTTTAATATACTTTTCTTTCCTTTTTTCAGGAAGAATAGGTAATTTTTCTCTTATGTGATTAATCCAGTTATCCGATAAACGTAGCGGCGGGATATCCGGCTCTGGGAAATATCTATAATCATTAGATTCTTCTTTTGTTCTTTGAGATATTGTGATAGATTTTTCTTCAATCCAACCTCTTGTTTCTTGGATAATAGATTCTTTATTTTTTATACATTCTATTTGCCTATTTATTTCATAATTAATTGCTTCGGCAACTGCTGAAATTCTGTTCATATTCTTGATTTCTACTTTTGTTCCGAGAATTTCAGAGCCTTTTTCTCTAATACTTATATTTGCATCACACCTAAATGATCCTTCTTCCATATTTGCAGAACCTACCTCTATATATCTGATTATCTGCTGAAGTTTCTCAATGTATTCTATTACTTCTTTGGAAGAACTCAAATCAGGTTCAGTAACAATCTCCATCAATGGTGTTCCAGATCTATTGATATCTAATAAACTATAGTTTTCATTTTTTGTGTTGATATGGGTCAATTTTGCAACATCTTCTTCCATGTGAACTCTATTAATTCTAATTTTCTTATGATTTGAAAGTAATAGGCTACCTTCTGTACATATTGGTTGATCAAACTGAGAAATTTGATAACCTTTCATTAAATCTGGATAAAAATATTGTTTTCTATCAAATTTGGTAAATTTTGAGATATCGCAATCTAGTGCTAGTCCAATTTTTACTGCACTTTCAATTGCTTTTTTATTGACAACCGGCAAAGCACCAGGTAATCCCATAGAAGTAGGGTCTACTAAAGTATTCGGTTCAGAATTTTGATACTGAGCACTTGACATGCTAAACATCTTAGAATTTGTATTTAATTGAACGTGAGTTTCTAAGCCAATAACTGCTTCGTATTCCATAATAAATTTTGAAAGATAATATTTAGTCTAAGAAATCATTTTATATTAGTTATTATAAGATTATAATAGTAATAGGTAGATAAAAAAATATTTCAGGAGTAACTATTTATGCCTACACCAGACAGTATATCAAGAGAAACAGATCTCTCAGGAATGGAATACAAATGGGGATTTACAACTGATGTTGATACAGAACTCGCACCCAAAGGTATTAATGAATCCATAGTTGAGCTTATATCAACAAAAAAAGGAGAGCCACAATGGATGCTTGATTGGAGAATGAGAGCATACAAACATTGGGAAAAAATATATAAACAACAAAAAGAGCCAACTTGGGCTAAAGTAAATTATCCTCCAATAGATTATCAAGATATATACTATTATGCAGCTCCAAAATCTATGACTGAAACGCCCAAATCATTAGACGATGTAGATCCTGAAATGCTAGAAACTTTTGATAAATTAGGTATCCCTATTAATGAAAGAGAAAAACTTGCCGGTGTAGCAGTTGACGCAGTTTTTGATTCGGTTTCAGTTGCTAATACTTTAGATGATCAACTGAAAGATATGGGAATAATTTTTTGTTCTTTCAATGATGCAGTAAAGAACCATCCTGATTTGGTGAAAAAGTATATAGGATCTGTTGTACCATATTCTGATAATTTCTTTTCATCACTAAACTCAGCTGTATTTTCAGATGGATCATTTGCATATATTCCCCCTGGAGTAAGGTGTCCAGTAGAATTAATGACTTACTTTAGAATTAATACTGAGGGATCTGGTCAGTTTGAAAGAACATTGATAATTGCTGATGAAAATGCTTATGTCTCATATCTTGAAGGTTGTACTGCTCCATTTAGAAAAACTTCGCAACTACATGCTGCAGTTGTTGAATTAGTGGCTCTAGAAAATTCAGAAATTAAATATTCTACTGTTCAAAATTGGTTTCCCGGAACTAAAGAAGGAGAAGGAGGAGTATATAATTTTGTAACAAAAAGGGGTAAAGCTAGTAAAAATTCAAAAATATCTTGGACTCAAGTAGAGACTGGATCTGCCATAACCTGGAAATATCCGTCTGTAATATTACAAGGTGATAATTCAACAGGAGAATTTTATTCAGTTGCTTTAGCAAATAATCACCAGCAAGCAGATACAGGAACAAAGATGATTCATATTGGTAAAAATACTAAATCTACAGTAGTATCCAAAGGTATATCTGCAGGAAAAGGTCAAAATACTTATAGAGGGCAAATAAAAATAATGCCCTCAGCAGACGGAGCTATGAATCATACTCAATGTGATTCTCTCTTAATTGGTGATAAATGTGGAGCACATACTGTTCCGTATATTGAAGTTAAGAATTCTTCTGCTAGATTAGAGCATGAAGCATCCACCTCAAAAGTATCAGAGGATCAATTGTTTTATTTGATGTCAAGAGGATTGTCTGAAGAAGAGGCTAATCATATGATTATCACAGGTTGGAGTAAAGATGTTATTAAGGAACTACCTTTTGAATTTTCGCTTGAAGCTTCTCAATTGCTTAAAGTTAGTCTTGAAGGCGCAGTGGGATAAAAATTTGGCGAGCCAAAAACTAAAAATACTTTTGAATTGGAGATAATAATTTGTTAAAAATCAGTAACTTAAAAGCAAAAGTCATCGATAATGATGAGATGATATTGAATGGTATAAATCTTGAGGTTAACGAAGGTGAGATTCATGCCATAATGGGGCCTAATGGTTCTGGGAAAAGTACATTAGCTAACGTATTAGCAGGAAGACCAGATTATGAAATAACTAATGGAGATATACATTTCAATACACAATTAATCAATGATTTACCTCCTGACGAGAGATCTCACCTAGGAATGTTTCTAGCGTTCCAATATCCATCAGAAATTCCAGGAGTGAGGTCCTTCCAAATGCTGAAGTCATCTCTAGACGCAAAAAAAGATTATCATAATGAAAAAAAATTATCAGTAAGGGAATTCTCTAAACTCTACGATCAAAAAGTTAAAGACTTGGGTATTGATGTTGATCTAACCAAAAGATCCTTAAACTTTGGTTTCTCAGGTGGAGAAAAGAAAAAAAATGAGATTCTCCAATTATCTGTTTTAGAACCTAGTCTGGCTATACTTGATGAAACTGACTCGGGATTAGATGTTGATGCTTTGAGAGAAGTTTCTGAGGGGGTTAATGCTCTTAAGTCTTCTAACAGGTCTTTCATAATAGTAACTCACTATCAAAGAATATTAAATTATATAGAACCTGATTTTGTTCATATTTTAGTTGATGGCTCTATAGTCAAGTCAGGAGACAAGAATTTAGCTTTAGATATTGAAAATAATGGATATGAAAAAATTATATCAGGGATAGAAAAATAATAATGACAACAAAAGATTTTATCAGAAGTGCAAATAATATATTTGAACAAAATGAAATATCAAATATGCAAATAAATGAGCTCAAAAAAGATGGCTGGAAGAATTTTAGTGATTTTGGTATGCCTCCCAACAAACATACTGAAGAATTGTGGAAATATACAAATTTTTCAAAACTTCAAAATCTTAACTTTTCTAAACCATCTAAATCAACTTTTGATTTATCAAATAATCTTCACGATTTGATGAATTTATCTTCAAATAATATATATATTGTTAATGGTTTCTATGATTCAAAAAAATCTAATTTTTCAAAAAATATTATTATTGAGAATGAGAAAAATATTAATGAATTAGATTATTTAGTTTCTCACATGGGTACAATAGCAAAGAATGAAGAAAACGAAATGCTTGCCTTAAATTCCTCTCTTATGAGTGATCCTATATTTATTTCATTAAAAAATAATTCAACTGAAATTAGTACAAATATTTTTATCATATCTACTGATGATAAAATTACCTTTTCTTCTACTCCAAGACTTTTTATTGAAGCATCAGAAAATTCAAATTATGTAATAAATGAAATACATATAAATCTATCCTCTGAAAAAAATCAAACTTTAGAAATTCCAGTTTTAGAGTATTTGCTTCAAAAGAATTCTGAAATTAATCACAAAAGAATTCAATTATCTTCTGAAAGTTCATATTTTTTTAATTTCGATAGAGTACAGCAAAATGAAAACTCAAAATTTAATTCGGTTTCATTTTCAACTTCAGGTGAGTTATCAAGATTTGATATTCACACTGACTTAATTGGAGAAAATTCAGAGTGTTCATTCCATGGATTATATATAACTGATAAAAATCAGCATCAAGAAAATGAAATATCAACAACTCATTCAGTAGGTAGATGTTCAAGTGATCAAATGTTCAAAGGTATCTTAGCAGGAAAATCAAGAGCAGTTTTCAGTGGTAAGGTTCTAGTTAAGCAAGATGCCCAAAAAACTAAAGCTTTTCAAAAAGACTTAAACTTTCTATTATCTGAGGAGGCAGAAGTGGATACTAAGCCAAGCTTAGAAATTTACGCAGATGATGTTGAATGTAGTCATGGAGCTACGGCAGGTAATATGGATAAAAGTATGCTATTTTATCTAGAGAGTAGGGGTATCAATAAAGATGAAGCAATGTCCATGCTAATTAAAGGGTTTGCTCAAGAAATTATTGATGAATTTGATGATATAAATATTATTAATGTCTTAGAAAGCATATTAGATAATAAAATTAATATTCTAGATATTCAAGGAATTACGTAAAAATGGTCAATCATGATTTAAATGATATGTATGAAGAAATAGTTATGGATCACTATCATAATCCTAGAAACACAGATGCATTACCTGAACCAGATTTTGAAGTAGAAAAAAATAATCCATTTTGTGGAGATGAAATTAAAATTCAAATTTCTATAGATAAAGATAATAAAACATCTGTTAGTGTCAGCGGAAGAGGATGTGCAATTTCCCAAGCATCAGGTTCATTACTGGCTGAACAAATTAATTCAATTCCATATTCTGAGCTTCAAGAAAATGTTGATTTATTTAGAAAGCTTATCAAGAGTGAAGTCTTATCAGAAGAAGAGTTAGATAGGTTAGGAGATATAGCTGCTTTGTCGGGAGTAAAGAAGTTTCCTGTTAGAATAAAATGCGCTATGCTTTCCTGGGTAGCATTAGAAGAAATTCTTAGAAAGAATTAAGAATTTATAGTTTTTCTTAATCCTTCATCGATATTTGTGAACTTAAGATTTGGGATTAAATTTTTTATTTTAGAATTATCTAGATAAATATTGTTTATTTCACCTTTTACATTTGAAACATATTTTGGATTTTTTTTATATTCTAATATCTCTTTTAATTTCATAAATATATCAATTATTTTAGTTTCTAGATTAGAAGAAATATTATATATTCCTTCATATTTTCTGGAGCAAATTTCGTAGATTATTTTTATAATATCATTTATGTAGATGTAATCTCTAGTTGATGAACCATTCCCATAAATTGAGATATCTTCATTTCTTTTCATTAAGTTTATATATTTAGGTATAACATTTAAGTTTTTTTGATTTGGACCATATATATTCGATGGTCTAATTATACAAAATTTATTTTCTTTATTTTTGAGATACTTAATAGTTAATTTTTCTGCTTCCATTTTTGAAATTCCATAGGGAGAAATTGGATTAAGCAAATGATTTTCGTCTACTGGTAAATAATTTGGGGTTCCATAGACTGCACCTCCTGATGAAATTAATAAAAAGAAACAATCTCTTAAGTTTTGGATTGATTTAATAATATTCTCAGTTCCATCTATATTGATTAAGTTATTATTTTTGGGATTCTTTATTGAATCTAAAACGCTTGTTTGAGCTGCTGTATGAATTACTAAATCAGGTTTGAAATTTTCAATTATATGTGGAATTTTTTTATCAATAATATCCAACTCAAGTAAATTTATTGATTTATAATCATTAATTTCATTAATTTTATGTACATTAGATGAAAGGTTATCAATAATCATAATGTTATTGTCAGAATAAAATTTCTCAACTAACGAAAAACCTAAAAATCCTAAACCACCTGTAATGACTATATTTTTATTTTGCAAAATATGATCCTAAGCGTATTCAACAACATTATTAATATTATGATCTTCTGTAATTAAGTTTGAATAATGAAATACTTCTAATGCTTTTTCGTATTCTTTATTTGATACTTCTATACTTGACTCCCAAGTTCTTAAGTTTTGATAATCATTTATTGCACCTGAAATAGCTTCTATAGAAAAATCAGGAAAATATCTTTTGACTGTTTTTGCAACCTCATTTGGATTAGTTGAGTTGACCCATTTTTTTGAATTTTCAAATGCTTGAGAAAATTTTTTCCCGTCAGTACTATTAATCCATTTCTTTTCTGCACATAAACTTGAAAAAGCAACAGGACCTATCAACTCTCCAATCGAAGCTACTATTTTACCTTGATTTTCTATAGATAGTTGATGGGGATAAGCTCCTTGTTCATGAAAAAAACTATTATCACTTTTTATGTATTCACTTATCATTTCTGGGGTTGAAAGAACTGTATTGCTAAGAATTTTTATTTTATCTAAGTTAATATTTTTTTTAGCTAATGCAAATGATAGCATTGCTTGGGGTTGCCCACCTCTGACATAATAAAAATTATTCCTGTATAAATCGCTCCAATCAAAAACATTTTGATTTTTAGAAATTATAAAAAAACCATCCCTTGAGTTTATTAACGCGAAATGTTTTATTGATATATCTGTTTTATTTTCAAAATAATTCCAACTCGCTGATACTGCAGATTGAGCTACATCTATTTCATTTGATTTGATTTTATCGTATACATTAATATTTGGTTCAGGAATATGGTAAACTCCCTTTAGTCCTTGATCTTCTAAAAAACCTCCATCTACAACAGCTAAAAGTGGTGTATAAAAAACAGCATGTCTAGATGCAGTTATATTTATTGTTTTCATAATGATTCCTTTTTCTTATGAATTTATAAAAATAAATGTATATTTTTGAGAACATTCTATAATAGAATTCAGTTTATAATTCATTCGAAAAGGCTAATTTGTCACGATATTCAAGAAACAAAAGCAGTCTAAGACAAATAGAAGGAAGGCATGCTGTAATTGAAGCTTTATTATCTAATAAAAAAGTTTCATTTATTGATCTTTCTGACTCAAATGACCAGGGTAAACAAATAGAAAAGATTCTTTATTTAGCAAAAGAAAAGAATATAAAGATAAATTTCTTATCAAAAAAAACTCTTGAAAAAAAATCATCTACTAAAAAATCTCAAGGAGTTATTTTATATTTAGATGATAACTTTCAATCCTCAATAGAAGATATGATTTTTTTTGCTGACAAGAAAAATGAAGCACCATTAATTATTTTTCTTGACAGAATTCAAGATCCTCATAATCTCGGAGCAATTGCAAGGACAGCGGAAGTTTTTGGAGCTCATGGTTTAGTAGTTCCTTCCAAAGAGTCAGCAAAGATATCTCCTGGCGCAATAAGGGCATCAGCAGGAGCTTTAGAACACGTTCAATTTACAATAGTTAATTCAATTCAGAATACTCTAAAATATCTAAAAAAAATGAATTTTCAGATATTTTCTTTAGATATGAAAGGAGAAAATATTTCAGAATTAAATGTTGATAGAAAACTACCAGTTGCTCTTGTAGTAGGTTCAGAGCATAAAGGTGTATCTAGAGAAATTCTAAGTATTTCAGATAAAGTCTTGTCTATTCCAATGAAAGGAGAAATATCTTCCCTGAATGTTTCTGTAGCAACTGGAATAACATTATATTCTTTATTTTCAAAGAAAGATTTCAATGGATAAAAAATTATTTCTTCTTATTTTTCCTGTAGTTTTTACAGCTAATATTTTTCTATTAGATTTTAATACTACAATAATAGCAATCCCTTCAATTACAGACGAATTTGATCTATCTCTCAAAGTTGCTTCTTGGATAATACTTTCTGCCTCAATAGTCTCGACTGCTTTATTGATGCCGATAGGAAGATTTGCTGACTTCATTAGTAGGAAATTATTTTATATATTTGCTTTGATTATTTCTCTATTTGGTATATTTGCAGCTAGCTTTGCATCTGATATTTATATCCTGATTTTATGTAAAAGTATCTCAGCTATAGGTACTACCGGTACATCTATTATGATGTTTGTGATTGTGACAGAAAATTTCCCAAAAAAATATCAAGGATTGGGATTGAGTTTTATTACTACCTCAGTTGCTTTAGGAATGATGATAACTCCATTTATTGCAGGAATTCTGTTAGATAATTACGGTTGGAGATTCGCTTTTAGACTGATTGGATTTATAGGTATTTTTACTGTATTCATGGCATTGCTTTTTGTTCCAAAAATGAAAAATCCTAAAGTAGATATCAAATCATTAGACATGTTAGGGATGATATTTTTTATGATGATAATGACATTGTTTGTTTTTATAATAAATGATCCTTTATCTTTTGGTTTTTTTTCACTATTTCATATTATTGAAATAATTACTTTTTCAAGTTTGATTTTATTATTTTATAGATATGAAAATAGTCATTCTAACCCCATATTAGATTTTAGTAATTATAAAAAACCAGCTTATTTTTGGGGTTCCATATCAAGAATGTTTGGTTTTATTGGATTTTCTATATTGATGTTCCTAAATCCTATCTTTTTACAAAAAGTGATTGGCCTAAGTGAAACTTCTGTTGGTACAACTTTATTATATTCTGGAACAGGAACAGTTATTGCATCAGCTATATCGGGAAGATTATCAGATAAATTTGGGCATAAAATTTTTACAATATCAGGAATGATTTTTTCAGCTTTTGCAAACTTATCCTTATCATTTATTGTTAATGATTTTAGCTTAATTATATTTACAATATTAATGGTAATTAATGGTATTGGTATAGGTATGTGGATGGCTCCAAATATGAGTGCTGTGCTAAGTTGTGTTAGAGAAGATCAATATGGCTCAGTTAGCGCTTACCTAAATCTTATTAGAAATATCGGAACTACATTTGGTCAAAGTTTAGCTGCTTCAATTATAATTATTTTTTTAGCTTCTAGTTCATTATCAATCCAACTTAGTGATATAAATCCAGAATCTTCTGATGAAATATTAAGTTTATTTAGAAATGGTTGGACAACAACTTTAATTATTTCTAGTATCATAGTTTTTATATCTGCTTTTGCTTCATATAAAACAAAATGAAAAGGATTAAATATGAGTAGTTTAGAAAATAAAGTAGCGATAATTACTGGAGGCGGTACAGGAATAGGAAAAGCTATTGCAAAGTTATTCTCTTTAGAAAAAGCTAAGGTCATTATTGCTTCAAGAAATCAAGAAAATCTTATTAATGCTGTAAATGATATTAGGCAAACAGGGAACGAAATAATTGATTACTATAAGACTGATGTAACAAATACTGAAGATGTAGCCGATCTTTTTTCATTTACGTTTAATAAATATGGAGCTATTGATGTTTTAGTTAACAATAGTGGAGTCATGGATGGTAATCCTATTGATCAAGTTTCAGATGAGCAATGGGAAAATGTTATATCAGTTAACGTAACAGGAACGTTCAAGTGTACTAGGGAAGGATTTAAGTATATGAAATCTAGAGGAGGTAAGATTATAAATATTGGATCAATTGCGGGGGATTCTCCTAGAATGTTTTCATCTCCTTACACAACAAGTAAACATGCGATAAGAGGATTAACAAAATCTGCGGCACTTGATGGAAGGGAATATGGAATTTCGGTCAGTTGCTTAAATCCTGGAAATACAATGGTAGAAAGAAGATCAGACGGTAGATCAGGGACTGGTAGGGATGAAGGCCCCGAAATATTGATTGATGCAAATGATATAGCAAGAACTGCACTACTGATGGCGACTCTTCCTGAAGGCACAAATATGCTTGATGCGACAGTTTTACCTGTAAAACAAGAATTTATTGGTAGAGGTTAGCAAATAATTACGTATAATAATAAAAAAAATGAGAGGGATCTATATGTACATTTTGATTGTAAGGCTTTCGGTAAAGGAAGATAAAATAGAGGAATTCATTAATGAATCTATTGGAGATGCTAAAGGTTCAGTTATAAATGAGCCTGGATGTAGAAGATTTGATATTATTCAAGATGCGTCTGATGCAACTAAATTTGCTTTTTGTGAAGTTTATGATGATGAAGAAGCTTTCAAAGCACATACAACTTATGAACATTTTAAGGTTTGGGCTAAAAAAACTGAAGATGTATATTCTTCTGAAACTGAAGTCTCTTTTTGTAAACCTTTATACCCCAATAAGGATGTTATTTGGGATTCTCTCAGAGAAAATTATTCAGACCATGAATATTTTTCAAATTCATCTCTTATGGTTATTGCTGCACCACAATATGTTAAAGAAGAAAATATTAATCAATTTATTGACTCAATAACTCTTGATAGTATTGGATCTACAAATGAGGAACCTGGTTGCTTGAGATTTGATGTATATCAAAATATAAATGATCCTAGTGAAATATATCTTTATGAAGTTTATTCTAATGATGATGCATTTGAGTATCATAGGGGAACACCACATATAAAAAAATGGCAGGAAACAGTTAAGGATATGTATGACGAATCTAGAAAAGGTCAAAATGGAATAAGAGGAAAAAACATATGGCCTCCTGATAATTGGGAATGGAATTCTGGCCAACGAAAATAATAAGGAGTGAAATATGAAAGTAACAGGAGTAAAGACATATGTTATTGAAAATGAGTCTGCGCCAAGATCAGGTGGGGGTGAAGAAACTGGTAATTGGTATGTAGGTGGAAAGTATTTTCTTATTCTTGAACTTTTTACAGATGAAGGAATTATTGGTTTAGGTGAAAAGCTAACTGGAAGTTCATTCACTGGCGATATGAGTTGGAAAGATTTTAGATCTCAAATACAATTGGTACACGAAACAGTAGAAGCATTTGTAATAGGTAAAAATCCTTTTGATATAGAAAAAATTTATTATGATATGTACGCTGGTAGGCATGATTATAGGCTGCCTAGTTTACACTTTGGAATGGTTTTATCAGGAATAGAGATGGCATTGTGGGATATAGTTGGTAAAGCAACAAATCAACCCATTTATAATTTACTTGGTGGTAAATGTTGGGATAAATTAAGAGCTTATGCATATATGCCACCAATACCTGAAGGAGATCCAGATAATGCAGGGATAGTAGCTGAACAATTATTGAATGATGGGAATACAGCTTGTAAATTTGATCCTTTCCACCCAATTACGGGTGTACCAAGAGATATTAGCCTGAAAGAAATAACATATACAGAAAATATTTTTAAGAGTATAAGGTCTGCAGTAGGTAATGAATTAGAAGTAGGATTAGGCACTCATGGACAGCTAACTACATATAGTGCGATAAGAGTTGCTAAAGCTATTGAGCCTTATCAACCTTTTTGGTTTGAAGAACCAGTTTCACCAGAAAATATAGACGAAATGGCTAGAGTAGCTGCTCATACAAGCATACCTATAGCAACTGGAGAAAGGCTTGCAACCATTTTTCAATTTTCTGAATTATTAAAAAAACAAGCCGCCCAAATAATTCAAATTGATATTGGACAGGCAGGAGGAATTTTAGTTGGTAAAAAAGTGGCAGCTATGGCTGAAGCAAACTATGCTGTTATTGCTCCCCATATGTACTGTGGTCCTGTTGCAGCTGCAGCAGCATTACAAGTAGCAACTTGTGCCCCTAATTTTATGATTGCAGAAGCAAATCAAGGTCCTCTTCATAAAAAAATATTTAAGGAACCAGTTATATTTGAAAATGGTTTTATAGAAATTCCTAAAGGACCAGGACTAGGTGTTGAATTTGATCCTAAAGTTTTAGAAAAGCATATAGTTAGCTAATTAAAGTTCTATAGTATTAAAACTTGGTTTTCCCATAAGAGTATTATTATGCATTTTACCCCCAAAATTTGCGTCTGAAATCCACATTTTATTACCCTTGATAGACATTCCATGAGGGAAAGGATCATCTTCTTCTAGTTGGATTTCATTAATTACTGATCCATTGGTAATGTCATACTTAATAATTTTTTTTGTTGATGTATGAGCACACCATATTCCTTGATCTTGTCTAGCAAGTCCATGTAATCTTTCTTCTCTAACAAGAAATCTACCAAGAATCTTGTATGTTTCTGCGTCTACCTTGTATATAGCTTTAGGATTGAAAGCAGTAATCCAAATTATTCCATCATCCCACTCTAGTCCATGTACGCCTCCTCCATCAGGAGTTTCAAATTTATCAATATATTCCCCTGTATTAATATTAAGTTTATAAATCAAACCTTTATGTGTATCAGTTTTCTTGAATGGTCTAGCTTGAGTCTCTCCATTTGAAGCTGTCCAAATATATCCTCCTCCAACAGTTATCCCTGACCCATTTTCAGTAATTGTGGATAATCTATTTAATATTTTCCCTGATTCTTCTAGTAAATAAATATCATCTAATTCTTGATCTATGACATACAATCCATCCTTAGTCCATTGAAGTCCATTAGGATGTTTACAAGGGGATTTAAATACTTCAGTGCTCAACATACTCATAACCTCGCTTTACTTTATTCATGTGATTATATAAAAATAATGCAATAATTATACAAACAATAATTAATTTTTATAAAGTATTTAAAAATGTTTTCTTTTTTTAAAAAAAATAAAAAAGTAATGATCTTCATTGATGGATCAAATCTTTACCACGTACTCTTGAAGAATTGTGGAAGAAGTGATTTGAAATTTTATGATTTTGCAAAAAAACTTACAGGTTCAAAAAGAAAATTAGAAAAAATATTTTACTACAACGTCAGACAAGAATTAGAAGGAAAAATTAAGATACCTGAGGAACAAAAAAAATTTCTAAACAGTCTTCGTAAAATTCCTAGATTTGAAGTCAAACTAGGTATCTGGAAAGAGCAAAATGGTTCAATTGTAGAAAAAGGTGTTGATGTTATGCTAGCTACTGATCTTGTTTTACATGCAGTAAAGAATAATTTTGATAGTGCAATAATTGTCAGTGGTGATGGAGATTTTTTCCCCGCAATAGAAACCGTTAAAAAAGAAGGTAAAAAAGTAGAAGTTGCTGCTTTTGAGTCCAACATTTCTAAAGAAGCAAGTGAATCTGCAGATAAAGTCTTGAAACTACATAAGTCTTATTTTATGGGTCTTTGGATGCCTAAAAGAAAACCTAGAAATTTAACTTACAATAAAAGAAAAACTTCAAAAAAAATAAATTCTTCTTTTTCTTCAAATAGAAGTAAATCTAACTCAATACAGAGAACTAATTCTTCAAGAAGGAAAATTTTGTAACGACATTATTCTATGTTATTCAATAAGTTAAGTAATCTAAATATACCTTCACAAATTGTATTCACTATCATCCCATTAGGATTAATAATTATGGGAGATAGTATTTTGTATATAATTCTTCCATCTAATTATGAATATTTTCAAATAAATGAATTTTTGGGAATAGATGGAGGTTTTTGGGTTGGTTTTATATTATCAATAAATAGATTTATTAGATTTTTTTCTAATATTTTTTCTGTGAAAGTAATTAAATCATTAGGTTTTAAAAATACTATGTATTTTGCTTCAATCTTAGGAGCAGGATCAACATTTGGATATGCAGTTCTTAAGGGAGTTTTCTTAATTATAATCATGAGAATAATTTGGGGCATTTCATACTCATTATTCCGATTATGTTATCAATTGAAAATCTTTTCGTATGATTCATCAAATTTTGGTATAAATATTGGATTTTGCTTGAGTGTTCAAAGAATGGGTAGTTTTATAGCAGTCACTTTTGGGGTTTATTTAGCTACTGTATTTGGGCTTTTTAATATACTTTTTCTGCTATCTATATTCTTAATACCAGCAGTTATTGTTATTACAAAAATCAAAGAAATAGATCTTGCTAGAGTTTCTGATAATAAATTACGCTGGAATTTATTATTTTTTGATTACTCTGATTTATTAAGAAGAAATATTTTACTTTTATCTTTTTTTAAGTTTTCATCATCCTTCACCTCCAATGGCTTAGCCATAGCTACAATTATCCCTTTCTTAATTAGTATTAATAAATCTTATTCTGTTGAATCTATTATTCTAATAGCTGGTCTAATTGTAGGATTCCGATGGATTGCTGATATTATCTCAGGAATAATATTTGGTTATTTATCTGATAAATTTGGAAGGAAAAAAAATATAATTACTAGCTCTATTTTAATGATAGTTGCTATAATATTTTCAATCTCAGGTATAGAATTTTATCTAAGTATTTTTTGCATAGTAATGATGTTTTTTCTAAGTGTTTCACTTGAAACTTCACTAGATTCACAATTAGGTGATATTTCTCCAAATAAACAAAAATCAAGTATTCTTTCTAGGTACTCTACATGGCAAGATCTAGGAGCAGCATTTGGACCAATAATTGGATACACTATAGGAATATATTTAGGTGTTCAATACGGATATATATTTTCTTTAATTTTGATTTTTTTGTGCTTATATTTTTATACTCTTATATTTAAGAGTTCTACCAATCTAATTGATTAAAATTTTCATTTGAGTTTAAAATTATATTTTGATTTGATCCATCTCCATTCATTTTATAAATATCTCCTCTTCCATATGCGTCAGAAGTAAAAATAATACTTTTATTTCTTTCAGACCAAGAAAGATTTTTTTCATTAACTTCATTATTAGTAAGTCTATTATTTTTACTATTTCTGATTTCATGTATATATATTTCATTATTTCCATTTGAGTCACTTATATATAAAATTTTATTTCCTCCGTAGGCCCATTTAGCCTCAATAATATTAATATCTTCTTTTGGATGTATTTTTTTTATATTTTCTTTACTCATTTCTGAATAATTTGTAAAGTTTTCTAAAATCTTATGGATATCTTGAAAAATATAAATACTTCTAATGTCATTATTAGTTTTAGAAAAAAGTATATACTCACCATTTGGACTCCAAGCTGGATTTAAACCTTCTGATAGAAAAATTTCGTTTACTCCTCTTGGATTTGATATATAAATAGAATTTTCAATGGTATAAACTATCCATTTATTATTAGGTGACCAAGATCCCAAATTCGCTTTTTTATCTGCTCTTGTTATAGGCAAGAAAGTTTCTGATTCCAAGTTATATAGATAAATATTACTATATTTTTTTTTACTTTCGAATTCTATTGCTATTTCTTTGGAATCTGGGGACCAGTCGTAATGTATAACATTACCAAAATTATTACTAATTAATCTTAAGTTTATTCCCTCATTATCACTTATCCATAAATTTTTAGTATTATTTTTCTCTGATATAAAACTAAAGTATTGTTTATTTGGGGACCATTTTGGATTATAAGAGTTAGTACTTAAGTTAGTTATATACTTAAATCCTGGATCTCTTTCTTTTTGAATAAGAACTATCCTAGAAATGCCTTCAATAACTTCTTCAGCTAATATGTGCTCATTTAGGCTTGATCGACACGAAGTCAAAAAGATCAAACATAATAGAAATAATGAAATTATCTTAAATTTTATAATATGTTTTTTCATAAAAAGTTTTTTTTTGTAGTTTAATGATTATAATCAAAAATCAAATTTGATAGCATTTTATATAATTTACATAATAAGAGGATAAAATGAAATTTTCTTTTTTTTCAATGCCATTACATCTACCTAACGAAAATCCTTCATTGGCATTTAAACGAGATATGGATTTAATAAAATTAGCTGATGATTTAGGATACGATGGTTTTTTTGTTGGTGAACATCACACTGCAGCCTGGGAAAATATTCCATCTCCTGAACTATTTTTATCAAAAGCCTCAGCATATGCTAAAAGAATGCAATTAGGATCATCTTTGGTAAGCTTACCTTTTCATCATCCATTTAATGTTGCTGAAAGATTTGCGTTTTTAGATCATTTGACCGAAGGAAGAGCGGTGCTAGGAGTTGGTCCGTGTAGTTTACCTCCGGATGTAAAATTATATAATATTCCTCCTCAAGACTTAAATCCGATGATGAGAGAGTCACTAGAAATTATAGATTTATTATTAAGGTCTGACGAACCAGTTAGCTATTCAGGGAAATTTTGGAATATAGAAGATATGTTTATACAATTAAAATCTTATCAGCAGCCTAGATTGCCATTTGCTACAGCGTCAGTAGGTTCTGAAAGATCTTTAGAATTTGCCTCAATGTACGATATGCATATATGGTCATTAGCCTTAGAAATTACTCCCCCCAAAGCAATTCATTGGTCAAAACAGTGGAAGAAAGTTGAAGAATTTGCTAACCGATTAGGAACATCTCCGTCAAAAGAAGATTCGAGAGTGGTTACTTATGTTCATTTAGCTGAAACAACAAAGCAGGCATGGGATGAAGTTGAAAAAGCTATTGAAAGGGATATTCATGAATACTTTTATGTAATTGGAGGGCATGAAAGTTGGTTAATTGATCAAGATCAAGATCCTTATTCTCTTACTGCTAAAGAGATCGTAGAGTCTAGAAATTGGATAGTGGGAACTCCTGAGGATGCTATTAAGAAAATTAATGAAATGAATGAAAAAGCAGATGGATTAGGTGGATTAATGTTCACGACTCATGAATGGACTAATAAGAATGCAATAAATAATTCATTAGAACTTTTTGCTAGGTATGTTATGCCTGAATTTAAGGGTCATTCAAAATCAATCAAAAAAGCTTGGGAGCTAACAAAGAATGATAGAAAAAATAATAAAATACCAAGTTTATCATCTAAAGATTCTACTCCAAACTTAAGAGAACATAAATCAAATCTTTTCATAAATAGATAAAATGATAACTGTTGAAAATCTATATTCTGAAATAGATAATAATTTAGATAGGCTAATTTTACTGCATCAAAACTTAATAAAAATTCAATCTGTGAATTCAGGATATATGCCTACTGGAAATGAAACTGAAGTTGCTAATTTTTGTTCAAACTGGCTCAATGATTATGGTATAGACTCTACAATTCTTTCTAGAGATCCTAATAGAGGAAATCTAATTTCAGAATATCCTTATTCAAAAGGTAGTAAAAAACTTTTATTGATGTCTCATTCAGATGTTGTTCCAGTGGAAAATTATGATAAATGGAATAAAGATCCATTTAGTGCAGAACTTATTGAAGGAAAAATTTGGGGTAGAGGTTCATCAGATTGTAAAGGATTATTAGCTTCACAAATGATGGCACTTTCAATATTAGCTGAAAAGAAAATAAAACTTAATGAGAAGGTAACTTTAGTCTGCGGATCTGACGAAGAGCATGGAGGAAGATATGGATTTGGCTGGTTAGTTGACAACCATCCTGAACAATTAAGATATGAGTATGCAGTAAACGAAGGAGGTGGATCTCCAGTTACTATAGGAAATAATTTATATTATTTATTAGGAACTGGTGAAAAGGGAAGACTTGAAATAAAAATCACTATTAAAGGTGAAAGCTCTCATGCTTCAGTGCCTTGGATGGGAACTAATGCAATGGGACCTACTGCTAATGCTATAACTGAAATATTAAATTACTCACCTGAACTCGATTGTTCTACTGATATATTCAATTATCTAAATTTATTTGGTATTGAGACTAAACCTTCTATAAATAATATAGACCTAATTATTTCTGAAGCTTATGAAAAAAATCCTAGTTTAGGATCTCTGCTAAAAGCTCTATCAAGAATGACTATTACTCCTACAATTATTAAAGGTGGAATTAAGTCTAACTCAGTGCCTGAAAGTATTGAAATGGTTTTAGATGTGCGAACTCTACCTAATCAAAACGATGCTGATGTTTCAGTAGCACTTGATAATCTACTCAAGGATATTCCTAATCTAACATATGAAATAGATTATATGGCGAGACCTAATTCTTCCCCATTTGATACCGAACTTCTTGAGGCAATAAAAAAATCTCAAGCATTAAGTGTTGAAAGAGATGATATTCAGTGGATACCAGCTGTATCAAACGGCTTTACTGATTCAAGATTTACCAGAGATTTAGGGGTAATCACTTATGGATTTAGAGGAACTCACCCTGATGATAATCCAAACACTGAGAATGTTCATGGTACAGATGAAAATTATGGAGTAAAATCACTAGTTAGTTCTTCAAAAACAATGCTTGGAATCATTTGGGAATTATGCGATCCAGTTACATAGTTATTGCTCCTTTTGAAGCAGGTTGAACAAGTTTAATGTATTTTCCTAGAGTGCCTCTATCATATAGTGGAGGTCTAGGCTTCCATTTTGAAAGTCTATTTTTTATTTCATTTTCATCTACTAATAAATTTAACTCAAATTTTTCTAGATTAATTTCTATAGAATCTCCATTCTTAACTGCTGCAATAGGACCTCCAATAGCAGCTTCAGGACCTAAATGACCTATTATTGCTCCAGTAGATCCTCCGGAAAATCTTCCATCTGTTACAAGATAAACACTTTCACTCAATCCTTGCCCGACAAGAGCACCTGTAATTGAAAGCATCTCTCTCATACCTGGGCCACCTTTTGGCCCCTCATATCTTATGATTACTACATCACCTGCAATTATTTCTCTTTTTCTAAGAGCTTCCATTGCTTGTTCTTCTTGATCAAAAACTTTGGCTGGTCCAGTAAATTTTTTACCAAAATCATGTCCTGCTACTTTTAGTACACAACCATCTGTAGCTAAATTGCCAAAAAGTGTAACTAAACCTCCTGTCTTAGAAATTGGATTCTCTACATGTCTAACAATATTGTTTTCAGATAAATTAGGATCGATATCCATAAGATTTTCTTTAATTGTTTTGCCTGTAACAGTAAGTTCATCACCATGTAAAAGTCCTGCATCTAAAAGTCTTTTCATTACTAGTGGAACCCCACCTACTTTATCTAAATCAAACATTACATATTTACCACCAGGTTTCATATCAGCTAGAAGAGGCGTTCTCATTGAGATTTCATGAATATCTTTTAGAGTAAGTTTTACTCCAATTTCATTAGCTATAGCAGGTAAATGTAGAGCAGTATTAGTTGAACCCCCCATTGCTACAACTAAAGTAACTGCATTTTCAAAAGCTTTTTTGGTTAAGATATCTGATGGTCTTATATTTTTTCTAACTAGATTCATTACCGCTATTCCAGCTTCTTTAGAGGAATCTTTTTTTCTTTGATCAACTGCTGCTTCTGATGCTGACCCAGGTAGACTTAATCCAAGTGCTTCACCTATACTTGACATAGTATTTGCAGTGAACATTCCTCCGCATGAACCTGGACCAGGGCAGGCATTGATTTCAATTTCTTTTAGCTGTTCGTCATTAATTTCTCCAGATTGTCTTTTGCCTACAGCCTCAAAAGCACTGATTATAGTAAGATCTTCACCATTCAGGTGACCAGGTAAAATTGAACCACCATAAACAAAAACACTTGGTATATCTAATCTCGCCATTGCCATCATCGCACCCGGTAAGGATTTATCACAGCCAGCTATTGCTACTAGGCCATCATATCTTTCAGCAAAACATACGGTTTCAATAGAATCAGCAATTATTTCTCTTGATACTAATGAACCTTTCATACCTTCAGTTCCCATAGATATAGCATCAGAGACTGTTATTGTTCCAAACTCAAAAGGAGTACCATTAGAGTTACTTATGCCAATTTTTACTTCTTCAGCTAGTGGTCTTATGCCAGAATTACAAGGTGTAACCTCATTATGAGTTGATGCCACGCCTATGAATGGTGCGTTTATATCATCATCTTTTAATCCCATGGCTCTCATCATTGATCTATGAGGTGCTCTTGCTACTCCTTCCGTTGTTTCCCAGCTTCTCCACTTTCCTAATTGTCTTTTTTCTTTTAATTTCTTTTTCATGTTCTCCTCGAGCATATGAATTAATGAATTTTCTGTTTATTATTTTAAGGTAGTATATGACCCTATTGAATCATAAAAATATACTATTTCATTATTTTATATACTATTGGAGAGTTTTATGAGTAAAGTTTTAGATAAAGAAAAATTTAGACTACCTAATTTAGCTAGACCTATAAGATATGAAATTCATCTATTGCCAAATTTAGAGAATCAAGTATTCAAAGGAACTGTAAATATTGAGTTAAGTATTTTAGAGAATACATCATATATTTCACTAAATGTTGCTGATATAGAAATATTAGATATGTCTTTTGAAAAAGATTCCGAAAAGATTTCCAATTGGGAAATTGATGAGGACTATGAAATCCTAAAAATCAATTTCAAAGATATTATTCCAATAGGCAAGTATAACTTGTTTATAAAATATAATGGCATCTTAAATGATAAACTTAGAGGATTTTATCATTCTTCATTTACTGATGACAAAGGTCAAATCCAGTCTATAGCTACAACTCAGTTTGAATCAACAGATGCAAGAAGGGCTTTTCCTTGTTTTGACGAACCAGATTATAAAGCAGTTTTTTCAGTCAAACTATCAGTTGAAAAGAATCAATTTTGTTTATCTAATGCTGAAATTAAGAATCAAAACGAAGATGAAAAAAATAATATTAAAATTGTAGAGTTTGAAGATACAATACCTATGTCTACTTATTTAGTAGCTTTTGTTATTGGTCCTTTTGAGGCTTCTAAAGCAGTGAACGTGGATGGAATTAATTTAAGAATTATTTATCCAAAAGGAAAAGGGCATTTATGTGATTTTGCTCTTGAATTAGGTGAATATGCATTGAGATATTTTTCAAACTACTACAAAATTCCTTATCCTGGAGATAAATTAGATATGGTTGCAATTCCTGATTTTGCTTTTGGTGCAATGGAAAATCTTGGCTGTATTACTTATAGAGAAGCTTTACTTTTAGTTGATAAAAAACAAGCCACATCAAATGAATTGATAAGAATTGCAGATGTTATTTGTCATGAAATAGCTCATATGTGGTTTGGTGATTTAGTCACAATGAAATGGTGGAATGGGATCTGGTTAAATGAAGCATTTGCAACATTTATGGCTACAAAAGCTGTAGCAGATTATAATACAGATTGGGATAGATGGGCACAATTTTCATTAGAAAAATCTATGGCTATGGATATTGATTCACTAAGCACTACCAGAGCTATAGAATATCCAGTTATATCACCATCAGATGCAGATGGTATGTTTGACTTAATAACTTATGAAAAAGGTGGCTCTATCCTAAGAATGCTTGAACAATTTTTAGGAGAAGACGCTTTCCGACAAGGAGTATCAGATTATCTAACAAAACATTCATTTTCTAATACTGAAACCGATGACCTTTGGAACGCATTAGAAGAATCATCTAATCTTCCTGTAAAAAGCATGATGGATACTTGGATTTTTCAACCAGGTCATCCAGTTATTTCATATGATGTAAATGGAAAAAATCTAATTTTAAATCAAAGTGTATTTAAGTACTTAAATAATAGTGATTCAGAATTAATTTGGAGTGTTCCACTATTCATTAAGTATAAGCATAAATCTTCCATAGAATATGAAAAATATTTACTAGGAAATGAAAAAAGTGAAATTAAATTAAAATCTCAAACTAAAGAAATTTTTCTTAATGCAAATGCTTATGGATTTTATAAAGTAAATAATAATTTTGAAAATAGCTTTAATAATATTGATGAATTTTCATCAGAAGAAAAATATTCTATGATAGATGATTATTGGTCAATGGTACTTAGTGGATCAAAAAATACAGATGAATTTTTAAATTTTTCATCTATGTTTATAAAAGAAACTGATCCAGACATTTTGACCTTATTATATTCTTGTTTTTCGAGTATAAATAGGGTTATAGAAAATAAAACTAATTTACAAAGTATAGTTAGACCTATTTTCGAGAATTCTTTTGAAGCGCTAGATAAAATAAAAAATAGATCAACTAGAGAAATTCAATCTTTAGCAACCTCACTTAGAGCCCTAAGTATACTTATCAATGATGATAGTAAAATATCGCTTTCAAAGCAAATATTTAAAGATTTTACAGAAAACAAATCCTTAAATTATGAGCCAGATATAGTTTCTAGTGCGATTTCTATTACAGCTCATTTTGGAAATACTGAAACTTTTAATAATTATTTAGAACTGATGGAAAACGCTAAAACACCTCAAGATGAAGTTAGATTCCAAAGAGCATTGGTTATTTTCAGGGAAGAAAGTCAAATTAAGAAGGTTTATAAGCTTATCTTAGAAGATAAAATTCGTACTCAAGATGCACCTTATCTACTAGCTGGTGCACTCAATAATGAAAGTAATGGATGGTTGACATGGCAATTTATCACTAAAAATTGGGATATCTTAACTAAAAAATTTCCTGAAAACTCAATTGTTAGGATGCTTTCAGGTATTAGGTCACTTAATCATAGAGAGTATCTAGATGAAATAAATAATTTTTTTAATCAAAAAGAAAGAATTTCTCAAGGCAAGCTACAACTAGAGCAACATTTAGAAAAGCTGGAAATAAACGTGAATCTAAGAGAGAGAAACTAATTATCTTCTAAATCTTTTAGAAAATTTTCAATTTCGGGTGGTAAATCTAATTTGTCTTCTTGGTATTTATTTTCTTTCTCAAATTGTTTTATCATATCAGATACTTGATTATTATTAGCAAGATTTTTATGTATATCCTTGTACTGGCTTTCCCCTTTTTCTTTTTCTGGTAAATTTGTATCAAATTCATATATTTTTGATAAGATTTCTAGAAGTCTATACGTGGCTAAAAAATCATCTTCAAGTTTTATGTAAAGTGGAATATGAACCATTAATGATAAGGTTTCAATTGATAATTTTTCATGTAAAAATTGGGAAAGTTGAGTCGTCATACTTGTAGGGCCTTGGTAATTAGAACTAGATTTCAAGGATTCATCTAAGGGACTTGGAGGGATCCATCCTTTATAACTGCCAGTTACTGGTAATGGCTTAGTATGAGGCACTGAATCAAACATACCTCCTATAGAAATATATCTTTTACCATCTAATTCTTTGATTAAATCAATTATTGCTTCATTAAAATCTTCAGCAAAAGAGTGAGGTTCCAACATATATATCAAAAAAATATTTTTTTCTGAAGGTAATCTTTTACCAAATATAACAGAATTAGGAACTCTTATTTTCCTTTTACCATTATCATTTAGTATTTCTGGTCTATAGCGAGTCATATCATAATATTTACTTGGCCTTCGTAATTTTCCTAACTCTTCTAAATCAAAAACTTTTACAAGCCTACTGATGGCGTTATGTCCAACATTTCCAACGTTTATCCAAGGCCTTAAAATAGTTATAAAATGACTATCTTTATAACTCGAAATCGGTATATTTAAATCAAATTCTTCTTTATTCAATATTTGAAATATCCTATGTTTATTAATAAATTCTACAATCTTATATCAATAAAATATATAAATAGACTAAATTTATTTAGATAAAAATACATTGAAATAATTGGTATTTCATTTTATTATTTAATTAAGAAGTAATAATACTTCATTAAACTATTTGAATGAAAGGAGGATATTTTAAATTGGATATTAATTATAAGCGAGGTGTCCTAATCTAAGGCGCCTAGAAGGTTAAGATACCTCCACTAAGGGTGAAATTATCCGGTAAGGAAAATCCTTACCCGATAATTTCACCCTTAGTTTACTTAAGAAGAGTTTTTTATGATCAAGCATTTCACAGCAACAGCTTTTGTTGTCCAAAATAATAAAATAGCCTTGCACTGGCACAGCAAAGTTTGTGAATGGCTACCTGCCGGAGGTCATGTCGAAAAAAATGAAAATCCTGTTCAAACAGTCAAAAGAGAAGTAAAAGAAGAGATGGGAATTGACATTAAAATTATCTCTCGTTCTAAATATAATTTTTTTGAAATAGATAATATTCCTTCTCCTGAAGTAATATTATTAGAATCTGTATTTGATAAAAATATTGGTAAGCATCAACATATAGACTTTGTTTATTTTGCAGTTCCCATAGAAAATGCAGTCAAATTAAGTAATCAATGGAAATGGTTAGATTCTAATGAACTATTATCTCAAAATAAAATTACAAATTTTAATGGATTATCTAAATCTCCACCCGAAGATGTAATTAAGTTGGGGGTAGATGCAATAAAAAAAGTTCAAAATATATGAAAGGTTTAATATGTATCACATAAGAAGAGTATGGAAAATTAAAACAGGTCAGGCTAGAAGTGCAGCTAAATTAGTTAATGAAATAGCTAATGATTATTCAGATGCAGGTCAAAGAAATAAATCTTTAGTTTATTTTAATGGAGGGACATTACCATGTCCAAAAAATGAACTGCATAGAGTTTATATGCAATGGACAGCAGACGTGATTGATTCTCCATACAGAGAGGGAAATAAAATCCCAACCTCAAGTGCTTATTCAAAATTGAATGATTTGGTAGATCATTCCGATGGGCCTGGAACATGGGTAGAATTTTGGGAAGGAATCTAAGTCAATAGGCAACTCTATGGCCTAAGATGGCCTTCATTAGAAATGTACCTAGTAACTAGTGTTTTTTAATTTCTACTCCTGCAAGTTGTTCTACATACTTAGCAATAGCAGAATGGTCATTTTTTCCCTCTCCTTGAATCATCAAGCTAGTCAGGACTTGTTGGAGATTTGATGTCACCTGTAGAGGAAGATTTAGATCTCTAGCTGCTTCCATAGCATTATTAATGTCTTTGTAATGTAGCTCAATTCTGAATCCAGGTTCAAAATTTCTATCAACCATCATAGGGGCTTTAGCATTTATCACGTTTGAGCCTGCTAATCCTCCAGCTATAGCTTTATAAACTGTTTCTGGGTTTACTCCTGATTTTGCAGCTAATGTTAGTGCTTCAGCTAATGCATGAATATTTGCTCCAACACATATTTGATTAGCTAATTTCGTTACTTGTCCTGCTCCATGCGCCCCACATAATATAGCTGATTTACCAAGGATATCAAATAATGGCTTAGCTTGTTCAAAATGCTCAGCTGATCCTCCAACCATGATTGCTAATTCTCCAGATATTGCAAAAGGCTCTCCACCAGATACAGGGGCATCTAAAAAGTTTACTCCGTTATCATCACAAGCTTTTCCAATTCTTTGAGAAACTCCAGGTGCTATAGAGCTCATGTCAACTACTAAATGGCCATTAGAGGCTCCTTCTATGACTCCTCCTTTTCCAGTAATAGCAGATTCAGCTTGAGGTCCATCTTGAACCATGGTAACTGTAATGTTTGCATTAGAAGAAGCTTCTGCTGCAGATTTGCATCCTTTTGCTCCTACTTTCTCAAGTTCTATAACTGGTTCTGGAAATAGGTCATAAATATAAAGTTCAAAACCTCCTTCTATCAAGTTTTTTGCCATTGGTTTACCCATTATTCCTAAACCAACAAATGCTACCTTTTCTGCCATAATATAAATCCCTTTCTTTTGATAATTTCCCTAATCTTTCCAGAATCGTTCCTCTAAGAATGTAAATTCTGTGCCTTCTAATCTTTCCTTTACATCCTCAATCATTCCTGGATGACCGCAAGCATAAACAATGGTCTCATCAGCTTTTAGCCCCCATTCTTTTAATCTATCTTCAACAAGATTATTAATTCTACCCTCTAATCCGTTCCATCCATTATTCCTATCTTCACCTGGTCGACTTACAGATGTTTCAAATAAAACATTATCATAATTTGAAGCAAGGTTACTTAATTCTTCATAATAACCAAATTCATCTAAATAAGAAGCTCCCTCTAAAACAAAAAAATTACTTTGTTTTTGAATTGGATCTAATAGATGTTTTCTCATCATACTCACATAAGGCGCGATTCCAGTAACTGTTCCTACCATTACATGGTTTTTAAAATCTGGTTTTAGCACAAATATTCCTTTTGCTCTTGGTCTCATAGTAACTGCATCCCCAACATTCAAATTATTTAGGAGTGGTGTTAAATTTCCATCTGGTGGTGGTACAAGTTCAACAAATAATTCAATTTGTTCTTCGTCAGGTGAAGAAGCTATAGAATATGCTCTTTCAATACCTCCTGATCCAATAGTACAATATTGACCAGGTTTGAAATCAAATTTTTCTTCAGGTTTCAACCACATTTTCCATAGATCTTCAGTTAGCTGTTCTCTTTTTGTGAGTTTTGCCCACATAAATTTACCTTTGACAACATTTAATGTCATTTATAAACCTCTCAATCGATTATACGTTTTAATTTATTATCTGATATTTAATATATATTGTTAGATTGAAAATAGACACTATTTGAGAATATATCAAAAGTTTATCTATTGTAATAATTAAATAAATTGATAAGATCACATATGATTAATTTTCTTTAATAGGGTTCAGAGAAACCTAAAGGAAGCAATTCATTTGGATAATAACTTAGTTCAATATAATAAAGTTCTGTTCGACGAGAACGATATTAGGCGTGCTATAGCTCGTTTATCTCATGAAATTATAGAATCTAATCAAGGCATTAATGATTTGGTCCTATTAGGTGTAAAGACTAGAGGTGAACATATTGCAAAAAGAATATCAGATTCTATAAATTTATTCGAAAACACAAATATTGAATCTTTCAATATTGATATAAAAAATTTTAGAGATGATTTAAAAAATAATAAAAGAATTAGTGAATTATTTATTGATGCAACTGTTCATGAAAAAAATTTGGTACTAGTAGATGATGTCCTATATACCGGAAGAACAATTAGGGCTTCTCTTGAAGCAATTTTCTCTTTAGGTAGACCAAAAAGTATTAAATTAGCAGCTTTAGTTGATAGAGGGCATAGAGAGATTCCAATAAGGCCGGACTTTGTTGGAAAAAATATTCCAACCTCAAACACTGAAAGAATTAAGGTATTCATGAAAGAGGAAGATGGAATAGACAAAATTGAATTGATTAGAGAAAAGTGATAAATAATGAATAATCTCAAAAAACATATTTTAGATATAGATCATTTAGATAGAGACTTCATATACAAAATACTTGAAAAAACAAAAAGCTTAAAACAAAATCAAACTAATAAAATCAACCTTTCAAATAAACATGTTTGTGCACTTTTCTATGAGGATTCTACAAGAACTAAGTTAAGTTTTGAGAAAGCATCCAATAATTTGAATGTTAAATTTCATGATTTAGAAGTATCAAAATCAAGTGTTAATAAGGGAGAATCTTTTTATAATACTCTCAAAACTATTGATTCTATAGGAATGGATTTGATAATAATTCGTCATCCATCATCTGGTGCAGCTATATTTGCTGCAAAACATACCAGCTCTTCAATTTTAAATGCTGGAGATGGTTCTCATGCTCATCCAACTCAAACCTTAACTGATCTTTTTACAATTTATGAAAAAAATATTGATTTTACAAATCTTGAAATTTCAATAGTTGGAGATTTTATTTTTAGTAGAGTTGCTAGATCAACAATTATAGGTTTTGCAATTATGGGATCAAAAGTTAATATAATTGGGCCATCAGAACTAGTATCAAATGATATTATCGAAGCTTATATAAATTTACCAAATATTTCTAAAGATCAAATTTCAATAAGTGAAGATATTGAAAACTCCTTAACTAATTCCGACATAGTAATGCCTCTTAGGATACAAAAAGAAAGATTCACCAGTAATTTTAATCTAAATTTTGAAACATATAAAAAACTATGGAAAATAGATGAAAAAATAATAAAAAATATAGATAAAAAAATCTTTATAATGCATCCTGGGCCAGTAAATGAAGAGACTGAAATTTCTCATAATATTGCTCATTCAGATAATTCATTAATAAATCAACAAGTTCAAAATGGAGTTTTCTTAAGACAAACAATTATCAGTGAGTTATTATCATGAAAAACCTAATAATTAAGAACGCTTATCTGATAGATCCATCTGAAAATTTAGATTTAGTATCAGATATATTAATATCCGATGGAAAAATTAAAAAAATTTCTAAAAAAATAGAAATTACTAATGAAGATATTATCGATGCTAACAATAAAATTTTACTTCCTGGTCTAATTGATTTCCATGTTCATTACAGAGATCCAGGGGAAACTTATAAAGAAGATATTGAATCTGGATCAAATGCTTCTGCCAAAGGAGGTTTTACAACTGTTGTTATGATGGCAAATACTGACCCTGCAATAGATTCGATTGATAAAGTTATTGAACAAAGAAAAACAATTGAGAATTTCTCTAAAATTAGAGCCTTACAAACATCAGCTCTAACTTTATCAAGAAAAGGAAAAGACTTAGTTGATATTGATAAATTATCTCTTTCTGGAATTGTTGCTTTTAGTGATGATGGGGACGTAGTTGATGATAAAGATTTAATGGTAGAAGGGTTACAAAAATCGAATGAAAAAAATTTTTTTGTACTACAGCATGCAGAGGCAAAGGAATTAATTGATGATGGATCTGCAAATTCAGGACCTCCAGCTATTAGAATGGGATTAGCAGCAAGATCTAGACATGCTGAGATATCAATCATAAAAAGAGATATTCAGATAGCAAAAGAAAATAATTTGAAGTTATATTTTCAACATTTATCCACTAAAGAATCAGTTGATTTGATCAGAATTGCAAAAAAAGAAGGAGTTGAAATAATTAGTGAAGTCACTCCGCATCATCTTTTTCTAAACGAAAATTGGGTCTATGGAAAAAACGGTATAATTCCAGATTTTATAGATCTAGATTCTTATGATACTAACTTTAGAGTTAATCCTCCAATTAGGCAAGAAGAGGATAGACTAGCTTTATTGGAGGGTATTAAGGATGGAACCATAGATATTATTGCAACAGATCATGCTCCTCACTCAGATGGAGACAAATTAAATACATTTGATTCAGCTCCAGCTGGAATAAATGGTGCTGAAACTGCATTGCCGACACTACTTACTATAGTCAAGAAGGGAGAATTACATATCAGTGATGTTATAAGAACTATGAGTAATAATCCTGCAAAAATCTTAAATAAATTGCTTGATGTAAATATAGGAAAATTAAAGAAAAATTATCAAGCTGATTTCACATTAATTGATAATGATAAAAAAAATAAAATAACAGAAGATTTTTTTATTTCAAAAAGTAAAAATTCTCCACTTATTGGAAATGAAATGATTGGTCAGGTAAAAATGACTATATTAGGAGGTAAAATAGTCCATGGTTAAAAATATAAATTTAGTTCTACAAGACGGAACTTTTTATTCTGGAATTTCTTTTGGATTTCAAAAGGATGTATATGGAGAAGTTGTATTTAATACTTCTATGACAGGATATCAAGAAATGCTAACGGATCCATCCTACAGGGGGCAAATATTAATACCTACTTACCCTTTGATCGGTAATTATGGAATAAGTTCTACTGATGTTGAATCTTCAAATATACAAGTTGAGGGATTTGTTGTACGACAATTTTGTGAAGAACCATCTCATAATAATTCAATCATGAATCTTGATGAATATCTGAAGATAAATAAAATTCCTGGAATATTTGGTCTAGATACTAGGTCAATAGTTAAAAAAATCAGAAATGCAGGTGTGATGATGGGATCAATTTCTTCTAGTAATAATATTGATGAAATTATAGCAAAAATAAATTCAATTGAATCCTACGATGATCAAAATTTTGTTTCAGAAGTATCAACTAAAAAAATAATATCCCTAGGAAATAATAACTCAAAATTTAATATAGCATTATTAGACTTAGGAGTTAAGAATAATATTATTAGGTTGCTAGAATCTAGAAATTGTTCTGTAAAGATTTTTCCCTACACATCAACTTCAAAAGATATTTTATCTAGTAATCCTGATGGGATTGTTTTATCACCGGGACCAGGTGATCCTAATAATCTTGAAAATATTTTACCTGGAATTAAGGAATTAATTGACTCCCAAATACCCATTCTAGGAATTTGTTTAGGGCATCAACTAATAGCTAAATCTTTGGGTGTAGAAACTTTCAAATTACCTTTTGGTCATAGGGGAGGGAATCAGCCTGTAAAAGATATCCAAAAAAATAGAGTTTATGTAACTGCTCAAAATCATGGATATGCTGTTTCTAATATAAAGAAACATAAAGATCTAGAAGTTACTCATATAAATATGAATGATGGGACAGTTTCAGGACTATCACATAAAAAATTGCCTGTGTTTTCAATTCAATACCATTCAGAAGCTTCTCCCGGGCCAAAAGATTCAGAATATATATTTGATGAATTTATTAAAAAAATAAATGATGAAAAGGAATAATTAATGAACAAGACAGTTTTAGTTGTAGGGTCAGGCCCGATTATAATCGGACAAGCTGCTGAGTTTGATTATGCAGGAGCTCAAGCTTGTAAGTCACTTAGAGAAGAAGGCTATAGAGTTGTTCTTATAAATTCTAATCCAGCAACAATAATGACAGATACTGAAATGGCAGATCGAATATATATAGAACCAATTACACCTGAAATTGTGGAAAAAATTATCAAGAAAGAAAAACCTTTTGGTATTTTGGGGACTTTAGGAGGACAAACAGGATTAAACTTAACATCTGAGTTAAATAATCTAGGAATATTAGATAAATATAACGTTGAGATACTTGGTACTGATATTAATTCTATTGAAACAGCTGAAGATAGGGATAAATTCAGGTCTTTTTTGTTGGATATAAATCAACCAACTCCTCCTTCTATAGCTGTAAATAATTTAGAGGACGCTAAAAAAGCAGCAACCAAAATCGGCTTTCCAGTTGTAATAAGACCTGCTTATACTTTAGGCGGAACAGGTGGAGGAATTGCCAAAAATGAAGAAGAATTATTAGATATTGCTAATCAAGGTATAAATTTATCAAGAGTTGGTCAGGTATTAGTAGAAAAATCTCTTGTAGGTTGGAAGGAAGTTGAATATGAAGTTATGAGAGATAACGCAGGAAATGTCATAACGATATGTAATATGGAAAATTTAGATCCTATGGGAGTTCATACTGGAGATTCAATTGTTGTTGCCCCATCTCAAACCTTAAATGATAAAGAATATCAGATGTTAAGAACTGCGAGTCTAGAAATAATTTCTAAATTAGAAATAAAAGGAGGTTGCAATGTTCAATTAGCATTAAAACCTTCACAAATAGTGAAGGATCAATTAGGGAATGACTTTAATAATGATCCAGACTACTACATAATTGAAGTAAATCCTAGAGTATCAAGATCTTCTGCTTTAGCATCAAAAGCTACTGGATATCCAATAGCTCGAATTGCTTCAAAAATAGCTATTGGTAAGAATTTAGATGAGATAACTAATCCTGTTACGGGAAAAACATTTTCTGTTTTTGAACCTTCTTTAGATTATTGTGTTGTAAAAATACCTAGATGGCCATTTGATAAATTTCCCGATGCAGATAGAACTTTAGGTACACAAATGAAAGCCACAGGGGAAGTTATGGGGATCGAAAGAACTTTTGAAGCAGCTCTTCTAAAGTCTATTAGATCATTAGAAAATAATAAACCAGATTTGCTATCATCTCCTGATAATGAAAATACTAATTTACCAATGGATGATAGATTATGGGATATCGCAAAGAGAATTAGAAACGGTTCAAATGCTTTGCTTGAAACCCAAAGAACATTTATAGATTACTGGTTTACAAATGCTATAGAAAAAATAATTGAGACTGAAAAGTTATTAATTGATAGCGATTTATCAAGTGAAATAATTCTTGATGCTAAAACTAAAGGATTTTCAGATAGCTATATTGCAAAACTAAAGAAATGCAGTGAATCTGATATAAGAAAATTTAGAAAAGAAAATAGAATTATTCCAACTTATAAAATGGTTGATACTTGTGCTGCAGAATTTGAAGCTATCACTACTTATTTTTATAGTACTTATGAATTTGAAAATGAGGCAATTGCATTAGAGGGTGATAAAGCTATTGTTTTGGGCTCTGGTCCAATTAGAATTGGTCAAGGTATTGAATTTGATTATTGTTCTGTTCATGCATCTAGGAGTTTACTTGAAGATAATATTAAGTCCATACTGATAAACTCAAATCCAGAGACAGTGTCGACAGATTTTGATACTTCTTCAAGATTATATTTTGAACCACTAGATTCTGAAAGTGTTTTAGATATTATTGAAAATGAGTTTGATGGAAAGTCAAATACAAAATCTATGGTTCAATTTGGTGGTCAAACAGCTATTAATATGTCTCAAGTTTTAGGTCAATATAATATGCCAATTTTAGGATCTTCAGCAGAAGTTATAAATGATGCATCAGAAAGAGGAAGATTTGAGAATATAGCCAAGAAAGCGGATGTATTACAACCATCAGGGGCTGCAACTCGAAATTTAGATGATGCACTAAAAATCGCATCAAAAGTTTCATATCCAGTTATGGTCAGGCCATCATATGTTTTAGGTGGAAGAGCAATGGAAATAGTTCATTCAGATAATGAATTAAAGAGATATTTTACTCGCGCCCAAAATTATGTTCCTGGTCAGACTATTTTAGTAGATCAATATATTTCTGGTATTGAAATAGAGATTGATGCTGTTTGTGATGGAGATAATGTACTTATACCTGGAATTATGCAGCATGTTGAGAGAGCAGGTGTGCATTCTGGAGATAGTACAGCAGTTTATCCTGCCTATGATCTGTCAGAAAATGAAAAAAGCGAAATAGTTGAAGCAACAAAAAAACTAGGAATATCATTGGGAATCAAAGGTCTAATGAATATTCAGTTTATAGTCAAAAGATCAAAAAAATCTTTCTTTGATAATAATTCACAAAATAATAATGATGAGAAATCAAAGCTATATGTTATTGAGGTAAATCCTCGATCTAGTAGAACTATACCATTTATTTCAAAAATAACTGGTATACCAATGATAAAACTTGCTGTAAAAGTAATGTATGGTAAAAAACTATTAGATCTTGGTTATGGTATAGATTTGGTACCAGAAAAAAAATTATTTGCGGTAAAATCACCAGTCTTTTCTATGTCAAAATTATCAGGAGTAGATACATATTTGGGCCCTGAAATGAAATCAACTGGTGAAGTTATGGGAATAGATGATAATTTACCAGACGCTATGAAAAAAGCAATGATTGCTTCGGGATTGGAGGTAAATGAAAAGACAAGTTTTTTACTGTCTATTGCTGATAGAGATAAAGAAGATTCATTAGATTTTATCAAGAAATTAAAAGCTAATGGCAATGTTATTTATGCAACTGAAGGAACTTATAATTTTCTAAAATCTAAAGGTTTTGACTCCATTAAGATTAACAAAATCCTTTCTGAATCACCAACTGTAATTGATATTATTAACGAAGGAAAAGTAGGAGCGGTTCTCAATACAGTTACTGGAAATAGAAATTCAATTCAAGATGGATACCACATAAGAAGAAAAGCTACAGAATTTTCAATTCCTTGCTATACTTCTATTGACACAGCTTATGCGACTATTATGAATAGTTCTTCAAAAAGTCTGAAGGTTAGCACCTTTGATGATTACTTAGATTGATTTATGCTTTTATAGCCCTGACAGACAACCAGTTTCTTGGCACTGTTGTGAGAGACATCTCACTAAATACTTCCTTAAGGGCTTTTTGCAAAGTTTTCTTACCGATATCTAAAGGTACCCCAGGTAGAACTCCTTCAATCCAATCTCTAAACTCACTTATGTAATGAAAACCATCTATTGGAACTTCATATGATTTAGCTTTTATATGTTCGATTTTATAACCTGTTTTTTCTAGTAGAGAAACATAATCTTCAGGTCTTAATTGTTGCCTTGAAGATACCTTTTCAGATTTCTTAGGTCTCATTCTGTGGTCTTTACTCAAGAGTCTAAGTGACCTAAACATCCATTTTCTATAAAATTCATGAGACTCCTCAGGGTGCGAACCATCATAAAAAGAAGTATTAAATGCAAGTACACCTCTACTATTTAGTTTTCCACCAATGTCTTCAAGTAGTTTTAATTTATTTGGTACGTAATGAATGGAATTACAATAGATCATTGCATCAGCTTTATCCCTAACAGCATCTGTAAGATTTTGAACTTCAGAATGAATAAATCTTACAATAGGACTATTCTCTAATTCAGATGCAGCAGTTTTGAGCGCACTTTTTGAGCTATCAACTGCATATATTACAGAGTCTTTAGCTGATTTTATTTTTTCTAAAATAAGTTTTGTAATATTGCCTGTCCCACAACCTAAATCAACTATTGATTTTTTATCATAAATATTGGCCAGTTCAATGAATTCAGAGTTAATTGAACTATAGAAGGGTAAATTTGCAAACGCATTAAATGCATATTGTTCACTTTGAGTTTGATTTGCCATTTTATAAATTAGTTATGTTTTATTAAAATATATTATAATTTCATATATTAATGTATCCCAAGTAGACTAAATTAATCAATATTTCAAACAA
>CETB01026269.1_pt1 | contig 47818 bp, 56 predicted proteins | sample 356381 | NCBI WGS metagenome assembly CETB01 (sample SAMEA2622545, study PRJEB7988) | marine metagenome | biome: marine biome (ENVO:00000447); feature: deep chlorophyll maximum layer (ENVO:xxxxxxxx); material: "saline water (ENVO:00002010), including plankton (ENVO:xxxxxxxx)" | depth 155 m | reverse complement strand
ATTTTCATAGTTTCTTGAGATTGTTTTTGACGACCATTCTTATCATTCTTATATTTAGCTTGAATTTCTTTAAGTTTGGGCTGAAGCGCAGACATAGCTTTCATTTGACGACTTTGTTTTACAGTCAATGGCATCATCCCAGCTCTAATAATTATTGTAAAAATTACAATTGCTATTCCAAAATTAGAACTTGCCATGCTGTATAAAAGCACAAGTGAATTCACCATAGGCTGAATTAAAATAGAATTCCATAATTGTCCTATAAATTCCAAAACTACCTCAACAATTTGGAGCCCAATCATTGGGCTGGGCTAATTTATCATCTTTTAGTTTATCCGAAAAATATGGTGCTTCCCAATATTCATCAGGATTACCATTGGACTTAATTTTCAATGCTCTGAAGGAATGATCTCTAGCACTAAAATATATAACCCCTGAAGAATCAGGATCGGCAATAATATCTGATTCAATTTTTTCATCAATATTACATTGACCCAAAATCTCACCTGATTTTACTTCAGCGACATAGATTGAGCCATCTTTCGAGCCTGAAACAATCAAATCATTAATAATTACAGGAGACCCTACAATTGCATCCCCTGTTTGTATTTCCCATTTTTTTCTACCTGAATCTATATCCAGTGCATAAATATTTCCATCTAATGAAGGTGCAAAAATAATCCCATTAGATTCGACAGGAGTAGCCCAATACCAGTTTTCAGCTTCATCAAAAGTCCAATTAATCTCACCTGTATCAAAATCAAGTGAATAAAAAGTACTATCAAAGCCACCAAATAATACTTGTTGATTAATAACTAATGGAGAGGATGATATAGCAGAATCAAATTTTTTACTCCAATTCAAATTCCCCTCCAAATCAACTGAATGAACATAACCATCAAGAGTGGTTAAGATCAAATCATTATTATAAAAAAATGGTGTTGACCAAATTCCACCATCAAATTTCATACTCCAATCATCTTCAAAAGACACCTCAGGGTTGCCTCTATCGTTGGTTTTTAATGAGATTTGGAATGAGTACAATTCACCATCTTCACCATCAGTAGTACCTAAATAAATCTTATTATCAAATGTGAGAATTCCTCCAATAATCTGAGAATCAGTAATTTTCTCAGATTCAATAATTTCATAATCATTCTCAGAAAAATCTAAAATAGCATGAAGCCACCCATTGTAAGTAGCTACAAAAATCAATTCTTCAAATAATTCATTAGACCCATCATAGTAAATTGGTGATGAAACAGGTTGCCCGTAAATTGCTCTTTTCATTTCATTTTCTGAATATCTGATATCAATATGATTAGCTATAGCACTGCCATCATCTAAATTTAAAAAGATGATCTGGTCATCCATAGTAGCTGCAATTAAAGTACTATCATGAATTAATGGACTCCCCCACCCTTCTGCAGTAGTTAAACCAGTACAACCTACAAACCCAATTGAAAAAAATAAAATTACAAATGAAACAACATAATTTTTATAATTAAATCGCATTAATTCACTCTTATGGAACTGGATCATATCCACTTGTACCTTTAGGGCGACATCTAAATAATCTATTTAAAGTAAGGTATAACCCCTTCAAAAACCCATATTTCTGAAATGCCTGATATGAATAATCTGAGCAAGTTGGGAGATGCCTGCAAACATTAGGCAAAAATGGGGATATAGACTTCTGATAAACAATTATCATGAATAATATTAGTCTCATAAATATTCTACTTAAACTACTAATCAACATTTGTTGCCATAAACTTAATTAATTGCGCTCTGCTCAATAAGGATATCACTGAAAAATGAATTTCTTCATACCTTGATGCAACCATGGATTTTCTACATATAAAAACTACATCAAATCCATACGCTATTTCTATTTTTGAAAGAAGTTCTCTTAATCTTCTTTTACATTTATTTCTTACAACAGCATTTCCAATTTTCTTGGATACTATAAAACCAATTCTAGTATGCTCATTTGAATTAAAAGATTCACGCTTAGCTACAACTAAAATTAAATTTCTATCTGACCAGCTTCTGCCTCTTTTTCTAACATCATTAAAATCTGTAGTTTTTAATAATTTTTTTTGTTTATTCAATCCAGTCCATCCATCATTAGAGGAATACGATTAATTAAACTGTCAGTTTATGTCTACCTTTAAACATACGTCTCTTGAGTACATTTCTTCCATTCTTTGTACTCATTCGGGATCTAAATCCATGAACTCTCATTCTTCGTCTGTTTTTAGGTTGATATGTTCTCTTTGGCATTAATTCCTCACTTCCAAGATTGAAATTTTACTGTCCAACCTAGGGGAGTGTCAATTTATTAAGATGTGAAAAATTCAAACATTTTTTCTGAACCATATCCTGGAATATTAGTGATATGTAATCCATTAGAATTTAATGCAGACCTAACAATATGTTTATTAAAATCATGTATATCAGGATCATTTAGAAATTTGTCCACATCCATCCAAACACATTCAGCAATTTCCTCTTCTTGTTTGATTATTTCATGATTAAGTGGTTTCAACAAAACCACGAAATATATATCTGACTTTCCATACCTATAACCATGCCAATGTCTAAAAAATGACAATTTTTTAAATTCGGTACTTATTCCTGTTTCTTCAAAAACTTCTCTAACTGCAGCTTGAGAAATATGTTCTCCCTGTACTAAAGCACCTCCGGGTAATTTATATGATGGATTGGCCGAAGATCTGTATTTTTCAGAAACTACTAATATTTCGTTAAGATCATTGACAACAACTCCCCCAACTCCTATGTAATGAGTTGAATAAGGAGGTATAAATGTGTCTATTTCTATTGCCAGAGTCATCATTACATAATTATGAGATGCATGATGCATTAGAAAACCAAACTGCGAAGCAATCTGTATCTTTGAATAAAACTCCTTATTAATCTGCAACCAAACTAATTTAACAGAATCATACTTCCAAGTATCAATATTATTTTTTAAGACTGAGTAAAAAGATTTATCATCTAAAGATAGTGATTCAGGTTCTATCACTACTCCACCAAACTGATTTTTTTCCCACTGCATGTCATCTACCTTATTGTTAATATTCAGGTTAGTATACACACAACTTAATAAGTGTTTTGGATAAATTATGAATTCCGTAATTTTTGTAGACAAAATTATTGACCCTAAAAATGAATCTGTAATAAAAAATCATTTTGTTGTGATAGAAAAAGATGAAATTGTTAAAATTTCACCAAACGAATCCTACAATGATGCTCAATACTCTTCTTATGAAAAAATTAAAACTTCAAATTCAACATTACTCCCCGGTTTTATTGAAATGCACTCACATATACATGTAAGTTCTCAAGAAAATGCATACTATGACTCTATAAATGATTCTGATGAAACTTTAATAATTAGAGGAACTAAAGCTGTTGGAGATGCTTTGTTTTCTGGCGTTACCACTATGCGTGACCTTGGGAGTAAAAACAATGTGATTTTCCCCATAAAAAAAGCTATTGATTCTCATATTATTCCCGGACCTAATCTAGTCCCTTCAGGCAGTCCCATCACTACAACTGGGGGACATTGCAATATGTTTGGAATGGAATCAGACACAATAGAAGAAGTAGTCCATTCAATTAAATATCTGGCAAATTCTGGAGCACAATGGATCAAAATAATAGCAACCGGGGGAAATTTCACTCCCAGCACAAATATCCATGAACCTCAATATTCTCAAGAAACTATTGAAATTGCTGTAGAAGAAGCTCATAAATTAGGACTAAAAGTTGCAACTCATTGTCATGCAACTAAAGGAATTATTGCTTGCACAAATGCACATGTAGACAATCTAATCCATTGTTCTTGGATTGGGCCAGAAAACAGTGCCGAGTTTTATGATTACAGACCTGAAATAGCAATTCGAATAGCGAATGATGGCATATTTGTAGATCCCACATTAGCTCTGAGTTATTTAAGCCAATTAAGAGGCAAAACATTAAAAAGAGATCCGTCTAAAAGATATGAAATATTAAGGCAAATGTGGGACATAGGGATTAAATTTGTTTCTGGGATGGATTCCGGCATGGTGAATGCTCATTTTGATGATTTTGCTTATATTCCAGAAGTGATGGTAAAAAAAATGGGCATATCATGCCTAGATGCCATTAAAGTTTCCACAATCACTTCCGCAGAGTGCCTAGGCCTCGACGATAAAATAGGAAGTGTTTCAGAAGGTAAAAAGGCAGATTTAGTAATCGTTAAAGGTGATCCCTCGAAAACTATAGAGGATTTACATAATGTCCATACAATATTTAAATCCGGAAAATTAGTAAAATTAAATAATGAAAAAATGATTTAATTTTGAAAATTGATATTACTTGACTTGATTATCAAATAAACTTCTGTAGACTTCGACAATTTTAAACGTTTAAAAGAATCCAATGTAATTTTTGACCAAATTTTTTCACCGACATCACTCAACACTAAAACATTATTTCCGGACACAATATAATCGATCACATGTCCCAAAAATATATTTTGAGCACTTATCCCAACAGGGTGATGATTACTTAAAATAATATCGGAACTGTTAATTGATATCATAATGTGACTTTGACCATCAAAATGTTTATTTGCAATCAAAACATTTTGATGAGCAAGCCTTAAATTTGATGAATCTATCACTTCGCATTCAAAAAAATTCTCAAATTCTATAGAATTCAGATCATCATGATTAAATATGATTGATGGATTTCCGCTGTTTATAATAGTACCATTTGAAACAATTGATACTTGATCACATAAGGCCATGATTTCGCTAGCAGAATGAGAAACATATACCATAGGGATATTTAATTCTCTGTTCACAGATTTTAACTTACGAATTAAACCGATTTTTGATTTAGAATCCAAAGAAGACAAAGGTTCATCTAATAGTAATCCTTTAGGTGAGCTTACTATAGCTCGAGCTAATGCAACCAATTGCCTCTCTCCGCCAGATAATTTATAAATTGTCCTATCTGTCAAATGACTTATACCAAAAAATGAAATGATTTCGTTAGGTGAATAAATTCGTTCATTTTTTGGAGTGTGATCAAAACCAAATGAAATATTTTTAGCTACAGACATATTTGGAAACAAAGTTGAAAACTGAGAAACATACCCCAATCTTCTTTTTTCAATCGATGTATTTATATTATTGGCATGATCAAAAAAAATATGATTATCTATTTCAATTTTCCCATCATCAGGCTCATCGAACCCAGACATACAATTCAGTATTGTGGTTTTACCGCTTCCTGAAACTCCATACAGTCCTAGGACATTTGCGTTTGATTCAATAAATACATTTAACAAAAAGGGCTCTATTTTTTTAGTGATTTTAATTTTGAAAGAATGCATACGATCAAATATCCTTATTGGAATTTTTATATCTATACAAAATTAAGTTGTACACACTCAGAGACATTAAAGCCAATCCAATAGACAACCCTACCAACAAATAAACCTGATAATCATCACCAACTTGCACACTAGTATATATAGCAAGAGGTAATGTTTGAGTTTTACCTGGTATATTTCCAGCAACCATTATTGTGGCTCCAAATTCACCTAATGATCTAGTAAAACCCAAAATTACTCCTGCCAAAATACCGGGCAATGCTAAATTTAATTTGATTTTATAAAAAGACTGGAATTTATTTGCTCCCAAAGATCTAGCAGCATTAATTAAATTAGAATCAATATTGGAAAATGATAGCATCATAGGACGAACCGTTAATGGGAACGAAACTAAAGCAGATGCTAAGGCAGCTGCAAACCAAGTAAATACAATATCAAATCCAAAAATCTCAAAAAACAAATTCCCTAAAATTCCATTGGGAGAAAAAATTACCAACAAAAAATAACCTGTCACAACAGGTGGAAGTGCTAATGGTAGTGAAATAAACACGTCCAAAACAAATTTAAATTTTGAAGGTAATTTATCTTGATAATTTGCAATAATTAGAGATACAGGAAAATTAATCGCTGTAGCTAGCAGTGCAATTTGAACAGTCAAAATAACCACTTCTAACATATTCTATCCCTGCTATTAGTCATGAATCTTAAATCCTTTTTCTTTGATAATTATGAGGGATTCTTGTTGAAATAAATAATTTATCAAATGATTTGTTTGATTTAAATTATTAGAAAAAGTCACTATCGGATACTGAATTTTGGAGTACGTATCTTCGGGAATAACGTCATTTGAAAATATTTCATTATCATCAATAGAATCAGTCAAATATACTATTCCTAAATCTGCCAAACCTTTTTTCACGTACAACAGTGCTGCAGATACATCTTTTGCATACACCAATCTAGTATGTAAATCCTTTTTATCATCTAAAGCATTTAGGGCCTGTATAGAATATTCTCCAGCCGGAGAAAAATTTGGATCTGCTATAGCTATCCGATCATATTGCTTCAACTCGTCAAGATCCCACTCTAGATCGTTTTTATCAGGTGAAATTAATACTAGCTTATTAGAAATAAAAGGTTGAATATCAAATTGTCGATTGATCCTATTGACAGGCATTATTCCTGCTGGGATAAAAACATCCGTTACCAATCCTCGATTAATTTGTGAAGTCAGAGTGTATGATCCAGCATAATTTACATTTATATTTTCTTCATACTTAGTTTCGTAATTTAATATCAAATGATCTAGAATTCCTTGCAAACTTGCAGCAGCAGCAACATTAATGTTTTTAGAATCATTCTGCATACATGAAATCAAACTAAATAATGCCATTAATAAACATACTTTTAAAAAAGTCTTAAAAAGCAAATTCTAAACACCTCTACCACTAAACTATATATTGTTTACCTATAACACAAATGCTATACTAGATCGACAGTTTATTTGGTTTGAAAGAAGTGGGTTAAGCCCACTTTATTTTTTATACGAAATAATTTACATACTAAAATGGAGGCAGTCGAGATGAAAAGTGATTTTCTTGTTGCATTAACTCAGCTAGCTGCCGAAAGAGGACTCCCTAGAGAAAAAGTAATGTCTGCAATAGAAGCCGCATTGGTTTCTGCTTTTAAAAAAGATAGTGTTACTGAGGGGCATAACATATCAGTAAGATTAGATCCTGGATCAGGAGATATTCAAGTTGATGTAATTAAAACAGTAGTAGATGTAGTTGAAGATCCACTTCAAGAAATTACCGTAGAAGATGCAAAAAAAGAATTTAACCCTGACTCAAAAATTGGCGACACTATTAGAACTCAAAACATTCCTAATAGTGCCGGTAGGATAGCCGCACAAACAGCTAAACAAGTTGTACTCCAAAGATTACGTGAGGCAGAAAAAGAATTAGTTCTTGCAGAATATGAAGGCAAAGAAGGTGAAATTTTTACTGCAACAATTCAAAGAATAGAACCAGGAAAAATAGTAGTTGATACTGGTCGAGCAGAAGCTATTATGCCTACTAGTCAACAGGTTAATTCTGAGCGATATAGGCAAGGGGCTAAAATAAAAGTAGTCCTTAGAACAATTGACCAAGATTCAACCAAAGGCCCTGAACTAATAGTTTCTAGAACTTCTGAAGATTTATTAATCAGATTGTTTGAACAAGAAGTACCTGAAATATATAGCGGATCAGTAGAGATTGTAGCCGTAGCAAGAGAAAGTGGGTCCAGAAGTAAAGTTGCTGTACGAGCAAAACAGCAGGGAGTTGATCCCGTGGGCTCTTGCGTAGGACTACGAGGAATAAGAATCCAAAGTATCGTGAACGAACTCCAAGGAGAAAAAATAGACATCTTAGAGTGGGACAAAGACCCTAACAAATTCATTCAAAATGCATTAAGCCCATCACAAGTCTTAAGAGTAGATGTAAATCCTGAAAATGGAACCGCTGTAGCTATTGTTCCGGACAGGCATTTATCTTTAGCCATAGGAAAAGAAGGCCAAAATGCCAGATTAGCCGCCAAACTTTGCGGATGGACAGTTGATATCAAAAGCGACATGGATGTTGATCTATCTGAAATGCCTGAACCTGTAGAAGTTTCTACTGACAATCAGGAAGAATCACTTGATGATCAAACTCAAATCACTAACGAAATTAACATAGAAAATCAGAACTCCTCAGAAATTGTAGATAAAGAAGAACAAGAATTATTAGCTTTAATTGCTGAAGAGGAATTGAATCTTCAGCAACAAGAAACTGAAATAGAAGAAATGCAAGAGGAATTAACAACTGAAGATACTTTAACTGCTGAAGAGGAATTATTGTTACTAGAAGATGAAACTAGTGAAACTGAAGTTGAATCTGAGGGTACAGAAATCTCACAACTTCCTGAAGATATTTGGTCTATTCATAGAGCTGGAATGAAACAAGATACAAATTCAGGACCAATCAGGTTTGCTGAAGATATTGAAGATTTACGTGGAGGAGTATCTTCACGTAGAGCAAAACCAAACAAAAGTAATAATAGAAACAAAAAAAGACGTTAACTGTTCATTACCAAAGGAATTGAAATGTTAATTTAGTCACGAAAGGTCAATATGAATACTAAAGCTTCTACAGAAGGTACACCCTCAAAATTAAATCTCCCTGCAGCTATATCAGTATCAGACCTTTCAGAATTGATTGATGTAAGCCCTATAGAAATTGTTAAAGAATTAATGCGTGGCGGATATATGTTCGCTGTAAATGATGTTATAGAATACGAGCTTGCATCTATAGTATCTCAGGTATATGGATTTAAGACCGACCTAAACGATCCTGACAATCAAGCAATTACTTCTATAGCGTTAAATACTTCTGAAGAGGACCCTGCCCTTCTTATAGAAAGGCCTCCAATTGTAACTATATTAGGACATGTAGATCATGGAAAAACTACTTTGCTAGATAAAATACGCGCTACTAAGGTAGTAGAAGGTGAAGCTGGTGGAATCACTCAACATATAGGTGCATACCAAATCACTCATAATGAAAAACTTATCACTTTTTTAGACACTCCTGGACACGAAGCATTTACAGCCATGAGAGCAAGAGGAGCTCAGGTGACTGACATAGCAATTTTAGTCATTGCTTCTGATGATGGAATGATGCCTCAAACTATTGAAGCATTAGACCATGTAAAAGCAGCAGGAGTACCTATAATTGTTGCCGTCACAAAAATAGATATTCCAAACTCTGATATTGACAAAGTTTATAGACAATTGTCAGAACATGACCTTTTAGTTGAAGCTTGGGGAGGAGACACTATTGCAGTTCCTTTATCTGGCATCACCGGAGAAGGAGTGAGCGATTTACTGGAAAATCTTCAATTAGTTGCAGAATTAGGTGAATTAAAAGCTAACCCTGAAAGAATTGCTAAAGGGGTAGTAGTAGAGGCTCGATTAGAAAAAAGTCGTGGTCCTGTAGCTACTATTTTAGTGCAAACAGGAACCCTAAAACAAGGAGACTCCATAGTAATGGGGTCTCATTTTGGACGCATCAGAGCCATGTTTGATGATCAAGGAAAAAGAATTAAAAATGCTGGCCCATCTTCTCCCGTTGAAATTATGGGATTAAATGAAGTACCTGAAGCGGGGATTCTTTTTGATGTAGTAGAAAACGAAAAAGAGGCTAAAAAATTTGTTGAAAATCAAAAAGTTCTACAAAGACAAGAATCTATTACACTTCAAGATGTTCATATGCGAACTCAACCTGGAGAAATTAGACAGGTAGACTTAATAATAAAAACTGATGTTCAAGGAACTATTGACGCCATTAAAAATGCTTTAGAAAACCTTAACTCCAACGACTCAAAAGTAAATATTATTCATATTGCAAGCGGAGGAATATCTGAAAGAGATGTTCTATTAGCAGTTGCATCTCAAGCTATCATAATCGGATTCAATTCTCCTATTGAAACAGGTGCAGATTCATTAGCAAAACAACAAAATATTGAAATCAGGCAATACCAAGTTATCTATCATCTAGTGGAAGATATTGAAAAAGCTTTAGCGGGCATGCTTGAGCCAGAATTTGAAGACCAATTCATAGGTCGTGCATCTGTTAGAGCAGTATTTAACTTAGGAAGACATCGAAAAATAGCTGGGATTTACGTTTCAGATGGCAAAGTCGTTAGAGATGCTAGTATCCATGTGTTGAGAAACGGAACTGAAATTTTTGTCGGAAACCTTACAAGCTTAAAACATTTTAAAGATGATGTAAGGGAAGTTGCTACAGGTTTCGAGGGAGGTATCAGCTTAGATGGATTTGATGATTTTGAAGAAGACGATATTTTAGAAGCATATACAAGTGTGCAAATTAATTAATATGGCAGACAGAATCAATAGTGTAAATTCGTTATTAAAGAAAGAAATAAGTAATCTAATTCATCGACAGGTGAAAGATCCTAGAATTAACGATTTTGTATCAATAGTAGAAGTCAAAACATCTCGCAATTTACAGAATGCTACTATATACATCTCTGTAATAGGAGATGAAAAAATCAAAAAAAACGCTTTAAAGGGGCTTACTTCTGCGTCTGGATTTATACAAAATCAACTCAGAAAAAATCTTGACCTTAAATATGTTCCTTCTATCCAATTTCGTCTAGACCATTCTCTAGAAGACGCTGAAAAAATCCTGACTTTACTTGATTCTATTGATTTACCCAAAAACGAATCCTTTGATGCAGTCTAATCAATCTAATTCTGGCTTTTTTAATATTGACAAGCCTATTGGAGTGACATCAATGGATGTAGTTAGAAAAATCAGAAAAGAAATTAACTTAAAAAAAATTGGGCACGGAGGAACTTTAGACCCATTAGCTACTGGAGTACTCCCTATAGCTATAGGAAACGCCACAAGATTATTGGAATACGTATTAAATCACTCCAAAACTTATATTGCGGAAATTGAAATAGGAAAAACATCAAATACATATGACTCAGAGGGAGATTTTTCTAATCAAAAGCCATACGACCATATTACAAAGTCTATCATTGATGTTGAATTAAATAATTTCAAGGGGATTATTAATCAAACCCCACCTATATTTAGCGCTATAAAAAAAGATGGTGTCAGAATGTATCAATTAGCACGACAGGGAATTGATGTAAAAATCCCTTCTAGACAAGTTGAAATAAAAGCCCTTGAATTAAAAAAATATAATCCTCCTTATTTAACTATAAAAATAAATTGTTCAAAGGGTTTTTACGTGAGATCTTTTGCGCACGAATTAGGGAATAAAATAGGAACAGGAGCATATTTGAAATCTTTAAACCGAATTGTTTCTGGAGATATGTCCATTGAAAATTCTGTTCCTTTGAATTTTCTAATTGAACAACTAAAACATAAAGATTATTCAAATTTAATTACAAATTTTGACACAGTATTAAGTCATATTCCCAAAGAAAAATTAGCAGAAGAAGAAAGTATTAAACTCAAATCAGGTCAAAAAATATTACATAATCATTCAATTTCTCAAAACGAGCTTTTAAGAGTATTTGATCACAATGATGTTTTTTTTGGAATTGCCGAATTTATTCACACAGAAAACATTTTAAAACCTGTCAAAATGTTTATTTAATGCGATGCCCGTGAATTGACTTAACCCATATACAAATATAAAATTATTTGTCTGAGGGAAAAATATGACAGATTTTGCAATTGTTCAAACAGGCGGAAAACAATATAGAGTGAAAAGTGGGGATACTATTAGAGTAGAGTCACTTGCAGGTGATCAAGGGGACACAATCACTTTAGACGATGTCAGATTGATTTCAAAAGATGGCGAAGTAACAATAGGTAAACCTTCTATAGAAGGTGCAGAAGTAACTGCCGAAGTAGTCAATAAAGGTAAAGATAAAAAAGTAGTAGTATTCAAGTACAAAGCTAAAACTAGATATCGTAAAAAAAACGGTCACAGACAAACTTTTACAGACTTAAAAGTTACAGAAATCACTTTATAAAACAATTACGAGGGAAACGAAAACATGGCTCATAAAAAAGGTGGTGGTAGCACTAGAAATGGAAGAGACAGCAAATCTAAAAGATTAGGAGTCAAAATATACGACACTCAAATTGTTAGTGCAGGATCAATTCTAGTACGACAAAGGGGAACGAAAATTAGACCTGGTAACAATGTCGGAATTGGAAGAGACCATACTTTATATTCATTAATAGATGGTAGCGTCAAATATGAATATTTTTCTAATGGTAAAAAACATGCAAGTGTTTATCCCGAGGTAGCCGTATGAAACCAGAAATCCATCCCAAATATTATTCTCAAGCTAAAGTAATTTGCTCTTGTGGCCACACATTTACAACTGGAGCAACTCAGCAAGAATTAAAAATAGAAATCTGCTCAACTTGTCATCCTTTTTTTACAGGAGAACAGAGAATTGTGGACACTGAAGGTAGAGTAGAAAGATTACGTAGAAGATATAATCTTAATTCTTAAAAATAGTTTCAGTGAGTTCAAACCAAACACCCACATATGGCGGTCAAGCTGTTCTAGAAGGTGTAATGATACGTGGTCAGAAAAATGTATCAGTTTCGGTTAGATCGCCATCTGGTGAAATTAAAACTCAAGTCAAACCAATTGCAAACATTTTTCGTTCTAAGTACCGAAAAACCCCATTAATTAGGGGTGTCATTGCTCTAATTGAAACGTTAATTATAGGAATGAATGCATTAAATTATTCTTCGTCAGTTGCGATGGAAGAGGAAAATACAACCCCCAATAAAGCTTCTATTGCATTAATGATATCAATTTCATTAAGTTTAGCTATAGGTCTTTTTTTTATTTTACCTTTATTAATCAGTACACCATTTGAAGGAATTTTAGGATCAAATATCCTCAGCAATATTATTGAAGGAATTGCCAGGTTAATAATTTTTATTGGTTACATTTATGTAATCGGATTAATGCCTGATATCAAAAGGGTATTCATGTATCACGGAGCTGAACATATGACTGTCCATGCTCAAGAAAACAATTTGGAATTAAATCTTTCAAATATAAAAAAATATCCCACAGCTCACCCAAGATGTGGAACTGCATTTCTACTAACAATTATGCTGATCGCAGTAATAATATTCATTTTAATTCCTAGAGAATCAATGATTATAGTAGTTTCTTCAAGAATATTTTTGGTCCCATTTATAGCAAGTCTAAGTTATGAATTTATTAGACTCAGCAGTATTTACCAAACAAATTTTTTAATGAGAGCCATTGCATCTCCAAGCCTTTGGCTACAATCACTTACTACCAGACAACCTGATGACGACCAAATCGAGGTAGCAATTGTAGCTATGACATCTGCAATAGAAGCTGATGAAACTTCCTCAGCCTCTTCGGTTGCGTAAAACTTTCCAAACTTCTTCAGGATTCATATCCATAGCAGACAATAAAACAAGTGTGTGATACAACAAATCAGAAATTTCTTCACTAGTTTCCTGATTATTTCTAGTCACTGCCGCAATAGCAACTTCACCAGCTTCCTCTATAATTTTCTGTGAAATTCTTTCAATACCATCAGAAATAAGTTTTGAAGTATAAGATTCATTAGTTGAGGTTAATTTTCTATCTTGAATTACAGCAAAAAGTTCCTCTATAACGCTAGAACCTTTGTCAAAATTCTCAAATTCATAATCAGACAACAATTCACTAAAACAAGATTGCGCACCTGTATGACATGCAGGGCCATCAGGAATTACTTTTAACAAGAGTGTATCTCCATCACAATCTACAATAATATCTTTTGTACGAAGAAAATTCCCAGAAGTTTCACCTTTATGCCATAACTCAGATCGACTCCTACTATAAAACCACACTTCCCCACTTTCTACAGTTCTACTCAAAGAAGTTGGGTTCATATAACCCATCATCAATATTTCAGAAGTTTCAGCATGTTGTGCTATAGCAGGGACTAACCCATTTTGATCTAATTGAATTTTTTTATTCATATTGTCTCCTAAAAAGTTTTCCTGATTGGGACACCACTATCATGTAAATATTTCTTAACTTGATTAATGGAAAAAGTTCCAAAATGAAATGTACTAGCAGCAAGTACTGCATCAGCCTGTCCTAATTCTACAGCCTTCTTAAAATCTTCCATACTACCTGCTCCACCACTAGCAATGACTGGAACAGAAATTTCATTAGTTACAGATCTTAACAATTGAATGTCATATCCATATTCTTGACCATCCCTGTCCATACTTGTAAGTAATATTTCTCCTGCTCCCATTTCAGCCATAAACTTAGCCCACTTAACTGCATCAATACCGGTTGGAGTTCTACCTCCATGTGAAAAAACTTCCCATTCTGTTGAAGAATCGATTACGTATTCTTTAGAAATGTTTTGTGGCACAACATTAGCATGACTAGTAATTTTTTTAGCATCAATAGCAGAAACAATGCATTGAGAACCAAAAAATTGTGATGATTCATAAATGATATCAGGATTTGAAAATACTGCTGAATTCAAAGAAACTTTATCAGCACCAGATTCAAGCATTTCTCTAATATCTTGAATCTTCCTAATTCCTCCTCCAACAGTAAAAGGAATAAAAACTTGCTCTGAAACAGATTCAACCACATGTTTCATTATATTTCTATTGTCAGAAGAAGCAGTAATATCGAGAAATACTAATTCATCCGCTCCTTCAAGATCATAGAATCTAGCCATTTCAACAGGATCACCTGCATCTCGTAAATTAACAAAACTCACACCCTTTACGACTCTACCTTGATCAACATCTAAACAAGGAATAATTCGCTTAGTGAGCATTAAATTTATTTCCTAAACGTAAAAGTAAGTAAATAATCTTCATCAGACAAGTTGTGCTTCATGTTAAATTTTAATTTTAATTTTTCTGCAATTTTCTTGTAGGATTCAACATCATTAGAAAGTTTAGATTCGTCTATTTGCCTATCAATTATGGCAATCCAACCACTGGATTTAACAGATCGAACTGTATCAGCGATAACTTTCAAGGGGTCCTCGACTCTATCACTCAAATATGACAACGTTGCTAGATCAATTGTGCCATCCTTGACAGGTAATGAATTATTTTTGATTTCTTTAGCTTTAACATTAGTTAAGCGAGCCTCTTTGAATTTTTTTCTAGTAGCAGTCAAATTCTTTTTATCACTATCAAAAGCTTGTAAATTACCTCTATATACCAATTTGGCTAGAGGAATAGATAAAGTTCCGTCAGCACATCCAACATCAATAATTTGATGATATGGCATAACAGGTAACAAAGACATCAAATGATAAATATCAATTGATTTAGGAGTATTTTTTGATATAGAAAATTTGTTATCAGTCATTCGTCACCATTATTATAAATTTTAGTAGCCTGAGACAAGTCAATTCCTCCAGTATAAATTGCTTTACCAACAATTGCATAATGAACACCAAGTTCATTTAATTTTTCCAAATGAGTAAGTGAAGAAATACCACCTGCCACCTGTAATTTTATATCGAATTTATTTAGTAATTCTTCAATAAATTTATAATTTGGTTCTGTTAACATTCCATCTTTCAAAATATCAGTATATAAAAAATTTTGTACCCCTAGATCCATCATTTGGGCAATTAATTCTGAAGCTAAAATCCCACTATTTTTTGTCCATCCATCTATTTCAACAAATCCGTTTCTAGCATCAATACTTATCACTAAAGATTCAGTCCCCCAAGTATCAATTTGCCATTGAACTAATTTTTGATCTTTGACAGCTGCCGTGCCCAAAATCAATCTGTTTACGCCCAAATTAATATATTCTTCTACAATTTCTGAAGATCTAATACCTCCACCCAATTGAATATTTAAACCAGAAGAAGAAGTTACCATTCTTCGTATCAGACTTTGATTGACCGCTAATCCAGATCGGGCTCCATCTAAATCTACTATGTGTATTGAGTTTGCACCAGAGATCAACCAACGATCTACAACGTTTAAAGGATCATCATCAAATACTGTTTCTTGAGAATAATCACCTTGAGTCAATCTCACACACATCCCACCACGAATATCTATTGCAGGAATAATTTCCATCTAACCTCCAATTACAAATTGAATAAAATTATCATAAAGCTGCAATCCCAAACTTCCACTTTTTTCAGGATGAAATTGAGTGGCTATAACATTATCAAAAGTAACTGCACTACAAAATTCTTGTCCATATCGTGTTACCCCTGCAACGACAGAATTGTCAACTGGATCAGCGTAATAGCTGTGTACAAAATAAAAATTTTGATTGGTGGGAATATTTTTAAATACAGGATGATCAATTCTCCATTCAACTTGATTCCAGCCCATGTGAGGTACTTTCAATCCAGGTGTAAATTTTTTTACATTCCCTTGGATTACTCCTAGACAATCTTCAATACCTTCTTCAGAATTTTCCAGTAAAAGTTGTAACCCCAAACAAACACCTAAAAAAGGAACTTGATCCTTAATTAATCTAATGAGAACTTCATCTAACGATTTTTTTTTGAGATTTTGCATTGAAGAATCACATGCCCCCTGCCCAGGAAATACAATAGCATCTGAATTTAACAAATCTTGTTTTTCTGAAGAGATTAAAACACGAGCACCAAATTTTTCCAAAGCCTTCTGGACACTTCTTAAATTACCTGCTTGATAATCAACTATACCTATTAATGGCTTTTCTCTAATCATTTAATCTTTGTCCAGTAATTACCTCAACAGGTAAATCTTTGTCTTCAAATCTTGCCAGCATAAACAATAAATCTGAAAGCCTATTTATATATTTTAGTAAAAATTCATTTCCAAGTTTCCCTTCATCTTTCAAAGTTACAACTTCTCTTTCTGATCTTCTGAGAATAGTTCTACTTAAATCTAAAGCTGCTGATCCAGGGGAACCTCCCGGCAATATGAAGCTTGCAGGCAATTCAATTTGAGAATCAACATAATCAATCGTTTGCTCCAATTTTGTCACATTTTCAGCATCGATAGTTTTATAAAATTCTTTTAAATCCTTATAATTTTCTGGTAAAGTTGCTAGTTCAGCAGCTACGGTAAACAAGCTGTTTTGAATATCAATCAAAATATTTAAAACTTCTGAATTCTTACAAAAAGCTCTAGCAAGTCCCAAAGCTGAAACAGTTTCGTCTATAGATCCGTTAGCTTCACATCTAGCATCATTTTTTCTAACCCTACCTCCAAAAAACAGACCTGTATATCCATCATCACCAGTTTTAGTGTAAATTTTCAATTAAAAACTCATCCTATTAATGAAGCTCCCCCACAAAAGGCTTCATAGTCGATCAATTCAGTTACCGTGGGGTTATCCCCGCATAATGGACATTCAGGATCTCTTCTTAATTTAACAGTCCTGTATTCCATACTTAATGCATCAATTAAAAGCAATCTACCTGACAGGCTATCCCCAACTCCTAAAATTAACTTAACCACTTCAGTAGCTTGAATAGTTCCTACCATTCCAGGAAGCATTCCTAATACTCCTGCTTCAGCACAACTAGGAACTTCACCAGGTGGTGGCGGAGTAGGAAATAAGCACCTATAACACCCTTCTCCCGGCAAAAATGTTGTTGCTTGACCATCAAATAATAATATGCTGCCATCTACCAAAGGCTTACCTGACATATATGAAGCATCATTAACTAAATATCTAGTTGGGAAATTATCAGCTCCATTAACAATAATATCGTAGTCTTTAATTATTTCCATTGCATTTAAAGAAGATATTGGCTCTTCATGAATGTTTACAACGGTATCAGGATTATATGACTTTAATGTCTCTACAGCTGATTGTACTTTAGGTTTTCCAATATCATCATTAAAGTGTAGAATTTGCCTTTGTAAATTTGTAACATCAACATCATCAAATTCGACTAAACCTATAGTACCTACTCCTGCTAAAGTAAGATAAATTGAAATGGGAGATCCTAGACCTCCAGCGCCTACCATAAGCACCTTTGCATCCAAAAGCTTTCTTTGCCCCACACTTCCAACTTGAGGCATTATGATATGTCTACTATATCGATTCACTTGATATGGTGTAAGAACTGTAGTTTGTGATTTTGTAGCCATATTTCTCTCCATCAAATTTTTATAATGGGATTATATCCTGATTTAACTTATCAATAAATTAGCAATGATATAATTCTCTCCAATCGTAAGTAACAAATATTATGTTATTAGCTATAGACGTAGGAAATACAAATATATCAATAGGAATATTTAAATCAAGAGATTTAATTAACACTTGGCGTATTTCAACCGACGTATCAAAAACTACTGACGAATATGCCACATTGTTGCGACAAATCATTCTAGACTCTGGAATTGAATTATCAAAAATTAAACAAGCGTGTATTTGCAGTGTGGTACCTCCAATTACAGCTACTTTTGAATTGCTTTGCAAAAAACACTTAGATATTTCACCTCTAATTGTAGGTTCTGGAACCAAAACTGGCATAAAAGTAATTTATGATCGTCCTCAGGATGTTGGAGCAGACAGAATAGTAGACGCTGCTGCTGCAAACTTCATCTATGGAGGGCCATGTATTATCGTTGATTTAGGAACTGCCACAGTATTTGATGCTATTAATGCCTCAAATGAATATCTAGGAGGTGCAATAGCTCCGGGCATGATAGTTTCTGCTAATTCGCTTTATAATTCCACTTCCCAACTTAAGAGGGTTGAATTACAAGCACCTGAATATGCTATTGGTAAAAATACTACTAATTCTATTCAATCTGGACTAATGTTTGGATATGCTGACCTTATTAAAGGAATGATAAAAAGATTCAAAAAAGAATTAGGAAGTGAGTCTAAAGTAATTGCTACTGGAGGGCTTGCTAAAGTATTAGAAAAAGAAGTAGGCATTATTGATGAGGTAAACATAGATTTAACTTTAAAAGGATTAGAAATGATATTTCATCTGAATCTTGGAAGGACACATTCTTGACTAATCATCCTCTAAAAAATAAAAAAATTATATTAGGTGTTACTGGTAGCATCGCATCATACAAATCCATTGATCTTGCGAGTAAACTAACCCAGTTAGGAGCAAAAGTTGATACTATTTTGACAGATTCTGCGCAACAATTTATCAACCCTATTTCCTTTAAAAGTATCACCCACAGACAGGTAGTTACAAATTTATTTGACACAAACAGTGAATTAGCTGTAAATCATGTAGCAATGGCCGAAGCTGCTGACTGCATTATTGTTGCTCCTGCTACTGCTAATACCATAGCTAAAATCTCTCACGGGATTTCAAACGACGCGTTAGGAACTACAATCTTAGCTACTGCGGCTCCGGTAATTATTGCTCCCGCAATGGATGGGAAAATGTTTGAGAATCCTGCCACCCAAGAAAATCTTGCAATATTAATTCAGAGAGGGTTTTTTGTGTGCGGTCCAGAGTTTGGAAGAATGGCTTCAGGCCTAATAGGATTAGGAAGACTCTCTGCCACCCAAGATATCATTCAAGTTGCCTCAATGATATTAGGTCAAAATTCTGATTATTCACAAAAGAAAATTGTAATAACAGCTGGCGGGACTCAAGAAGATTTAGATCCTGTTAGAACCATTACTAACAGATCTTCAGGGAAAATGGGATTTGCTATTGCAGAGGCCGCTAGAGATAGAGGTGCAAATGTTACATTAATATCAGCTCCTACTAGTTTAAATAACCCCATTGGAATAAATGTAGAAAACATTAAAACTGCTCTTGAGATGCAAAAATCTCTTGAGACTCATTCTTTAGATTGCGACGTCTTAATCATGGCTGCCGCAGTAGGAGACTGGAGAGCTAAATCAATTTCTGAAACAAAAGCCAAAAAGTCTGATCATACAAACTGGGAAATTGAATTAATTAAAAATCCAGACATCCTTTCATCAATTAGTAACGAATCATTAATAAAAGTAGGGTTTGCTGCTGAAACTGAAAATTTGATTGAAAATGCTCAAAAAAAGATTATTAATAAAAATTTAAACCTAATTATTGGTAACGATGTTTCAAGAAATGATATAGGATTTAACTCTGAAGATAATGAAGTCATAATTATTAATAAATCAGGGGAAGTAGAAAATTTACCTAAAATGACCAAATATGAATTAGCACACGAAATTTTAGACCGTGTTCAAGCTTTATTAAATTAAAATGAAAAGAATAGCCGTAATTTCTGATACTCACAGTTTATATTGGGAAGATGTGAATTCTGATATGAAAACAGAAATCCGAAATGCTGATATCGCTATTCATTGTGGCGACATAGTGAGGCAATCAGTAGTAGACGGATTTTTAAATTCTTCTAAAGAAGGCCACATAGTTCATGGAAATTCAGATCCTGTAGAAATAAGAGAATCTCTTCCCTATACAAAAATAATAACTGTTGAGGGTGTCAAGATAGGTATAACTCACCCTGCATGGGCTGGGCCAGAATTCCCCCCTGAAGAATTATTCAAAGATTTTGAAGAAAGACCTGACATTATTCTATTTGGGCACACTCATGAACCATTGAACAAATATATTCAAGGAACCCTGTTTGTGAACCCTGGCCAAGGCTACAAATCATTTATGGTAGACGGCACAATGGCTTTCCTAACTATAGAAGAAGGTAAATTTGAAGCAGAAATAAAAATAATTGAAAAAGGAAAACCTTAACTAGAATTCCTATTTCATATAAAAATTACGAGCCTCAATTGCTAGAGGATGAATAATTACTCCTTGATTTAATAATTGCATTATTTTCATTTCAAGATATTTAAATATAGCTAGATCCAAATCAGATTGACATTCATCTAAAACTTTAAGTAAATCTGGATTCCTTTCAACTTTTTGAGGTTCAACTTTATCTGCCAAAAAAACCACTTTCTCTATTTGAGACATGTATGGTCGCCCAGTAGTATGAAAAAAAACAGAATCAATAATTTCCTGATCCTTACATTTAAACTTTTTTCTGAGCCAAAAAGCTGCTAAAGGACCATGCATAAGAATTGGAGATTTTTCTTCTTCAAAAGAAATTGTTAGTTTGTTTTGTATAGACTCTTCTAATATTTCATCATTATTTAATTTTTTTGCTATGTCATGAGCTATACAAGAAACAAAAACCTTCTCTTCATTTACTTCATGTAATATAGACAATTCTCGACCTAATTTTGCTGTTCTATGTAAATGATCTTGTAATTTAATAGGAAGATCATTCAAGTATTCGTTTAGTTGTTTTAATAATTCAGACATTACCCCATAACCTTTAATTTATTTCCCCCAATTAAATGAAGATGTAAATGTTCAACCTCTTGACCTGAGTCTTCTTTTTGATTAATTACCAATCTATACCCAGAATTTATAACATTCTCTCTACGAGCTATTTCTACAGCCACAGAATACATATCATTGAAATCAAAGTTTGGATAATGATTTATAAACTCTAAATGAGGTATATGGATCCTCGGGATTATTAAAACATGTGTTGATGCGATTGGGTTAATGTCTCTAATGGCAAAACAAGTTTTCGATTCATGGATGAATTCTGAAATAATTTTTCCTGAACTTATTTTACAGAAAACACAATCAGAACATCGCATTTTAATATTCCTATAAAACTTGGATTTCTTCAGAAAATTTTAATATTTTATATGGATCTTTTATTCCTGCAGTTTCTACGCCTGTAGAAACATCTACGCACCAAGGGCGAACTTGTTTAATAGCATTTCCAACATTTTCTGGATGCAATCCACCTGCCAGAATAAAATCTACTGAATCTGAAAATCCATTTATACATGCCCAATCAAAACTTTTTCCTGTACCACCCAACTGACCTCTTTCAAATTTATCATATAGGGGAATAGCATTAGAATCTACAATTTTTTGAGTTTCATTGAAAAGATTTGATTGGTTCTGAACATTACTTGTTGAACTATCTGTACTTATAGATTTAATAACTTTTGAATTAATTTTTTCCCAATATTCAGGAGATTCACTACCACAAAGTTGAACATACTCCAAACCACATAAAGTAATCATTTCATTAACAAAATCTAATGGCTGGTCTGCAAATAATCCTACTAAAGCAGGACCTCCTGAACCTGTAGACTGCCTGTATGAATCAATCAATTGTTTTGCTGCATTCTTATCAAGTTTTCGTTTTGATCCAGGTACAAAAACAAAACCCATGAAATCTGCATTCGCACTTCGAACAGTTTTAGCATTATGCAAATCCGTTAATCCACAAATTTTAAATTTTGTCATAACAACTCTCTTAGTTTCTTACCGGGATCATCTGAAACCACCAAAGATTCTCCAACAAGCACTGCATTGACACCATATTTTTTAACTGAATCGATTTCAATTTTATTTTCAAATCCACTTTCACTAACTAAAATTGTTTCTTTAGGAACCATATTCGCCAAATCACTTGTAGTTTCTAAACTTGTATTGAATGTCCTTAAGTCACGATTATTTATCCCGATTATTTCAGCTCCAGATTTCAAAGCTATTTCTAATTCATTTTCATTATGTACTTCTACTAAATTTTGTATCCAAAGAGATTTTGAAATTTGCATCAACTCAGTTAAATGGCTAGGTTCGAGCATAGCTACGATCAATAATATTGCATCAGCCCCATAAGCCCTTGATTCATATATCTGATATGGATCAAATATAAACTCTTTTCTTAAAACAGGGATTCGGTTTTTATACGCGACCTCATGAGCTAATTTTAAGTCATTGATATCACCTAAAAAATGATCCTCGTTAGTTAAAACGGATATAGCAGAAGCGCCATTAGTAGAATAAATTTCAGCCAAATCCGAAACGCTAAATTGTAAATTAAAATCGCCTTTTGAAGGGGAGCCTTTTTTAATTTCTGCAATAATTTGAATCTGGTTACTCATTAAATTCCCTGAAAAATTTAGAGGATAACCAGAAATTTTTATTCTTTCTTCTAAATCAGATAATGCAATTTTTTTTTTAGTTTCTGCCAATCGAAGTTTTTTAGCATCTACTATTTCTTTTAAAATATTTGGAGAATTAGGTTTAATCATTTAACTTTTGTGAATACTCTCTAACTAAATTTAATGTTTTGATTGCCAATCCACTATCTATAGAGTGCTTAGCTTTATCAAAAGCATCTTGAAAATTATCAGAATGACCTGAAATAAAAATTGCTGCAGCACTATTTAGAAGAACTATATCTCTTGAGGGTCCCTGAATACCATCAAGAACTGATTCAATCATTTTAGCACTCTCTTCTGAATTATTAACTTGTAGTTTTGACAATGATTGAATGTTGACACCAAGAGATTCTGGATAAAACTTTTCAGATGAAATCTCTCCATTCTTCAAAATCCATATTTGAGAAAAATCAGACAAAGTGATTTCATCTAATCCATCATTACCGTGAACAATCAAAGCTGCTTCAGATCCTAACCTTTTCAAAGATTGAGCTATTATATTTCCAACTTTAGGATCCGATACACCTATTAATTGTTTCTGTGCTCCTGCAGGGTTAGTTAAAGGCCCAAGTATATTAAACACAGTTCGAATTCCAATTTCTCTCCTTGGAGGACCTGCATATTTCATAGCCGGATGAAATCCCTGAGCAAACATAAATCCAAAATTTGAAATTTTGATACACTCAGATACTTGGTCGGGAGTTAAATTAATATTAATTCCCAAAGATTCTAAAACATCTGCACTTCCTGTATGACTAGACATTGCTCTATTACCGTGTTTGGCAATTTTAATTCCTATCCCTGCCGACACAAATGCTGCAGCAGTAGATATATTAAATGTTCCTAGTCCATCACCACCGGTACCGCAAGTATCTAACAAATCATTATCATAATTTACAGATAATGCCATCTTTCTCATTACTGAGGCCATACCAGCAATTTCATCAACAGTTTCACCCTTCATTCTTAATCCTGTAACAAAAGATCCGAATTGAGCAGCAGTAGATTCTCCTGACATAATCAATTGCATAGCATCAGCTGCTTCTTCATAAGTTAAATCAACTTTTGATGAAATTTTTTCCAAATATGGTTTCATTACAAATCCTTTTTTATTTTCAAAAAATTTGACAATAATTCTTTACCATATTCAGTCATAATAGACTCAGGATGAAATTGAATTCCTTCTACAGGTAAACTTTTGTGTCGTACCCCCATAATTATCCCATTATCTGTCCAAGCTGAAACCTCTAATTCATCAGGTAAAGTTTCACTCTGAATTACTAAAGAATGATATCGAATTGCCATAAATGGACTTGGAATTCCTAAAAACACACCTTTTCCATCATGATGAATCAAAGATGTTTTCCCATGCATTATCTCCCCAGCACCCATCACAATCCCGCCGAAAGATTCCCCAATACATTGATGGCCCAAGCAAACTCCCAAAACTGGGATATTCTCTCCAAAAGTTTTAATTACATCATTTGAAATTCCTGCCTTTTGAGGAGTACAAGGTCCAGGAGACACCACAATTTTTTCAGGATTTAAATCTTTGATTTCTGATAGTGAAATTTTATCATTACGAATCACTTTCACTTCAGCACCTAACTCGGACATATATTGATAGATGTTATAAGTAAAACTATCGTAATTGTCTAAGAGTAATATCATGCATCCTCCTATAAATCTAACTTCATTTCAGCTGATTCAATAGCCCTTATCAATGCATTAGATTTATGCACAGTTTCATCAAATTCTATTGAAGGTTTACTATCAAAGACTATCCCACCCCCTGCTTGAACATAAGCTACCCCGTCTTTGTAAACCATAGTCCTAATGGAAATTGCTGTATCCATATTGCCTGCAAAATCAAAATATCCCACGCTACCAGAATAAGGACCTCTTTTATCTTTTTCTAATTCTGCAATTATTTCCATAGCTCTAATTTTTGGTGCACCTGATACGGTGCCCGCAGGAAAGCATGATCTAAAAGCATCAAAAATAGAAAGTTCATCCTTCAATTTACCCTCCACATTAGATACTAAATGCATTACGTGAGAATATCTTTCAATCCCCATAATTTCAGTGACATTAACAGAACCAGGTTGACTCACTCTACCTACATCATTTCTCCCTAAATCCAATAACATTGTGTGTTCTGCTTTTTCTTTTTCGTCATTTTTAAGTTCTTCTTCCAATCTAATGTCTTCATCAAAATCTTGAGAACGTGGTCTAGTTCCTGCAATAGGGTGCATAGATACAGTGCTATCTTCAACTTGAACCATCATTTCAGGAGATGCACCAACTATTTGAAACCCATTCAAATCCAAATAATACATATATGGTGACGGATTGATTGCTCTAAGTGATCTATAAATATGAAAAGGGTGGGCAGATGTTTTCTTAGAAAATCTTTGAGAAACCACTACTTGAATCACATCTCCATCAACGACATATTTTTTACATTTTTCTACCATATTTTTATGGAATTGTTTATCCATATTGGATGTAACTGGACCACTAGGATGTCCTGATTTTCGAGGTATATCCATAGGATTCAAAGGAGAATTCAATCGTTTTACAATTTTATCGATCTCTTTAATAGCATCATCATAAGCATGCTCAACATCCTCATCCTTTAAATAAGCATGACTAACCACACGAATCTTGTGTCTCACATGGTCAAAAACCAAGAAAGTCTTTGTCATCATTAATATGGATTCAGGTACAAGAAGGATATCTTCTTTTGGAACATTTAATTCCTCAAAATATTTAATAGTCTCATAAGATAAATAACCTACTGATCCACCTCTAAAACGAGGCAAATCTCCAGTATCAACTAGTTGATATTGTGAAAGAGTTTTTTCAAGTAAAATTAATGGATCAACTTCTCCATCTTTCTGATTAGGTCCAGTAACAATTACGGATTCAGGTTCAGTACCAATAAAACTAAATCTCGCCAGATGCTCTCCACCTTCTACGCTTTCAAATAAGAATGAATAGGGAGATCTCGCAACTTTCATATAAGCCGACACTGGAGTTTCCAGGTCTGCATCAACCTCAAGAAAAACAGGAATCAAATTACCCTTACTAGAAAGTTTTTTAACTTCTTCTAAACTAGGTGAATACATTAAATTAATTCCTTACTTACCGGTAAAATTAATCCCATTTTTTCTTTCATTTGATCAAGTTTTAGAAAAGCAATTGATGATGCTTGCTGAGCTCCCACAGATAATAATCTGTCTAATTCACTTACATCTTGCATCAATTCCAAATATTTTTCTTTAATTGGACGAAGCTCTTCAATTACAACTTCTGCAACGGCTTTCTTTAAATCACCATAACCTCTAGCTGATGCAAAATCCTTTTCTACTTCTTCTTCTGATTTTTCTGTAATAACTTTATATATACCCAACAAATTATTGACGCCTGCTTTTTCAGGAGAATTGCTAAAAACAATTTCATTTGATGAATCTGTAACTGCTCTCATAAAAGATCTTTCAATTTCCTCAGGGGTATCCAAAATTCTTATAGCATGCCCTCGAATATCAGCAAAACTTTTTGACATTTTTACATTTGGATCATTCAAGCCCATCACTCTACCGCCAATTTCAGGAATAACGGGTCGAGGAATTTTAAATGTTTCACCGTATAACCTATTAAATCTTTCAGCAATATCTCTAGAAAGCTCAACGTGTTGTTTTTGGTCTTCACCTACAGGAACTTCATCAGCATCGTATAAAAGAATATCTCCAGCCATTAGTACTGGATAATCTAATAATCCAGTTGATGCTCTTTCTTTGCCTTCTGACTTGTCTTTAAATTGGGTCATCCTTTCAAGCCATCCAATCGGTGTGACACAATTCAACAACCAACACCCTTCAGCATGAGCTGACACATGACTTTGAACAAAAAGCGTACTTTGATCCGGATCAAGCCCACAAGCAAACAAAACTGCAGCCAATTCACGGGTTTGCTTTTTAAGATCTTCGGGTGAGGGAGTAACAGTTAAAGCGTGTAAATCTACAACACAAAAAAAATTATCTTTTTCAGACTGTCTTTTAACCCATCCTCTAAAAGCCCCTAAATAATTACCTAATTGAGGATCTCCGGAAGGTTGTACGCCACTAAAAACTCTGATTTGTTTATTTGTCATAAATTTTTCCCAAAAAAATATCGTCCTCAAGGGACGATATATACCGCGGTGCCACCCTAATTCTTTTCAAAAGAAAAGCTCTTATTTAGAAATTGCTCACAGGCCCATTCGCTACACTCAATTCACTGGTTCACAGCTTACCCAGCTCTCTTTCAATATCTGTAGTAGTTACTAATCCTGATCAACGCAAAATTTTAGACTATTATATAGCATATATGCATACTTTTTATTAATGAGGAAAAAATGAAGGTATTAATTATGGCTGCAGGTTCCGTTGGAGGGTATTTCGGATCCTTATTGTTAAATAATAATGAAGTAGGATTTGTTGCTAGAGGCAATCATTTAGAAAATATTAAACAAAATGGACTAAAAATAATTAGTAAATCTACTGGAAATAGCACATTTGAAGTAAATGCTTTTGAAATACCTCCCCAAAATTTTAAAGCTGACCTAGTGATTTTCAGCGTAAAATCATATCAAAATGAAGGTTCTATTCCTATAATCAAACAGGTTTTAAGGTCAAGTACACAAATATTATCAATTCAAAATGGAATAGGAAGCCAAGAATTTCTATCTAATCATTTTGGGGTTGATCATGTAATCCCAGGAACTACATATATTGATGCAACAAAAAAATCTCATGGAGTAATAGAAGAATTTGGAGGTAATCCTAAAATAATATTAGGAGGCAATTACAAACAAATTGAAATGATTAATTCAATTTTTGAAAACACAAAAATTAATTACGAAATTTCCACAGATATTCAATGTGATTTATGGAAAAAACTGATTTATATTTCTGCACTCAGTGGAATTTCTTGTCTACTCAGACAAGATTTTGAATCGATTTTGTCTCGGCAAGAATCTAAAAATTTAGTGATTTCAGTTCTTAAGGAATCATTATCAGTAGCACATTCATTGAATATAAATATATCTAGTGACATTGTTCAAAATATTATTGATCAATTTCAAAAAAATTCTTTATATCTAATTTCTTCGATGTATGAAGATTTAAAAGCAAAAAAAATGACTGAATACGAAGTTATTAATGGAGCTGTCTCAAGACTAGGAAAACAAACGGGAGTTCTTACTCCTATCAATGACATAATTACTACAAGCTTACAATTGCATAATCAAAATTTATAATAATAAAGAGGTAGAAATGTATTTTTTCGATGAATCTGAATTAACAGAAATTAATAGGGCTGAAGGAGTTGTACTAAAAACTTTATGGGGCGAAAAAATTATGATGAGTCTTGTAGAGTTATCTGCTGGGGCTATTGTTCCAGAGCATGTACATGAAAACGAACAAGCAGGACTAGTATTAGAGGGAGAATTTGAATTCATAATTGGCAATGAATCCAAAGTAATATCTAAAGGGGAATATTACATGATTCCTGGCAACATACCCCACAAAGTAATTACAGGGACGAAGCCTGCTAGGGCATTAGATATTTTTAGCCCGCCTAGAGAAGATTACAAAAGATAGGGCTTCTAAAAAGTTATAGAAGCCCTATCTTTGAAAATTAAGCTCCGTATCTTACAGACGCATTAGGATCGGAGTAATCCACGCCCTTGCTTGCCCAAAATATTGAAGCTATTTCATCTACAGTATCTACTAATTTCTGAGCAGATTCTGAACTAACAGATTGCTTATTAGCTCCCGCTAATTTATTAGCATTCCAAAATAATTCATGAAGATTTGGGTATTTTTCTAAATGCTCAGGTTTAAAATAATCTGACCATAAAACACTTAAATCATGTTTAACAGCTTCGGCATGTTCTTCTTTTACAGCAACGTACCTAGCGACATTATTTGGAGTATCAATAGAGCTAGGTGGCATTTCGACAGCCTCTAGCCTAACTGCCATTTTCAAAACAGTTTGAGCTGCAATTTTTGCTGTAATAGGGTCATAGATCCCACAAGGCACGTCACAATGCGCCTCAACATTTTTAATAGATAATAATTTTTCAATAGACGATACTAGATTCATTTTTCACCTCTTTGTAAGATTTTAACGTCCAAAATTTATTCAGAAATTTTTATTTCCCATTTAGAAGATACATTAAAACCGTGTAGAATCGCAACATGATCAAAATTCGTAAAATAAAGAACAACAGTATGCTTCCTACTCTGAAAAATGGAGATTATGTTTTCACCAAAAAAAAACAAAAAGTAAAAAGAAATCAAATAGTAATTTTTAATTTTCAAAACTCATTAATTATTAAAAGAGTCATTGGAATAGCGAAAGATCATATATTAATTCATGAGGGGAAAATTTATTTAAATAAATGCAAAACATCTACAAATTATTTAAATAAATTACCAGAATCCAACTTTACTGATTTTGATGATGTAACAATACCCAATCACCATGTTTACGTACTTGGTGATAACAGAAGACAAAGTTCTAAAGACAGTAGAGAAATAGGCACAATCAATCAGTCTATCATTTCAGAAATTGTATTTTTAAAAATTTGGCCCTTAAAGTTTTTGTAAATACACGCAATCTGATTAATGAGGTAATATACATCCAAATGAATAATCAAATAATTTTATACACTCGGCCTGACTGTTCTTATTCAGACGCTCTAAAATCTGATTTGCTTGAACAATCTATTGATTTTGAAGAAATTGATTTGTCGATTAATCCTGAAAAAATTTCCGTACTTGAAGAATTAACAGGTGGAGAAAGAATTACTCCTGTTTTAGTTAATGGAGATACAGTTCAAATAGGTTATTATGGAGTAGGTTGAAGTTTTTAATACTAAATTGTAAATTTAGAAGCCTTGAATTATTCGCAAATATACCGCACCATTTAAATACAAAATATTCAAAAGAAATTTAAATGATTTGGCTAAGAAGATTTTTTGGAACACCAATATTTTTATTATTAGTAGTTGTTTTACAAGCAACCATTTTTACAAATCAATTTACAGTCAGGCTACTCAACCCCTCTTATTACTTAGAAATAATATCTTCAGGAGATTTATACAATTTCGTACTCAATGATGTTCCTCAGTCTGCATTAGAAGAAGGTAGACCTCAAGAATCAAATAAAACCCAAGATCCAATCTTGATATTATCAAAAAATTTATCGAATGATGAAATCATAGAGTCCCTTAACAGAGTAATTCCTGCAGATTGGCTACAATCAAGCACCGAATCTTCTTTCACTGAACTGGGAACATATTTTGTAGGACAATCTAATTCTTTCCTAATTGAAATCCCTCTAGATGAAAGAATAGAGTCAGCATCACTTGAGATATCTCAAATCATTAAAAATGCTGAAATTTACGATTGGATTTTTGAAACCCAAATCAGGCCACAGTTAAAAGGAATTTCAGAATCGGAATTGCCCTTAGAAATTAAGATTACAGAAGACTCATTAATTGAATCCGCACAAAACGTAATTACCGAAAAGTGGATAGTAAATCAGATTGATAGTGCACTTTTTGAAATCACTCCCTACATTGTTGGAAGAACTGACACATTCACTATTAAAATCAACACACAAGAATTATCTCAGTCAGCTATTACTGAAACCAAAAATATCTTGTCTCAGGGAGACGCCTACAATTCTATTTTTGATAATGTAGCCACTCCTGCAATTTCTTCAGCTATAAAAAATATACCTGACCTTCCGTACAATATTTCTTTAACTGAGGAACAGTTAATTTCCACTTTAAAATCGAGTGCTTCACCTGAATGGATTCAAGCAACAACAGAATCTGTGATAGATGACGTTGCTCTTTACATTTTGGGGTCCACTGATGAATTTAATATAGAAGTTAAACTAGATCAGGTTAAAAAGAATTCTATTGAAGGAATTTCAATTTTAATTCAAGAAAAACTTAAAGAAAGGTTTGATTCACTAAACCCTATTCTTAAAGAAACCATTGATACAGAGGAAATTACGCAAAATGTAATGTCTCAAATAGAACCATTAATTCTCTCAAATATTCCAGACTCGATAAATTTTGATGAAGAAACATTAATATCTATTTCACCTGATGCAATGGATCAATTACAAATAATTAGAGAAGTCATGAAAAATGGCTATTTGTTTAGTGAGTCTGATTTTGAAAAAATCCTATTAAATTCAGGAAACCTTCAACAATTTGAAGAAATTCGAAACTATTTAACTGGTGGATTTAAATTTTCAGATGACGATTACAAAAGAATTTTGACATCACAACCACAAGGAAAAACTTTACATGACAACATAGAAAGCATTAGAAGCCTTTTAGCTCTATCTGGAGTTTTTCAAATACTCTTGTACATAGTACCAATATTAATAGCCTTAGTTTTTGGTTTTTTGGGAGCTAAACGGTTTATTAATAAAATTATTTGGGCATCTTCATCTTTATTAATTGCCAGTATAATAATATTTGCAATCTGGAATTTCATTTTCCCTATATATGCATATCCTATAATTGAATCTCAAATCACTTTAGCCATCACACAATTAATAACAGAAGGAACACCTTATTTCTCAACTCAATTGTTAGTTGGAGAAAGATTAGATTTTGTGGCTAAATGGGTAATAGAAGATCTTATAAATGGATTTGTTTCCATGAGTCTCATTTATGGAATAGGTTCAGGTTTTGTATTAGGAATTTGTATAGTTAATAAATTCCTTAGATCATTACAAAAAAACAGTAGAGATATTACTGAAAAACAAAAAGAAGAATTAGTTAATTCATTTTTTGATCTAAAACAAGATTAAATGTATTCTGGTCTAGATACCACCATTCCATTTTCATTAAAAATTCTAATAGCAAATTCATGCGAATCAAAATTTAACGCAATTTCCCTATCACTTTTAGGCCATTGAGGTAAATCATCATTATCGTATTTTTCTGATTCTTCACTAACCAAAATTAATGACCTTACAGCATTCTGATCAGGCAATCTTCCCTGCAACAAATTACGTAAATATAATGCACATTGTTCATCTTCATCTGTACGAATTTTACCTTCTAGCCCCATAGACACTAGACTGACGATATTAGCGTTATGCCTTAAAATAGATGCAACAGTAGCTGACGCAACGGCAAAAGATCCTCCATAAATCACATCAGCATTTTTGACTGAAGTCGCTCCAACTGTTCCAGCTCTAGTAGAGTGAATTAATTTTTTACCGGAAAAATTCTCGTTCAATATGTCTGTAGGAGAATTGCCAAAATCAAAACCCTCAGGTTTTTTACCGCCTACTTCTCCTAATAACACATGTCCCAAACCTTCATTTTTCATTTTTTTTGCCTCTTCAATTTCTGCCACTAAAATTATTTCTGAAGCGCCATTTTGAAATGCAATAGCTTGAGTGGTAAAACATCTAAATACATCTATTACCACCGCAATTCCTTCAGCTTCAAGAGCCCCAGATAATTGACTTAATAAATTAATTTGCAAATATATACTCCTAACGTAGTTCGATTGGTAAATTAAAAGTTATGTTTTCCTCTTCTCCTCCCATATAAACCACTTCTTCAGGATTGAGAAAATCAACAATTTCATTCACAAGATTTTCAGGAGTTGAAGCACCTGAAGTAATCCCTACATTGTTTACATTTTTCAACCATGCAAGATCAAGATCACTTAAAGAATTAATCAAATAAGATCTGAGTCCTTTTTTTTCTGCTACTTCTCTAAGGCGGTTACAATTAGAACTGTTTTCTGCACCAATAACTAAAAACATATCAACAAATTCTGAAATCTTTTTTACCGCCATTTGACGATTAGTAGTTGCATAACATAAATCATTTCGAACAACTACATCACTAAATTTTTCAGAAATATTCTTAATGGATTGATCTGTATCATCTACAGAAAGAGTCGTCTGAGTAATTACTGAAACCGGGGTTTTAGCATCCCAGTCAGGGGGATTAAATTTTTCTCTATCATCAATCAACTCCATATCTGTTTGCCCCATTGTCCCCATTACTTCTTGATGGCCTTTATGTCCAACCAATAATATTTTTCGGCCTTCATTATGATATTTCTTTGCTTCATTATGAACTCTTATAACAAGTGGACAAGTAGCATCTATAACTTTTAAATTTAATGATTCAGCTTTTATAAAATCCTGAGGAGAGGAGCCATGAGCTGAAAATATCACCCTGCTTCCAGAGGGAATTTCTTCAACTTTTTCTACTGTAATTGCACCTTTAGTTTCTAAATCATTTACTACATGCGGGTTATGGACAATTTGGTGTTTAACATATATGGGAGGGCCAAATTTTTTTAATGCCAATTCAACTATATCTATAGCTCGAACTACTCCAGCACAAAATCCTCTGGGAACACCTAAATAAACTTTCAAATTAACACTCCTCTCCATTATTATAGATGTTTAATCTGTAGTAGTGTGACAAATATACATGTATACTGAATTATCATATATATGGATTTAGTAAATGAAACTAGCTAAAAGAATGAGTAGGCTTGGAACAGAAACTGCATTTGAAGTTCTAGCAAAAGCACAAAAATTAGAAGCCCAAGGTAAAAATGTAATTCACTTAGAAATCGGAGAACCTGATTTTGACACTCCCGAAAACATTGTGTCCGCAGGACAAAATGCCTTATCAAATGGATTTACTTCTTACAACCCCTCTCCAGGATATGGTGATTTAAGAGATGTAATTGCCAAAGACATCAGTACATCAAGAGGAATCAAAGTTTCAGGAGAAAATGTAATAGTTACCCCTGGGGGAAAACCAATAATGTTTTTTGTTATGCTTGCGTTAATTGAAAATGGTGACGAAGTATTATACCCAAACCCCGGATTCCCTATTTATGAATCAATGATCGAATTTTGTGGAGGGACTGCTGTCCCAATGCAGTTACACGGAGATCGAGATTTTAATATAGACATTAGCGAAGTCAGGAACCAAATTACTTCAAAAACAAAACTCATGATTATTAACTCTCCAAACAACCCGTGCGGAAGTATTTTAGGAGATTCAGAATTAGAAGAATTGGCAAATATAGCTAAAGAAAATAACATTTTGGTTCTTTCAGACGAAATTTATTCAAGATTTTTATTTGAAGGCGATCATAACAGTATTACTACATTCCCTGATATGCTCTCAAGGACAATTATACTTGATGGTTTATCTAAAACTTATGCTATGACTGGATGGAGAATAGGATATGGGGTATTTCCTGAAAATCTAATTGAACCCATTTCAAGATTAGTTACAAATAGCGTCTCTTGTACTGCTAGTTTTACTCAACAAGCAGCAATTGAAGCTATTTCTGGTTCGCAAAGAAAACCGAACTTAATGGTTGATGAATTCAAAAGAAGAAGAAACATAATAGTAGATGGATTAAATTCTATTCGGGGATTTAATTGTGCTATGCCTAAAGGAGCCTTTTATGCGTTTCCTGATATTTCAGGTACAGGGTTTTCAAGTGGAGTTTTAGCTAACAGACTATTAGAAGATGCGGGGGTAGCTTTATTAGCTGGGGAGTGTTTTGGGAAATATGGAGAGGGATTTTTAAGAATCTCGTTTGCAAACTCTGAAAAAAACCTGAATGAAGCTTTATCTAGAATAGAAAAGTTTATTAAAGAAAATTAAATTACAATTTCTTCACTTTTATTTTGGAGAAGATTTTGAGTAAATTAAGAATAGCCCTAGCACAAATTAATCCTACAGTTGGTGATTTAACAGGGAATGTCTTAAAAATAAAAAAATTTATTAAAAAAGCTGAGGACGTAAATTCAGATATCGTAGTTTTTCCTGAATTATCAATTACAGGATATCCACCAGAAGATTTATTACTCAAATCTCATTTTATTGAAGATAATGTTAAAGCAGCTAAAGAGGTTGCAAAACATACATCAAACATCATAGCCATATATGGATTTGTAGAAAAAGAAAACAATAAGATTTTTAACTCAGCTGCAATTTCTCATAATCAACAGTTATTAGGAACTCAAAAGAAAATTTATCTTCCTAATTATGGTGTCTTTGATGAAAAACGCTATTTTTCTTCAGGTCACTCTCATAGTTTGATTAATTTGGAAAATTCAACTGTAGGAATCAATATTTGTGAAGATATATGGTACCCAAATCCTACTAAAAATTTAGCTGTTAGTGGAGTTTCCACTATTCTGAATATTAATGGTTCACCATTCCAAATTGGGAAAATAGAAGAAAGAAAAAAACTATTAATAAAAAGAGCTAAAGAAAACAAGGTCAATATAGCGTATGTCAATATGGTTGGAGGACAAGACGAGCTCGTCTTTGATGGCGGGAGTATGTTTATCAATTTTGATGGAAAAATACAAGTAATGGGACCTCAATTCACTGAAAAACTATTAGTTTATGATTTAGATGAACATAAAAATCAAGACCGCACTCAATCGATAACTTATTCAACTAACTCAATTAATATCAAAGCCTTCAAAAATAAAAAGCACACACTAGAAAAATTTAATACAAAACAAGAATTTTCTATCGAAGAAGATCAGATACTTCAAGCATTGATACTAGGAACAAAAGACTATGTTCAAAAAACAGGATTTTCCAAGGTTTTAATAGCATTATCTGGCGGAATTGACTCTGCATTAGTTGCAACCATAGCTTCATTAGCATTAGGCCCTGAAAATGTCAGATGTGTTTATCTTCCATCTAGATTTTCATCACAAAGTAGTAAAAGTGACGCAAATCAATTATGCATTAATCTAGGAATTAATTTAAATGAAATTTCTATTGAAGGCATTTTCTCAAAATATGAATCCACACTATTTGAAGATTTTAAAAATACTAATTGGGGAGTAGCAGAGGAAAATTTACAATCAAGAATCAGAGGTGCTTTAGTAATGGCACTTTCAAATAAGTTTGGATATTTAGTCTTAACTACAGGAAATAAGAGTGAAATGGCAGTTGGATATGCCACAATTTATGGAGATATGGCAGGAGGATTTGCGGTAATTAAAGACGTTCCTAAAACTTTAGTGTACAAAATCAGCAATTATATAAATCTAAAATACAAAAAAGAGATTATTCCAGAATCAATTATCACTAAAGAACCCAGCGCAGAACTTAAGTTTGACCAAAAGGATTCAGATAGTCTCCCTCCTTATGAAATTCTTGACAAAATTTTAGAATTATACGTAGAAAAGGACTACAGCACTTTTGAAATACAAACTATGGGATTTGATAACGACATTATCAACCATGTGATTAAATTAGTAGACAAAAACGAATATAAAAGACGTCAATCAGCTCCAGGAATAAAAATCACTACGAAAAATTTTGATCGAGATAGACGAATGCCATTGTCAAATAAATATATAAATTAAACAGGTTCTTTTAATATTTCAATCCATTGATTCACATCCCAAAATCCCATTTTATATCTCCCAATCACATTATTCTCTGAATCGACTAAAATTTTAGTCGACCTTGTTAAACCTGAAATAATTTTCAATGTAGAATTATCTTTGGGAATTGCATACTTCCATTCAGGATGCCCATTAGAAAGATTTTTAATTGTTTCAATTGTAAAACCAGAATTCATCGCAATAATGTAAATGTTTGAAATATCTGAGAGACCTTGATCATTATTTGACAATTTCCGTAACTCGGAAACACATGTACCTCAAAATGGTGAAATAAATAATAAAAATTCTGGTCTATTATCGTCGAGAAATTCTTTAGAGGAAATTTCTCCCGTTTCAGTAATTAGTGAAATTTCAGGTAAAGTTTCTTTTGTATCTATTTGAGGTAAACTAGCTTGAGAGCACCCATTAAATATAAATAATAAAATTAGTAACAATTTAACCATAGTTTAATTATACCAATTAGCGAGAATAATATGATAAATAAAGAAAGACTAATCAAAACGTTTTGCGATCTAGTTCAAATTGATAGCCCTTCAGGAGAAGAAGAAAATGTAGCCTTATTCTTAATTGATTTTCTAAAAAATTTAGGATTAAAAACTCAACGTGATTCATACGGAAACTTGATTGCAAAATCTTCAGGTAAACCCCAAATAATTTTATCTGGGCATATGGATACAGTTGAACCCGGAAGAGGAATAAAACCCCAAATTCAACAAGACAAAATTGTTTCTGATGGCACAACTATTCTAGGTGGAGACGCCAAGGCAGGAGTAAGCGCTATACTTGAGGGGCTTCAATCTATTTTCGAAGACCACCATCAAATTCCTCCAGTGGAAGTAGTTTTTACTAGAGAAGAAGAAATAGGATTAGTTGGAGCTGAAAATTTGGATTTTTCATTAATTTCTGCCAAAGAAGCTATAGTATTTGATGGAGAAGGTCCTGCTAGTACAATTACTATATCTAGCCCCACATATATGGGATTCATTATAGAAATCACTGGCCGATCTGCGCATGCTGGCGCAGAACCTGAAAAAGGATTATCAGCTATCAGGATCGCCGCAGACTTAATTACTAAATTACCACAAGGCAGGTTAGATAAAAACACGACTTTCAATGTTGGATTAATAGAAGGGGGATCTACTAGAAATACTGTTGCAGAATCTACAACAATCACAGGTGAATTTAGAAGTACAAACATAGAAAAATTGGACGAGATTCAAAGTGAAATCACAGAAATTGTTCAATCCATTAAAACTAAATATCCAGATGCAAATTTAGACACTCATCTTCACAAACAATTTGAGACATACACTATTTCTGAAGACGATCCTGTAAGACGCAGGGTGAGTGATTCACTCAATAGCTTAGGCCTTACTCCCAATTATGTTGAATCTGGCGGTGGAACAGATGGAAATGTATTTAAATTAAACAATATTGATGCGGTAGTCATTGGCATGGCAGTTTCAGGTATGCACACAAAACGTGAATTTGTTACCATCCCAGATTTAGTGGACACGGCCCATTTATGTGAAGCATTACTTAGAAAAGAAATAGTATAAAAATATGAACATCAAGCTAATGTATGGAAAAACGGGACTAGATATCGAATTACCCGAAAATACTACTGTAATAGAACCACAATTTATTCCCGGGCTCCCAGATGAGAATGGAGCGATCATCTCAGCTATTAGAAATCCTATTAACTCTCACCCATTAAGAGAAATAGTTAAAGCAGGACAAAAAGTTGGAATAAGTGTGTGTGATATTACAAGACCTTCACCAACAAGCAAGGTATTGCCTATAGTTTTAAAAGAGTTATCCCAAATTCAGAATTTAGACATAAATATTTTTATAGCTACTGGTACACATCGAGAAAATACAATTGAAGAATTATATGACATGTTAGGTTCTAAAGAAATTATAGAAAAACATCGCATTATCAACCATAGAGCAGATCAAAAAGACTCATTAGATTTTCTAGGGAACACTAAAAATGGTATACCTATTTTCCTCAATAAAGAATGGATGACATGTGATTCAAAAATTACAATGGGGTTTGTAGAACCTCACTTTTTTGCTGGATTTAGTGGAGGTCCTAAAATGATCGCACCAGGGCTAGCAGGCCTAGATACAATCATGGATCTTCATGGATCTGAGATGATTAAAAACTCAAACTCTCGATGGGGAAAAACATATAAGAACCCCATTCATGACAGCATTAGAGAAATAGCCACAAAATTCCCCTCAGATTTCACTTTAGATGTGACAATTAATAAAAAAAGAGATATTACCAGCGTATTTGCTGGAGAAATGTTTTCTATTCATAAAGAAGCTTGTGAATTTGTAAAAACTACAGCTATGCAAAAAGTAGAAAATTTATTTGATATTGTTGTTACCACTAATAATGGCTACCCTCTTGATATGAATCTTTATCAATGTGTTAAAGGAGTATCGGCAGCTTTCCAAATCACCAAAGATAATGGAAGCATCATTTGCGCTGCAGAATGTTCTGACGGAATACCAAATCATGGTTTATTTAAAGAAATTTTAACTTCTAGACAATCACCAAACGAATTGTTAAAAATGATCGAAGAACCTACTTACAAAAAACAGGATCAATGGCAAGTCCAAATTCAATCTCAAATACAAAAAAATAATGATATATTTTTGAAATCTGATTACCTTTCAAACGAAGAAATTCGTCAAGCTCATTTAATACCTGTAGATAATATTGAGAAGACAATTAACAATTTAAAGAATAAATACGGTGGGAACCCTTCAATATGTGTATTACCAGAAGGGCCCCAAACAATTCCGTATTATTAATACTAAGATAATTCTACAGTTGCTCCAGCTTCTTCTAGGTCTTTCTTCAAAGCATCAGCATCATCCTTACCCACTCCTTCTTTAATTGGAGCAGGTGCAGATTCAACTAAATCCTTAGCCTCTTTTAATCCTAGAGAAGTAGCAGCTCTAACAGCTTTAATCACATTAATTTTATTATCACCAACTTCTTTTAATGTAACTGTGAACTCTTCTTGTTCTGCCGCTGCTCCAGAATCTCCTGCAGCAGGCGCTGCAGCAACAGCAACAGGTGCTGCTGCTGCAGCACTAACGCCAAATTCTTCTTCTAAATCTTTAACTAAACCTGCCAGTTCAATTACTGGTAAGTCTTTCAATGCTTGTAATATTTCTTCTCTGTTCATTTTTTCTCCTAAATTTTACTGGTTTTATTGTTGTAGTCTTGTATGTATCTAACGTGTAGCTATGGTGTTTAAAGTTCTAGCCAATCGAGTTATAGGGTTATTCAAGGTATAAACCAAAGCTGCTATTTGACCATGAAGTTGGCCAATTAATTGAGCTATTAATTCATCTTTACCAGGAAGACTAGCCCATTGTTGCAATTCTTTTGCAGAAAGAATTTGTGAGCCTATAGCAGATGATTTCAATTTCAACTCAATTCCTGAATCTTTAATGTATTTTGTAATCAACTTTGCGGCTTCTTGTTCTTCTCCATATCCAAAAACAATGCCAGTTGGACCATCAACTAATTCTTGAAGTTCAGGCCATTCAGATTCATCTGCTGCAATTTTCATCAAGGTATTTTTAACAACTTTAAATTTCATACCTTGATTTCTAATAGCAGTTCTTAATTCACTCATTTCTGAAACACTAATTCCTGCATAATCAGTTGCAATAGCAATTGAACAATCCGCAATGCATTCTTTTAAATCTTCTATAAGTGCTGCCTTTTTTTCAGTAGGCATAAAAATCTCCTATAAATAAAAAAACCTCGGCAAAAACCGAGGTAATAAAACAAATATTACACCTAGGAAGGAATTTTACCTTTTGAGAACCTTCGGTCTTTGGCGGACTACTATTCTACTTTAAGATCACTAATTCCTGCAATATCAATCTGGACGCTAGGCCCCATAGTAGTAGTGATATAAGCTGATTTCAAAAATTGTCCTTTTACTCCTGAAGGGCGATTTCTTAAAATATTTTCCATCAAAACTGATAAATTATCCATAAGCTGCTTCTCTTCAAAACTAGCTTTCCCAAGCGGAACATGGATTATAGAATTTCGATCTAATTTAAATTCCACTCTTCCTTTTTTTGAATCTTCAATAGCTCTGGGAAGATCTTCAGGTGATACTACTGTTCCTGTTCTAGGATTAGGCATCAATCCTTTTCTTCCAAGTACTGGACCTAATTTACCAACTTTACCCATCATGTCTGGAGTAGCAATAGTTACATCAAATTCTAGCCAACCTTGTTCAATTTGTTGAATAAGATCATCATTACCAACATGATCTGAACCTGCTTGTTTTGCTATTTCAACTGCTTCTCCCTGACAAAATACTAAAGTGCGAATTTGTTTACCAACACCATGAGGTAATAAGGAAACACCTCTAAGCATTTGATCTGCATGCCTAGGATCAGCACCAGTTCTAAGATGAAGTTCAACAGTTTCATCAAATTTTGCAGTAGCATTTTTCTTAGATAAACTTACCGCTTCTTGAGGAGAATAAATTTGATCTTCTTCCAATAAACCAATTGCAGCGCTATATCTTTTTCCGTGTTTAACCATTTTTCTAACCTTATTATTGTACTTGTATACCCATACTACGGGCGGTACCTTCAATGATTCTCATAGCTCCTTCAATATCAGCAGCATTTAAATCTTTGATTTTAGTCTCAGCAATTTCTTTTACTTGATCTCTTGAAATAATAGCAACCTTTTCAGCTAAAGGACTACCACTACCTTTTGAAATTTTCGCTGCTTTTCGAAGCAAATCCGAAGCAGGTGGACTTTTTACTATAAAATCAAACGACCTATCTTCGTAAACAGTAATCTCAACTGGAACTATTGTTCCTGCCATTGAGGCTGTTCTTTCGTTGTACTCTTTAACAAAACCCATTATATTCACACCATGCTGACCCAAAGCAGGCCCCACAGGTGGCGCAGGATTTGCTTTTCCTGCTTCAATTTGAAGTTTAATTAATCCAATAACTTTTTTTGCCAATTTACTATCCTATCTACGCTTTTTCTATCTGCATAAAATCTAATTCCACAGGTGTTTCTCTACCAAAAAATGATACCAACACCTTAACTTTTAATCGGTCAGGGTAAATTTCATCCACAATTCCCATGAAATCCAAAAATGGACCATCAGTTATACGAACTGTTTGCCCTTGAACTAATCCAACCTTAACTCTAGGTTGATCAGAATCATTCAAGTTCAAGATATTATCAACTTCATGTTGTTCAAGAGGAACGGGCTTAGGACGATTATCAGTCTCATCCTCAGCAGAAACAAATCCAGTAACCCCGGGAGTATTTCTCACAACATACCAACTTTCATCATTCATTTCCATTTCTACAAGAATATAACCTGGAAAAACTTTCTTAAATACTGATTTTTTCTGACCGCCCTGAAATTCCATTTCTTCTTCAGTAGGAACGACTACTTGAAAAATTTTATCCCCCAAATCCATTGTATGAATTCGTTGCTCTAAATTTTTCTTAACTCTATCCTCTTGCCCTGAATAGGAGTGGATGATATACCATCTTTTTTCATTAGGAATATTTTTTACCATAATTTTTCCGTTTCTAAAGAATCACTTCAAATATCCAACCGAAGAAAATATCTGCGACGCCTAAAATGACACCAATAAAAGCAGCAACAGCCAATACCATTAATGTTAAGCGAAAGGTTTCAGGCATCGTAGGCCATGTGACTCTACGAAGTTCTCCAATCACTTCATTAAAAAATCGAAATACATTAGGTCTAGAACCAGAAGAACGTTGTTGCATAGATCTTACCTAACTTCTCTATAAAGTTTACGTTGCCTACATACAGGACAAAATTTCATCAACTCTAATCGTTGAGGGTCATTTCGCCTGCTTTTCGAAGAATTATAAGTTCTATCTTTACACTCAGTACAAGCAAAAGTAACTAAAATTCTATTATCGCCTTTAGCCATCTATCTTCCTTAATATTGCTTTAGAAAATTACTCAATCACTTTGGTAATAACACCTGAACCTACAGTTCTACCACCTTCTCTAACAGCAAATCTTAATTGTTCATCTAGAGCAACTGGAGTGATTAATTTAATTTTCATTTCAACATTGTCTCCAGGCATTACCATTTCAACACCATCGGGCAATTGAATTTCACCTGTAACATCTGTAGTTCTAATAAAAAATTGAGGCTTGTATCCATTAAAGAAAGGCGTATGCCTTCCGCCTTCATCTTTACCCAAAACATAAACTTGAGCTTCATATGAAGTATGAGGAGTGATACTACCTGGAGCACATAATACTTGACCTCTTTCGATGTCTTCTCGGTCTACACCCCTTAATAGTAGTCCCACAGCATCTCCTGGTTCACCTGTTTCAAGAGTCTTATGAAACATTTCAACCCCAGTAACTGTAGTAGTGTAAGATTCTTTAATTCCGACTACTTCAATTTCTTGACCAACATTTACCACTCCACTTTCAACTCTTCCAGTAACAACTGTGCCTCTTCCTTTAATACCAAAAACATCTTCTACTGGCATCAAAAAAGGCTGATCTTTCGGCCTGTCTGGAAGAGGTACGTATTCATCAACCGCATCCATCAATTCCCAAATACCTTTGCCCCATTCACTATCCCTGCCTTTATCTTCAGCTTCTAAAGCACTTAGTGCGCTAACTCTAACAAAAGGGATATCATCTCCTGGAAATCCATATTCAGTTAAAAGCTCTCTCATTTCCAACTCTACAAGCTCTAATAGTTCCTCATCATCCATTACATCACATTTATTCAATGCAACTACAAGCCTAGGAACTTCAACCTGTCTAGCAAGCAAAATATGTTCTCTAGTTTGAGGCATGGGACCATCAGGAGCACTAACTACCAAAATAGCACCATCCATCTGAGCTGCACCTGTGATCATATTCTTGATGTAGTCTGCGTGTCCGGGACAATCAACGTGAGCATAGTGACGAGATTCAGTTTCATACTCAATATGAGTAATAGCAATAGTTACTCCACGCTCTCTTTCTTCTGGAGCATTGTCTATAGATCCGAATTCTCTATATTCTGCAAGTCCTTCACTAGCTAGCACAGAAGAAATAGCTGCTGTTAGCGTCGTTTTACCATGATCTACGTGACCTATGGTCCCTACATTCAAATGTGGTTTATTTCTCTGAAATACTTCTTTTGCCAAGTTTTTCCTCCATCTGGAGCCCACAAGCAGATTTGAACTGCTGACCTCGTTCTTACCAAGAACGCGCTCTGCCACTGAGCTATGCGGGCCAATTACTTTTATTTAATTTTTAGAATTAATATTAATTCTTTTTCAAAACCTATTTATATTTGGTGGAGGGTGTAGGATTCGAACCTACGTAGCCCTTCCGGGCGCCAGATTTACAGTCTGGTGGATTTAACCACTCTCCCAACCCTCCAAAAACTGACGCATGTCATCAGCAACCCACAATTAATTATAAAAAAACGTGGGGAGCCAATTATACGACATAATTCTATTATTAAGGTAGTGAGGGGTCAATAAATAACTAAATTAAAAGTTGTTTTCAAGTTTAAAATCAACTCCCAAGAATTGATTTGCCTCGTTTTCTACCTGTTTCATTACAAAAATTAAAGGAAGATCTAATTTTTGTGCAACTACCTTACAATCTTCAAATTCAGGAGAAACACTAAAAATCTTTGATTTAATCCTTTTAATCTTTATCCTTACTTCGCCAAAAGTAGATTCAAAGCTAAGAATCTGTCTATCCACTTCAGTTCTATCAACTGAATAATATCTGATCCCAAGAGTTGTAGTTTCTGTAAACAAAATTTCTTCTAATAAGGATTGTATTTGTGTGTTTGTCAAAACAGAAATAGTCATTCCGGGGCGATCTTTTTTCATTTGAATTGGAGTGATCCATACATCTTTTGCCCCATTATCAATTAACTTACTTTTTACATACCCTAGAATCTCTGGAGAGGAATCGTCAATATTTGTCTCTAGCACTACTAAATTAGATGATTCGGATAAGGTGCCTAGCCATAATCCCAGAACATTTGGGAATAATTCAGAATCCCGAGTCCCTAACCCATAAGAAATTGAACTCAAGTTCATGAGTGGATTAGAAAATTCAGCAATACATGAAACGATAGCTACACCAGTTGGAGTTAATAATTCACCGGTACGAATTCTAGGATTATGTGGTGGATAAACTGGGATATTTTTCATCGAGATCATCTCTGATACTGCGGGACCTGGTATAGACATAACTCCATGAGCACTTTTAAATTGTCCTGCACCAGTAGGTAGTGCTGAACAATAAATTTTAGACACTCCTAATTTTTCAAAACCCCAAACTACCCCAATCACATCAATCAATGTATCAACAGTACCTAATTCATGTAAATGAACGTCATCTAGAGATGTTTGATGCACAACAGATTCAGACAATCCAATCATTTGAATTATTTCAGTACATTTTAATTTAACTGAGTCTGATAAATTAGACCTAGAGACAATTTCTAAAAAATCCGAAATACTACGAGTCTGCTCACCTTCTGAAGCAAGCTTAACATCTAAATATTTACCATTTATTCCTTTCCTAACATCATCAATGACTTCTAACTCAAATCCAAATACCCCATTCTGGTGAAGCATAGATTGTAATTCTTTAACATCTATCCCAGAACCTATTAATGCAGATAGCAACATATCTCCACTAACACCACCAATGGAATGAATATATGCTATATCCAAACTAATCCCCTTTCAGTAATTTGCAACTAGGCAGTAGATGATGTCAACGAGACAGGAGATTGAGTGCTAATTACAATGTCATCCGAATCTTCAGATACTCCTATCAAAGCAGTGTCTGCAGGACCTAAATTGCCAGCAAGAATTTCATCAGTCAATTTATCTTCAACAGTATCTTGAATAAGCCTTCTAAGCGGTCTAGCACCAAAGGTTGGGTCATATCCCTTTTCAGCTAACCATTTCTTAGCTTCTGGAGTAATTTCCAAAGAAATTCCTTTTTCTAAAAGATTTGAAATCACTTCTCTCATTAAAATATCAACAATATTTTCCATATTCGAGCGATTCAAAGGATGAAATACTACTGTACCATCTATTCTATTCAAAAACTCAGGTCTAAAAAAATGTTTCACTTCATTCAAAACATTATCTTTCATTTTCAAATATGCATTTTGATCAGATATTTCTCCTTGAGTTTCAGATGTAAATCCAATAGAACGATCTTGCCTGATCAAATCAGAACCAATATTACTAGTCATAACAATAATTGTGTTTCTAAAATCTACTTTTCTACCTCTTGAATCAGTCAAATGACCATCATCAAAAATCTGTAATAATATATTGAATACTTCAGGGTGAGCTTTTTCAATCTCATCCAGCAAAATAACACTGTAAGATTTTCTTCTAACAGCCTCTGTCAACTGCCCCCCCTCATCATAACCAACGTACCCGGGAGGAGCCCCAACCAGCCTCGATACAGCATGTCTCTCCATGTATTCTGACATATCTAAGCGAATCATAGCATCTTCAGTCCCAAACAAAAATTCTGCCAATTTCTTTACAATATAAGTCTTACCAACTCCAGTTGGTCCCAAAAATATAAATGCTCCAGTGGGCCTTTTGGGATTTTTAAGTCCTGATCTAGATCTTCTTACTGCCTTAGACATTAATTGAATAGCTTCCTCTTGACCTATAACATCTTCTTTTAAAACTTCTTCCATATTGATTAATCGTTGACTTTCAGAAGCTGCCAATCGGGTTACAGGAATTCCAGTCCACATACTAACAACTTCTTCAATATTTTCTTCATTTACGATCAAGTTTTCTTTATCTCTTTCTTGATCCCATTCTTCCTTTAATGAATTTAATTTTTCTTCTAGTGACAACTCTCTATCCCTAAGCTCAGCTGCATACTCATATTGCCTTCCTGAAATAGCCTCATCTTTTTCTTTCTTAACACTATCTAATAAAACGGAAGCTTCTTTTACAGAAATCGGGGTAGAACTATTGCTAATCCTCACTCTAGATGAAGCTTCGTCAATCAAATCTATTGCTTTATCAGGTAAAAATCTATCTGCAATAAAACGTGAAGCCAACGTAGCTGCAGATTGTAAAGCATCATCAGATATCTCGAGCCTATGATGATCTTCATATTTCTTTCTAACACCTCGCAAAATTTCTACTGTTTCATCTACAGAGGGTTCTTCTACTCTAACTGGCTGAAATCTTCTTTCTAATGCAGGATCTCTCTCAACATATTTTCTGTAATCATCTAAAGTGGTTGCCCCAATTGTTTGCATTTCACCTCTAGCTAAAGAGGGCTTAAGTATGTTTGCCGCGTCCACAGCTCCTTCAGCTGCGCCTGCACCAACCATAGTATGAATTTCATCAATAAAAAGAACGCAATTTCCTGCGTTTTTTATTTCTTCAATTACTTTTTTAAGACGTTCTTCAAATTCACCACGATATTTTGTACCGGCAACCAAAGAGCCCATATCCAAAGTGACTAATCTTTTACCTTGAAGAGTTTCAGGGACATCATTAGAAGCTATCCGTTGGGCCAATGCCTCAACAATGGCTGTTTTTCCCACTCCAGGTTCTCCAATCAAAACAGGGTTATTTTTTGTGCGCCTACTCAATATTTGAGTAACTCTCTCTATTTCTTGCTGCCTACCAACAGTGGGATCTAATTTTTCGCTCTTCGCCTTCTCAGTCAAATCAATACCTAATTGATCCAATGTTGGAGTCTTATTCGATTGCTTGGATTGAGTTCTAGAAGATTGTGATGGTTTTGATTGATTTAAAACAACATCCGTTTCTTCTCGAATCTTTTCTAAAGAAACATCTAAACTTTCTAGTACCCCCGAAGCAACGCCCTCACCTTCTCTCATCAATCCGATCAACAAATGTTCTGTACCAATATATTGATGGTTCAATCTTCGAGCTTCGTCAACTGCCAATTCGATAACTTTTTTAGCTCGAGGAGTCAAACCAATCTCTCCTGAAGCAACGGTGTCACCTTTACCAATAACAAACTCAACAGCTGATCGTACTTTCGATAGTTCTACTGATAAACCATTCAATACTTTTGCTGCAGTACCATCCGATTCCCTAGCTAATCCCAACAAAATATGCTCTGTGCCAATATAGTTGTGATTAAATCTTTGAGCTTCTTCTTGAGCCAAAGACAATACTCTTCTAGCTCTTTCAGAAAATTTTTCAAATCTACTTGCCATAGTTCTAGCTCCTTCGATCCTAATTGTCTATATTGTCAGAATCCTGATCTGCTTCATCTT
>CETB01142335.1_pt1 | contig 47904 bp, 45 predicted proteins | sample 356381 | NCBI WGS metagenome assembly CETB01 (sample SAMEA2622545, study PRJEB7988) | marine metagenome | biome: marine biome (ENVO:00000447); feature: deep chlorophyll maximum layer (ENVO:xxxxxxxx); material: "saline water (ENVO:00002010), including plankton (ENVO:xxxxxxxx)" | depth 155 m | reverse complement strand
GAGTCTCGATTATACAATTACATTAATTTATTATACTTGGGAATTTGAAGAGATAAGGGAGATTGTAGAAGTATGATGGATACTAATGTAAAAGGTAAAGTTGAAGGCCAAGGGCCTAAAGAAAATTTAAGGGAAGCTGATGGAGAAGAAAGTAATCTTCTTTTTACAGATGAATATAAAGAGGCCTTGGAAAAAGCATCATATGAGATAGTTGGTAATCATTCTGCAGTTGAAATATGTGGGTGGACTAAAAAATCCATAAAAGGTTCTGAAGGTGGTTGCTATAAGCAAAAATTTTATGGAATAAGATCTCATCAATGTACACAAATGACTCCTGCAGCAGTGGCTTGCGATCAAAAATGTGTATATTGCTGGCGAGTGAATGAAATGTTTTCAGGAAAACAAGATTTGATGGAATATGCAAAAGATGAACCAGCAGACATTGTTCAGGGTTCAATTGAGGGACACCTAAGGAAACTTTCAGGTTTTGGCGGAAATCCAAACGTTGATCAACAGAAAGTTCTAGAGTCTAAAACAGTTCGTCATTTTGCTATTTCTTTAACGGGAGAACCTACTCTTTACAATCGCCTTCCAGAGATGCTTCGAGAATTGAGGGAGCGTAAAATTTCTTCGTTTTTAGTAACTAATGGCTTACATCCCGAAATGGTTGAAAGACTCAGAGATGAAGATTCATTACCTACTCAATTGTATATGTCTTTAGATGCACCAGATGAAAGAACTTGGAAAAGAATAGATGTTCCATTAGTACCTAATTTCTGGGATAAAATAAAAGGAACTTTGAAATTAATGGATGGCTTACAGACGCGTAAAGTTCTTCGAATGACCGTTGTCAAAGGTTGGAATGATTTTGATGTTGCAGGTTACGCCAAGCTGATTAGAATGGCTGGAGAAAGAGTAATGATTGAAGTTAAATCATATATGCATTTAGGGCCAGCACGTAAGCGTTTGAGTAAAGAGAATATGTTAAGTTATGATGAGATTTTAAATTTTTCAAATGCATTAGCATCAGAATTAGGTTGGAAAGTTATTGATGAAGCACCTAATAGTTTAATCGCTCTGATTGCAGAAGAAGATTGGGATGGTAGAGTTATGGATTTTGGAGATCCATTGACAGGACATTTAGAATCTACGTTTGAATGTTAATCAAAACAGGTAAATAGTACTAGTAAAGACTAAGTTTGTGGAATATGTAGTTGGTATAGAAAAAGCCTTCAAAGAGCATATTGGCTCAGATTCCATAAATAAACTTAGAGAAAATATAACCGATAAACCGATGATTCTGATTGCAGGTGATCAGTTAACTGGAAAATCGACTCAAGCTAAAAACTTGGCAGAATATTATAGTGGTACTTTTTATTCAGTGGGAAATTTATTCCGAGAAGTTGCAGCTAAAAGAGGAATAACAGTTGCAGAACAAGCTAAGTTGCTATTAACAGAAAGAGGCATTGATGTAGAGATAGATTACAAAACATGCGAAATGATTTCTGGAAAAAAGATAGATACTAATATTGGAGTTATAGAGGGAAGGCAGCCTGCGTATATGGGAAGTTTTATGCAAGAATTAGGCAAGAGGAATTTAGTTAGAATATATTTTCAATGTTCAATAAGAGAACAAGCTCTTCGCTTTCTTCGAAGGGAAATAGGGGAAGTAGCCTATCAAAAAGGCTTAGCAAAGGTTCCAGATGTAAATTATAGAACTCTTAAATCTTTGCAAGATGAAATTTATAATTTAGAATTACCAGATAGCAATGAAGTTATACAAAAATTTATAGATAATCAAAGTCGGGATGAAGATGATAGAGATAGGTATTCGTCCTTGTATGGCTTTGACTATGGGAATTTAAGTGGATATGATATAGTAATTAACACTACAAATAAAGAAGCTGATTCCGTTTTTAAGGAAGTAGTAAGTGAATTGGAAAACTTTGGGTTTAGAACAAATTAATAAACACCCTATCTATCTCTAATTGTGGACTTATCTATAAATGAAGTAAAATTACTGAAGGTTCTTAAGAATGGAGCACTTTCACCAGACGCCGCTTCGATGGAATCTAATCTTGGAGAAAAAGAGACTATGTCTGCAGCTTCATGGTTAAGAAGTAAGGGCTTAGTAGAGATATCAGAGATTTCAACTAAATTTTATTTTACTAATGAGGAAGGTAAGAGATATGCAGAGCAAGGGTTACCTGAAAGACGCGCTGTAGAATGGCTCAATCAAGTAGGAGATTCATTATTATCAGAACTTCCTTTAGATGATGATGAAAGTAAAGTAGTTATTGGTTGGCTAAAAAGAAAGAAATTTGCAGATTTAGAAAAAACAGATGAAGGTTTAAAGTTAATTCCAACAGGTAATTTAGATGAAACTTCAGATGAACCATTACTTGTGAAACTTAGTAAATCATCATTATCTGAAAAAGAGATAGATAATGAAGCACTACAGTTACTCAAGGGCAGACAACTCTTAGGTGTCAAGGAAGATGTTGAAAGAACTTTTACTTTAACAGAGGAAGGGAATGATTTTGATTTAGAAAGTCTGGATGAAAATTTGATTGGAGATTTAACACCAGAGTTAATTCAATCTGGAGAATGGAAAGATAAATCATTTCAAAAATATGGTGTAGAAACTAAGGTTGAGGTTAGTGATTTTTCTACACTTCATCCATTAACTAGATTCACAGAAGAAATCCGTAGTATTTTTTTGCAAATGGGCTTCACAGAGATAGAGGGAGATTATGTTGAATCAGCTTTTTGGAATATGGATGCCTTGTTTATTCCTCAGGATCATCCTGCACGTGAATTACAAGACACGTTTTATTTGTCTGAACCTGCCTCATTTGTGATTAATGAAAAAGAGATAGTAGATGCAGTAAAGGAAATTCATGAAGATGGAGGGAATACTGGTTCTAAAGGATGGGGTGCTAGTTGGAGTAAAGAAACAGCACAGCAGGCACTTCTTAGAACGCATACTACAGTAGGTACAATTCGATATTTATCAAACAATCCAACGCCTCCAGCTAGAGTTTTTAGTGTTGGTAGAGTATTTAGAAGAGAGGCTTTAGATTCTACTCATTTGCCTGAATTTACTCAAGTTGAAGGAATTATTGTAGAGCCAGATGCAAATTTTGGAATGCTGATTGGAGTTTTGAAAGAATTTTATAGAAGAATGGGTTTTAATGATGTTAGAGTTCGACCTGCATACTTCCCTTACACAGAGCCTTCTCTGGAGGTAGAGGTTAAGTTTGGAGATAAATGGCTTGAATTAGGAGGTGCAGGAATTTTCAGACCTGAAGTTACAGCTCCTTTTGGTATAGATTGCCCAGTTCTTGCTTGGGGCTTAGGACTAGAAAGACTTGCAATGCTACATTTAGATATTAAGGATATAAGAATGCTTTATCAAAGTGATTTGAAATGGCTTAAAGAAACAATTTAATCAATACTGATACTAACTTTCTTTATCACTATATTTTCTCCTCTCTGAATAAATGTTACATAACATTCACCAGGAACAAGGCCTAAATCTTCTTCCACCCATTTAGGTAAATATATTCTCCTGTTAATGTCATATTTCTTTACATCAGTTATCGGCATACTCATATTTTTCCAGTAAGTAACCGCTCTAAAAGGGTTTTGGACATTTAGGCTACAAAGGTGTTAATTTTATCATCCCCATTTACTACTGAGGTACATGAGTATAATACGCATTGCAGTTACTGGGGCAGCAGGACAAATAGGATACAGTTTACTTCCTAGAATTGCAGCAGGTGAAATGTTTGGCCCTAATTCAAAGATTACTTTACAACTTCTTGAGATACCTCCAGCATTAGAAGCCTTAAAGGGAGTGGCTATGGAACTTGATGATTGCGCCTTTCCTTTACTTGAAGAAATAATTGTAACTTCTGATGTAAATGAAGCTTTCAAAGATGCTAATCTATGCCTTTTAGTTGGTAGTAAACCAAGAGGTCCTGGAATGGAACGCTCAGATTTATTGAAGGATAATGGCAAGATTTTTGTGGGTCAGGGGAAGGCCATTGCAGATAATGCTGCAGATGATTGTAGAATTGTAGTCGTTGGTAATCCATGTAATACAAATTGTATGATTGCAGCATCACAATCTGATCGCTTTGACAATAGTAGATTTACAGCCATGACTCGTTTAGATCAAAACAGAGCTGTATCTATGTTAGCCAAAAAAGGCAGTGTAGTTATCGAGGAAGTGGAAGGTCTTGCTATATTCGGAAATCACAGTCCAACGATGTTTCCAGACTATTCTAATGCATCGATATCAGGTAAATCAGCAACGGACGTAATTGCAGATGACAGTTGGCTGAAAAATGAATATATACCTGCAGTAGGAAAGAGAGGGGCTGCAATTATCAAAGCTAGAGGACTTTCTAGTGCAGCTTCTGCAGCAAATGCACTAATTAATCATGTACAAAGTTTGTACACAGTAAGTGATGAAATTCACTCAATAGTAGTTTGTAGTCAAGGTCAGTATGGTTTCGCGGATGGAGTTTGGGCAGGTATGCCAGTCCGTACAATATCGCCAGGTACATATGAAGTGGTTGATAATTATAAACATGATGATTTTGCCAAAGAAGCACTGGCCAAAACAAACGATGAATTGGTTTCTGAGAGAGACTTAGTATCAGAATATCTTTAGTTAGGTCCAGCATTAGAATAATTTCCAAAGCTTTCATATTTGATAAAGTTATTTTTGAAAAGAGCAATTAGCTCTTTAGCCTTAGCATCATAAGCATCTTTATCATTCCATGTATTTCTTGGATTAAGTATTTGCGAATTAACACCTGGAACCTTTTCAGGAATTAGAATCTTAAAATTTGGATCAGAAACAAATGTAGAATTTTCCAATTCACCATCCAGAATAGCAGTTAACATTCTTCTAGTTACAGGCAAATCAATTCTTTCACCAGTACCATATGCACCACCACTCCATCCTGTGTTTACTAGCCATGCCTGAGCATTGTGCTTCTTCAGTTTTTCACCTAAAAGTTCAGCATACGCTGTAGGATATTGCGGCATAAAGGGAGCTCCAAAACATGTTGAAAAAGTAGCAACTGGTTCAGTAATTCCTCTTTCAGTTCCAGCCACTTTAGCAGTATAACCGCTTAAGAAATGATACATTGCCATTTCAGGAGTCAATTTAGATATCGGTGGTAAAACTCCAAATGCGTCACATGTTAGAAAAATTACGTTCCGCGGGTGCCCTCCTTGTTCAGTAGGTTCTATATTTTCAATATGATTAATAGGATATGATACGCGAGTATTTTCAGTTATTGATCCATCATCATAATCAACAACCCCATTGTCATCAGTTATAACATTTTCAAGTAAAGCTCCAGGTTTTATTGCATTGAATATATCTGGCTCTTTAGAAGGGTCTAATTTGATTGTTTTTGCATAGCATCCACCTTCAAAGTTAAAAATCCCTTTATCAGACCACCCGTGCTCATCATCACCTATTAGTCTTCGATTAGGATCAGTTGAAAGAGTTGTCTTTCCAGTTCCACTTAGTCCAAAGAATAGTGCAGAATCTTCTTCTTTTCCAATATTAGCTGAACAATGCATTGGCATTACGCCTTCTAATGGCAAATAGAAATTTAATGCTGAAAATATAGATTTTTTAATCTCTCCCCCATATTCAGTTCCTCCAATAATAGCCATTTTCTTTTTTAAATTTAACACAATAAATACTTTTGAATTTAGTCCTAGTTCTTTCCAATTTTTAATATTAGTAGATGAAGCATTAAGTATGGTAAATTCAGGTTCAAAACCCTCTAATTCTTTATCTGTAGGTCTGATAAACATATTATGGGAGAAATGTCCTTGCCATGCCATCATTGTAATAACCCTCAATGGTAATCTATATCTCTTATCAGCCCCTGCATATCCATCAAAAACGAATAAATCTTTTCCTTCCATTTCTTTTTTTACTTCATTTTCTAAAATTTCAAATGAATCTTCACTCAAGGGACGATTAACATCTCCCCAATCAATCAATTTCTCAGTTTCTTTATTTTTGACAATAAAGCGATCGTTTGGCGATCTACCTGTGTATATTCCAGTGTTTATTATAACAGTTCCATTAGAGGAAAGTCTCCCTTCTTTTCGATTTAATTCTTCATTTCGCCATTCATCTTGTGAAAGGTTTGCTTTAACTGATGAGGGATTTATTCCCATCAATTCTAACTGGTGAAGCATAGTACTTCGCACACGATATTGTATTTATAATTGAGTGAGGTTCAGGTATGTTCAAAATGTCTATAAAGATACATTATTTTTAATAGAAAATTTGACTTCAAGTCTTATTTGGGCCTTTCTAATGGCTATCAGTAGAAATAATGGTTTGTAACGTTAAACCTCGTGTAAAAGAGACCTCATCTGGGCCGGTGGTCTAGGGGTTATGACGTCGCCCTTACAAGGCGAAGATCGGCGGTTCGATTCCGCCCCGGCCCACCATTCTCGTCGTAAGCAGAAAATGTTAGGCCAAAATTTTTTGATAGATTCTAATATTTCAAAAAAGATAGTTAGCCTTGCAGAGATCCAAAAGGGAGAGAAAATATTAGAAATAGGTCCAGGGAGAGGTGCACTTACAGAATTATTAGTTTCAAAAGGTAATTTACAGGCTATAGAAAAAGACAAATGGCTTTCAGTAGTTTTGAAGCAAAAATTTAAGGATAATGCTGAAATAATTGAAGGTGATATTTTAACTTGGGAAGTTCCACCTGTTGACGTAATTGTTGCAAACCTTCCATATTCCATTTCATCACCAATTTTGTTTAGACTGTTTAACTATGATTGGAATCGAGCAATTTTAATGTTCCAAGAAGAATTTGCAAATCGTTTAGTTGCAAAACCAGGTTCGAAAATATATGGACGCTTATCAGTAATGGCAAATCATTATGTAGATACAAAGAAATTATTTAAGGTTTCGAAAACAGCTTTTCAACCACAACCTAAAATTCATTCACAAGTAGTAAAGTTAGTACGTAGAGAACCAGATTATGTTTTGGATGATTTTAATACTTTTGAAAAAGTAGTAAGGTCAATATTTACCCATAGAAGAAAAAAAATTCGTAATTGCATAAAGCTATCATTTCCAGATATTGATGTTCAAAAACTAAACTATATGGATTTACGTGCTGAGATTCTTCAACCTTCTGAGATTGCAGAATTATCAAATTCAATTTTTGCACTTAAGTTAGAATAATTTTTTCAATAAAAGCATATCAGTTAGGCTGGCTTTAACTTTCAATTCTCCTGTCATGTATGCTTTTATTGGGGACATTTCTTTATTAATTAAGGCCAAAAGGACATTAGATGTAGCTGTAACTACTAAATCCTTATTTGTATCATCAGATTCGGTAAATGGATCTAATTTCATATCTTTTAGATTCGTAGTATAATTTAATCCATCCGTGACAGAAATACATATACTTCTCTCCTTACCTTCAATTACTCCTGAAAATTTAGGTTCATCTTTTATTCTAGTGTTGAATTCAGACACTTTTTCTTCCAATATTTGTTTGATATCACTCATTTAATCACTGAAATCACTAAGTTTCTTTACAGGTCTAATTCGTTCAACAGTTTTCCAACTTTTTCTAGTACCTGAAGGCCACTTCATATTATCATGAAAGTAGCTCTTCAAAAACTTAATTGTTCTAGTATCTGAGGGATATCCGCTTCCAAAGTCGCCAATTTCTTCTTTTAGTTTTTCAATTTCTAATTCTCTTGTTTGCTTAGCAATTATAGAAGCTGCAGCTACAACAGGAATCTTAGTATCAGCTTTGTGCATAGAAATGACATCAGTATCATTTTCATTTGTCAGGTTACTTTTAATTTCTCTTCCGAATCGTTCCTCATTTACGTCTGCAGCATCGACGTATGCAATATTTGGATTTAGTTTACTAATAACTTTTTCAAAAGCTTTCCTATTTAGCAGGTTAAGTTTGTTTTTTCTTCTATATTTATCAATTTCTTCAGGTTCAATTATTTCTATTGCATATTCGTAGTTTTTTTTAATAAATTTAAATAATTCTTTTCTTTTTTTTGGGGTCAGAAGCTTGGAATCCTTAAAACCTTGCTCTTCAATCATTTTAGCATTTTTTACAGATACTGCAGCAACAACCATAGGTCCAATAACAGGTCCTTTTCCAGCTTCATCAACACCACATATCATGTTTCAAGTACCAAATTAGCCCATTTTCTAGCCATGAAATAAATGGCTGCTTTTTCAGGAACTTCGACTACAGTTTTCGGCATGAGTTTTGCAATATTTCCCATAGATACAGGGTGTTCAACGACAGATCTTATTTTAACAGGTTCTTCCCCGAAAGCTATTGCACTTACCATGGGGTCAAAATTTTCTAATTCTTTTGACTTAATAGTTGTTACTCTTAATCCAGATCCTCCGTGCAGAGATCCAGGTAAGCGAATGAGTCGATGCACATCTCCAGTAACAGGCTCATCCGGGAAAATGGCAGCTTCTTTAATTGCAATTCTGACTAAGTTTTTCTGATATCTTTTGGATAAAGAATTAAAAATTTCATCATTTTTTTTCTTAAGATTAATATTTGATTTTTCTAATCTTATCTCTTTCAATTTTTCCTTTAATTCTTTTCCTTTATTTAATCTTAGTTCATCAAATATTTGGTTAATTTTCCGTGATAAAATTCCGCTCCACCCCTTTGCATCTGTTTGAGGTAACTTTTTTTCACCTAGGTTTTTTCTTACAGGGCCTTTTCCTCTAACAATAAATTCTTTTGTATGTCCTGCATCGATTAAAACATTTTCTAAATTCAATCCTTTTCCAGTCATATAATCTGAAAGTTCTCTTCGAGCTCCCGAGGGTAAAGATAGTACTTCTGGCGTCCTAACATGTACATGATATCCTCTGCCACCACTAAATGTAATGAGCAAATCTTTTTCATCTAAGCCAAAATCACCAAGAAGTATATCATGTACTAATCTAAAGGTTTGTTCACGTATATATTCCATTAATTTAGAAAAAGTTATTTTTCCTTTTTTGACTTCTTCCATTTCAGGCAAATGGTCGGCGTCCAAATCAAAGATTAAATCCGCACCTTGCCACTCTTTATCAGCCATTGTTTTACTTCCAGGCTCTTTGTAATAGGCAACAGAATGATATGAATGAGCAGGAGCTATTTTTTTCAGATAATTTTTCACTTCTTTCATTGTGCCAAATCTAACATGTCTGTTCATGACGCCACCACCCCAATTCAAAAAGCCCCATTCCCTTGATGTAAATCTGGGAGGAACTGTAATCTTTGCAGATTTATAATATTCCCTAAATTTTTCTTGTAAAAAATCTTTTGTTTTTATGGGCTCTATTTCTTTTAACAAGCTCATTTTACATAATTCTTCCATTTAGATTTAGCCCGAAAGATACCTTGGCTAAACCATCCATTCCTTATTCTTTGAGTGAATGTATATTCCCAAGGTTTTCTAGGCAAGAAAAGTGCAAATTCTTTCAATAGTCTTTTTTTTGCTTCCTCATCATCACTTTCGATTTCAATGTAGGTTACATTCCCGGAACTAGGGTTTTCTTCCCAAATATCTGCCTTTAATTTTGAATCATCGATAATATACCTATAAACCATGGCCGTTTTTTCATGAGCAATCACAAAAGAGACTTTGGTGTAAGTTCTACTATCTGTAGTTCTTTTATAGCTATATTCTTTTTTATCCAAAAGTTTTCTAAAAGAGGCTGCAGTGGTTCTTGATTCAAAGCATACTGGTAATTTTACCAATGAATTTCTCCACAAATCACAGGATAACCTAACTCAAATTTTTCCAGTGTAAAAGGATGTATTTCTCCGTATTTTAACAAAATATTTCCATTGTTAACCTCTATACTTCTCCCAGGAATAAAAATAGGATCATCACATTCTTTACTTTCTCCTGTAATTCTAAGCCTTAGAGCAATACTATCAGAGATAGTTCTAGCTTCTGAAAATGTGTTCTTACTTGCGATTTGCATCCATGCAAGTGATTGTAAATTAGTGTGCATTTTCACAATTTGTCCAATTTCAAAAACACGTTGTGGCAATTCACGATGTTTATTATTTTTTAATAATTCTAATAAATTAGGCAATATACTTGATCTAAGTAAGTGATAATCTTCAGTAACTGGGTTGGCTACTTCAGTTTCATTATCATTATCTCTTTGTGTATAATCATGAAGCATTTTCTTAGAAGTTAGCGTAAGTGTGACTACTTCTTGGAAACCTAATCCTAACATAATTTCTCTACAATTTTCCTCACGTTTTCTTGATTTTAGAGACTTACCAAAAAGAGTTTCATTTGGTAAAGATTCAGGAAATTCATCATAGCCAATTCCTATAGAGACTTCTTCAAGTAAATCAATGGGATGTAAAATATCGGCCCTATATGCAGGAACTTTTACAGACCAAATATTTCCATTTAGTTCAGGTTCCATTCCACATTTTCTAAATGCCTTAAAAATCACAAATTGCCCTGGATCAAATCCTAATAATTTTAGAAGATAATCATTGTCTATTTCATGTACTTTAGGTTTCATTGAAGGAACTATTTTATTTTCAGAAGGAAACTTTACTTCTATTTGCTCTATCACGCCACCTCTTTCGACTAAAGCTGCAGCCACAATGTTAAGACATGCTTCAACTGCATTGTCATCAAGTCCAGTAACATCAATTAGTACATCAGTTGTGTCCTCAGTGATGGTCGTCAGCGCCCCATTAATTATAGGAGGCAATGATGCTACTTCATCATTTGAATCCTTGATAATAGGATATTTGTTAAATTCAGACAAAAGATGAGCATATTCAATCCCTTTTGGATGTTCCTCTAATATCTCTTGGGGAGTCATTTCATAGTCTTTTTGCAATGGAACAAATGCAGGTTCGTGAGGCGAGCAAATATCATAACTAAAAGGCCCTTCAAGTTTTGATAAGTCATGAATTCCGATGGAAACTTTTTTTCTCTTTCTACCAAGAGTTACATGTAATTTCTCTTGAAGTTCCATTAGACATTTAATGGATACATCATCAAGTGTAACACCTCTAACTATTCCTCCAGAGATAGAGGGCCGGATTTCCATAACTTCTGGTGAAACAAAAATTTGTGTAGTTTGTGGATTTACTTCATATTCAACTAAACCCAACTGCTGCTCAGTAAATGCTCTCAAAGCTCTTGCAACACCTTCAGTTGAAAGTAAATCAGGCCTATCTGGAAAAAACTCTACAACAGCTTCTTCATTACTTATTTCATCAGGATCGGCACCTATTTTTGGTATAATATTGGCAAAATCGGTAGATGATATTTTATCTTTAAGCATCCGATTTAAATCCTCAAGTACTATATTGATGACTGGCATCCTAGATTCCCATTGTGAAGGTATTATAAGGAAATGTGTCTAAAACTTCTTCAAAACTACTTGTTACGCCTTCTTTCACGTTTACGACGGCGCATTTTCTTTTTACGCCATTTCCAACGTTGCTTTCCGGCTTTTTTCCAGACTCGAGAACTTCTCTTCATATTATTAGGATGGTCGCACTCGCCCACTGTATTTAAAATGCGACCTAGTGGGTATCAATAAATAAATTTCCACTTTCTACTCTTCTTTTTGCATCTTTAATTAGGTTGCCTAGTTCATTGTCATCTTCAGTTTTGAAAATTATCCGAACTTTTTTAAGATTAATTGTAAAGTTACATTTGATACATTTTTTTGTTTTAAATTGTAAATCTATTCCACTTACAAATCTGCATTTTGGACAACAGATAATTCCAAACATATTGTAAATTATAGAAGCTTCATATTAATTAAATCTTGTGGGAAGTATTATTTGGCCATATCTAATGATGAATTAATGAACTATCCGGAATTTCCAGATCATGACGATTTTACGCAAATAAGTAAGATTCTTGAAGGTAAATGTGAGGACGAAATTTCTGTAAGAGGTTGGATTTATCGTACACGCTCATCAGGAAAATTGGCATTTATTGTATTAAGAGATTCAACAGGCAGCATTCAGAGCACAGTATCTAAGAAGAACGTTAGTGAAGCTTCATTTAACGATGCACGTAAAGCCTTGATAGAATCATCAGTTATTGTCAGAGGAGTTCCAGCGAAAGATGAAAGAGCGCCAGGTGGATGGGAAATAAGAGCGACTGATTTCCAAGTAATACACTTTGCAGAAACATTTCCGATAACTAAAGATCAAAGTGATGAGCATTTGTTAAACAATAGACATTTGTGGTTACGGAGTCAAAACATGGTTGCATCTCTTAAGATTAGGTCTACTGTTTTTAAGGCATTCAGAGACTATTGGACTAATCATGAATTTACAGAAATTCAATCTCCAAGTTTCACCACTTCAGCATGTGAAGGTGGCTCTACATTATTCAATGTATCATATGATGATGATAAGGAAAAGACAGGTCAAAAATTTTATGCACATTTAAGCCAATCTTGGCAATTGTATGCAGAGGCTACAATGTTTGGTTTAGAAAATATATTTACATTAGCGCCTTCATTTAGGGCTGAGAAATCTAGAACTCGCCGTCATTTAACGGAATTTTGGCACGCAGAAGTAGAATCTGCATGGATGCATAATCACCAAATGATGGAATTAGAAGAAGGCATGATTCTGCATATTCTAGATTCAGTATTATCTTCAAATAGAAAAGAGTTAGAAATACTTGGTAGAGATATTTCAATATTAGAGAATATTAAAGCTCCATTTGCAAGATTTACATATGAGGAAATTCTTGAGAAGTTAAATTCAATGGGATTTGACTTATCATGGGGAGATGATTTTGGATATAAGGAGGAAAAAGCGCTTACTCAGGATTTGAAATCTCCAATGTATATTACAAATTTTCCTCGTGAAAAAGGATTTTATCATAGACCAGATCCAAACGATCCTAAGTCATTGGTTTGCCATGATCTTTTAGCTCCAGAAGGATATGGAGAAATCATAGGAGGTGGTGAAAGAGTTTGGTCCCCCGATGAATTAACTGAAAGGATTAGAGAAGAGGGTTTGGAACCAGAATCATATGGTTGGTATTTAGATATTCGAAAATTTGGCAGTGTACCTCATTCAGGTTTTGGCCTTGGCATAGATAGAACCGTAAGTTGGATATGTGGTGCAGATCATATTAAGCATGTAATACCTTTCCCACGTACCATGCGTAGAACAACGCCTTAATTTTATTTCAGCTTTTTTGCTTGTTTAACCCAATTATCTCGCTTAATTCGACCTGGGAAAAATTCTATTGCTTCATTAACCTGATCCTCAAGTTCCGGTGTCATTTTTGAGATTTGTTCGTATTTGTATATTCCTAATGCATTAAGTTTTTGTTCCAAGAAAGGCCCAATTCCTTTTATATTCTTTAGATCGTCGCTATCTTCTGCGCTAGCAGTTCCCAGTGTTTTAAAATCAATATTCTCTTTTTTTTCTGCAATTCTGGACAAATCATCTTTCTTATTTTTACCTTTCTTTTTGCTAGTTTTTTGTGGTTTTTTGTCTTTCTTTTTGCTAGCTTTTCGAGGTTCCTTGTCTTTAGAGTCCGGCGTCCCATCTCCATCAATGTCTCCTTTACCATCTTCTTCCATAGGTCCTTCAATTTTTTCATCTACAGGCCCAGTACCACCAAATGCTTCTAATGATCTAGCTACTCTTTTCCTAACATACGGTTCGGAATCATCCATTTTACTAACAAGTGCATCACGGGCATCACTAGATCCAGCAAATCTTCCTAATCCTTTAGCAGCTTGCCAACGAACATACATATCATCATCATTCATGCATTTGATGAGATAAGGTAGAACGGCCATTCTTCCGGTTCGACCTATGGCATCAGTAGCTACCCTTTTAGAGTAAACATCGCCATCTTTCAATAAATCATTAACAAGAGGTTCAAGTCCCAATTCAGACATATTTTGAAATAATTCAATAGCACCTTTATTGACGAAAGAGGTCTTACTTCCAGCTTCATTATCTCCATGATCACTTACTATTTCAACAAGAGCGTTTGAAATAGAAACCTCACTTGTAGGTAGCATTGCCTTCAATGTCATTAAAGCTTCATTACGGGTTTCGAAATTTTCATCACCTAAATCTTCTACCAGATTTTGAATTCTGCTTGATGAACCACCGCTAAAATTAGAATCACTTTCCATTTTAATCAAACCTATATCCACTTACAGTATTTAATATTTAAACATCTGTATGTCAAGATATGTCTCCCTTAATTATTTCGCACAGAGGAAAGATTAATTCGGGAAGCCCTGAGAATGTTTTAACAGGAATTCAAGAGGCGATTGAATTGGGAGTAGATATGATCGAATTTGATGTTAGGAGTACAAAAGATGGCGTTTTGGTCTGTCATCATGATTCAACAGTAAATACTAAAAAAGTTTCAGACTTAAATTTTAGTTATCTAAAAGAAGTTAAAAAGTCAATATGTAAATTAGATGAAGTTATTGCAGTTTGTAAGGATAGAGTGGGAGTAAATCTAGAAATTAAAGAAGAAGGATTTGAAGATAAAGTAGTTGGAAAGTTGACTGCAAATTTTAGTTATGATAATATATTTGTCACATCATTTTCTTCATTAGTACTTAGGAAAATAAAAGATTTAGATTCCAGAATTACTACAGGCTTATTAGTAGGCGATGGAATTAATTTCAAGATATTTTACAAGATAATAAAAGAATCAATTTTTATGTCAGAATTTTATTATTCTAGAGCAGATTTTATATCTCCATTCTACAAAATATATGAAATAGGGCTAATGAAAAGATTTGAGAATTTAGGAATACCTATACAACTTTGGACTGTGAATGATCTAGTTTTTTTGAAAGATTTAATAAATAGTGATATTCAGTCTATAGTCACAGATGTTCCTGAAAAACTTTTTCAGACAAATCTGAATTCAAAAAATGTTTGATTTAGAAGAAATTAAGAAATATGCACCATTTTGTATATCCTGTTTAGGCCGTTCAGTAGGATTAGTTGGCTTTGGTCTAGATAATCGGGAAAGAGGTCTTGAGATGATTAACATTATAGATTTATCAAATAATTCAAATATAGAAAAAGAATTGATATGTTATTCAGAAGATTGTGAAATTTGTGATGGATTAATTGGAGAAATTGATGATTTTGTTTCCTTATCTTGTGAGTCTATTTCAGATTATTCATTAGATACTTTCAAGATAGGGACAATAGTAGATAAGGAAATTATTGAACTTGAAGCTGAATTCTCCGCTCTTTTTGGAGTAAATATATCTGAGAGTATAAAGTCACAATTGAATAGAGAAATAGGGATAGGAGTATTTCAGAAACTTAATTTATCTACAAGACTTGATAAACCAGATTCTACAATAATTATAGATACTAGATACGATACCGTAAATTTAGAAATAAAGTCTCTATTTATTGAAGGTAAATATAATAAATTTGATAGAACCATACCTCAAACATATTGGCCATGTAGAAAATGCAAAGGAAGAGGTTGTAAGAGTTGTAATGATTCAGGACAACTTTATCCAGATTCAGTACAGTCTCTAGTGGCTGAGCCATTTATGAAAATTACAGATTCTAAGGAGAATTTGTTTCATGGAATGGGCCGTGAAGATATCGATGCTGCGATGCTAGGATTTGGTAGGCCCTTTGTTTTAGAATTACGTATGCCTAAAAATCGAGAAATTAATTTAAAAGAGGTACAAAATAAAATTAATTTAAATAATGAAAATCGTATTCAAGTAAATGATTTAAAATTTGTTCCAAGATCTAGAGTTGCTGAACTTAAGAATACAGTTTGTGAAAAATCATATCGAGTAGATGTATCTATTCCAGAGAATTTAACTATAGAAAGCCTTAAGAACGGGGCGCAGAGGTTGAAGGAGCAGCTTGTCAAGCAGCGGACACCGACACGTGTAGCGCATCGTAGAGCTGATTTGATACGCCCACGCTTTGTGCAATCGGTAAATATCTTATCCTTTAAACAAGGAATGGTCGAATTGGAAATCAGAGCTCAGCACGGTACTTACATACGTGAACTTGTTAGTGGAGATATGGGACGTACGGTTCCTAGTTTTTCCTCACTGGTTGATGGAGCATGTAAGGTAGAGGTTTTGGATGTCCTTAATCTTCACCTTGAAAATGAAGAGGAAATAAAATGACCAAAAGATCACAAGGATTGAGAAGTGGTTCACGCCACAAGCTTTCACGCTCTTTCAAGGAGCGCGGGCTATCTCCAATTACACGCTCGCTACAAACATTTAATGTAGGAGACACAGTAAATGTAGTAATTGACCCCTCACATCAAAAAGGTCAACCACATCACAGATTTCATGGATTAACTGGTAAAGTAACTGGAAATCAAGGTAAGGCTTATGTGGTATCAACGCGTGTCGGTAATATGCTCAAGGACTTGATAGTTAAGCCTGAGCACCTTAGGAAAGCCAAATAGGAGTTATATGATGGACGTAGATAAACAACCAGAACCAGTACCTTTAGGTGTAGCAAAAGAATTACTTGAAAAAGAGTTAAGCGTTCGAGAGAATCGTTTGAGATGTGTAGATTGTGGTCATTTTCAAGCAGTTCCAGATGTTGAACCTGAAGTAGAAAAATCAGATGATGAAGAAGAGTCAGAAGAATATACTGGACCTATTTGTGAAAAATGCGAATCACAAAGATTAATTTTAATTGAACAGATACAATATGAACACAAATTAGCTTTAGATCATGTTCGTTTAATTACGCAGGCTTCTCCTGAGCAAGCAAATCAAATAATTGAAAAAGTAATAGAATTAGAGCATGTTAATGATTATTATGCTGCTAAGATTGCAGATGTTTTACCCATGCATGCAGATGATGTTAGATCAATATTTGCTAGAGAACGTTTCTCGCTTGGACATGATGAGATAGATACTATAATATCAGTAGTTAGGGAGACCATGGGGGTATGATTTATGGAAGATTATGCCTACGTTCTTGATGTATTGCCAGAAGGAAGGCCCGATAGTAAAAGAAGATTTAGAAGAGAGCCTTTAGTTTACGGATTAGGAATTGAAGAGTTTAAAATTTTTGATATGCAACCAATTGCAGGTGCAGCAATAAATATTGGCGATAAGTGTTACATTGGCAAAGAGACAGAAGATCGAAAACAAATAGATCATGTACGCGCAAGAGTCAATTATTCTGATTTGACGCATACTGCACAAAGTGAGTTAAGTTTTGTATTAGATGAAATTGTAAAAGATAATGAAGAGAAATTTATACAATTTTACAATCATGCAGGACCGATATCACGTAGATATCATTCCTTAGAATTAATTCCGGGGCTAGGTAAAAAAACTATGAATCTTATAGTTAGTAATAGGCCATACCAAACTTTCAAAGAAATGGAAGAGAAAATTTCTAGTTTTAGAAATCCAGAAAAGTATTTATCACAAAGAATAGAGAATGAAATTCGTGAAACTGATCAAAAATACAGATTGTTTGTAAAGTAATTAAACTGAATAGGTGTATTGTATTGCACCAGCAATTCTAGCTCTAACATCTGCATTACCAGATAAGGAAATTTCCAAAGTCCAGTTTCCACTGCTGCCAGCCACAGTTCCCATTATGTGTTGGTTTGTTCCGGGGCTGAATGTTTCAACTAGAACTTCAGTTCCTTCATGATCACGTAATACTAATTCACCACTTCCAGAACTTCCTATGTCAGCTTCTAAATAATATACAATGTAATTCCAAGGCCCATATCTTTCATGTCCTTCATTTGCAAATCGCGTATCATAAACTCCAAAATCAGGTCCAATAAATTCTTCATCAAAGAGGTCTCCACCTCTGCAAAAATATGAATTACCTGTATATCCACTTCCATAATTTCCGAGAGTCATAAGCAATATTATTTCACCATTAGAATTTGTATATTCAAAACTGTTAATCCATCTCGCATCTTTATTGAAAATATATTTGATGAAAGCTCCACTTTCTGCATTTGCACTTATTTCCGCTTCTGACTCAGTTATATCTATTACGCTCGCTTTGAAATTTTCATCATATAATCCAAATTCCCAACTCTTGTCTTGGTTTAGAGGAAAATCAATGATTTTCTGAGGTATATTGTTCTCATAAATTGAGAAGTCAGACATTTGAACTCTTCCAAGTGCAGGATTATAATTTAAAACGGAATGTCTCTTTGCATCATCTAGGTTTCCTGCACCAATGTAGTAATCTGAATCATCGTCATCTACAGAAATAACCATTGTTGTTGAGAATTGCTTTCCATCAATGGTGATGGCATATTCCCAGAAATCTCCTTTTTCCCATTCTGGTGAGTACAATGAGAGTTTATCATTTTCATTACCAAAAAGACCATTGTCGAGGCATCCGCTACTCATAGTAGTGATTAATAAAATCAAAATAGTAATGGTACTCAAAGCTTGTTTCATTATATTATGAGTAAAGGACATATAATTATAGTTCACTATATCCTTCTAGTTTAAAATATGTTCTTGCTTCTGAGACTGTATAGAAAGATCCAGTAATCAAGGTTTTTTCAGCTTTTATGGATAAAATCGCTTCCTTTACGTTTACAAATTGCTTACACCGTATATTATTTTTTTTACATATATTGTAAATATATTCAGAAGAGGCACTTCTTTCACTATTAAGATTACATGCTAATATTGTGGAATTTAGAGGCAATTTAGAAACAAAAGATTCAATGTCTTTGTCTTGAAGCATTCCAACGATTATTTTGGTGTAATTATTATTTAGACTTAATATATGTTCTATAGCTTGTTCATTATGGGCTGTATCTAATGTAAAATTCAAATAATTTTCTTGTCTTCCAGGAATTTTGCTAATAATTGGCTGAATTGATAATTTTAAGCATTTAATGCAAATTTGAATCCATTCTTTTACAGATTTTCCCTCATGGAGTTCTTTTGATTTTGGTATGTATTTGTGATATTCTTTATCCCAACCTGTGATAACTATACTCTCCTTTCGAACAATTTTGGCTTTTGTAGTTGCAATTTCGTGTAGATCATTGCCCAGATACTCAGTATGATCTAAACCTAATGTTGTTAATATTGCGATTTCAGCATCAGCAACATTAACTGCGTCCCATTCACCACCAAGACCAATTTCCATTACAGCATAATCTACTTTTTCTTCACTAAAATACAGATAAGCTAACGCAGTTAGGGCTTCAAAATATGTTATTTTAATCTTGTTTTTAGTAGCTTCATTTTTCAAATTGAATAATTTCTCACTGAATTTCTTTTTATCAATGTATTTATTATTTATTTTGATTCTTTCTCTTACACTGTGTAAGTGTGGTGAGGTATAACATCCAATTTTCTTTCCAGTTTGCATTAATGTGTTACTAAGATTATAGCTAGTACTGCCTTTTGCGTTTGTACCTCCAATTGTGATTATTCTTAGCTTATTCTGAGGGTCATTGAATATCTTCATCAATTTGCTAATACGTTCCAATCCAGGTACAATTTTATTCTGGTTTAATCCATCAAGCCACTTTACAGCTTTTTTGTAATTGTTAGTGTTTTGCATTACTCTATTGATTCCCATTCTACAGTATCAGGAGTCACAATTCCTTGATCATTCAAAATTCCTCTAAAATTATCTGGAGAAACGCCAGCAATTTCAGCACCTTTGGTTAGTGTGGCCTTTCCTTTCTTATATATTTCAACTGCAGAGGCATACCTTAGGTGATTCTTCTTTTCTATCATAAATCTAAGCGATTCTTTTACTACATCAGATCTACTGCTAAAGTGCCCTGAATCGACGAGAGCTTCAATCTGCATGACTAGTATTGGAGGTAGGGAATATGAGTTACTCATATAATAACTATTATCAACTATTATTAATAATTAATCACTAAGCTTTATATGCTACTTTCTGGTGAAAACATTGATACGCTATGAGCCTTAACCTAAAAAATTGGTTTGCTAACACATTGGCGCTTGCGCTAATATGCTTTGGATTTCTCCTAATTACAGGAGTCGCTTCAGCTGATGCTTATGATCACAAGATGACTGTAAGCCCAAGTTCTCAATCTGGAGATCCAGAAGAGCAACTGCAGTATACAATAACAATTGAAAATACGGGAGATAACGATGATACTTATGATATGAGTGTCACTAATTCTACTATTCCTACAGGTTATACAGCCTTTATTTTACCATCTACTTTATCTGTTGAAGAGGATGAATCTGGAACGGCTACACTTTTTATTAAAATAGCAGATAGGACAACAGATACGGCTGAAGGAGGAGATACGGCACAAGTTAGTTTCAAGTCTAAATCACAAAATAGTGATAGTGGAGGTAAAACTAAGACTCAAACAGCATCTTTAACAGTTAACAACGTTTATGGAACTACACTGACTCCATCAATTGGTGAAAAGACTGTAGATCCAAATGAAAATGTAAAATTCCTCGTTAGTGTCAATAACACTGGCGGTAATACAGAAGATAGTGTAACAATTTCTTTTACTGCTAATGGTGTAGATTCATGGGATATTACACCTCAACCTTCGACGATAACTCTTGATATTGACGAAGAAGGATTCTTCAATCTTTCAGTAACTCCAGACATCGAAGCAATTGCAGGTTTGAAGAGTATTACTATTATTTCTACTTCAGAGGATGGACAAACAGTTTCATCCACATCAGTTACAGTTAAAGTTAATCAACTTCCAGCACTTCAGGTTGATAAAGTAGGTTCAAGTTCAAGTGATGTTGAAGCAGGTAAGCGTGTTTATTATTCCTTTGAAGTTACCAACAAGGGTAATGCTGTGGATACATTTAATTTGGAAGTAGATACCTCAAATCTACCAGAAGGCTGGGATGCATCATTGGATCAAGATAAAATCAGTAACCTTGGAGTTGATGATAACATTACACTAACAGATGTGTTAGTAGTTAAAGCACCAGATGATGCGGCAGCAGATGTTGAGACACAGATAATTGTTACTATATCTTCAGACTTTAATTCATCTATTAATTCTACATATACTTCGCGAACAACAGTATTGCAAAATTATGAGCCTAAATTAGCAATAGATGGAGAAGATACACAATCAGCTAAGCCTGAAGAACAAGTTAATTTCACTATTAAAATTACGAATGATGGTAATGGTGAAGATGATATTTCTCTATCCTTAGTTGGGGGAAATGCTAGCTGGGGTCAACTTGGAGATTCAGCATTTACCCTTGCAGCCGGTGCAAATGATACTACAACACTTAGAGTAACTCCACCAAAGGATACAGAAGCAAAGAATGGTTATACTATAATTGTCAAAGCAACATCTGAGGATGATTCAACAACAACAACTAGAAATATTTTTGTGAACGTGCTTCAAATTTATGAGGTTTCAGTTCAAGTTTCTGGCGATAGTTCTAAGAAAGGAGATCCTGGAGATGAGTTAACATTCGAAATGACTATCAAAAATAAGGGTAATGGTGAAGATACAGTATCCTTAGCTCTTGAAGGTGATAAGTCATCTTGGGCTTCAATAGTAGATGAAGTTGAATTAACTCGTGGTGAAACAAAAACAGTTAACTTAACAGTAAATATAGATGATGATGCAACAGTCGGAGATAATGATATTATTGTAAATGGCACATCAGAAGATAACCCATCAGCATACGATACAGGAACAGTTAAAGTATCAGTCAATAAACAGTTTAAGGTTGATGTAGTTGTCTCATCCAAGAGTGGAGATCCTGGTTCAACAATACAATATGATGTACGTATACAGAATGAAGGAACGGGTAATGATACATTTACGGTAAATATTGATGATTATCCAGCAGGTTGGTCTGTAGATCCAGTTTCTTTCCAGGTTGAAGAAATTCCAGCCGGTGGAGAAAAGATAGTTAAGTTGAATGTTTCAATAAGATCTGGTGAGGATAATAAGGCATTTAGTATTAATTTGACAGCTTCCTCAGATGAAGCTCAAAAAGAGAATCCACCTAAATATGCGAATAAGACTGTAAGCATAATCACTATTGTCAATCAAGAATATTGGATTGATTTATCTGTTGCAGATAGCGATAGAACAGTTGAGGCGACTGTCGGAGTTCCAGTTTCAGTTACAATAGATATCGAAAATTTGGGAACTGGTGATGATATTATTGCAATGAGTATTGTAGATAAGCCAGATGGTTGGACAGGTCTAGATTTTAGTAAATCATTTGTTAACGTTGCAGAAAGTGGTACAGAGGAAGTTACCTTGTCAATAACAGTTCCTGAGAGTACAGCTAAGGGAGATTATGCTTTGTCGATTAGAGGAGTCTCAGATTGTGAAGATTGTGCAACTGGAGATAAATCAGTTGATGTAGTCAATTTAACAGTAGAAGTAGATTTGAGCAGAGGCGTGGAAATAAGTACTGATGTAACAGAAATTGAGAAGTTACCAGGTTCTACCGCATCATTTGCAATAGATGTTAAGAATACAGGAGACGGAGCTGATAATTTAATTGTTTCAATCCTAGATGATGATTTGGGCTGGGCTACTTCTAATATTACTTCTCTTACATTAGAAAAAGAGCAAACAGCTTCTGTTACAGTTAATGTAACCTTGCCAGCCTACGTTCTTGAGAATTTGACAAACCAAGAAAGGACTGCGCTTCAGGAAAATAGTTATAGTATAACTGTCAAGGTCAAATCAGGAGGAGATTTATCTCAAAGTGATACGGCCTCATTACAAGTTGATATTGGCCAGATTTATGGAGCTAAAGTAGAAATTGTAGGTTCTGAATCAATAACTTCTTATCCTTCCACTGAGACCGATGCTGAGGAAAGAACTGAGAAATTTACTTTCAAGCTTACAAATACAGGTAATGGTCAAGATTCAGTAAACGTAGAAACAATTGCAACTACTTATCCAGATGAATGGACTGTAGAAATATTCCAAAATCCTTCTTGTTCAAGTAGTTTTACCGGATCAATTGGAGCAGGTCAGTCCAAGTATCTTTACTTATGTGTTGAACCAGATCAAGATTCAGATATAGGAAATTACAGTGTACTTACTGAGTTTTCACCTAATAATGGAATTGATCCAGCAGTTCAAGTTTCAGTTAATCTTGAAGTTGCATCTCCAAGAAGAGAACTATCAGCTACAGCAATTGATAGTATGAAGGAAATTTATCCAGAATATGAAGGGTCTACTACACAGAACAGTGTAAAATTCAAGGTTAAATTGGATAATACTGGCTCAAATGATGATATTTTTATTCCTGAAGTTGAATCTACACTTGAGGATGGTTGGACAGTTACTTTCTTCCAAGATAGTTCAAAAACACAAAGTTGGCCAAACGCTGGAGTGACTATTGAAGAAGGTGAACTTGATGATCTTTGGGTTTTCATATCAGTAAATGATGAAGCTGAAGTCGGAAATGAAACAGTTAAGATTTCAGTTAGAAATGAGGAAGATGATCCTAATGCACGTCAAGAAATTGATTTAATTGTAGTAATTGAAAGGCCTGAGATAGTTATCAAGCAAAGTAATATCAGAATAGAAATTGATGGTGTTTTTGGTAACGCCTCACAAGTTAAAGATGGAGATACAGTTGTAATCTATGTAGATGTTGAAAATACAGGTTCAGCAGACGCAGATGATGTTAATGTAGAGATGTATTATTATCCTAAAAAAGCACCAACAACGCAACAAGAAATAGATGAATTACTGATTGCAGGTTTTGAATTTGATGATTCCAAAAATACTTACATCTATCAATTATATGGTAGTTCTGGAAGATCTACAAACATTAAAGAAGGTAATTCCAAAGAATTAGTTTCTGATGACTGGCTTATCAAAGGTGGTGAATGGTATGTGGAAGCTAGAGCAGATTATGATAAGAACAATGATAATGGTGAAATATTAGAGGAAAATGAAAATAATAATGATGCAAGATATTCTGAATTACTTAGAGTAAAACCTGATTTACAGATTACTGCAATGCGTGTAGACAGTAAGTATGCAGGTTCTAACGCAGGTACTCCAAATGTAGATGATACAGTAACTTTTACAGTTACAGTTACTAACGCAGGGGCTGCAGACGTTGATAACAGTCGTCTTTACATTACTGCAGATACAAGCAGTGAGAATGTAAGATTAAAAGACCGTACAAATCAAGAATATGTATTATTCGATTTAGATGCTGGTGAAACTCAAGAAGTACGTTTCAGATGGAAAGCACAATTAGAAGAATGGACTGCATTCATTGCAGAGGTTAATCCAGTATGTGATGATGTTGATATTGCAGATTTTACTTGTGAATCTGAGGGAGATGGTTTCTCTACAGAGACTGGTCGCATGTTTGATGAATTAGGACGATATTCAGATAACGTATGGCCAAGAACAGGAGTGTTTGAACAGAGTGAAATACCAGTTGAATTCTCCGTCTTGCCAGATTTCAAGATTAAGAAAGTAGTTATGGATCCAACTAGTCCACAAGTAGGAGAAAAAGTTGATATTACAGTAACTGTACAGAACATAGGTAATGCAGATTGGCAAATTTCATCTAAGCCATTACAAGTGAAGTTTGAAGATAGTACAGGAACTGAAGTTTCACAGCAAATTAGTGAATCAATAAACAAGGATGATACTACAGAAGTAAGTTTCACATGGACAGTTCCAGATAAAGATAACAAAGATTTCTTGACTTTAACATGGACCATTGATGCAGGTACAGGAAACTTCGAGATACAGCAGTGTAATAATTGTGATACCACTAACAATGGAGATGGAACTGATAATGATGAGTTCGTAGTTGAAGACTTTGAGCTTACATTACCTGCAGTTCTTGGTGAGATTGAATTTATTAATACCTTATCCGAAAGAGAATTAGTAACAGGCGTTCCTTTATTGATTCCAGTATTATTGGTAGTAGGTCTTTTTGCCTTAGCTATACCTGTTGTAATGCTTCGTAGAAGGAAAGGCAGTTCTTCCTCAGAATCTGATGACGATTCTGATGATTCAGGAGATGAGGAAAGCACAGGTGAGGAGCCTGCAGCAGCACCTCCAGCAAAGATAAGTGTAGCTATAGTTTCGACAATAGATGGTAAAACAGCAAATGTTAAAGTTCCATCTAACATGCCAGTTAACAAATTATTGCAGAATTGTGTAGGTAAATTCCCATTACCTCACGCAAACTTTGCAGTTATGTTGAATGGAGTTGCAGTAGACAATAATCTAACACTTGCAGATGCCGGTCTAACTGATAAATGTCAGGTAGACTTAGTACCACTAGAGTAAAATTCAAGCAATGCTTGACGTTTTAGTCGTAGGTGCAGGGCCAAGTGGTTCTAGAGCAGCATGGAATTTTGCTAAGGAAGGCTACAAAGTAGTCCTAATTGATAGGGCTGAAGTAATTGGTGAGCCATGTCAATGTGCTGGCTTGATAACACCCAGAACATTTGATTATCTTGGATATGAAAGGCCAATATTGAAAGAGATGGATGGTGCTAGATTATGGGGACCTAAAGACTCCTTCTTGGACTTCCAAGCTTCAGAAACTAAAGCCTTAGTTATTGATAGGCCAGATTTGGATAGATCTATTGCAGATAAGGCTTCTGAGGCAGGAGCTGAATTATTGAATGGCCATACATATTTAGGGCATGAAAAAATAAAAGGGGGCATCAAAGCCAAAATAAGGAATAAAGATAAGAAATTCCATATTGAAACTAAATTGTTGGTTGGTGCAGATGGGCCTTTATCAAGAGTAGCTAAGAATTCAGGAATTAGTGCTAAAAGAGAAATATTAACTGCATTTGGTGCCGATGTTAAAGGATATAAGGGAAAAGATACTCATGTAGACCTCTTTGTAGGTTCTGAATTAGCCCCTCGTTTTTTTGGTTGGGGAATACCTACTGGGCCAAATGAAGGGCGTATTGGTGTAGCTACAACTTTACCTCATAAGCCAATGCCTTTCTTCAGAGACTATTTTTTGAAAGGAGCTCCATCAAAATTGCTTGGAGGTGCTAAAATTATTAATTTGATAAGTGGACTTATTCCTTTTGGAATAGCTAATCCTAGTTATACGGATAATGTGATACTTACTGGAGATGCAGCAGGAATGGCTAAACCTACCTCCGGCGGAGGGATATATTCAGGTTTGATTTCTGCAGATGCGGCGTTTGAAGTGGCCTCAAGGGCTTTAGATTTGGGAGATTTATGTGCAGATAATTTGAGTGAATATCAAGAATTGATTTCAAATAGAATTGGAGGAGAATTGAGAAAGGGAAGTTACCTTAGAAAAGCTTTTTTAAGTTTAAATGATAATCAGTTAGCTGAAATAATTTCAATTCTAGGTGAAGCAAAGGTAAAGAAAGCTATTGAAAGGACTGGCGATTTAGATTATGCTTCATTAGCTGCTTTTTCGGTACTTAAAACGCAACCAAAATTGATTAAATTTGCCCCTCATCTTTTGAAGCCATTTATTTAATTCAGGATAGGTTTCTTCTTCTTCAAGGTAAAATATTATAGATAATCCAGCAAATACAATTGTAAGCGTAATTAAAAGATATAAGGGCCATTTTGGGATTGGTTTTTTTATTCCAAATGAAGAATCTGGGATTATTCCATCAATATTTAGTGAATCAAGATTAATATTTCCAGGATAATCTTCTGAAAGGTTAGTAGTAGCTTCAGTCCATTGTTCCATATTCCAGAATCCTCTTGATTGGAGTATTCTTTCAGTTTCATTCAATTCATAATTCATAGAAAATCTAACAAAATAGGTGCCTTCCTTTGTGTCCTCATTTGTATTTATATCAAATTTTAATTGTACACTTTGGTTAATCAAAATTGATCCTATATTGAAATTAGCAACACTAGGATTAGAACTTTCTAAGCAGTTTTCTTTATCACCTTTATAATTCCAACAATTTTCAGTAATAGTTGGTCTTTTTTTACTATTGATTTCATCTAATTTCTCAGATTCATCTATGTCTGCTCTGTGGTATATTTCAGCCTTTATGCTAACGTTTGTAATGTTATTAATGTACCTATTTTGTATTTCAAGAGAAAAAATATCATTCTCTCCAGGCTCTAATTGCGGTGTTTCAAAATTGTGGAAATTAGGTATATTGCCAGGATGACTAGTATATTCATCAATCTCAGATTGTGCAATAGGCAACAACATAATGATTATGATTATGCCTAGGACCTTTCTCATTAGTATGTCAGATAAAGCTCCCTTTAAAACGAGTTTCACACCTTAGATAGATAGAATTTATAAGGGATAGGCTTTGCAATATTATGAATTTATGTCATCACATTAGTGGAATTTTCTTTTTTTCATTAATCTTTGTAATCAGTAGTGTGTCTTCTGAAACATTAGAGTATGAAGAGTTAAAGATAGGTTATGGAGAAGATTTCACTATCTCAAATTCAGAAGTATGGCTTGATGGCGATATTCTTGTAGATGGAAATTTATCAATAGAGAATTCTCATATAAATGTGAATAGATCCATTGATTTAACTGTCTCTGAGATTAGAATAAATTCAACAGGAGAATTACGCATTTCTAATTCAACAATTAGTACGATAGGTAATGATACACTTTCTTATAGCATGTATACAATAGTTTCAGATGCCGGCTCGTTAATTATTTCAAATTCAAGTATAGATTATTCTATGATTTGGCTTGTATCGGGTGAAGCAACTATTGAAGATACTTTATTAGATGGCCAGAGTATTGTTAATTATGGTATATTCTCGGAAGATACTATTCTAAATATGGATAATATATCTATATCTAATTACACACTTGGTCTTCGTTCTATAGGCACGATTCCAGTTCAGAATCAAGTTATTTTCTCTAATTGTACCTCTTGGATGACTCAGGAATGGTGGATTAATTTTACAGCAATGGATACTTCGACGAATTTACCAGTTGATGGTTTTCAGATTAGACAATGGGATAATGATGGAACTATGTTGGGTAGTTGGAATTGGGCTAAGGAATATGAGATTAATTCATTGGGCCAACGTATAAATCATATTGCTAATTTCACAGCATTTGCAAATTTCGGGATTGCACATGTAGATGATGCATGGTCGCAAGTTATCACAGACAATACTGCAATTATTCGTTATTTTAATCTTAATGTCTCAGCTATAGAATATAAATCTGCAGAGGTTTATGCATCAGGAAAGCTTTGGGAGCCTGGACAAGTAGTTCCAAAATGGTCACATATCAATGTTCTTGTAACAATTAATAATCCTACAGATTATAATTTTTCTAATTTATTTTTAAATATGGATATAAACAATAATCAAGGTTTTGCTAGGGACAGCATAGTTCTACCACCAAATGAGGAAACGGTTGGTAATATTTCCTGGCAAGCTTCGATAGAAGGTCCATTATCCTTAAGAATTACTACTAATTTAGAGATTGCTTTATTGGCCGATAATTCAACTCTGTCCTTATCTAAGTTTGTAGAAGTAGGTAGTAAAAGTGCAGATGATAAAGAATCAGGAAATATGTTTGCATTATTTGTTATATTAATGATATTAACATTATGTTCGTATATTATTTATTCAGGAGCTGAAGATGCAGATGAACTGTCTGAGGAAGATATAAGTTTGGCTTCAGAAAATAGAGATTCTAAAGATGATAATTCAGATGAAGAAGAGTAAAAGTGTCAGAGATAGTTATAGGTATTGAGTCAACAGCCCATACTGCAGGTGTTGGAATAATAACTTCCGAAGGGAAAATATTATCTAATCAAAGATCGATGTATATTCCTAAAGAAGGAGGCATTCATCCTCGTGAAGCTGCAAGACACCATTCAGATAAATTTCCTATACTTTTTGAAAATGCCTTTGAAGATGCAAATTTAACACCTTCAGATATTAATTTGGTATCATATGCTAGAGGTCCCGGTCTAGGGCCTTGTCTAAGAACTGGAGCTACAGCAGCAAGAGCATTTGCTTATACAAATAATATTCCACTCATTGGTGTTAATCATTGCGTAGCTCATTTAGAGATAGGTTTACTTGAGGGAGCAACAGATCCCGTACTTCTTTATTTGTCAGGTGCTAATACACAGGTTATAGCATATGCTTCCGAAAAATACAGGGTTTTTGGTGAAACAATAGACATAGGGATAGGTAATGGTTTAGATAAATTTGCTAGAGAAGCTGGAATGGGATTTCCAGGTGGTCCTAAAATTGAAAAGTTAGCTCAAGGGCCTGATTTGCTGGATTTACCCTATTCTGTAAAAGGTATGGATATGGCATTTTCAGGTCTGATGACAGCTGCAAAATCTAAGCTAGATTCTGGACATTCGATTGAAACTGTAACATATTCATTACAAGAAAATGCTTTTGCCATGTCTTGTGAAGTGGCTGAAAGAGCACTTGCTCATACAGGAAAAACAGAGTTAGTTCTTGGAGGAGGTGTTGCTTGTAATGAAAGGTTGAGGGAAATGGCCACTATAATGGCTGAGGAACGAGGTGTTAAGTGTTTTATTCCATCAAAGGATCTGTGTGTGGATAATGGAGTTATGATTGGTTGGCTAGGATACCAAATGGTTAATGGATCTTATCAAATTACTGAAGAAGATAACAGAGTTCATCAAAAATATAGAACAGATATGGTAGAGGTTACATGGAGGTGATATTCAGAGGCGCTGAGGCAGTTGTTGAAAAAATTGAATGGCAAGGTTCTTCAGCAATTTCTAAGGTTAGAAACAAACGATCGTACAGACATCCAGATTTAGAAAAAAGATTAGTAACTGAAAGGCTAAGAAGTGAGTCGCGTGTAATTGAGCGTCTTTTATCTGGAGGTGTTTTAGTTCCAGCGTTATATGAAGTCAATGTTGAGAAATCTCAAATTATAATGGAGTTTTTAGAGGGTATTACTCTTGAAAAAGGACTTCGAACTGGCGAATATAAAAAATATCTTGTTTCTACTGCAAAACTTTTGTCACAAATTCATTCTTTGGGCATAGTTCATGGTGATCCAACGACCAGTAACTTTGTGATATCTGATGATTTATATGCAATTGATTTTGGTTTGTCTACGTTTAATGATGATGCTGAATCAAGAGCCTCTGATCTTCGAGTATTTTTGGAATCTTTAGAAGCACATCATTCAGAAATATTAGGAAGAGAGATATTTCTTGAGGCTTATTCAGTATGGAATTCATCCAAAGAAGTTCTTGAGGCACTAGAAGTATTAGAGTTACGAGGCAGATATAATTTAATGAGGGGTTAGGCTCACTGTAATAAATCCCCTTACTATTTACATTTGAGGAATATATTGAATTTGGTAAGAAATTTGGTAGCATTTGCATTTTTTCTAATACTAATTTATTCTTTTAATCAGGCTGAAGCATCAAAGGAACCGGTTTGGTCATGGTCATCTAGTAGTTCAATTACAGACGTATCAATTTCTTCAGATTCAAGAAATATTTCCGCTATTTATGGCCAATCAGTTTCACTTTGGAAAAATAATACAGACCCACCATACAATCCTTATAATACAAGAACACTTTCTCAAGGTATTAGTTACATGGAAATGTCTTTAGATGGGAAGTATGTCCTGACTGGCGAGGAGACAAATAAACTAACATTATGGTCAGAAGGTACAAAAGAATGGGATAAGGGAGGCTTTCTTGCAGGATTATATGGTATTGATATCTCGGATGATGGGTCAAATATAACGGCAGTAGATCGTCGCAATGTATATTTTTTTAACAAAGATAGCAATGTTGAAATTTGGAATGTGAATTTTCCCGAACAAGAAATGTCTACAGTCAGTATTTCACCTGATGGAAAATACATTGCAGCAGGAACATTTAGTGGGAATGTATATGTTTTCTTAACTTCAGATGAAGATGATGTTTGGCAGCATTCGGATGTGTTAGATGGTAAAATAACAGATATTGATTTCTCAGGAAATAGCTCACATCTTGTTATTGGAACTGATTCGGGCCGTGTTCACGTTTATCCCTCTTCAGGAAGTGATAATCCAATAACTATGTTTCAACCAAATGAGGTAACATGTGTTTCAGCAGATTTAACCTCAAAATATTATACATATGGAACAGAAGAAGGCATGCTTACAGTTTTTGATGGCATTGTAGGCTCAGATATTTGGCAGAAAAATATTGGAGGAATTGTAACAGATTGCACATTTAATGGTAAAGGAACTTATGTTTTTGCAGGTTCAGATAATAAAAAATTAGTTTTAGCTAATGCAAGTACAGGAGATGAAGTCTGGACAGCAAATGCAGTAGATGCAGTAACTGCAGTATCTTTATCTTATAAAGGTGAGAATATTCTTGTAGGTACTGAATCAGGTATATCTATATACTATGAACAATTACTAGATAATCAACCTCCAACAGCTAGTATCGATATCATTAATCCAAGCATTGCACTGCCTGGAGAGGAGATAACATTTACAGGGTCCGGTATAGACATTGATGGCTTTGTTTCAAATTACCATTGGTCTTCTTCTATTGATGGTAATCTCTCTTTTGTAGATAATTTTACCCTATCTAATTTGACAATGGGCTTACACACCATATCGTTGACGGTACAAGATAATGAAGGGCTTTGGAGCCGACCTGCAACTATGGAGATTGGTGTGGGAGATTTTCCAGAAGTTTCTATATTATCAGTTTCTAATTGTTCGGATTTAGCTAATTGTATGATAAGTTTAGGAGATACTTTATCTATCTCAGCTTCCGCATCTTCAACGACATCCGATGATATTACTATGGAAACTTTTGAATGGATTTCTAATTTGGATGGGATACTTTCAAATAATTTGAATTTAACCTCTTCAGAACTTAGTTTAGGAGTCCATACTCTTACATTCAGGGCAAAGAATAGTGTTGGTTTTTGGTCTGCCAATATAAGTATTGAAATAGTTGTTAATGGAGTTCCTATTATTGAGCTTGATTCTATAAGCCCTAATCCAGTGATTGCTGGGGAAGAAGCTCAAATAACAGTTATAGGTTCAGACGCAGATAATGATACGTTATCATATTTTTGGTCTACTGAAAGTGTAACTCTTTTTAATGATGATAATAAAGCCTTGTTTTCCTCATCATCTACAGATCAAGGAGAACATATTGTTTCAGTTTATGCAAAAGATTCTAAAGGTGCATTAAGTAACACAATAAACCTAACAATTTCAATAATTTCTCAACCCTCAGTCGAATTAATCTGTGATCCAGAGATAAGAATCAATGAGGAGGCTTTTTTCACAGCATCTGCTTTCAAACCTCAAGGCTCAATTGTTAAGTATGAGTGGGATTTTGATAGTCCAAGTAAAGTTTCACCGGATTCAGTTGATTTCGTAGGTTTTAATTTTGCGACGCATTCTTATAATTCAACATCAGAAGATGAAGAAGGTTATCTTGTAGTTATCAAAGTTACAGATAATGACGATTTAACAGCTACAAATTATTGTAGAATTCCGGTTGTAAAAGAAAATTCTGTATCTGATACTTCATCTAGTAATAATGACAGCTTAACTTCTAAACTGATAACCACAGGCAGTTTACTTGGAATTGCTGTATTATTAATCGGAATTAGTGGCTTAGTATTTTATTTTAAAAGAGATAATTTTGATACCTATTCATCACCAGAAATTTCTAAACCTTCTAAATCTACATCAGACAGTTCATTTTCTAATTCAAAGCCTTCAGAAGAAGAAGTTAGGAAGCCAACGAAAAGAAAGGTTATGAGGAAACGTGTTGTTAGTAAAGAGGTTCCCGAAATGATGACAGTTGAATGTCCACAATGTTCTTCCCAAATTGATATTCCAAAAATTTCGGGTTCACAGCAACTTAAGTGCCCAGATTGTGGATTGGAAGGAGAAATTGACATTTAGAATAGTGTCTAGTTATATTTTATAGGGTTCTTGTAATGGTGGACATGTAGAGATGAAGCGCGTAAAGTTAATTAACGACCCAGCCGAATTAGTGGCACTTTTTAGAGCTGTAGATTCAGAAATTAGAAGAAATGTGTTGAGTACTCTAGCAGAAGACTGGACAATGATTAGTGACTTAACTGATAAGTTTGGTGATGAAGCTAATGATATTATAGTATATTATGAAAAATTTAAACTAATTGAATCAAGATGGGAAGTTAATAAGGAAACAGGAAGGCCTGAGAAAAGTTATCGAACATTCTATAATGCTTTTCAAATTTCTACATCTTTAACATTTGATGAAACACAAGAACTTCTCACAGTAGTTTTAATGCCAGATAAAGAATTTTTTAAATATGAATCTAAAATTGTTGATTTGATAGGAGACGAAGGAACTTTTGCAAATGATGTTGGAAGAGATATTGGAGTAACTTCACTTACATTGAAAGGTTTAGTCCGTCGTTCTGTAAAATTTGATTTTAAGGGGCATAATATAGTGCCATTGAAAGAGGAAGAATAGTGAACGATTTAGATATTGATGAAACATTACCTGGCCAAGAAATAGAAGAAGTTGGTGATGATGAAGTAATAAGAAGAGAAACAGATACCTCTTCTTCTACAAAGTCTTCTAGTTCACTATTTCCAGATTCAATTAGTGAAGCAGAAAGAGAAGAGTCACTTAGAGGTTGGCTATATCTTGTGGCAGGAGCAGGTTATGGAACACTTGTAGTATACTTAGTTTTAGTTATTCAGCAAGGCATGAACATTCCTATATTGAGTTCAGATTCAGAAGTTACAGATCCTTCAGGAGCGCTTTCTACAGCAATTTTAATTTCAGCCATGGTCTATGTAACAATATGGTTCTTTATGTCAGGAAAAAATCATTCATTCTTTACGGAAGACCCAGATAAAGCCAAATTTTATGCAGGAATAATTGGTTTGGCTTCATTAGTTATTATAGCAATTAGTTGGGAGGATCATCAAAGAGAAATGATAATTTCAGCAATTTTAACTGCAGTTTCTACTTGGTCTTATATTAGGTCCTCAGAAATGAAAGCTTAATTTAATGTCTCCACATAGGTAAAACAGAATTATATCCAGCTATAGAAATACCAGTCATCGAAGCAACTTCTTGGCTTGTAGTTTGCAGATGTTCTAAACTCAAATCAGAGGCATTTCCTACACCCAATGATCCAACAGTTCTTGATAAATTACTTCCAAATTCTTTTAGTTCACTGCCACTGCATTTGTTTTGTAAGAATATTCCAGAAGCACCTAATGCTAATAGTTTTACAGAATTATTACAATCTAAATTTTCAGTTTCAGCAAATATAATCATTTCCTCTTTATAATTCCTTGATGAGACTAATGCAGCTTCTATCGGTATTTTATCACCCACTAAAATAACTCCATCAGCTCCTGACTTTGCAATGACGCCTAAATCATTATCAACATCACCAGCATACATTCTAACCAAAATCGGTAATCGATTTGCTGAGCTTTGACTTAGTAAATCAACTACAAGTGTCAAATCAGTAGGTTTTTTCATATCTAATCGACGATTAATATTTGTTGCAGTAAGATCAATAATTCCTACATTTGCATTATTAATTTCATCATTTATCTTTTCATTAATTTTCCAAATAAAATAAGATGGTGCATTATTTCCTTGCCATAGTAAAGGAATAGTAAGATTTAGAGGCTCCTCTTTTTTAGCTCCAACAGTCAAAGATAAATTTAGTTCATCTAATCCTAGAGTCCTAGGCCTTCTAGTAAGGCTTGCAGGGACTAAAATAATTTCTTCATTAAGGCTATTATATTCAGGCTTGTAATTACTTTGTTTTTTAATTAATTTTTTAGAATGTATAGCTTTGAAATCTAAATCTTTTGAATCAATACCATTATCTTTAAGCACAATTTTTATTTTTTTCCAATCACTAGGGGAAATATTTTTTGTGTCTATATTCTCATTAATATCAAAATCTCCTGCAATGAAAATTTTACCATTATCCATCATTCTACCAATATCGCCCAAAACATCTCCACAAACAATAATAGTTCCTTGGTTCATGCAGGTAGCTAAATTCCCTCTAACACTACCAGATATCAGTAAGTCGCCACCATGCATTGAGGCTCCTGCATCTCCATCAACAGAACCTTGTACTACTATTTTGCCACCAGACATTGAATGTCCAGCCCCATCATCACAATTTCCATTGATGATAATTTCCCCATTTTTCATTGCGTTCCCTACAAATCTTCCAGCATCACCATTTAAGACAATCTTACTTCCTTGATTTAATCCTCCAAAATTATCTCCAGCTTTACCTTCAAATACAATATTTGTTTTTGGAGGCATATTAGTTGCAATACAAGTTTGGTTTGCTAAATTTGTAACTTTAGCAGTGTCATGATTTTCAAATCTTTTTCTTAGCTGCTCATTAATCAGCCCAGAGGTCCAAGATTCTGAGTCACTCATTAATATCTCATTTGTAACCTGTATTTAGGTGATTAGGTGGGATTAATGCCCTCTTGTAACCATGTATTCTAGTAGTTCTTCTAATAATTCTCTTGCACCATTCTCAGGATATTTTTCTATAGTTTTCTTAGCACCATTTAGATACTCTAAAGCTTGTTCACGGCAATTTTCAAGTGCTCCACAATTGGACATAATTTCAACAGCCCTCTTGACATCATTATCGGTATTGTTAGTGTCATCTAGAATGTTAATTAATTCCTTTCTTTCTTTGTTGTTAGTTCTGTCCAAAGCCTCAATCACTAGTAGTGTACGTTTTCCTTGTCTAATATCAGATCCTGAAGGTTTTCCGAGGACTTCAGCAGTAGCTGTCGCATCCAAGTAATCATCCCATATCTGGAATCCTAATCCAACCCAGATTGCCATTTGTCTTAATTCATTTGCTTCTTCAATCCCTTTTCCACCAATTAGTGCACCTCCATATGCTGCAGAACCAAAAAGAATGGAAGTTTTTAGTCTAATCATTTCAAGGTAAAGCTCAGGATCTACAGTTTCTTCTTCCTCAAAGTTGATGTCCATCTGCTGTCCTTCAGCAATTCTTCTGACAGTATATGCAGTATGTCTAACTAATTCAGATTTAATTTTATCATCAACATTGCTCTCAGCAATCATTTCAAAAGCATATGCAAAAAGAGAATCCCCAGCTAAAATTGCAGTTGGAAGTCCAAAAACAGTATGGCAAGCAGCTACGCCATGTCTTAGATCATCATCATCCATCACATCGTCATGAACCAATGTAAAGTTGTGAATAACTTCTAGTGAAGCAGCGAAAGGTATAGCCTTTTTGCTTTCGCCACCAACCATTTCACATGTGAGTTGGGCCATTACTGGCCTAAGCCTTTTCCCTCCTGCAAGAGGTATGTGTGCCATAGCTTCGTACAATTTTTTAGGTTCACGAATTACTAAATAATCATTCAAGGCTTTTTCAACATCTTTTGCTTTTTCAGCTAATTTAATTTTTATACTCAATTTACTTCTCCCATATGATGAACTTTTTGATCTTCAAGATTCTTTAAAGATTCCATATTTTCCCAAATTTTATCAAGAAAATGGTTTCTTATTAATCTGAACCAAGGTCCTATTTTAACGTCGCCTTTATTTGACATATCGAATAAATTATCTAATTCTTTTTTATCAACATATTTAGTTCTTTGTATTTCATTAGTATTAGGATTTATTTGAACATCCATTTTAACCACGAAAATGTAATCAATTTCATGTTCAACCCATTTTTCATCAGCTCTGGATTTATAATGCATTTTTGTAATAAAATTCAAGTCTTCCGATTCAATTACTCCCATTTTAATTCCAAGTTCTTGAGTTAGTTTCCTGATTGCAGCGCTCCTCGCACCTTCAATCCCATTCTGCTCGCCATTCTGATATAGAGGATGACTACAGCAACTATTGGCCCAAATAGAGGGGAATGTTATTTTCTCATCTGCACGCTGTTGTATCAATAATTTGTTGTTTGAATCAAAAAGCAATACGCTGAATGCTCTATGTAATTTCCCCTCATTAAGGTGACAATTTACTTTTGACTCTTGTCCAATAATTTGATCATTATCGTCAACAACAATGCAGTTTTCTTCCATCATTTCTTTTTGAGCTTCGTCATATCCTTGAAGCTCAGAATCTTCAACTGCCATAATGTTGTAAGAGATGGGCAATTAAAAATAACTAGTACAATTAAGTACTTTATTGTAGCTCTTTATGGAGCTGTATGACAAAACTTGATTTCTTAGGTGAGTTAGGAATTGAAGAGGTAAATTTAGGCGGTTATTCAGAAAATTGGTTGGGCTCTGGAAGTGATTTAGATTGTATAACGCCAGTAAATGGGACATTAATTGCAAAAGTTAAGCAGTGTAATTCAGGAGATTATGAGACTATAATGCAGAAGTCTTCTGAAATTTTCAAAAAATGGAGAATGGAACCTGCTCCAAAGAGAGGCGAAGTAGTCAGACATTTAGCCAATGCATTTCGTGAGCATAAAACTGCACTTGGAAAACTGATTTCTTGGGAAATGGGGAAAATACAAGCAGAGGGTGAAGGTGAAGTTCAAGAAATGATTGATATTGCAGATTATGCAGTTGGATTAAGTCGTCAGTTATATGGAAAAACAATGCACTCAGAAAGACCAAATCACAGAATGTATGAGCAATGGCACCCTCTAGGAACTGTAGGTATTGTTACTGCATTTAATTTTCCTGGGGCTGTTTGGGCATGGAATGCAATGATTGCAGCAGTTTGTGGTGATGTAATGGTTTGGAAACCATCTTCTAAAACCCCACTTACAGCAATTGCTATTCAGAAGATTGTCAATGAAGTGATGACACCATTAGGGTGGGATGGAGTAATGTCATTACTTGTTGGATCTAGTAGAGATGTTGGTGAATTACTTGTGCACGATAGAAGAATTCCACTAGTGTCTGCTACAGGTTCATGCCATATGGGACGTAAGATTGGAGAAGCAGTTTCTAAAAGATTAGGTAGAACACTTTTAGAATTAGGTGGAAATAATGCAATAATAGTAATGCCTGATTCAGATCCTGAACTAGTACTCAGGGCAGTATTGTTTGGAGCGGTTGGTACTTCAGGTCAGAGATGTACCTCTACACGTAGATTATTTTTACACAAGTCGATATATTCTTCAATAGTTGAGAAATTGGTAACTTCTTACTCCCAAATAAAAATAGGGAATCCTCTGGATTCAGCAACATTAGTAGGCCCTTTAGTTGATGACAAAGCAGTAAATGATTATAGTAATGCTTTAGAAATAATTAAGAAGGAAAAGGGAGAAATTCTTTATGGTGGAAATGTTATTAAAACGGATGGTTTCTATGTTGAACCTACTTTAGTAAAAGCAAATATGAGTATGGAAATAGTGAGAGAAGAAACATTTGCACCTATACTATATTTGTTTGAGTTTGAAGATTTAGAAGAAGCTATTGAAAATCACAACTCAGTAGATCAGGGCCTCTCCTCTTCAATATTTACTAATGATATGCAGTCTATTGAAAAGTTTCTAAGTCATTCAGGGAGCGATTGCGGTATCGCGAACGTAAATATAGGTACAAGTGGGGCAGAAATAGGAGGGGCTTTTGGTGGTGAAAAAGACACTGGAGGCGGAAGAGAAGCGGGATCAGATTCGTGGAAAGCATACATGCGTAGACAGACCAATACGCTTAATTGGTCAGATGATTTACCTTTAGCACAAGGAATTGAGTTTGGCTAAAATGAGTGAAAATGAAAAACAATATTTGAAAGTACCGAAAGAAGATGCAGAAATGATGATGAATAAACTAGTTTCTGCAGGTTTACTTGATGAGGAATCTGATGTTAAATGGGAAGGAGATTTTGTTTCATTCCCCTTAAAAGAAGGCTTGATGATAGGTAAAAATTAATTATTCCAATCTTCTTGATAACAATAGATTTCAGGAATTAGGTCTAGCATTTCGTTCCAATTTTTCTCATCCGTGGTGTCAGATGGATTTGGAATTAAATTATCAACTAAATCATCAATAGGCTCAATTCCAGTATCTTCATTAATAGTTTCAGAAGATATAATTCCAATGCCCATTGATACTACCAGTAGATTGTATTCTGGAGCTTTCCATACCTCTCCAATATATTTTGATTCAGAACCTTTAGTTACTTTATAATTAACTTCATCAGTACCTATTTTTTCAGTTTTTGTAGTTCCATTATAGATTACATATTCAGTTTCATACCCTTGGTTAGTTTTTCGTTTTCCACTTTCAAGTTCAGAATCTAGTTCAATATCTTGCTCAATAGCCATTTTTTGAAATTGATCATTTAATATATCTAAAGGTACAGTTTCGTCAATCTCAAAAGGCATTTTTAGAACAATAACAAATAAAATTGCAGGGTAACCATCCTCATTTCCTTCTTCATCTTCTGCATCATCAGTATAGAGATAAATGCTTGTTGAAGCTAATCCAAGTCCATACTCGTCTACTTGTGAGTAAGATTTCTTCCAGCCATTTCCACTTTCATTATCTAGAAAAGTTGCTGGGAGTAGTGCATTTGCAGGTTCACATAATGGAACGATATTAAGACATGGAATTATTACGCATACGGCTACAAGAGTACATACAAAGCTTCTGGCAATCATTCTATTTCTTGGCCTAGGTATACCAGCTAAGCATCTTCCGGCCATGTAGACTGAAATAGCTAATGATATTCCGAATAACATAGGAATAAGATTAGAATTAATGTGAGTAGAGGTAAATGCCAGGAGTAGAATAATTGAACTTATAACATAGCCCAAATTTCGTATATTTACATTGGTATTATTTATGTTTAAAGTATAATTAGCTTTAATTATTTTAATTTTAAGTTTTCTTAGTATAAAATACCATCCTTTTCTTATCAAACCATCTTCGGGTTCAACACGCCTCATTAGATTGGTATTTCTTCTATCTTTGTAAATAATATATGAACATAACGCAGAAATTAGAAATACAAAGAGCCATATATTTCCAGAATCTCTAAAAGAATTAAGATAATAAAAAATAAATGCAAAAGATAGTGAAATCCATGCCGATCTTAAAGGTCCAGATTCATTTTCTCCCACAATATTAATTTCTATTTTTTTATTAAATTCTTCTTCCGCATCAACTACGGGCTTACCTTCACCTCTTTGTGTTCCAGTTACCTGATTAGTTTGAATCTGAAGCATCAATTCATCAAGTTGTTCGTTATCATCAGATATAATCCATTTTTTATTTTCTAATCCAATTTCCAAGCAATCTATTTTGAGATACTGTCTAGCTGCAGACAGAATTATGCAAATGAGAAAAAGTAGGGTTTTTCCAGAAGTTATACTAAACAAAATAATAATTGATATTAGAACTTGCCACATCCATGAAAAACGTGGATTATTCATCCTACCCATATAAATTATATCTTCTGTATTGAAATTCCAAAAATCCTTTTTAGTAGATAAAAATATTCGAAGATTAGTAAGAAAAATAGTTCCTTTCTTATTTTCTACTAGTAAATTTTTATATTCTTTTATCAATTTTTCACTGGGCAATAATTGATCTCTTAAATCCACAATCTTATCATCTTAGTTTAGTATATAAAATGTATTCAAAAGTCTTTTGTGATTAAAAGATATATTAATATGTGGTCCACTAGATTATACTAACATGGCTGAGCTTGATATTTTGAGATTTTTGATAGGCGTAGTCATGTTATCATATGGTTCTTGGTTAGATTTTAAAACACGTCGTGTTCCTAATTCTGTATGGATTTATGGAGGAATCCTTGGTTCTTTATTATTGATATATGATGTTTCCAGAATTTGGGAAGATTATGGTTTTTATCTATGGGCGTTACTTTTTGCAACTTTGACTTTATTTTTCAATTCTTTTGTTGATGAATATATTTTAGATAAAAATCAGGCTATGGTTTGGAAAGCTAGTCAATATTTAGCAATTTTTTGTTCAGTTTATTTTTTATTTTCGTTTAATTCTGAACAGGTTTCTAAACATAATTATCTAATAATTGACTTAATAGCGATTCCATTCTTAATGATTTTAATGTATATTTGGTTTTATTTTGGCCCCACTATTGGAGGTGCTGATGTAAAAGCAATTATGACAATTAGTCTTATCACACCATTCTCTTTTTCATTTGCAGAAGAATCATTGACTGCATTTGATAGTAGAGGTTTTCCATATCCTTTTGTAATTTTTATGAATTCCCTTTTGATTTATTTATTTATTCCAATAGGTTTAGCTTTTTTCAACATAATTAAAGGAAATTTAGAAAGTCCTTTTTTCCAGATATTTTTCGGCACTAAAATGAAACTTGATGAAGCAAAAGATAGTTTTGTTTGGCCTATGCAACAAGTTGTTGGAGATAGGGTAGTGATGGTTGCTTTTGTTAAACACAAATTAGATTCAGATAAGGAGTGGAATAAATTAGAAGAAAAAGGAATTAAGAATCCTTGGATTACTTTCAAAATACCATATATTATTCCATTAGCGTTTTCATTTATCATAACTGCTTTTTTTGGTGATTTGTTTTCAGCAAATATTGTTGAACCTTTGAATTCTTTTTTCAATTAAATTATGAACTTAGGTCTATTAATTCACTTAGAACTGCAGCGGTAGCGCCCCAAATATCTTTATTCATAATTTTAAATATTGGAACTCTAAGCATATTGCCATTTAGATTCCAATCCTCGTAATATCCATTATTTGAATCAATCAAATCCGTATATTTTAGAATAATAAGTTCATCCACTTCCTGTCTATTAATATTCCATTTTGGTTCATTATTAGTTATTCCTATGAAAGGAGTTATCACATATTTTGAAACCGGAACTGGTAATGGAGTCATTTTACCGAGAATTTCAACATTATCTGGAATAATTCCAACTTCTTCAAAAGCTTCTCTTAAAGCCGTGTTTTCCAAAGTTTCATTTTCTTCCATAGCGCCTCCGGGCAAAGCAATCTGGCCAGGGTGATTTTTTTCATGCATAGGTCGTCTAATCAAAGGTAGATAATATTCATCTTTTCTTTTGAAAAAACAAACTAAGACTGCAGCTTTTTTCATCTCATTTATTTTATTTTCAGATAAAAATTTTTCATATTTAACTATTTTATTGTTAATAATATTTTTACCATTAATAGGTTTTACAGCCATTCGATTCCATGAATCAATACCAGGTAATTTGGATTTTAATTTTTTTTTAATGTTTTTTATCAATTTTCACTTCTTTGACAGTTCTTGTAGTATCTTAAGTAATAAATCCCAAAATTTATCAACTGAAGAAATTTCTACTCTCTCATCTGGTGAGTGAGGTCCTTTAATTGTTGGTCCAAATGAAACCATGTCCATTCCTTCTACTTTTTCACCTATAACTCCACATTCAAGGCCTGCATGTATGGCACATATGTGTGGTTCTTTACCTAGTAATTTCGCATATACTTTGGTGGTAGTTTCCAAAACTGGCGAGTTCACATTTGGAGCCCAACCTGGATATGATTCATCTTGTTCAGCTGTAGCTCCAAACGCTTCAGACATTATTTTTATTCTTTCACGTTGAGATTCGAGAGCTTCAGAAATTGAGGATCTTGTTGAGCATACTATACTTATTTTGTCATTTTGCATTTTAATAGAGGCTAAGTTATTGGATGTTTCCACTAGCCCTTCAACATCATGTGAATATTTTAGCACCCCATGAGGTAATGTTCGCAGTAATCCAATAAGGTTAGTTTGAGTTTTATCAGTAAAGCTTTTTTCAGGAACCTCTTCAGATCCTGTAAATTTTACGTTTATATTCGGCTCCATTGAACTAAATTCTTTTATTAATGCCTTAGTTTTATTTGACACTGAATTTTGGGCATCTGAAACTGATTCAGGATGAATTAAAATATTTGCAAATGCTTCTCTCGGTATTGCATTGTGTTTATCTCCTCCATCTATAGAGGCGAGTGTACTGTTTGTATGTTTTAATATATTATCAATTATAGTTGATATGAAAACTATTGCATTTCCTCTTTCTTCGTGTATGTCTACTCCAGAATGCCCACCTTTTAATCCTTCAACGGATAGTTGAAAAGATAAATAATCAGAAGTTGCCTTTTGGTAATCAATAGGCAAGTGAATACGAGAGTCGCCACCTCCTGCACAACCAATACAGATTTCCCCCCAATCTTCAGTATCAAGATTTAGCATAGTTCTTCCCTTTAATATTTTTCCATTTAGGGCAAATGCACCAGTTAATCCTGTTTCCTCATCAACAGTAAACAAGCACTCTAAGGGAGGTAGTGTAGAATTACTAGGCATATCTAATAACGCCATTGCAGCTGCGACTCCAATTCCATTATCAGCACCTAAGGTTGTACCTTCAGCCTTTAGCCATCCATTTTCGATGTACAAATTTAATGGATCTTTCATAAAATCATGTTTAGAATCTCTATTTTTCTCACAAACCATATCCACATGGCTCTGAATAATCACTGTAGGTGCATTTTCACCACCGCCGCTTCCAGGTCTTAATACAACTATATTTCCAGTTTCATCTTCACGCATTTCAAATCTTCTTTCATTCGCGAATTTCTTTAGATAAGCTAAAATTTTATCTTCATGCTTAGAAGGGCGGGGAATTTTAGTAAGAGTCTCAAAATGTTTCCATATAATTTCAGGTTTTAATCCATCAACAACAGATGCCATAATTGATTATTTTACCCCGCTAAAATAAACTTTAGCTATTTTTTTTGTAAATAATATCGATGAAGGAATAAGGTTCAAGAATAGTTTCTTCATATGTGTTTATTTTATTTCCATTCATATACATTTCAATACTGTGTTCATTGTCTGTAGTATAATTCAGTATCTTATATTCTGTAAATTCTTTTCCCCATATATCAAAGAAGAAACCTAGTTTGGCAGTTGCATTTTTTGTAGTTTCGACATGTATCCTTCCACTATTATCATAAGTGTGTATTGGATGTAGAAAGATGGCATTTCCTTCAGAGTCTCTTTCAAATCCTACATTCATCGGGACTTCAATTCGTTCATCAACAATAGTTATGTTTAATTGTAAATGATAGTGGTGATCAGCTACAATTCCATTTAATGCATAGTAGCAGATTTCACTTTTTAGATAATCATTTCCAGTATCTTCTTTACTCTCTTTAGGGCTATTAAAATGGTAAACACTTGTCAAAATCGCAATTGTAATTAGACTCAGAAATAATACTTTGATTATTTCTTCTTTATTCTTTTTTATTTCCAAAGAAAATCATTCCCCCTAGTACCATTGCACCTATAGCAGAAGCTGCAGCAATAATCAAAAGAAAATTTGTATTTTCATTTTCATCGTCATCATTACTCTCACCTTCATTATTTGAAGTAGTATCTTGGAATCCAGCGGTCAAATGATAATCTGGGTTTACAGTTACATTACCATATACTATTTCTGTACTTTCGGAAGTTTCATTAAATACTAAATCTAAAAAAGCATATGTTCCTGTAACATTAAAGTAGCTCATATTCAGATAAGTTTCATTAAATGGTATATCAAAATAAGCATTACAATTTTCATCTACTTTAGTGCCATTTATGTGTTCACATTGATGTGTTAGGTTACCAGAGTCCCAGTCTTCAGATCCATTATAGATTCCATCTGAGTTTGCATCAACTAATATTCGATGTGTTACATTATCTCTATCATCAACATTTATCCATCTTGCAGTATCATTAACAAGCATTTGAACATTTCCAGGAACTACTCCATTTTCAGAAACAATTATTGTAAAAATCCCTCCAGTATGTGCAGTAGCAGTTGGGAAAATAACTTGAAAGCAAATAAGAATTACAACAGCTGTGCTGATTATAGTTTCTCTGGCCTTCATATTTGTGCATTCTAAATAGCCTATAAATAAAAGGTTATACTGCCCAGAATAATGCAAACGAAAGAGACCGCTTTAGTAGCCTTGATTGTCCTGTGTTTGATTAGTACTACTGCATATCTTTTGACATCAGATGATGAAACTTCTTTAGATGAGGATGATATTTTGATAGTAGAGGATCCCTTGTTACAGGATGAAGGGCATGACCATATGGATGCTTCAATGCACAATATGAGTAGTGGCAATATCGAACAAATTTCATATAATCCATTAACAAATGGAGGAAATGCTGAAGTTACAGTTGCAGATTCACCTGATGGAAGAACTTATGCTTATCAGGCAGGTTGGTCTGAATTTCACATAACAGATGTTACAGATCCTTATAATACAACAGTTATGGGAAAATATACCGATCCAAATACTCAGCTTTTAGATATAAAATATCTGGAGTTTAGTGGCAGAGAGTACGTTATTCTTCAAAACCAGTTGGTGGATCCCGGTTATGCAGATCCACAAGTTGGAGAATGGGGCGATCCAACTCAAGTTAGTGTAGTATTAGTTGATGTGACAGATAAAACAAATCCAGTATGGGTAGATAGTTGGTATGATTCAGATCACCCCAGTGGCCCTCATAATCTTTACACGCATATGATTGATAATGAATGGTATATTTTTGTTGCAAATCCCGATTATGAAGGTTGTGATATAGCAGTAGGAGAGGCCTGTGGCGGCGTCACAATAGCTCACTTAAATTTACAAGGTTCTGCAGCTCGGACTTTAGAAGGAGTTCCAGGTTCAGGTTATGGACATACTGTAATCAAAGTAGGTGAATATGAAGTAGCTTGGGAAACAACTAGAGGTGGCTGGATTTACATTCATGATATGACGGTTCAGACTTGGCCAGGCATTGATCCACAAGATCCTCGCTATGGAAGAACGTATGTTTATGGTGCATATTGGGAAGCAGGCGTTAGAATAGGAGACGTTACTGATGTCCCTCATCCCGTAAATAGTCCTGAAAATTATCTCTTTTATGGTTTAGGTTGCAAGAGTACAGTAGGCTCTCCCGTGACTTGCTTATGGAGGGCTCCTGAAGTGGGATATTGGATGGATTTTGCTGATTTTGATGGAGATGGAGAACCAGATAGTGGTTCGACTGGAAATGAGAATGGAGGTCGTTCATCTTACATACATTATACAGAACCCTATCCCGAAATGGTAGACATCTCTCATATTCGTCCAGAAATAGAAGGTGAACGTCATTTGATTACAGCAGCTGTTGAAGTATTATCAACAAATGTAGGTACTGGAATGATATACGTTATTGACAATACAGATTATGAGGTGATAAATGGCAATTTACGTTTCTTACCTAAATTGGTAGGAGATTGGGAAATCCCTACATCAGGATTACATTGCTTTGGGGAATCATGTGAGGCTCATGCGAATGGTGATGAGTGGTTACTCTTTAGTCCACATAATTTAGATTCAGGCCACTTTATTACTGATGAAGAAAAGCCAGATCAAAGTTATGGTGGAGGATGGGATGGAAGATTATACATTTCACATTACCATGCAGGATTGTGGATTGTTGATGTTGAAACTATAATTGAAACAGGCAATTCTGAAGATAGAAATGCTTCACATTTATCATCAACAGTTGCATATATTTTACCACAAAATAATGCATATGGTGAGCCTCTAGATTCTAATTTTTATGATTTTGGCTGGATTCCTTTCTTATGGGCTGCAGAATATCATGATGGTTATACTTATCTTTCTTGTATAACTTCAGGTTTGTATATTGCTCAATTAGATATAGATATACCTTACATGGAAGAAGGTTCTTCTACAGACGATTGATTTATCTTCTTTTAACCGAAATAATTTGTTGTGGTTTATTTGGTCTATCCATGTGGCCTGTCTTACAATTTTCAATTTTCTGAACAGTTTGCATTCCTTTGGTAACTTCTCCAAATATTGCATGAGCGCCATCAAGCCAAGGAGTAGGTACGGTAGTTAGGAAAAATTGTGATCCACCAGTGTTTGGACCTGCGTTTGCCATTGAAAGTAAACCTGGTTTATCATGTTTTAATTCAGGGTGAAATTCACAATTAATTTGGTATCCTGGCCCTCCAGTTCCAGCTTTTGGATTATTAGGGTCTTTAGAATTTGGACAACCTCCTTGCAGCATAAAATCCTTAATTACTCTGTGAAAATGTAATCCATTATAGAATCTTTTATCAACTAATTTAAGGAAATTTTCGACAGTTTTAGGAGCTTTATCTTCGAAGAGTTCGATTTCTATATCGCCAGCACTTGTTCGCATTAAGACTGTAGTCATGTTGTATGATTAAGAGCGGTCTCAAAAAGTCTACCCTCGTTTTTTAAGACTGCCTCTCCCTAAGAATTATATGGAAGACCCTGTGAACACTCCTGAATTCTGGGAGGCTTGCTATGAATCTGAAATGGACGGTTGGGATTTAGGCGGTCCAACACCCGTTTTTCAGAGATTGGCTTCAGACATTCCTAAAGGAAGCATTTGTGTTATTGGTTGTGGAAGAGGCTATGATGCAGTTACCTTTGCAAAAGAAGGGTTCGATGTAACGGCCATAGACTTTACAGAAATTGCGCTTTCTGCAGCTAAAGAAAATGCAAAAAGAGCAAATGTTGATATAAATTTTGTTCAAGCTGACATTTTTGACATTCCAAAGAATTTACATTATTCTTTTGATTATGTAATGGAATATACTTGCTTTTGTGCAATAAGTCCATTGCGTCGTTTTGAATATGATAGGATAGTTTGGCAATTACTAAAGCCAGATGGAAAACTTTTGGGGCTTTTCTTACCATTAGATAAAGAATTAGAGGAAGGAGGCCCTCCTTGGGGAGTTACAAAAGAAGAATTATACAAGCTTTTTGAATTACATTGGGAACTTGTTTCAGAGGAAATGCCTAGAGATTCAATAAGTAAAAGAGTAGATAGAGAAATCCTT